>JAEPEX010000033.1_pt1 | contig 12598 bp, 10 predicted proteins | sample 9130951 | NCBI WGS metagenome assembly JAEPEX01 (sample SAMN17228542, study PRJNA684324) | microbial mat metagenome | biome: saline marsh[ENVO:00000054]; feature: microbial feature [ENVO:01000007], biofilm[ENVO:00002034], sulphate-reducing...; material: estuarine water [ENVO:01000301]|estuarine... | reverse complement strand
AAGGTCCGCGCTTTCGCAGATCGGGCCGACGATGGAGGCCATGCCCGTGCCGTCCTCGTCATAGCGCGTCAGGTTCACGATCTCATGCCGCGCGCCATAGAGCGCCGGGCGGATCAGCGAGTTCATGCCGGTCCCAAGGCCGATAAAGCGCGTGCCGAAGGCATGCTTGATCTGGGTGACGCCCGACAACAGCACGCCTGCTTCGGCCACCGGATAGCGGCCCGGCTCCATCCAGATTTCATAATCGGGCAGGGCCTGTTTGAGTTTGGCGAGTTCGGCGTCCACTTTTGACAGGTCGAGCGCGGGCGCTTCGGCGCTTTCGGGCACGCCCAGGCCCCCGCCCACATTGAGGATGCGGATATCGTCAAAGCCCTCGGCGGCGCGGGCCAGAATGGCCCCGATCTCGCGCCAATGGTTCGCCTCCACCACGCCCGAGCCCGCATGGGCGTGCAGGCCGATGACGGTCGCGCCCGCCTTGGCCGCGGCCTCGCGCGCGGCGTCGAGCTGGTCGAGCGGAATGCCGAATTTCGCTTTCGGCCCGGCGGTCTGCACATGCTGGTGGTGGCCGCGCGGACGGTCGGGATTGATGCGCAGGATGATCTCCGCGCCCCTGAACATGTCGGGCCAGTGGGTCAGCGGATGCAGGCCGTCAATGGTGAGGTTCGTGCCCAGCTCGATCGCGGCGGCGTATTCATGGCGCGAGGCGAAATTGGGGGTGAACAGCACTTTCTTGGGGTCAAGCCCGGGGAAGGTGTCTTTCAGGCGCATCAGCTCGCCCGGCGACACGCACTCAAAGCCGAGGCCCGCCTCGAAAATGGTTTTGAGGACCTCCGGGTGCGGATTGGCCTTCATGGCGTAAAAGGCGCGATCGACGCTCTTGATGCCGGCCACCGCGCTGGCGCGGGCCTTGATCGTCTCAAGGTCATAGACATAGCGCCCGCCGGTTTGCGGGGTCAGCTTGATCAGCTGGTCGCGCTTGGTCGCCCACCAGGGCGTGGGGCGCGCAGGCTTGGCGGCGGCGGTGTCATTGAGCTCCGCCCAGCTCGGCCCGAAGACGGGGCCGGAGGGGGCAGGGGCGATCAGTTCTTCATGCAGGCGGGCGGCGAGGGTGCGGCCCTCGCTTTCATCCACCACCACGGTGAAGTTGAGATCATTGGCGGCCTGGCTGACCAGCCGGATCGGCTTGTCCTGGAACATTTCCAGCGCCGGGGCGAGCTTGTGCAATATGCGCCGCACGCCATAGCCGACGAGCGAGACGGCCGCGCCGTCCTCGATGATCTTCACCCGGCAGAACGGCTCAAGCCGCGCGCGCAGGGCGTCGAGCCGCGCTTGGTCCAGGCTCGGGTCGGGATCAAGGCTGACGGTGATGTTGGTTTCAGAGGTGGAGACCAGGTCCACCGACACGCCGCATGCCTTGAAACAGGCGAACACATCGGCGAGGAAGCCCGCCTGCCGCCACATGCCCGCGCCTTCCATGGCGACGATGCGCACGCCGGTCTTCACCGACACGGCTTTGAGCTGCGGCGCGTCATCGCCGGGCTCTGACGTGATCAAGGTGCCGGCGAGTTCCGGCAGCAAGGTGGAGCGCACTTCCACAGGGACATTCGCCCGGCGGGCCGGGCCGATGCAGCGCGGATGCAGCACCTTGCCGCCCATGGTCGCGATTTCCTGCGCCTCGTCATAGGATAGCGCCTGCAGCAGGCGCGCGCCCTCGGTCAGGCGCGGATCGGCGCTGAAGAGCCCCGGGACATCGGTCCAGATTTCAAGCTTCGCCGCTTCCAGCTTGTTGGCGAAATAGGCCGCCGAGGTGTCCGATCCGCCCCGGCCCAGCAAGACGGTTTCACCGCGGCCATTGCGGGCGATGAAGCCCTGGGTCAGCACGAGGTCGGCGTCTTTCAGGCGCGCCTGCAGCGTCTTGTCGACGCCCTCGATGACGGAATTGGACAGATAGCCGCTGGCGTCGGTGCTGTCAGACGAGGCTGTCAGCGCCTCGCGGGCGTCCAGCAGGACCGGGTTCAGCCCTTCCTGACGCAGGCGCTCCATACCCAGAACGCTCGCCATCTGTTCGCCCAGCGCCAGCAATTCCGCGCGCACGCGCGGGCTGGCTTCACGCACCAGCGCAATGCCGGCGGCCAGACGATCGAGTGTCTCAAAATGGGACGCCAGCAGGGTGGAGCCGTCGAGCGCGGCGTTTTCGGCGAAATCCAGATGCACCGCCTTGATGGCGGCGATCTCGACGCTGACATCGCCCTTGAGCGCCTTGTCGGGCAGGGCTTCGAGCCGGTTTGAGACGCCGGACAGGGCTGAGTGGACGATCAGCACCTTGCCGCCCGGTTTGTCCTGTTTGATCCGGGCCTTCGCAAGCTTTGCGATAACCGCCCAGTTTTCCGGCTTGGCCACCGAGGTGCCGCCGAATTTCAAAACAGTCCAGATACGCGAGGAAGGCAGGGATTGATCAGTCATCGGATCGTCCAGAATTTCAACAGAACGATGGACATAGCCCGCCATGCTGCAGTGCGAAAGTTTCTTGTCGAGACCGTCACTTTACCCCGGCGGCGCCATGGGGTAGTGCGAGCGCAGATTTTACTGTCATCGCATGGGGATGCGTCATGTTCCGGTCATTTTTAAATACCGCCGCCGTTTGCAGTGCGCTGGTGCTGGCGAGCTGCGCCAGCGTCTCCGAGACCGCCTCTGCGCCAGATGTTGCTGCGACCGAGCAGCCTGAGCGCGTCCTGATGATCGGGCTCGACGGCGTCCGAGCCGACTTCCTGGATCTGTATGACGCGCCGACCCTTGAGGCGCTGGCCGAGCGCGGCGTGCGCGCCGAGCGGATGATCCCGGTCATGCCGTCCAAAACCTTCGTGAACTTCTACTCCATCGCCACCGGGCTCTACCCGGAAAACCACGGCATGACAGAAAACGCGCCCTATGACCGCGAGGCGCGCACCGGGTTTGTGAACCCGATGTCGGCGCAGGATCCGTTCTGGTGGCAGGGCGAGCCCATCTGGACCACCGCCGAACGTGAGGGGCTCACCAGCGCCATCATGTTCTGGCTGGGCTCGGAAGTGGAGCATGACGGCGTGCGCCCGTCGATCTGGACGCCGTACGAGCATGAGAAGCCCTATCAGGAGCGCGTGGACGAGGTTCTGGCCTGGTATGATGCGCCGGCCGAAGACATGCCGCGGCTGGCGGCGGTCTATTTTGACCGCGTGGACAGCGTCGCGCATCGTAACGGGCCCGAGAACGAGGCGGTCGCCGAAGCCGTCGCGGAAGTGGACGGCTATGTGGCCCAGCTGATAGCCGGGCTTGAGGCGCGCGGCCTTCTGGACACCACCAACATCATCATCGTCTCCGACCATGGCATGGCCCAGCTTTCAGATGAGCGCATCGTGGCGGTCGATGACTGGATCGATTTTGAGCGCGTGTACTCGCCGCACATGGAAGGGCGTTGGGGCGCAGGCGCGCAGCCTTACATCTTCCTGTTCTCCGAAGATGGGGATGACGCCGCCATTGATGAGGCGCATGACGCCATCAACGCCTCGGGCAATGATCATGTGGTCGCCTACAAGGCGGGCGAGATGCCGGCCCATTACCATCTCGACCATCCCACGCGCGGCCCGGACCTGCTGGTGGTGGCGGAGGCGGGCTGGTCTCTGGTCGCGCCGAGCCTTGAACAATCGCCGCGCCGGATCATTCCGGGCAATCACGGCTATGACAATCTGGACCCGGTCATGGGCGCGACCTTCGTCGCCGCAGGCCCCCGCTTTGACGGGATGGGCGAGGTCGCCCCGTTCGAGAACGTCAACGTCTATCTGATGATCGCCTGCGCGCTGGGGCTGGACCCTGCTGAGACCGACGGCGATCCGTCAGAGGTGGCGCGCGTGACCGGCGGGCGCTGCCCCGCGCAGTAAGTCGCACGCCCCGGGTGGTCATCCCGGCTTGGAAGCGCGCGGAGATAGCGGTACGACTTAGAGACCGCGCTTCGCGCGCACCTGAGTTTCAAGGAGGCCGTCATGGCAGACGAACCGCATCGCATCACTTTCCTGGCCAAGACGTTTTCGGCGGCGGCTCTCGAATTTCATCGCGGCCGCATGGCCGAACGCGGCTATCGCATGGAAGGCCGGATCGAGCCCACCGCCTTTCAGATGATTGACGAAGACGGCAAGACCGAGAAGGTGTTTGACGGCGAGCCGCTGTTCACGGTGACTTTCGTCAAGCGCGAGGACTAGGCCTTGGGCGATACTGACATCGTGTCACACGAGGCTGTCGAGAAGACCTTCAAACGCGCCGCCACCGCCGCCGAGGCGGTGGATCGGCTGTGCGTTATGTTTGAAGCGTCGGTCAAGGCGCTGCGCGAAGAGCTGAAAATCTATCTCGAGGGCGGCCCGCCGCCGTCCGAGGCGGACCGGTTCTCGGGCGCCTTCGCCTATCCGGCCCTGCGCATCATCTACCAGCCTGACGGCGCCGTGCCGCCGATCAGCCGCGCCTTCGGCAAGTTTTCCGAAGCGGGCGTCTATGAGCAGACGATCACCCATCCCGAACAGTTCCGCCGGTATCTGACCGAGCAGATTGAACTGTTGTCGGACATGTATCCGGTGAAAATCGAAACCGGCCTGTCGGTGCAGGAGATCCCCTTCTCTTATGTGCTCGACGGCGCGGATGATCTGGACATGGACGCCGCCTCGCCCGCCGAGCTGGTGCGCCATTTCCCCTATGCCGACCTGGCGGGCATCGACGATGCGCTGCCCAATGGCGAGCGGCCCTCGATTCCTGGGCGGTCGCGGCCTCTGAGCCTGTTTGACGCGGTGCGCACCGATTACTCGCTGCAGCGTATCCGGCACTATACCGGCACGCCCTACGAGGATGCGCAGCCCTTCATCCTGTTTACGAACTACCATCGTTACGTGGATGCGTTCGTGGATTGGGCGGTCGAGCAGGTCAAGGACGAGAGCACCGAGTATGACTCCCTGTCCGCTGCGGGTTTCGTTCATGTGGACGCCAGCACCGAAGACCCAGTGGGCGAGATCAGCGCCGCGCCCTGGCGGCGCTTCCAGATGCCGGCCTACCATCTGAAGACCAAGGATGGCCGCGGAATCACCCTGGTGAATATCGGGGTCGGACCGTCGAACGCCAAGAACATCACCGACCATCTGGCCGTGCTGCGGCCTGAATGCTGGATGATGATCGGCCATTGCGGCGGTCTGCGTCATTCCCAGCGTCTGGGCGATTACGTGCTGGCGCACGCCTATCTGCGTTATGACAGCGTGCTGGACCGCGAATTGCCGGTGGAGATCCCGATCCCGCCGATCGCGGAAATTCAGGTCGCCCTGCAAGAAGCTGTGGAGACGGTCAGCGGCGATGATGCGGGCGAGCTCAAGCGCCGTTTGCGCACGGGCACCGTGGTAACCTATGCCGACCGGAACTGGGAGCTGCGCTATACGCAGGAAGCGCGGCGCATCAACCAGTCGCGCTCGATCGCCGTGGACATGGAAAGCGCCACCATCGCGGCCAACGGCTTCCGCTTGCGGGTGCCGTACGGAACGCTGTTGTGCGTGTCCGACAAACCCTTGCATGGCGAGTTGAAACTGCCCGGCGCGGCCAATCGCTTCTACGCCAAATCGGTGTCTGAGCACCTGGCGGCGGGTATTGAAGCGGTGGAGATCCTCAAGCGTCAGGGCGCGGATGCGCTGCATTCGCGCAAGCTGCGCAGCTTTGACGAGCCGCCGTTCCGCTAGGCGGTGTGATCAGGTTCCAGTCTGAGTGGCGGCCGGGTCAGCCGGCCGCCACATCACGTCCTGCACCGCGGGCGGCGCGCCGTTCTCTCCGGGCGCCGGTCGGCCGATCAGATAGCCCTGGGCCTGCTCACAGCCGACCATGTTCAGAAGTTCCAGCTGATCCGCGGTTTCCACGCCTTCAGCGAGCACGGGCACGCCGAGATTGCGCGCCAGCGTCACCACGGCGCTGATCACCGCGCGGGAGCGCCCGCCGTCTGACAGGCCGTCCGTGAATCCCTTGTCGAGCTTGATCTTGTCGAAGGGAAATTGCCGCAAGGTCTCCAGCGCCGAATACCCGGTGCCAAAATCATCGAGCGCCATGGACACGCCGAGCGCCTTGATCCGGCGCAACACGCTCAGCGACTGGCGCAAGTCATGGATCAGGGCGGTTTCCGTCAGCTCGATTTCCAGCTGGCTGGCGCTCAGCCCGGTCGACACCATCGCCTGCAGCACCTTGCCCACCAGATGCGGGTCGTTGAGCTGGATGGCGGACAGGTTGATCGCCACCTTGGGCGAACCCCGCCAGCGCGCCACTTCCTCGCACGTGGTCTCCAGCACCCAGTCGCCCAGGCGTCCGATCAGGCCGTTCGCTTCGGCCAGCGGAATGAACTCGGCGGGCGACACCATGCCCCGGACCGGGTGGGGCCAGCGCACCAGCGCTTCATAGCCGCAGACCTCGCCCGTCTTCAGATCGATCTGCGGCTGGTAATGCATTTTCAGCTGGTCGAGCTCTAGCGCCCGGCGCAAATCCTGCGCCAGCTCGCGCCGCTGCCGGACGGCCTCGCCCAGGGCGTGTTCGTAATGCTGGATGCGGTGCAGCGGGTCAGTCTTGGCCTTGTACATGGCCAGATCCGCATTGCGCATCAGGGTTTCACGATCTTCCCCGTCGTCGGGATAGAGCGCCACGCCCAGGCTGGCGCTGGTGATGATCTCGAAATCAGCGTGACGCACCGGCGTCTGGAATAGCGAATCGATCAGGTTCAGCTCTTCAATGAGCGCCGCTTCATCCTCCACAGGGATCACGATGCCGAATTCGTCGCCGCCCAGACGCGCCGCGAACCCGCCCGGTCGCTCATGCCCGCGCAACCGGTCGGCGATGTCGCACAACACGGTGTCGCCGGCCTGGTGGCCCCAGACATCGTTGATTTCCTTGAACCGGTTGAGGTCGATCATCAGGACGGCGAGGCGCTTGTCTTTACGCGTTTCAATCGCGTGATCGACCATGGCGGAAAAACACGCCCGGTTGGGAAGATCGGTGACGATGTCATGCAACGCCAGATGCCGCATGCGTCGGTCCGCGCGTTCGCGCAGCCCCGCTTCGACCGCATAGCCGATGCCGCCAGCCCCTACGACCACAAGGGTTGTGAGCGCCGTGGTGAAAGCGAGGATCTGGAAGGTGACCGGGTTCAGACCTTCTGACACGCCCAGGGGGATCACCATCATCGCCCCCATGCCTGTGAAGTGCAAGCTGACCACGCCCAAGGCCAACATCAGCCCCGGAATGAGCTTTTTCAGGCCTTTGTCGAAACGGCCTGACACTTCAAACGCCAGCGAGGCGAAGAAGACGCCCAGCACGACCGAGGCGATCACATACCGCAAATCCCAGGTCACAACGGCGTCCAGGTGATAGGCCGCCATTCCCACATAATGCATGCCGGTGACGGACAGCCCGACCACGGCGCCGGCCAGAGCGCGCGCGAACGACCATGACAGGGTGGCCAGATAACTGCCGACAATCGTGCCGCAGATAATGATCAGGGCGGACAGCGCCGTCTGGTCCACATCCAGAGTGACAGTTGCAGCAGGTCGATATCCCAGCATGGCGATGAAATGCGTGGACCAGATCCCGGCGCTCAGACAGATGGCGGTGATGACCAGCCACGCCACCTGAACGCTGCCTGCGCTCCGCTCGCTTCGCCGTTGCAGGCGCATGCTGAGCAGGCAACCGAGCAGACACACCAGCCCTGCCAGGATGACGCTGGGAAAATGGTGCTCCAGGGCGAGGTTGGAAAGGATGCGCAAACGAGTCTCCTTAAGGTGCAAACTTGCTAGCAGCACACCCTTAACTCGCGCTTATGGTTGGGAACTTTTTGCGGCCCCTTGCTCAGGACCCTTTTCAGATTTACCTCATTCGCATGACAGATCGTGTTTTGCCTCTCGCCGGCGTTTATAATTTTCGCCATTTCGGCGCCTACCCGCTCAACGGCGGGGGACAGGTGCGTGACCGCCTCTATCGTTCGGGCCAGTTTTCCCGCGCGACCAAGGAGGATGTGCAGGCCCTGGACGGGCTCAATATCAAGGTCGTGGCCGATTTGCGCCGCCCCAGGGAACGTGAGCTGGAGCCGTCCCATTGGGGCGAGAGCGACGCTGTGACCGTGCTCAGCTCTGACCATGCCGGACATGCCGAGCCGCCGCATCTGGCGTTCTTGCGAGAGAGCGATCTGACCCTCGATAATATCCGCGGTTTCATGCAGAAGACCTATGAGCGTCTGCCGTTTGACCCGGGCAACAAGGCGGTGTTCAAGGCCGGGTTTGAAGCGCTGGCGCACTCAGAGCCGGAAGACGGGTTCGTCGTGCATTGCGCGGCGGGCAAGGATCGCACCGGCATTTTCTGCGCCTTCTTGCTGCTGGAGCTGGGCGTGGATGCGGACGCCGTGCGCGAAGATTATCTGATGACCAATACAGCCGTGGATTATGACGAGCTGGCGCCGCGCTTCGCCAAGCGCATCCGCGAAGGGATGGGGCGTGATGTGGGCGATCGTGAGATCCGCGCCTTTCTGGGGGTGGAGGAGTCCTATCTCGACACTGCGATGGACGCCGTGGGCGATGTGCCCGGGTATCTGCGCGGCGAGCTGGGCCTGAGTGACGCCGTCATCGCGCAATTGCACGAGCGGCTGAAAACCTCGTGATTGCGGCGCCGGACCGGGCGCAGCCGCTGGACTGGATCGAGCCGGTCCAGGCGCTCAAGGCTTTCGAGGCTGAGCCCTATACCCTCTTGCTTCAAGGCGGCGGCGCCCAGCCCTGGGGGCGCAAAAGCTATCTGTGCGCCTATCCTGACTTCATCGTTCAAGATGACGACCCGTCCAGAGGATTTGACCGTCTCAAGGCGGGCTATCGTCCTGTGAGCCTGTCGCAGGCTGACGGGTTTTCCGGCGGCTATGCGGGTCTGTTCGCTTATGATCTGGGCCAGGCGTTTGAAGACCTGCCGGTCTGCCCCCCGGCGCAGGGCGGATGTCCCGTCGTGGCCATGGGCTGGTATGAGGCGGTGCTGGAGTTTGATCACGGGGCGCGAACCGTCCGGGCGTTAGGGGCGCCGAATGCGGCGGCCCGGCTGATTGATGCGCTCGGAACGGCTGCGTTTGAATTTGAACCGTCCGTCAGCGAAGGGCGATTGTCTCAGGACTGGCCCGATGTGCGCTATCTGGAGGCCGTCGAGGCGGCGCGGGATTATATCCGCGCGGGCGACGTGTTTCAGGTCAATCTCTCCCACGCTTTCACTGGTCATATGACGGGGCCGCAAGCGCCGCTGGCGCTCTTTGAGCGTCTGATCGCCGACAGCCCGTCCGCCTTCTCGGCCTGGTTCCGTCTCAGTGAAGACCAGGTCATCGTCACCAATTCTCCAGAGCGCTTCGTGCAGGCGTCAGCAAGCGGTGAGGTGGAGACCCGGCCCATCAAAGGCACAAGGCCGCGCCGGACGGACCCCGATCAGGACCGGGTAGAAGCGGACGCGCTGGCCGCTTCGCTCAAGGATCGCGCGGAAAACCTGATGATCGTGGATCTGATGCGCAATGATCTGGCGCGGGTCTGTGAGCCCGGCAGCGTCAAGACGCCCGAACTGTTCAGCGTGGAAAGCTATGCCAATGTCCATCATCTGGTCTCCACCGTTCGGGGGCGATTGCGGTCCGACCTCAACGTCTTTGACCTGATCGCGGCGACGTTTCCGCCCGGCTCCATCACCGGGGCACCCAAAGTGCGCGCCATGGAGATCATCGCTGAACTCGAAGAGCAAAGCCGCGGGGCCTATTGCGGCGCGCTGGGCTGGCTGGGCGCGGATGGCGCGTGTGATCTCAACGTGATGATCCGCACCGCCAGCCTTCGGAAGGCCGAGACGGGATGGGATGTCCAGGTGCGCTCTGGCGGCGCGATCACGATTGATTCAGTCCCTGAAGACGAGCTGGCGGAAACCCGGGACAAAGCGGCGGCCTTGAAGGCGGCGATTGAGGGGCGTCGATGACAAAGCTCTGGCTGAACGGTGAAATGCTGGATGCGGACGCCGCCCGGATTGATCCGTCCGACCGCGGTTTCCTTCTGGGCGACGGCGCATTTGAAACCCTGCGATATGAGGCGGGCGAGTTGCGGCGTTGGCCGCGCCACAGCGCGCGCCTTCAAGGCGCCCTGCAGCACATCGAGATTCCCTGTCCGGACTGGAACCTCTTGCATGATGCCGCGACAAAGCTGTGTCAGGCGAACGCGCTTGAGCGCGCCATGGTGCGGATGACGGTGTCTCGCGGCCCGTCCGGAGCTGGCCTGGCGCCGCCTGTGGGAACTGAGCCGACGGTGCTGATCACGGCGGCCGCACTGCCGACCGCGCCCGCTCCGGTGAGCGCGCGGATCGTTGAAAGCGCGCGGCGCGATGCGCGAAACATGTCCAGCCGCTACAAGCTGACCACTTACGCTGACATGCTGGCGGCGCGGCGCGAAGCGGTGCGCCAGGGCGCGGACATGGCGCTGGTCCTGTCAGCCCAGGATCATGTGTCCAGCGCAGACAGCGCCAATCTGTTCTGGGTGAAAGGGGGGCGGCTATTCACCCCGGAACTCTCCTGCGGATGCCTGCCGGGGACCAGTCGCGCGGCGCTGATCGCGGCGTTGAAGGCTGAGGGAGAGGCTGTGATCGAGGGCCGGTTCGCGCCTGAAGTCCTGATGCAGGCTGATGCAGTGTTCGTCACCAATGCCGTGCGAGGCGCCGTGCCGCTCTCGCGCGTGGATGATCGCGGCTACTCAACTGAAGACAGCCAGCTTTCCCGGATGAAGGCGCTCTGTGACGCCGCGCTTTAGCCGCGGCGAACCCAGGGGCCGCGACGGGGGCGCAAATAGGCGGTGTCAGACAAGGTGATCGGAGTGCGCGTCAGTTCGCCCAGATTGGTGGAAAAGACGTAATCGGCCTCCACCATGATGATCGAGTTCATCGGCGCCAAAAGCCCATCGGGCAGTTCGGGCAGGCTGTCAGTGTCCAGCGGGGTCATCCCCTCGCCATCACTCCAGTCGACGAAAATTTCTTCGTCGGCATCCATGCGGATCGAGGTGATGCGCAAGCTCAGCGGCGCGGTGTCGAACGGGTTCAGGATGGCGTCCGCGGCGGCGTAGATGTCGATCAGGTCGGCATCCGTGATAAAATCGTCCTGGGTCACAAGGTCGGCCACGGAATTGGCGACCTGTGAGACCTTGCGATCCGCGGTCAGTCCCAGCGTCAGCTGCACCGAACCCAGATACAGCGCGATCATGAAGGGCGCCAGCAGGGCGAACTCCACGGCCGAGACGCCGCGCGTGTCGCGCCGAAAGCTCAGCAAAAACTGGATGAACTGGCGCATGGGGCTACTCAAACGGTTCATTGCGGAACACGGCGGTCGCCGTGATCAGGCGCTTGTTGCCGCTCATATTGGACATGCCCGAGATCACGCCCGGCGCCAGCAATTGCCAGTCATAAAACACGCGCACCACCACCACATCGCCGCCGCCCCCCGGATCGAAGGTGAAGTCGGAACCGTCGATGTCGCCGTCACCGTTTAAGGGCATATTGGTGGAACTTGATGAGAAGGAGTTGAAGGTGCGCACATCCACTTGGATGCGGCTGCAATCTGCGACGGCGCTGATGCGCTCACAGATCGATCCGCGAAAATCCTCAACGGTCTGATTGGATTGTTGCAGCTGGCCGGTCCGGATGGTGCGCGCGGCTTCATGGACGCCATTCTCGATGATGGTGGAGCCCAGAAAGAACAGCGCCACTTCCAGCGTGGCGAAGATCAACAGGAAGAACGGTGCTGCGATCAGCGCGAACTCGACAGCCGCCGCGCCCCGGCGCGCGCGGATGAACCGTTGCAAGCTGTGTTTGATCGTCGCCCTCAGCGGCATGACCCGTCCCTCTCAATGAAGGCGGAGTATGCGGCAAAGCGCTTAATGCCCGATGAAACGGAAGGGTTAATTCGAGGCGGGTCCTGCGCCGTCACGGATCGCGTTGCGCTGGATGTTCATGTCGTTGAACCAGACCTGGTCATCACCGATCTGGGGCAGGGCCTGGCAGGTCGGCGCGCAGACATAGGTTTCAGGCCGTCCTGAATTGCGAAAGATCTGAACGGCGTTGCTGTCAGGCTGCGCGACCACCAGGTCGGAGGTGTACAGGACGCGGCCTGCGTCATCGAGCACGATGAGATTGGTGCGGCCGAACACCTTGCCGGTCACGAACAGGGTGCGCGAGTCATAGAGCGTGGCGTCGGCGATGCCCGGATTGCCCACGATCACACCCGCCGCGTCGCCGGGCAGCCGGATCAGGCCGGCCTGATCAGCGGACACGACAAATTCGCGCGCCTGAGCAGACCCCAGACCCAGAACCAGACACACAGCGATGGCGGCAGCACGAAAACCCATGACAGGCCTCTCTATATATAGCTGACGTCAGTATGGGCTTGGGCCGTGAAGGAAACCTAAACGCCGCTTGTGCGTCGCCGTCTTGCGTTCGGGCTGCGGGGAGGGGTAGAGGAAAGGCCTGTTAGGCGATTGTTTATTTGTATTGAATTTTTACGTCCGCATTGAATGCTGTTTACTTTTCA
>JAEPEX010000011.1_pt1 | contig 12716 bp, 10 predicted proteins | sample 9130951 | NCBI WGS metagenome assembly JAEPEX01 (sample SAMN17228542, study PRJNA684324) | microbial mat metagenome | biome: saline marsh[ENVO:00000054]; feature: microbial feature [ENVO:01000007], biofilm[ENVO:00002034], sulphate-reducing...; material: estuarine water [ENVO:01000301]|estuarine... | reverse complement strand
CCTTGGTGAGCTTTGAGACGATGCCGTCCTTCCACGCCGTCACGCCCGCCATGTCCAGGGTCGGATCAGAGACTTTCAGGCCCATCTCATCCTTCTGGGCGTGATGGACCATCTCCTCATACTTGGAGGCGGCGTGGATAAACGCCTTCGAAGGGATGCAGCCCCGGTTCAGGCAAGTGCCGCCCAGGCCGTGCTTGTCCACGATGATGGTGTCGAGCCCCAGCTGGCCCGCGCGGATCGCAGCGGGATAGCCGCCCGGACCGCCGCCGACGACGAGAACCTGACAGGTGCGCTTGGTGGACATGGGGAGCTCCCTGAAAACGACATGACGTTGCGCCTTGTCTAGTCGGTTCAGGGCCGACTTCCAACACTTGGAATGTCAAAGATCAGGAGCGGCCAAATCTGAGCAATTGTCCGGTCAAAACGCCATTGACTTGATCGGTCACAAAGGCGCGCAAATCCTCAGGGCTTCGCGACATCAGGGAGGCCGTGCTCGCAAGCGTCACAAGTCCATAAGCCGCCGCCAGTGCCGCAAAGGCGAGATCGCGCGCGTCTGTCTCCCGCTCGCCCGGCCCGGCGCCCAGCGCTTGCCGTGACCAGATCATCAGCTGATCAAGCTCCGCCTTCACCGCCGCGCCCAGCGCCGCATGGGCGTCCATCGCCCGACGCGATCGGGTCAGCATCAGCGCATGCAGGTGCGGGTGATCGAGCGCGAAGCCGACATACACCTCGAAGGCCGTCTGCAGCGGATTCGGAGCGTCGACGCACCCGGAAAGCTGGATGCTGAGAAGCTGGCGATAGCCCTCGGCCGCGACCGCGGCGAGGACGGCGTCCCGATCAGGATAGTGGCGGTAGAGCGCGCGATGATCGACGCCCACCGCTTTCGCCAACGCCCGCATGGTCAGCGCGTCCACACCGTCCTGCTCGATCATCTCAAGCGCAGCCCGGGTCGCCGTCTCGCGCACATCGCCATGATGATATTTGCGCGCCTTCGCCATCAGCCCGTTTTCTTGACGTGCCAGTTCACAACCATTTCGGCGACGGTCACATCCTCGGCGTCGGTGATCGCGACCTTGATGTCGAACACCACCTTGCCGGCCTCCTCCAATTCCTTACGGATCGTCTCGGCGTCTGAATTGGCGGTCGCTGTGGCCGTCAGATCGGTCTTGCCGGTCTTGAGGTATTTGATGCTCGCGTCCGCCGCCACGGGCCGCGCCGCCAGCAACTGATCGCCCAGCACGCCGCCCAGCGCCGCGCCGGAGGCCGCCTCACCCAGGGTGAACATGGCGCCCGCATGCATGGTCTGGATGTGGTTCTCGACTTCAGGGCGCTTGGCCAGACGCGCCACGCCGCGTTCGGGCGAGACCTCCACCAGCTCGACGCCCGTCACCGTTGCGAACGGCACCGACTTGTCCATGTGATCGCGGATCATTTCGTAAATCGACATCAAACCCTCCTAATGTCACCAATGGTGATATTAGGAGGCGTGAGTGCGCCCCGCAAGCACAAAAGAAAAGCCCGGCGCAAAGGCCGGGCTTTGAGCTTTTTGGACGGGTCTGAACCCTAATCCATGAACAGCGTCGCGGGGTTTTCCAGATACCCTTTCATCTCCTGCACCAGCAGGGCGGCTTCATAACCGTCGACGATGCGGTGATCGAAGCTGGAAGACAGGTTCATGATCTTGCGCGGCACGACGCGGCCTTCCGCATCATAGCGCGGCAGGGTTTGCATCTTGTTCACGCCGATAATGGCGGTTTCGGGATGGTTGATCACCGGGGTGGTGACGATGCCGCCGATGGCGCCCAGAGACGTGATGGTGATGGTTGAGCCCGTCAGCTCGTCCTTGGTGGCCTTGCCGGCCTTGGCGGCGTCGCCCAAACGCTTGGTCTCGGCGGCGACCTCCCAGATGTCCAGGCTTTCCGCGTGCTTGATCACAGGCACCATCAGGCCGTTGGGCGTGGCGGCGGCGATGCCGCAATGAATGCCGTCATGCTGGGTCAGCAGCGAGCCGTCAGTGTCAAAGTGCGCGTTCGCTTGCGGGAATTTCGGCAGGGCTTTCGTCAGCGCCATCACCAGGAAGGGGATGATGGTCAGCTTGGTCTGATCGTCTGACTTTTTCGCATTCATGTGCGCGCGCAGGTCTTCAAGCGCGGTCAGGTCGATCTCGTCCACATAGGTGATGTGCGGAATGGTGCGCTTGGCGTGCGCCATGTTCTCGGCGATCTTGCGGCGCAGGCCGATGACCTTGATGTCTTCCTTGCCGGTGCGCGGCGCCTTGCCTGCGCCAACCCGTTCCGCCCTGGAGACGAACCGACCGCCCGCCGCGATGAAGTCATCAAGATCGGTGTGGGTGATGCGGCAAGCCGGACCGGTGCCCAGCACATCGGCGAGATCAATATCAGCCTCCAGCGCGCGCTGACGCACGGCCGGGCTGGCCAGCGGGCGTTCGCCGTTGGAGCGTGCAGGCGCGGCGGTTTTCGCCGTCGCAGGCGCCGGTTTCGGCTCGGGCTCGGGCTTGGGCTCAGGTTTCGGTTCAGCCTTCGGCGCGTCAGCCTTGGGCTCTTCTTTCTGAGCCTCCTTGGTCTCGGGCTCCGCCGTGTTCTCGACATCGTCGGGGATTTCGCCGTCCACATCGATGATGAGGATTTCGGTGCCCACCGGGATCACTTCACCCGGCTCGCCGACGATGGATTTCACCACGCCGTTCACGGCGCACGGAATTTCAACCGTGGCCTTGTCGGTCATCACATCGAGGATGTGCTGGTCTTCGGTGACCTTGTCGCCGGCCTTGATGTGCCATTCGACGATTTCCGCCTCGACGACGCCTTCGCCCACATCGGGGAGCTTGTACTTGTATTCGCTCATGCTCAGGCCTCCGTCACGGTCTTCATCGCGCGCGCAAAGCGGTCGCGCGTGGGGAAGTACGCCCATTCATGGGCGTGCGGATAAGGAATGTCCCAGCCGGTCAGACGGAAGATCGGCGCTTCCAGCGCATAGAAGCATTCTTCCTGGATCTGGGCGGCCAGCTCGGCGGCGAAACCAGACGTGCGCGGCGCTTCCTGAGCGACGACGACCCGACCGGTCTTGTTCACCGATTTGGCGATGGTCTCGATATCATAGGGCACGAGCGTCTTCAGATCGATGATCTCGGCATCGATGCCTGACGCTTCGGCGGCGGCCTGGGCCACATGGACCAGCGTGCCATAGGCGATGACGGTGCAAGCTTCGCCTTCACGCACCACTTCCGCCTTGCCCAGCTCGACCGTGTAATGACCTTCAGGCACCTCGCCCTTGGCGTGCTTGGCCCAGGATTTCAGCGGGGTGTCCGGCACGCCGTCAAACGGGCCGTTATAGATCCGCTTGGGCTCAAAGAAGATCACCGGATCTCCGCTTTCCAGCGCCGCGATGAGCAGGCCCTTGGCGTCATAGGGGTTGGACGGCACCACCACCTGAAGCCCCGGCACATGGGTGAAGAAGGCTTCCGGGCTCATCGAGTGAGTCTGGCCGCCGCGAATGCCGCCGCCCCACGGGCTGCGCACCACGCAACCGGACGTGAACTGTCCCGCCGAGCGATAACGGATACGGCTCATCTCGGAGACGATCTGGTCGATCGCGGGAAAGATGTAGTCCGAAAACTGGATCTCAGCGATGGGCTTGAGGCCCTTCGCCGCCATACCCACCGACATGCCGGCAATCGCCGCCTCGTTGATCGGGGTGTCAAACACCCGGTCGAGGCCGTACTTCTCTTGAAGCTTGTCGGTCGCCTTGAAAACACCGCCGAAATAGCCTGCATCCTCGCCAAAGACCACAACGTCCGGGTCACGCTCCAGAAGCACGTCCATGGCGGAGTTCAGCGCCTGAATAATGTTCATCGCTGGCATGACTTAAACCCCCAGATCCTGGCGCTGACGGCGCAGCCGCCAATCGGGCTTGGCGTAGACGTCTTCGAAAATGCTTTCGGTGGGCGAAAGCGGGCCTTCATGCAGCGTGCCGTGGCTTTCCGCTTCCTTGTAGGATTTCACCACCAACGCGGTCATCTGCTCTTCAAGCTTGGCCTGACGGGTCTCGTCCCATTCGCCCTTGCCGATCAGATGCTGTTTCAGGCGCTCGATGGGATCGCCCAGCGGCCAGCGGTCAAACTCGGTCTTGGGACGGTATTTGGTGGGATCGTCCGAGGTGGAGTGCGCGTCGGCGCGATAGGTGAACAACTCCAGCAGGGTCGCGCCCTTACCCTGACGGGCGCGCTCTGCGGCCCATTGGGTGGCGGCGTAGACGGCGAGGAAGTCATTGCCGTCCGCCCGGATCGAGGCGAGACCATAGCCCAGCCCTTTCGCCGCAAAGGTCGGCGCATCGCCGCGGGCGATGTTCTGGTTGGACGAGATGGCCCATTGGTTATTCACGACGTTGAAGATCACCGGCGCGCGATAGGTGGACGCCAGGGTCAGACCGGCGTGGAAATCGCCTTCCGCCGTGGTGCCGTCGCCAATCCAGCTCGCCGCAATCTGGTCCTCGCCCTTATAGGCGCAGGCCATGGCATAGCCGGCCGCTTGCGGGAACTGGGTGCCCAGATTGCCCGAGATCGTGAAGAAATTGCCTTCAGCCCAAGTGTAATGCACCGGCAGCTGGCGACCTTTGAGATTGTCGCGGCTGTTGGAGATGCAATGGCACATCATGTCGACGATATTGCGCCCGCGCGCGAACAGGATGCCCTGCTGGCGATAGCTGGGGAACACCATGTCGGTGGGCTTCAGAGCCATGGCGGCGGCGACGGCGACCGCCTCCTCGCCCGTGGACTTCATGTAGAAGCTCATCTTGCCCTGACGCTGCAGCTTGAGCATGCGTTCGTCATAGATCCGGGTGAGCACCATATGGCTCAGGCCTTCACGCAGAACTTCCGGGCTCAGCTCGGGATTCCACGCGCCAACGGCCTGATGGTTGTGATCCAGAACGCCGACGAGCCCTGTCGCCAGGTCTTGGGTCTCTTGCCAGGATGCGGCGGGATCAGGCCGCGGCGCCTCGCCCGCTTTCTGAAGATCGAGATGGGCGAAGTCGGGCTCGTCCCCCGGCCGATACGGCGGGGTCGGAACGTGGAAACGAGTCTGTCCGTTCGACATGCTTTGTCCGTACGTTTCTTCAAGCCATACAAGGCTTTTCAGGCCGCGAGGTAGCGTTCAGAATCGGTTTTGGCAAGCGAAGCGCGGCATGCAGCGTCATGTTGCAGCGCGTCATAATTCTTCTGTTTTTGATGAAAAACAGACGTCAATTCGTAGCCTTCCCGGTATCCGCCAAGCCGCGTCACAAGCCGGAGGCGTGATCAGAACCACTTGATTTAGAGATCATAAGTTACGCCGCGTGCAATCATGAAGTGTTTCGATAAAACGGTTGAGCCACATGACGCGTGTGAATCTTGCAAACCAGTTGATCTCCCAACGCCCTCGCATCTGGTATCTTGCTGTAGGCGGGATCGAGACCGTCCACGGCGCGATGGGCAATTTGCAAGAGCTGCAAAAACGGGTCGAAAAAGAGCATATCCGCGGCGCCGTCATCGATTTCCGAAAGCTTGAAGGATACGACCCGCAACAGGACTGGGTCGGCTTTCTGAAAGGCTTGAAAGCCTATACGCCGCATGGCCTGCCCATCGCCTGGATGGCCCATACCCATGGCGCCAACGCAGCGCAGCAACTGGCGCAAGCGGCTCAAAAAGCAGGCGCGCTGTCGCAATTCTGTCTGAACTGGCAAGCCGCGCTGATGACGGTCGGCCTGCCGAAAACGACGCCAGACCCCTTGCCGGGCCTGACCGCTCCTGCTGACGACGGCGATGAAGACGACGACGTCTTCTTGCTCGACTAAAAAAGCCCCGGCCAGCTGACCGGGGCTTCTTCATACGGCGTTCAAACCGATTAGTTCAGGCGTTCGATCGCGACCGCCGTGGCTTCACCGCCGCCGATGCACAGCGAGGCGACGCCTTTGGTCTTGCCCTGGCTTTCCAGAGCCGCGATCAGGGTGACCATGATGCGGGCGCCGGACGCGCCGATCGGGTGACCCAGCGCACAGGCGCCGCCATTGACGTTCACAACGTCATGGCTGAGGCCCAGCTCTTTCATCGCGATCATCGGCACCACGGCGAAGGCTTCGTTGATCTCCCACAGATCCACATCGTCCTTGGTCCAGCCCGCCTTCTCCAGAACCTTGCGCATGGCCGGAACCGGCGCCGTGGTGAAGTAAGCCGGCTCATGCGCATGAGCGGCGGTGGCGACGATCTTCGCCAGCGGCTTCAGGCCGCGACGCTCGGCTTCGCTCTGGCGCATCATGACCAGAGCCGCTGCGCCGTCAGAAATGGCTGAGGCGTTGGCCGCCGTCACCGTGCCGTCCTTGCCGAACGCCGGCTTCAGGCTGGGGATTTTTTCCGGACGCGCCTTGCGGGGCAGTTCGTCGGTTTCAACGGTGACATCGCCCTTGCGGCTCTTGATGGTCACCGGCGTGATCTCGCGCTTGAAATCGCCTTTTTCGGTCGCGCGAATGGCGCGGGCCAGAGTTTCCAGCGCATAGGCGTCCTGGTCTTCGCGGGTGAACTGGTGCTCACGCGCGATCATGTCGGCGAACACGCCCATGGCGTTGCCTTCATACGCGTCTTCCAGACCGTCCTGGGCCATGTGGTCCTTGATCACGTCATGGCCGTACTTGAAGCCGGTGCGATGGTTCGGCATCAGATGCGGCGCATTGGTCATGGATTCCATACCGCCGGCCACGATCACAGAGGCGTCGCCCGAGGCGATGGAAGCGCGGCCCATGATGGCGGCCTGCATGCCAGAGCCGCACATCTTGTTCAGCGTGGTCGCCTCGACCGATTTGGGCAGACCGCCCTTGATGGCCGCCTGGCGCGCCGGGGCCTGGCCCTGGCCGGCGCTCAGCACGTTGCCCATGTAGATAAGGTCCACGTCGTCGCCGGCGACGCCGGCTTCAGCGAGCGCGGCCTTGACGGCTTCCGCGCCCAGCTCATTGGCGGACATCCCCGCCAGTTCTCCCAGCAGGCCGCCCATAGGGGTGCGCGCCATACCTACGATGACAATCGGATCTTCGGAACTCATGGTCCGTCTCCTAATAGTTTTATCTCGGCCGGCTCGGGCCGGTCATTGAGAGGAGAGAAAGGCCTTGTTTCGCACCGCGTCAAGAGTGCTCGCATACGCAGCAGGGCGGCTCAGACGCGCCACAGCGCAGCAATCACGACTGAAACAGCTTGCGCAACAGGCCTTTTCTGGCTCGGCCCAGACCCATTCACAGAGTTATGAGTCCCATTCATTTTTTGATGAGCGTAAGGGCGAAAGCAGAAATGATCCGGATCTATTTCCACGTCCGGGCGCGCAGAGTCACGCCTTGCCCGCTTTGAGCGAGAAACAGATCACAGCAGATTCTCGAAGCCAGACGCTAGCCCGTCGCCCGGATCCAGCCGCCGCCCAGCACCCGGTCATGATCGGGGTGGGAATAGAAGACGCAGGCCTGGCCCGGCGCGACGCCTTCTTCGCCCTGATCGAGCAGCACGAAGACGCCGTCTTCGCCCACTTCCAGAACCGCCGGTTTGGGCGGACGGGTGGATCGCACCTTGATGCCGACCGTCAGACCATCGGCTTCGCTCAGATCGCCATCGCCGATCCAGTTCACATCCGTCAGCGTGATCTTGCGCACTTGCAAAGCCTCGCGCGGCGCCACAATGACTTGCGCCGCCTCAGCATCCAGACGCACCACATAAAGCGGCTCGCCCGTGGCGATCCCAAGGCCGCGGCGCTGACCCACCGTATAGCGCAGCACGCCTTCGTGACGGCCCATCACCCGGCCGTCCAGATGCACGATCTCACCCGGACGCGAGGCGCCCGGACGCACTTTCTCGACCACGCTGGCGTAATCACCATCGGGCACGAAGCAGATATCCTGGCTGTCGGGCTTGGCGGCCACGATCAGGCCCAGGGCGGCGGCCAGCTCGCGGGTCTGGTCCTTGTTCAGATGCCCCAGCGGGAAGCGCAGATAATCAAGTTGCTCCTCGGTGGTGGCGAACAGGAAATAGGACTGGTCCTTGCCCGCATCCGCGGCGCGGCGCAGTTCGGGGCGGTTGCCGTTCATCGTGCGCTGAATGTAGTGCCCCGTGACCAGACAGTCCGCACCCAGTTGCTTGGACGTCGCCAGCAGGTCCGCGAACTTCACAGACTGATTGCACCGCACGCACGGGATGGGCGTGAAACCGGCCAGATAAGTGTCGGCGAAATCCTCGATCACCGCTTCGCGGAAGCGGGTTTCGTAGTCGAGCACGTAATGGGCGAACCCCATCGCTTCGGCCACGCGGCGGGCGTCGTGAATGTCCTGGCCGGCGCAGCACGCGCCTTTGCGGTGCACCGCCTCGCCATGATCGTACAGCTGCAGCGTCATGCCCACGACCTGATAGCCGGCGCGGTGCAGCACCGCGGCCACAACCGAGCTGTCGACGCCGCCAGACATGGCGGCGACCACGCGGTGGTCAGAGGGCTCCCCGCCCAGATTGAGAAATTCACCCGTCAGCCCGTACTCGGCCATCAGCGCGTCAACCCGCGCCGTATCGAGCACCGGACTGGAAACAGGAGTGGAAACAGCGCCCGCGCCAGGGCGCGGGGCGTTGGATATCAGCGTCGTCATCATCTTTCCCCTACCGGTTCAAGGCCGGAAGCGAATTACAAAAGAGGGCCGCATATAAGAGCAAGACTGAAATAAAACCAGTCTATCCGATCACAATGTCTATTGAGACGGGCTCAGGGAAACAGTGCTTCAGAATTTGTTATCCATATCTGCGTCACCAAAGAGGGCATCCGACAAGCAAGAGAGACTATTATGTTCAGTTCCCTGGTTACACGTCTCGTCACTCTCATTCTTGGGCTCGTCGCGGTGGGGATCGCCCTCACAGCGCTTTCGGCAGGATGGGTGATCAACAACTCGATCTCCCGCTCGGCCTCTGAAGCGCAGGAAATGAACTTGCGGGTCGCGGCGGCGACGCTGCAAACCACGCGCCTGCCGGAACTGGACATTCGCTATAATTCGGACGGCGAGATCACACGGCTTGAAGCGCCGGCGCTCCCTGAGTTCACCTCCCACGAAATGATTGACTCAGTGGGACGACAGACCGGCCAGACCGCCACCTTGTTTATCTGGTCGGAAGCCGAGAACGATTTCTTCCGGCGCACCACCAATATCGTCAAACCCGATGGAAACCGGGCCGTCGGCACGCCGTTGGGCGCCGGCGCTGTTTATGACTCCATGATGGCCGGGCGCGGTTTCCGCGGCCAGGCGACCATTCTGGGCAAGGACTATTTCACCGCCTACCAGCCTGTCTTCACCCCCGAGGGCGAAACCATCGGCATCTTGTATGTGGGTGTGGAGAAAGCGGCGATCATCGCCACGCGCAACAATGTCTTGCTGGTCACCGCTTTGCTGGCGCTGTTGTCGCTCGGCGTCGCCGGCGGGGTCGGCTTCTGGGTCAGCCGCCGCACGCTGGCGCCCCTGAACGCAATGACCCAGACCATCGACCACGTGGCCTCTGGCCAGTATGAAACCCAAACGAATTATTCCGCCCGCAAAGACGAGATTGGGCAGATCGCCCGGTCAATCACCACCTTGTGCAACAAGCTTCAGGACGCGGAAAACCTGCGGCGAGGCGAAATGGACAAACAGGCGGTCGAGGCGCGTCGCGCCAAAACCCTAGCTGACGAAATCTCCAAGTTCGAACAGACCGCCAATCAGGTCCTGAGCACCGTCACCAAAGCTGCACAGGACGTGCAGCACACCGCTCAATCCACCCGCGCGACCTCCATCGAAAGCCGCGATCGTCTGGCCAAGGTCAGCGAAGCGGCTCAGGCCGCCAGCGCCGGCGTCCAGACCATGGCCGCCTCCACCGAGGAGCTGAACGCCTCCATCGGCGAGCTGCGCGGGTCCGCAGCGCGGGTGGCCGAGCTGACGTCCGCATCCGCAGACCAGACCCTGCAAAGCCGGTCCAAGATGGAAGACATCAGCGACTCTCTGACGGACATGACCGAGATCATCGCCGGCATCGACGCCGTAGCCGAGCAGACCAACCTGCTGGCGCTGAACGCCACCATCGAGGCGGCGCGCGCCGGTGAAGCCGGCAAGGGCTTCGCGGTCGTGGCCAGCGAAGTCAAAGCCCTGGCCGAGCAAACCACCAAGCTGACCGAGACCATCAACGCCCGGATCGTGAACTTCAAATCCCTGGTGCAGGACGCCGGTCAGGCGACGCAAAGCGTGGCGGGCGCCATGATGCAGATCGATCAGGCGTCGTCTGAAAGCGCCTCCGCGGTCGAACAACAAACCGCCGCTGTGTCTGAAATCAGCCGCTCCGCCCAGACCGCCGCCGAACGCACGGGACTGGTGGACGAGGAAACCAGCACGGTCATGAAAGGCGCGGAGGCCTCGGTGGCCAATGCGGATCAGATCGCCCAGCTTTGCTCGGAACTGGAAAGCAACGCCGCCAGCATGTCGAAGACGATCAACGACTTCCTGCTTTCAGTCAGAACGGCCTAAGCATAAGACTGTTCAAACTTATCGCCTCCTACCAAGTGTGAGACCCCACACTTTTTAGGGGGGGCATTAACCCTCATGACCCCATCACACTGACAGTTCAATCAACTGAGATCTGTGATGCCCGCGCTGCCGCTTTCCGTTCGCTTCATCCTCGTCTTTCTCGGCCTGATGACCTTTGGGGTGTTGCTGAAGACCGGGCTGTACGCCGCCTTCGGCGCAGGCTGGCTGGGCTTTTTGATGGCCACCGCGATCGCCGGCGCCATCACTGCGGCGCTCGCCTGGCCTGTCATCCAGCGCATGTTCAAGCCGATGCTCGATCTGGCCCAGCGCATGGACGCTGTGGCGCAAGGCGATCGCAGCGCTGACGACGCTTTTGAAGGTCGGGCCGACGAAATCGGCCGGATCGCCAAGGCCCTCAACCACATGACCCGACAGCTGCATGCAGCGGAAACCGCCCAGGCGGGCGAACTGTCGCGCAAGGAGCAAGAAGCGCAAAAGGCACAGGCTCTGCAGGCTGAAATCGAGACGTTCAAGACCGGCGCGGGTCAGACCTTGCGCGCCGTTGAAGCTTTGCTTGAGCAAGTCGTAGAGGCCGCCGAGACGTCCCGAACCGCCGCTGAAGACGGCCAGTCCCGCGCCGGCTCTATGAACGAAGCCGCGCGCGAGGCCAGCAATGGCGTGCAGACCATGGCCGCAGCCACTGAAGAACTGAATGTCTCGATCAATGAAGTGCGCGGCTCCGCCGAACGCGTGTCGAACCTCACCCGACGCACCGCCGAGCGCACCCAGGAGAGCCAGGCCAGCATGAACGAGATGGCCTCGGCGCTGGCGGACATGGTCGAGATCATTTCCGGCATTAACGCCGTGGCCGAGCAGACCAATCTTCTGGCGCTCAACGCCACCATCGAAGCCGCGCGCGCCGGCGAAGCCGGTAAAGGGTTTGCGGTTGTGGCCAGCGAAGTGAAAGCCCTCTCCACCCAGACCACCAAGCTGACCGAGACCATTGGCGAGCGGATCTCTCGCTTTGAAGCCAGCGTTCAGGACGCGTCCAAGACGGCGGCTGCGATTGTGGAGGAGATCACCGAGATCGACGCGGCGTCCGCGGAAAGCGCCTCCGCTGTCGAACAGCAGACCGCCGCCGTCGCCGAAATTTCCGGGACCGCCCAGACCGCCGCCCAGAAAACCCAGGCTGTGGATGAAGACAGCGTGCAGGTGATGCAAGGCGCGCAAAACGCCGTCGCCGCCGCGAACCAGATTGCAGACATGGCCAACCAGCTGCGCACCAACGCCAATGATCTGTCTGACCGGATCGACGGTTTTCTGGAGGCGGTGAACGCCGCATAGCGCGGCCTCTCTGCCCGCCCCCCTTCCCTCACTCCCGCGTTCGGCCTATACGGCCCGCCAAAGTCGCTACACACGCTGAGCTGAAGAGAGGCGCGCGCCATGGGTTTCAAATGCGGGATTGTCGGTCTGCCGAATGTGGGCAAATCCACCCTGTTCAACGCGCTGACCCAGACGGCGGCGGCCCAGGCGGCGAACTATCCCTTCTGCACCATTGAACCCAATGTGGGCGAAGTGGCGGTGCCTGAACCGCGCCTGCAAAAGCTGGCCGAGATCGGCGGGTCCGCCAATGTGATCCCGGCGCGGATGAACTTTGTGGACATCGCCGGCCTGGTCAAAGGCGCATCGCAGGGCGAGGGCCTCGGCAACCAGTTCCTGGCCAATATCCGCGAGACCGACGCGATCTTGTACGTGCTGCGCTGTTTTGAAGACGGCGACATCACCCATGTCGCAGGCAAGATTGATCCGCTGGCCGATTTCGAGACCGTGGAGACCGAGCTGATGCTCGCGGACATGGACAGCCTTGAAAAGCGCCGCGCCAATCTCGAGAAAAAAGCCAAGTCTGGCGACAAGGACGCCAAGGCCACCATCGAGCTGGTGGATCTGGCCCTGGCCGAGCTGCAGGAAGGCCGCCCGGCCCGCAATGCGGACGTGCCTGAAGACATGGCCAAGGAGTGGAAAATGCTCCAGCTCCTGACCTCAAAGCCTGTCATGTTCGTCGCCAATGTGGACGAAGACTCTGCGGGAACCGGCAACGCCTTTTCCAAGGTCGTCGAAGAGCGCGCTGCTCAGGACGGCGCAGCCTGCGTGGTGATCTCCGC
>JAEPEX010000040.1_pt1 | contig 12737 bp, 18 predicted proteins | sample 9130951 | NCBI WGS metagenome assembly JAEPEX01 (sample SAMN17228542, study PRJNA684324) | microbial mat metagenome | biome: saline marsh[ENVO:00000054]; feature: microbial feature [ENVO:01000007], biofilm[ENVO:00002034], sulphate-reducing...; material: estuarine water [ENVO:01000301]|estuarine... | reverse complement strand
AGAACGCGATGAAATCGAACAGCCGCGGATAATCCGGTGCCAGGTCGTAATCCTGCCAGGTAAAGCTGTTCAGCACGTTCCGGTAATCGGGCATCCGATAGAACATCTCGGCCGTGGTCAGGCCGTAGCCCCTGAGCATCAGTTCGGTGTCGCGCGCGGGGCATGCCCCCCTCCGTTTTCCGACGGTTCGATGCTGTCAACTCTGCCTGCCTCGCCCCCGCCCATCAAGCGAAAAGTTGCGTGATCTCAAGGCATTGGCAGCCCTGCGCGGCGGCTGCTGCCAGATCGCGCCGGCCCTGAGCGCCATTGCGCCGCATCTGGTGTTGGGATAAGGTATCGCAACCTAGATATTGATCTGCACAAGGAACGGGCAACGCGTGACCGACACCCCCGAAACGCCCGACGACACCGACGAAGCCGCGCCGGGACCCAGCATCGGCATCGCCGCCGAGATGCGCACCGCCTATCTCGACTACGCGATGAGCGTGATCGTCGCGCGCGCCATCCCCGATCTGCGCGACGGGCTGAAGCCGGTTCACCGGCGCATCCTGTATGCGATGCAGCACGATACCAACAACACCCATGACAAGCCGTATCAGAAATCGGCACGCGCCGTCGGCGTCGTCATGGGGAACTACCACCCGCATGGGGATGCGGCCATTTATGACGCCCTGGTCCGCATGGCGCAGGATTTCTCGATGTCGCTGCCGCTGCTCGACGGCCAGGGCAATTTCGGCTCCATGGATGGCGGCAACCCCGCGGCGATGCGGTATACCGAAGTGCGGATGGCGGAAACAGCCACAGCACTTCTGGCGGATATCGGCAAGGACTCGGTCGATTTTCAGGACAACTACGATGGCAAGGACCGCGAGCCGGTGGTCCTGCCGGCCCGTTTCCCAACCTTCTGGTCAACGGCGCCGAAGGGATTGCGGTGGGCATGGCCACCGCATCCCGCCGCACAATCTGGGCGAGGTGATCGACGCCACGCTCGCCCTGATCGACGATCCCGACCTGACATCCATCGACCTGATGGCGCATGTCCCCGGCCCGATTTTCCCACCGGCGGCGTCATCCTGGGCCAGTCGGGGGGCGCGCCGCGCCTATACCGAGGGCCGCGGCTCGGTCATCCTGCGCGCCCGCACCCATGTCGAGGATATCCGCCGCGACCGGCCGGCCATCATCATCGATGAAATCCCCTATCAGGTGAACAAGGAACGGCTCTGCGCCCGGATCGGCGAGTTGCGCGCGAGAAAGCGATCGAGGGGTCGCCGATGTCCGCGACGAAACCGGCCGCGCCGGCGTGCGCGTGGTGATCGAGCTCAAGCGCGACGCGACGCCCGAGGTGGTGCTGAACCAGCTGTGGCGGCTGACGCCGATGCAGATCGCCTTTCCCTGCAACATGCTGGCGCTGAATGGCGGCCGGCCCGAGCAGCTGACGCTGCGCGGCATGCTGACCGCCTTTCTTGCCTTCCGCGAGGAAGCGGTGGCGCGGCGCACGGCATTCGAGCTGCGCGAGGCGCGAGGCGCGCGCGCGGCGCATGTGCAATGCGGCGTCGCCGTGGCGGTCGCCAATGTCGATGAAGTCGTCGCGACCATCCGCAGCTCTGCCGATCCGGCCGAGGCGCGCGCGCGGCTGATGGAACGGCGCTGGCCGGCGGCGAGATCGCGGGCTATATCGCGCTGATCGACGATCCCAGCCACCGCATCAACGAAGACGGCACCTATAACCTGTCGGAGATCCAGGCCCGCGCGATCCTCGATCTGCGGTTGCAGCGGCTGACCGCGCTTGGCACCAACGAGATCGGCGCAGAGCTTGAAGGGCTGGCGAAGACGATCCAGGAATGCCTCGACATCCTGCGCTCGGGGCGCGCATCCAGGGCATCATCGCCGACGAGCTGCGCGACGTGAAGGACCGCTTCGCCGTGCCCCGCCGGACCGAGATCATCGAGGGCGAGGCCGAGCTCGAAGACGAGGACCTGATCGAGCGTGAGGATATGGTCGTGACGGTGACCGCCGCGGGCTATATCAAGCGCACCCCCCTGACCGAATACCGCGCCAGCGGCGCGCGGCAAGGGGCTGGCCGGGATGGCACGCGCGAGGACGATGTGGTCACCACGCTGTTTGTCGCCAACACCCACACGCCGCTTCTGGTCTTTACCGGCGACGGGATGGTCTACAAGCTCAAGACCTGGCGGCTGCCCCAGGCCGGCCGGAACGGGCGCGGCAAGGCGATCGTCAACATCCTGCCGATCGCGCCGGGACCCCGGTCGCCAGCCATCATGCCGGTCGACCGGGACGAGGCGGATTGGGGCGATCTGCAGATCGTGTTCGCCACCTCGGCCGGCGATGTGCGGCCGCAACGCGCTGTCGGATTTCACCAATGTGATGCGCAACGGCAAGATCGCCATGAAACTGCCCGAGGGCGTCGATCTGGTGAACGCCCGCATCGCGACCGAAGAGGACGACGTGATGCTGGTCACCGCCCAGGGGCGCGCGATCCGCTTTCCGACCACCGATGTTCGGGTTTTCAAGGGCCGCGATTCGACCGGTGTGCGGGGGATTCGCCTGGCCGAGGGCGACCGCGTGGTGTCGATGGCGGTGATCCGCCATTTCGAGGCCAGCCCCGAGGATCGCGCCGCCTATCTGAAGATGCGCCGCGCCATGGCCGGGCTCGCCGACGACGCCGAAGCCGAGGAGGAGGAGGCACCGGCGGCCGCCGACTTCACCCGCGAGCGCTATGTTCAGATGTCGGCGCCGAGGATCTGATCCTGACGATCACCGCGAAAGGTCAGGGGAAGCTGGGGTCGAGCCACGATTATCCGGTGCGCGGACGCGGCGGCCAGGGGGTTGCGGCGATGGACCGGGCGATGCGGGGCGGCGCGCTGGTGGCAAGCTTCCCGGTGCAGATCGACGATCAGATCATGCTGGCGACTTCCACGGGGCAGTCGATCCGGGTGCCGGTTGCCGGCATCTCGTTCCGTTCGCGCAGCGCCGGCGGGGTCAAGGTGTTCGACACGGCCGAGGGCGAGGAAGTGGTCTCGGTCGCCTGGATCGCCGAAGCGGGGGACGACAGCACCGAGGACTGAGCGCTGCTGCCAGGATTTTCTGGAAAACTCTGCCCGCAGCCCAGGGGGCGGTTTTCCTGGCCCTGGCCTTCGCCTGGGTTCGTTCCATGTCCGATCCGATCGCAATCATCGTCGGCGCCATGCTGGCGGCGCCCCGTGCTGCGTCCCGAACTGCACCCGCCGCGCGGCACCTTCATCCGCGGATTGGCGATCCGGCCGAGATGATCGGTGCCAGCGCATTCCGCTTGGACGATGCGTAAGCCTACGGCGGGACCGCGGTCAGGCTGCCTTGACGCCGGGGCTTTTCTGGGCAGCGACCCAGTTCCAGGGGAGCAGTTCGTCGAGTCGGTTCATCGGCGTGCTGGCGATGCGGGCGAGGACGTCGGCGAGCCAGGCCTGCGGATCGGCGCCGTTCAGCTTGGCGGTGACGATCAAGGTGTACATGAAGGCGGCGCGGTGGCCGCCGCGCTCGGAACCGGCGAACAGCCACGCCTTTCGTCCGAGGGCTGCGCCGCGCAGCGAACGCTCTGCGGCGTTGTTGGTGAGGCATACCCTGCCGTCATCGAGGAAGCGGGCAAAGTCGTCCCAGCGCGGCAGCATGTAGGACATCGCCTTGGCTACGGGGGCGTGCTTGGAGAGCCTGGCGCGCTCGGCGGTCATCCAGGCGTGGAGATCAGCCACGAGCGGTGCGATCTCGGCTTTTCGGGTCGCCAGCCGCTGCTCGGCGGGCAGGCCGTTGATGGCGCGCTCGAGATCGAAGATGGCGTCGATGCGCTTCACCGCCTCGAGGGCGAGCGGCGAGATCGGGGTCGCCTTCTTCCCGCGCCGCGCGTTGGCGGCGATGTCGGCCAGCTCGAAGAACTTCCTCCGAGCATGCGCCCAACAGAAGGCGGGCAGGATCGGCCCCGGCTCGCGCGTCTCGGCGAAGAGGGCGTTGAAGCCGGCATAGGCGTCGGCCTGGAGAACGCCGCTCCAGCCGGTGAGATGTTGTCGCGGGTGCGCGCCGCGCCGGTCGCGCGAGAAGCGGAAGAGCGCGGCCGGCGGCGCGGGGCCGCCGAAAGGCCGATCGTCGCGGACATAGGTCCAGAGCCGGGCGGTCTCAGTCTTGCCCTTGGCCAGCAGCGGCACGGTGGTGTCGTCGCCATGGAGCCGCTCGGCGGCCATGACATGCGCCTCGATCAGCGCGTGCAGCGGCGCCAGCGCCGCGGCGACCGCGCCCACCTGGTCGGCGAGCGTCGACAGGCTGAGTTCGACGCCTTCGCGGGCGTAGCGCTCGGCCTGGCGATTGAGCGGCCTGATGCTGGCCCGTACTTCTCGAAGATGATCATCGCCAGAAGGCTCGGGCCGGCCCAGCCGCGCGGTGTGGGGTGAAGGGCGCCGGCGGCTGGCTGATGCGCTCGCAGTCGCGACAGCTGAACTTCTCGCGGACGGTCTGGATCACCTTCCACCGGCGGGGGATCACCTCGAGCGTCTCGGTGATGTCCTCGCCCATCTTGGTCAGCCGCGACGAGCCGCAGGCGGCGCAGTTGCAGGGCGCGGGCAGCACGACGCGCTCGCGGGCAGATGTTCGGGGAACGGTTTGCGGACCGGCTTGCGCCGCTGGAAGGCGCCGACCGTGGTCTTGGCCTTCTCCGCCGCCGCGGCGGCGAGCGCCTCGTCCTCGGAGGCGGTGGTCTCCATCTCCTCCAGCTGGAGTTCGAGCTGATCGAGCAGCCGCTGTTTGCGCTCGGAGCGCTGGCCATAGAGTTCTCGCCGGAGCTTCTCGATCTCGAGCTTCAGATGCGCGATCAGCGCCTCGCTACCAGACACCAGCGCCTGGGCGTGAGCCGCCGCCGCCTTGGCTTGGGCGGCCTCCGCGGCGTTGGCGTCGGCCCGCGCCCGGCCTCGGCGAGGGCGGCGCGCAGGGCCTCGATCTCGGCGGCGACGTCCGTCATGCAGGGAAGTTTACCGCATGGAATCAGAGACTTGAAGCAGAATCGCCGCCGCAGCGGCTATCCCGCCGTCTGCGGCCGCCAGGTTTGGCGCGGGTTTCGCCAGTCGATTCCGTCGAGCATATAAGCAAGCTGCGCCGCCGAAATCGCCACCGACCCGTTCTTGGGCGTCGGCCAGATGAACCGTCCCTTCTCCAGCCGCCTGGCGTAGAGCGACATGCCGACGCCATCATGCCAGAGGATTTTCAGGAGCGATCCCTGCTTGCCGCGGAAAACGAACAGGTCCCCGGCATGGGGGTCCCGACCGAGCGCCTCCTGCACCATCAACGCCAGCCCGGGCATCCCCCGGCGCATGTCGGTCACGCCACAGGCCAGCCAGACCCGCGCCCCCGGCGGCAGCGCGATCATGCCCGCTCCAGCGCCCGGACCAGGCGCGCCAGACCGTCGGCGTCCACGCCCACGCTGACCAGAACCCGCCGCCCATTCGCCAACAGGATCTCCACGCGGTCCTCACCCGGCGCGGGCGGCCTCGGCGGATCGGCGGCGACCACCACCGGCGCGAAGGTCGGCGCGGCGGCCTCGACCATGTCGCCTTCGTCGACCATCGTGCGAGCCGTCGCCGCTCGAGAGCCGTGCCAGAATCGTGGTCGCTACCTCGAGCCGCGAAACCAAACGTAAGCGTCCGGTCTGACCGCTCTGCCGCTGGCGGATAGAGGCGGATAGTGTCCACCATCGATAGTGGACACTATGGTGATGGCGTGGCGCGTCGGACGAAGCGGCTTTGGACGGATGATGAGAAGCGGTCGATCTGTTTCTCCAGACGACGGCGCCGGGCGTTTCCGTGGCGCAGGTGGCGCGGCGCTACGCGGTGAACGCGAACCTGATCTTCAAGTGGCTGCGCGACCCCCGATACGCGTCGGATCCGGCGGCGGTGCCGTCGCCTCCGGTGGAACCGCGCTTTCTGCCGGTGGAGATCGTCGCTGAGGCGAAGGCTCCAGAGATCGCAACCGCTGTACCCCACACATCGAGATCGGAGCTTGCAGGCGGTCACCGGATGCGGATCAGCGGCTGCTATGATCCCGATACGCTGGCGCGGCTAATCCGGGGGGCTGTCGGGCGTGATCCCGGTTCCGGCCAACACGCGGGTCTGGCTGGCGGCGGGCGTGACCGACATGCGGCGTGGGTTTAATACGCTGGCGGCGCAGGCCGAGAAGGTTTTGGAGCTTGATCCCTATTCCGGCCATCTGTTCGTGTTCCGTGGTCGGCGTGGCGACCTGTTGAAGATTATCTGGTGGGATGCCCAGGGGGCATGCCTTTTCAGCAAACGGCTTGAGAAGGGCGGTTTGTTTGGCCAGCAGCCAAGGATGGCAAGATTGCGGTCACGCCTGCGCAACTGTCCATGCTGTTGGAGGGCATAGACTGGCGGATGCCCAACAGGACGTGGCGCCCGCTGAGTGTTGGGTAATGCAATAAATACAAGCCTTGATCGCTTTAGGGATTCACGTTTGATCCTTGAAGTGGTATGGAATGGGGATGCTGAAAGATCTCGATATCCACCCCTGAAGACCCCGCCGAGCTGAAGGCGGTGAACCGTCTTCTGGCCAACGAGGTGAAGGCGCTGAGCCTCAAGGTCGAGCAACTTCAGCACCAGCTTCACGGCGCCAACCGCCATCGCTTTGGCAGCAAATCCGAAGGTCTCGACCAACTCCGTCTCGACCTGCAGGAGGACGCCGAGATCGTCCAGGCGGCAGAGGCGCAGGCCAACCCGCCATCCCGACAAAGGATGCCGGGAAGTCGAAGCGCCAGCACAGCCGCAAGCCTTTGCCGGATCATCTGGATCGGGAAGACGAAGAAACTGTCGCCTGGCGATGATTGCGGTCCGGTGCGGTGGAACCCTGCGTACTCTGGGCGAGGATGTGACCGAAGAGCTGGAATATGTGCCAGGACGCTTCAAGGTGAAGCGGATCATCCGCCCGCGCAAGGCCTGTTCGTGCTGCGAAGCCATCGTGCAATCGCCGCTGCCATCGCGTCCGAATTGAGCGTGGGCGGCCAGGACCCGGCTTGCTGGCCCATGTTCTGGTCAGCAAATATGCCGATCACCTACGCTCTATCGCCTGAGCCAGATATTTGCCCGTGAAGGTATCGATCTGGACCGCTCCACCATGGCTGACTGGGTTGGCCGATCCACGGCTCTGCTGGAACCGCTGGCCGATGCGATTGGGCGGATCGTGCGCCAGGGCGCTGCCCTTTTCGCAGACGATACCCCGGTGAAGATGCTGGCCCCCGGCAACAAGAAGACAAAAACGGCGCGGGTTTGGACCTATGTGCGTGATGAACGCCCTTGGTCCGGGCAATCGCCGCCCTGTGTCTGGTACCAGTTCACGGTGGACCGTAAGGGTGAACATCCCGTCTCTCACCTCTTGGGCTACAAGGGCTGGGTGCATGCGGATGGATACTCCGGGTTCAACGGGCTGTTCGGCGATGACAAAGCCGATGAGATGGCGTGCATGGCGCACGTGCGGCGTAAGTTCGTGGATGTTTTCGCCTCGCAAGGCAGCGCCATCGCCGAAGAGGCCATCCGCCGGATTGCCCTACTCTACGCCATAGAGAAGGAAATCAGGGGCATGGCTCCCGAGTACCGGGCCGCCGTGCGGCAGGCCAGGGCAAAGCCGATCTTTGACCAACTTGAAGAGTGGTTGCATGCGCAACTGCCCAGGCTATCAGGCAAATCTCCCCTGGCCCAGGCCATCCGCTATGCCCTGGGCCGGATGCCGAAGGCGCGGCCATATCTCAGCAACGGCCACCTGGATCTGGACAACAACGCAGCCGAGCGCGCTGTCAAACCGGTGGCCATCGGGCGAAAAATTGGATGTTTTCAGGCTCCGCGCGTGGTGGAAAAACCATGGCTATCGCCTTCACGCTGATCGAAACCGCCAAACTGAACAACGTAGACCCCCAGGCCTGGCTCACCTGGGTGCTGGGCCAAATTGCCGATCACAAGATCACTCGGCTGGACGAGTTGCTCCCCTGGCGTTACGCTGCCCAAGCAGCGTAACAGGTCACGCGGGACGAGCGCCAGAGCGGCGACACCGGACGGTCACAACCAAACTGTCCGTATGGGCGCCCATACCGGCAGATACGACTAAGCCGGACAGATCGGGAAGACGGCCACCGCCGAAAGCTTACGACGATGCCGGACCGGGGCCTGTCGGTCTGTTCCATGGGGAGCGTCAACAGCCGGATCATGTGGATGGGCAACAGCCATCAGCCCCTGGCGGTCGGCGGGGCCGGAGGCGGATCACGGTCCCGATCAATGACCGTTGGTCACAGGCTGGCGCTCGTCACCTATCTTGCGCGCGACCATGACGAAGCGATCGCCTGGCTCCGCCGCGCCCTCGGCTTCGTCCTGCTGGAAGACACCGATCTTGGCGGCGGCAAGCGCTGGGTGCGCATGGCCGCCAAAGCCGATGCCGAAACCGCCTTTCTGGTTGCCCGCGCACGGGCGACCAGACCCGCGTCGATCGGCCGGCGCGGCGGGCGGCCGGGTCGCGTATTTCCTCCATACCCACGATTTCGAGGCCAGCGCGGCGCGCCTCGCCGCCGCCGGTGTCGCGTTCGAGGAAGGCCTGCGCCACGAAGCCTACGGGCGGGTCGCGGTGTTCCGCGATCTTTATGGCAACCGCTGGGACCTGATCGAACCGGGCATGCCGGCGGGGCAAGCCGGCCCGGTGCGTGATCGGCCAGGCCGGCCCGGCCGCCCGTCAAAGCGTCTCGATGAAGGCCTGCAGCTCGCCGGCAATCTCGATCCCGCCAAAGACCAGCGTATCGCCATCGCCCGCGTCGAGGATGAAGGCCGGCATGTCGGCATCGGCCGGCGCCACCTCTGCGGGGTCCGCCGCCATCGTGCCGCTCCACAGCGCGTCGTCGCGGAGTTCCGTGTCGGCGATGTCCGCATCGACGAAAACGAAGCTGTCGCCCGCCATGTCGTCTGCCAGGATCTGCGCCGCGGCAAAGCTGCCGACGATCAGGTAATCGTTGCCCTCACCGCCATAAAGCATGTCGTCACCGGCCCCGCCAACAAGGGTATCAGACCCCGAACCGCCCTCGAGGGTATCGCCGCCTGCCCCCCCGATGAGCAGGTCGTCGCCCGCCCCCCCGATGAGCAGGTCGTCGCCCGCCCCGCCATAAAGCGCATCGTGCCCAACGCCGCCTTCAAGCCGATTGTCGGCCTGATTACCCCGCAGGATGTCATCGCCCACGCCGCCGATGGCGTTCTCGATCACCACGCCATTGGCAATCGTGTACCCGCCGACAACGTCGGCAACGTAGGAAACAACGCCACCGCCGGTTTCGCTGAAATCCAATGTGGCCGCACGCAGGTCGATCTCCGCATCCGCCTCGGTGGCGGCCATCAAGGTATCGCTGCCGCCGGTGTCCCAGATCGCCGCATAGTGCGCGTTGCCGCCGACCAAATAGACATCGTCGCCGCTGTTATGGGTCGTGTTCACCCCATAATAGCCTTGCAGGACGGCCATATCGATCGCGCCGAAGGTGGTCATGTGGCCACTGCCCTGTGTCACCCCGCTGGCCGCCAAGCGGATGGCCATCCCAACCATCATTGTAGGTCATGATCGTGTAGACGGCCTGGTTCATGCCGAAAGTGCCGGTATCGCCGCTCCAGCCGACCCCTTCCATGATTTCCGAACTCGCCTCCGGTGTCGTGCGGGTGCGCCAGCCCAGCCCGTGCCCCAGCTCGTGGATAACGACGCCATACATGCCGCCGCCCGGCTGCATGGTGGTTGCGTTCCAGTATGTCGGGCTCGAGGTCAGGACACCCAGCCCAGCGGCAGAGGTGACGTTCTGCGGATACATGAAGCCCAACAGACCGCCTCCCAGATTATCCCGGCCAGCTGTATGTCGGCGGTCGCCTGGTTCGTCGTGCGTTGGAACGTGATCGCGGTGAAATCGGACACACCGTCGAATATACCCATGATCATGGCGATTTCGGCATCGCTGAAACCGTCCGACGTTATGGTCTCTCCATTGTCGTACGACCGTGCTGCCTTCCAGCGCGAAATAGACATCGATCACCGATTGCCCGGTGAAGTTCCCGTTGTTCCACGTCACGGCGTCCGCCGGTTGGACGCGATCGTCCGGATCGACGGGTGTGCCTTCTGTCACGGTAACCGAATAGGTGCCTGTCGACCCGTCATAGTACTGCTTTGCGCTGACATAATAGGTGCCCGAAGCCAGTGTCAGATCGAACGTCGCTTCTGAATCAACTGGCATCGCCGAGAGAGCTGCCGACACGGTTTCCCTGTGCATCGTAAACGCTTAGCAATGGATCGTACAGCGTGTCGCCCTGAAGATCGAAGCGATACGACCCGGCTTCCAACGTGATCGCCACCCAGTCTTCATCGCCGAGATACGCGATGGAACCGGCAAAGGCGTCGCCCACACCCATGCTGTAGACAGTGCCCATGTTGTCGGCGGCATCCGCGCCCTCGGTCACCGTCGCCGCGATCTCGGCGTCGTCAACCGGCAGGTTCTCGTAGTCACAGGTCTTTTGATAGGGCCTTAGCCCTGCGCAAATCAGGCACATCTCGTCTCTCCCGGTCGCGCGTCCATGCGCGTGTCGTCCATCCGCCGTTGCAGGGCCATCTTCAGTCGATCGGGTTGGGCCAAGGGTCGGCATGTCAGTTCATAGCTCGGCAATGAGGGCGCGTGACGCCGCCACAAGCGCGTTCGCATAGTCGGCGAAAAACGCGTTTCCGGCCGCAGAAGCGGTTGGCAGCGCGCGCTGCAAGGCGGGGCCCGTGATCCAGGGCGCTTCGCCCGGCTTTGCCCGCAGGCGGCCATGCAGGGCGGGTCCCGCCGCGTCGAGACGCTCGAACGCGATGCGGTGTGCCCGGGCAAGGCCCGCGCAATCGTGGCGTCGATGACCCGTCGCGGCGCCACGGCATCGGCCAGCGCGCCCCGCACCGCATCGCACAGCGCCGCCGGTTCGGCCTCGCACGAATACAGGAACGGCTCGGCCTGTCCCTGCCCCTGTCTCTGCCGCGCCAATCATGGCTGCCACGCCAACACCCCAACACGATACGCCAGAAGGTCATGCCCCCCTTGCCATGCGGCACACACGCCGCCCGAAGGTTCCGGCGACGGCTGCGTCCCCAAGCCCAATTCGGTTGCACACGGGCCTGCACCGCCGAGACGGGCGATATCGCCTCACCAATCGGACCGCTATCACGTATTTTAGATGAAAAGAAACCTCACGGCAATCGAAAGTATGGTTTCTTGCCCGGCCGCCTTGCCGCGCCGCTGCGCCGCGCTTACTCCGCCGCCTGGCGCCGATCTGGATCACCGGTTCCATCTTGTCGAGCTCCTCGCGCGACAGGTGGCACTTGATCTGGTGACCGTCGGCCAGCGTGACCATGGGCGGCACCTCGCGCTCGCACAACCCGCCGGGGACCTCGGACTTCCAGCGGCATCGGGTCTGGAACGGACAGCCCGGCGGCGGATTCATCGCCGAGGGAATGTCGCCTTCCAGCACGATGTGTTTCTTGGTGACATGGGTGTCGCGATCGGCACCGCCGACAGCAGCGCCTCGGTATAGGGGTGATAGGGCGGGCTGAAACCTGATCGGTCGAGCCAAGCTCGACAACATGGCCGAGATACATCACCAGCACCCGGTCGCTGAGATAGCGCACGATGCTGAGGTCGTGGGAAATGAACAGCAGCGTGGTCTTCTGTTCGCGCTGAATCTCCATCAACAGATCGGTCACCGCGGCCTGCACCGACACGTCGAGCGCCGAGACCGGCTCGTCGGCGACCACGATCCGCGCCCCGCCGGCAAAGGCCCGCGCGATGCCGACGCGCTGCTTCTGCCCGCCCGACAACTGGCGCGGCATACGTCCGGCGAATTCACGCGGCAGCTTGACCAGGTCCAGCAGTTCCAGCATGCGCTGCCAGCGCGCGTCGTCGGACTCTCCCTGGCCGAAGATCTCCAGCGCCCGGACGATCTGGCTGCCCACCGTCATCGACGGGTTCAGGGTGTCGAACGGGTTCTGGAACACCATCTGGATGTCGGCGACCGTCTGGGTGCCGCGGGCCTCGATCGGCACGTCCTGAATCGCGCCTGATTGTCGAGCAGGATGTCGCCCTCGGTCGCGGTTTCGAGCCCATGAGAACCTTGGCAAAGGTGGATTTCCCGCAGCCCGACTCGCCCACGATGGCGAGCGTTTCGGATTCGCGGGCTCGAAGCTGATGGTCTCGTTGGCCTTGACCACCTTCTTGCCACCGCCGCCGAACATCTTGTTCGCGGCGACCTCGTAGTATTTCTTCAGTTGTCGATCTTGAGGACCGGCGCGCCGATCTCGCCCCTTTGCTTTTGTTCGGCCAGGGTGATCGGCGCGTCCCAATCGATCTCTTCAAACCGCAGGCAGCGCGTCTCGTGGCGTTCGTCGCCGGCCACCGGCGCCATCCTGATGTCGCCCGCATCGCAACGCCCGGCCTCGAAATAGTCGCAGCGCGGGCGAAATTGCAGCCCGGCGGACGCTCATGCGGCAACGGAAAGTTGCCGGGGATCGCCACCAAGGGCCTTGTGTTTCTTGTCCGCGCCGGGCAGGGATCGAGCGGAACAGCGCCTGGGTATAGGGGTGGCGCATCTGGTCGAACACATCCTCGATCGAGCCGCGTTCGACCGCCTCGCCCGAATACATCACGCAGAGCCGGTCGCAGACCT
>JAEPEX010000139.1_pt1 | contig 12956 bp, 9 predicted proteins | sample 9130951 | NCBI WGS metagenome assembly JAEPEX01 (sample SAMN17228542, study PRJNA684324) | microbial mat metagenome | biome: saline marsh[ENVO:00000054]; feature: microbial feature [ENVO:01000007], biofilm[ENVO:00002034], sulphate-reducing...; material: estuarine water [ENVO:01000301]|estuarine... | reverse complement strand
GCCGACCTACTGGGTGTAAACCAGTTGCTCTACCAGCTGAGCTAACCACCCGCTCCCGACTCGGAAGGACGCTCTTTTAGCCTTCAAGCGAGGTCGGCTTCAAGCGGTCTGAACCGTAAGAGCCGAAGCGCCGGACAGATTTCGCATAGCCGGACAGATGCTCCAGCGCCTTGGCCACGGTTTTGTCCTCTTCATGGCCTTCCAGATCGAGAAAGAACATCTGCTCCCAGGGCGATCCGGGCACCGGCCGGCTCTCGAGCTTGGTCATGTTCACCCCGTGCTGGCGGAACCCGTCCAGAGCATCCACCAGTGAGCCGGACGCGTCCGAGGTGATGAAGACCAGCGAGGTCTTGCACGGCAAGAGCGGGGATGCCGGGGCCGGGTCAACCGCCAGCGCGACAAAGCGGGTCTCATTGCCTTCAAAGTCGGAGATCATCGGCTCGATCAGGTTCAGACCGAACAGGCGCGCGGCGTCCGGCCCTGCCACAGCGGCCACTTCAGGCCCTTCATCAAGCGCACGTTCCAGCGCCCGCGTGGTGGAAGTCACCGGAACTTTCTTCAGATCGGTGCGCGAATTGAGCCATCGCTGAGCCTGACGCAGCGCCTGGGGGTGGCCATACACTGTGCGCACGGGCCCCAGATCACTCGCCTTGCCCATCAGCGCATGCTGGATCTTCATATGGTGCTCGCCAGCGATCTTCAGGTTTGAATCACGCAGCAGATCATAGACTTCGTTGACGCCGCCCGTGGCCGTGTTCTCGATCGGCAGGAAGCCGTAATCGGCTTCGCCATTTTCCAGCGCTTTGAAGATCGACGCGTAATCACGCTTGATGACCGGCGCGACGCCCGAATACCGGCCCGAAAAGTGCGCATTCGCCGCGAACTGCGAATAGGAACCCGGCCCGCCCAGATAGGCGACCCGCGCCTCGGTCAGCATGGCGTCGCCGACGCGTGCATCCAGACCGGCGCGCTGTCGGCGCAGGGAGTCGTCGATGATCGCCTGGAACAGGGTTTCAACGAAGCTGTCAGACAAGCCGTACTCGCGCCCCTTGGCCACGGCGCGCTCGATAACGGCGCGCTCGCGATCCGTATCGCGCACTGGACTGTGCTCGCCCGCTTTCAACGCCCCAAGCGCTTCACCCAGACGCCGGCGCTCGGCCAGGATTTTCAAGATCTCTGAATCGGACGCATCGATCGCCTGTCGCAAAATTAGACGCTCATCGCGCGGCTCGGTCTGGCTCATGGCCGACTCCCATTAAAAAACCCCGCCGAAGGGCGGGGCTGGTGACTTCATCTTGCAAGCAAGCAGCGTCAACCGGCCCCGAGAGGACGATAGAAATAGCCGCCGAAGACAAAGAGGTTCGTGTTCATCATGCATCGCAGCATGAAACCGTATGCCGCGTACGGTCAAGCCCTTTTGGCCGGACAATTGACATTCCGCCTGCAACACCGCCCGATAGCGTCACCCTCTCAAAGGACACGCCCCATGCCTGCATTCTTCACTGCCTTCTCAGTCGCAGCCCTCGCCCTGGCGCTTCCCCAGGCGGTCATCGAAACCAGCCACGGCGCCATCGTGGTCGAACTTGATGAGGCCGCCGCGCCTTTGAGCGTCGCCAATTTCATCGTCCGCGCCCAGGCGGGGCATTTCGATGACGGATCTTTCTATCGCTCAGTCCGCGACGATAACGAGCGCGAAGGCGTGGCTCCGATGAACCTTATCCAGGGCGGGCACAGCTTTGACGGGTTGGCTGAGGCTGAGGGTATCGCCCATGAATCAACACTCGACACCGGGCTGAGCCACACGCGCGGCGCCATCTCCATGGCGCGCGACGAACCTGGCACCGCCACCACAGAGTTTTTCATCATGATTGCCGACTATCCCGGCCTCGACGCCGGGCCGGATGGCCGCAACCCGGATGAAGCCGGATACGCAGTGTTCGGCGAAGTGATCGAGGGCATGGATGTGGTGGAGCGCATCTGGATGAGCCCGACCAGCCTGGACCGCGCGCCGGACGACTTCCCCTACCCGCAATTCTTGACGGAGCCGGTCGTCATTGAAACGGTCCGCATCCGCAACGCGGACTAGGATCTAGCTTTTCAGCTCGAGACGCAGCGTGTTCAGACGCTGGGCGACATCGCTGGCGATCTCCTCGCCCATCATTTTCTCAAGGCGTGCGTTGACCGCTTCAAAAGCTACACGGGCGCGCTCAGCCTTCGCGAGGCCATCGGTCGTGACTTTCAGGCGCCAGCGGCGGCGATCGTTTTCATCGCGCGTGCGTTCGATCAGGCCTTCACGCTGAAGCCGCGCCACCATCTGGGTCACCGCCGGTTCTGACAATTCCAGACGCACGGCGATATCGCTCTGGGTCGCGTCAGGGTCATTCAGCACCACGCCAAGCAGCGCCGCTTGCGCGACCGTCAGGCCCGCCGCCTCGATAACAACGGAATCCGCTTCCTGGCGAAGCCGTTCGGCGCTTTTAATCACGGCGGAATACAAACGGGGGCTGCTGGCGCTCATGGTTTTCAAGTCTCTTGTTCTTAGGGCCGCGCACCCATTAGCGTAATGCTTAAGTTATAATGGAGTTGCGAATGATCATAGACGTGTGGGGGCAGATTCTTACGACACGGATGACGCAAACTCCATGGCTTGGTTCACTTTTACGCTGGATGAAGGCTGAACAAACCGACCTGGAGTTGAGTGAAAGCGCCACATTAAGAGCCATGGACCAGGCTGGCGTCGACCTGATGATCCTCAGCGCCTGGAGCGCCCCTGAAGGCTGGCTGATCACCAATGACGAAGTGGATGCAGCCATCAGAACCGCCCCGGATCGATTTCGTGGGTTTCTGAGCGTAGACATCAGCCAGCCCGAGACCGCCGCGAAAACCATTCGCGACCGTTATGACGGCGAGCGCTTCGTTGGCGTCCGCGTATTACCCTGGATCTGGAACCTGCCGCCTAATCACGCCTGGTATTATCCGGTCTACGCCGCGTGTGTGGAGGTCGGTGCGCCGTTCTGCACCCAGATCGGCCATACCGGGCCGTTGCGTCGCTCCGAGGTCGGCCGGCTCATACCCTATATCGAAGATGTCTTGCTGGACTTCCCTTCGCTGAAGGTCGTCGGAGGGCATGTGGGCTTTCCATGGGTGAACGAGCTGACCAGTCTGACCTTGAAATTTCCCAATCTGTATGTGGACACCTCCGCCTACGCCCTGCACCGGCTGCCGCCAGACTTTCAGACCTATATGAAAGGGCCGGGTCGCGACCGGGTCATGTTCGGCTCCAACTGGCCGATGATCACGCCTGAAAAGTGCCTGAAAGGGCTCGATGCGCTGGAGCTCGACCCGGTTCACAAGGATCGCTTCCTGTCCGGCATCGCCCAGGACGTCTTTGGCCTGAAAGCCTGATGCAAAACGGCCCCGGACGGATGTCCGGGGCCGTTTCAGTGTCAATTGTCGTGTCAGTTAGTGCGGGCGCTGCTCGCCCCCGCCGCTGACTTCAGTGGAGCCGGGAAGCGCGGCCAGCGCCGCCGCATCCGCTTCCGTCCACTCGATCGGCTGGATCGGCTCGGTCAGCGCGACATTGAGGACTTCCTCAACCGTTTCGACCGGGATGATCTTGAGTCCTTCCTTGACGTTGTCCGGGATCTCGGCGAGATCCTTTTCATTGTCCTTGGGGATCAGCACCGTCTTCACGCCGCCGCGCAGGGCCGCCAGCATCTTCTCTTTCAGACCGCCAATTGGCAGCACGCGGCCGCGCAAGGTGATCTCGCCGGTCATCGCCACATCCTTGCGCACCGGCACGCCGGTGAGCGTGGAGACGATGGCGGTGATCATGGCCCCGCCTGCAGACGGGCCGTCCTTGGGCGTGGCGCCCTCGGGGACGTGCACGTGGATGTCGGTGGTGCGGAAGACCGTGGGCTTGATGCCCAGGGCCGGCGCCCGGCTCTGAACATAGGAGTTCGCCGCCGAGATCGATTCCTTCATCACCTCTTTGAGGTTGCCGGTCACCGTCATCTTGCCGCGACCGGGCATCTGAACCGCTTCGATCGTCAGCAGATCGCCGCCGACCTCAGTCCAGGCGAGGCCCGTCACCAGGCCCACCTTGTCCTCGGTTTCCGTCTCGCCATAGCGATACTTGCGGACGCCCGCGAACTCATCGAGATTCTCGGCGTTGATGATGATGTGGTCGCTTTCACCCGCCACAAGCTTGCGCACGGTCTTGCGCGCAAGCCGTGCGATCTCACGCTCCAGGTTCCGCACGCCGCTTTCACGGGTGTAATAGCGGATCAGATCGCGCAAGGCGCTGTCCTCAATGGTCCACTCAGCTTCCTTGAGCGCATGCACCTTGAGCTGTTTGGGGATCAGGTGACGGCGCGCAATCTCCACCTTCTCATCCTCGGTGTAGCCCGCGATCCGGATGATCTCCATCCGGTCCAGAAGCGGCTGCGGCAGATTGAGCGTGTTCGCCGTGGTGATGAACATCACGTCGGACAGATCGTAATCCACTTCCAGATAGTGATCGTTGAAGGTGGAGTTCTGTTCCGGATCGAGCACTTCCAGAAGCGCTGACGCCGGATCACCGCGATAATCCGCGCCCAGCTTGTCGATCTCATCGAGCAGAATGACCGGATTGGTCGACTTGGCTTTTTTCAGCGACTGGATGATGCGCCCCGGCATGGAGCCGATATAGGTGCGGCGGTGACCGCGGATCTCGGCTTCATCGCGCACGCCGCCCAGAGACACGCGCACGAACTCACGTCCCGTCGCTTCCGCGATGGAGCGTCCCAGCGAGGTCTTACCGACGCCCGGCGGTCCCACAAGGCACAGGATCGGGCCGCGCATCTTCTTCACGCGCGTTTGCACCGCCAGATGCTCGATAATGCGTTCCTTGACCTTCTCAAGCCCGAAATGATCGCGATCAAGAACCTGCTCGGCCACGCCCAGATCTTTCTTCAGACGTTTGCGCTTGCCCCAGGGCAACGCCAGCATCCAGTCGAGATAATTGCGCACCACTGTGGCTTCCGCCGACATGGGGCTCATCTGACGCAGCTTCTTGAGCTCCGCCTCGGCCTTTTCGCGAGCCTCCTTGCTGAGCTTGGCGTCGGCGACTTTCTGCTCAAGCTGGGACAGCTCTTCACGGCCGTCATCGCCCTCGCCCAGCTCGCGCTGGATCGCCTTCATCTGCTCATTGAGATAATATTCGCGCTGGGTCTTCTCCATCTGCCGCTTCACGCGGTTGCGGATTTTCTTCTCGACCTGCAGCACGCTGATCTCGCCTTCCATCAGCGCGAACACCTTTTCCAGGCGCTCCACCACGTTGGAATTGGCCATCAACGCCTGCTTCTCGGCGATCTTCACCGACAGATGCGCCGCGATCGTGTCCGCCATCTTGGCGGCGTCCGTGATCTCGCCCACAGCGGCCAGCGCTTCAGGCGGCACTTTCTTGTTCAGCTTGACGTAGTCTTCGAACTTTTCGGCCGCTGCGCGCATCAGCGCCTCGACTTCCGCCGGATCGGCCAGTTCTTCTTCCACCAGTTCGGCTTCAGCTTCGAAATAGGCCTGATTGTCCAGAAAGCGGGTGATGGTCATGCGGCGACCGCCTTCGACCAGTACTTTGACCGTGCCGTCGGGCAGCTTGAGAAGCTGCAGCACAGACGCCACGACGCCATCGTTGTAGACCGCTTCATGGGCCGGATCGTCATCAGCCGCATTCTTCTGGGTGGCCAGAAGGATCTGCTTGTCCGCGCGCATAACTTCCTCGAGCGCCCGCACAGATTTCTCGCGGCCCACAAACAGGGGCACGATCATGTGCGGGAAGACGACGATGTCGCGCAGCGGCAGCAGGGGAAGCGTTTTAGTTTCGCTCATAGTCATTCTCCAAGGGGCCGGGTCGCTCCCGAACCGGGGCGCAACTCAACCTCGCCGACCCTTGCGGCGCCGGCCTCACGACCTGGCCCGCTCATCAAGCCGAGCCTCGCCGTGTTTGCATGCCTAAACAAGTGGAGGCGGCGCCTTGCAGCTTCAAGCCTGAGGCTCAGCGCAGATTGCAGCGCAGGCCCCTAGCGGGTGATGAAAGCCGGCTCAGCGCGCGCCTCGATGCAGGGCGCCAGACTCGCATCTGCGATCATCTCATCGGGTGATGAAAAAAATCTCACAGCAAGCGACATGGCGCATCCATCTCCATCCCACTGGGTGCTTTCAGTGTGAAACCCGCCGGGCAGGACGATGACGCGGCTATGGCTGAGGGTGCGGGCCGCATCATACCCCCAGGCCGGAGGGGTGAGCGCGTCCAGTTCTCCCGCCAGAATCAAGGTCGGCGCATCGCTTGTAGTGATCGCCACCTCAGATGCGGGTCGCGGAGGCACAGCCCAGCTCTCACACGTCCCGGGTGTGAAAGTGGCGCTGTCGATCCCGGCGAAACTGTCCGGCAAGGGGCCGTTGCGGCGCTGGGCGTAGGGCAGCGCTTCGCTGCACCACACAGACAGGCGCACACCCCAGTCAAAATCAGAAACGCCATAACCCTGGGACGTCGCGCCTTCCATACGGGTCGCCTGATCCATCAAGAGCGGCGCGCGCGCCAAATCAGCGGCGGAGCCGAGCGGAACCGAATTCACAAGGGTCCGCTGGCACACCTGGTCGGCTTCACACGCTCTGGGAGCGGCTTCGACCGCTGCGAAGAATCTGGCCTCGAGGTCCGGAAAAGCCGCGTCACACTCGGTTTGAGCGGCGCACATCTGCGCGACCCGTCTCAAAGCCTGTTCAAGATTAGCAGGGTATGCGTCGTCAAAGCGCGCGCTGTGAGGCAAAGGCGAGTCCAGAACCATGGACTGGACGCGCTCGGGATAATCCCGCGCATAGGTCAGGGCCAGCCGCGTACCGTAAGACAGAGCGAACAAAGACCATTGCTCAAAGCCCAGCACCTGCCTCAAGGCGTCCATGTCAGACGCGCTGGCGGCGCTGTGATACACCTCGGGCCGAACGCCTTGCGCTTCAAGCGCAGAGCGACACTCTTGCAGAGCCGTCTCCAGCCGCGCCTGAGCGCCGGGTTTCGTACTCGCCAGAGCCGGACCGATCGCTTCACACCGAAGGGAAGGCTCGGCGTATTGCGTCCCGCGCCGTCCCAGAATGACGAAATCGCGTTCCACGCTCCAGGGATAGGCGCCGGGATACTGCGCCGCAGATAATCCGCCCACCCCCGGCCCGCCGGGCAGAAACAGGACCGGCGCCAATCCTGGACGGGGCTCGGCCGCGCGGATGTGGATGACAGGCAGCCGGAGCTCCAAGCCATCTTCAGGATTGTTGCTTTGCGCGACAATCAGATAGCCGCGCTGATAGCGAGGGCCGCTCACCTCGATGGGAAACGCCGCCCCTTCCGCCACCGGTTCAAACCGGGGCAGCGCGGCCTGTGACCAAGCCGGGGCCGTCAGCGTCAACACGGCGCCCAATGCGATCAACGCCTTGCGGACCTGATTTGATATCGCCATGCGCGCCCCCTGCCCAGACAGCAAAAAGGCTGCACCGGGGGTGCAGCCTTTGAAGCCTAGTGCGGGGTGCAATTCTGAAGCGAATTAACTCCCGGTAATGTAGACGACTATGCGCCCTGCTTCGGCGCAGCCTCGCCCTTGGACTTGGCGTAGATGTACAGCGGGGTGGCGTCGCCGGTGACGACTTCGGCGTTGACCACCACTTCCTCGACACCCTCAAGGCTGGGCAGGTCAAACATGGTGTCGAGCAAAATGCCCTCCATGATCGAGCGCAGGCCGCGCGCGCCGGTCTTGCGGTGGATCGCCTTGTTGGCGATGGCGGTCAGAGCGTCCTCGGTGAAGGACAGGCCGACGCCTTCCATTTCGAACAGGCGCTGATACTGCTTGACCAGAGCGTTCTTCGGCTCGGTCAGGATCTGAACCAGGGCGTCAACGTCGAGATCTTCCAGCGTCGCGATCACGGGCAGACGACCCACGAATTCAGGGATCAGACCAAACTTGGTCAGATCATCCGGCTCGACTTCAGACAGCACTTCACCCTGACGGCGGGCGTCAGGATCGCGCACATCAGCGCCAAAGCCCACTGCGGAGCCTTTGCCGCGCTGGGAGATGATGCTTTCGAGACCGGCGAAGGCGCCGCCCACGATGAACAGGATGTTGGTGGTGTCCACTTGCAGGAATTCCTGCTGCGGATGCTTGCGGCCGCCCTGGGGCGGGACCGAAGCCACCGTGCCTTCCATGATCTTCAGAAGCGCCTGCTGCACGCCCTCGCCCGACACGTCGCGGGTGATCGAGGGGTTGTCGGATTTACGGCTGATCTTGTCGATTTCGTCGATATAGACGATGCCGCGCTGGGCGCGTTCGACATTGTAGTCCGCCGATTGCAGCAGTTTGAGAACGATGTTCTCCACGTCCTCGCCCACATAACCGGCTTCGGTCAGAGTGGTCGCGTCGGCCATGGTGAAAGGCACGTCCAGAATGCGCGCCAGCGTCTGCGCCAGCAGCGTCTTGCCGCAACCCGTCGGGCCGATCAGCAGGATGTTGGACTTGGACAGCTCCACCTCGCCGTTCTGACCGGCATGGTTGAGACGCTTGTAGTGGTTGTGAACGGCGACCGAGAGCACGCGCTTGGCCTTGGCCTGGCCAATCACATAGTCCTGCAGGACCTGGAAGATTTCCTGCGGGCTGGGCACGCCCTCATTGGACTTCACAAGCGAGGTTTTGTTCTCCTCGCGGATGATGTCCATGCATAATTCAACGCATTCATCGCAGATGAAAACCGTAGGCCCTGCGATGAGCTTGCGGACCTCATGCTGGCTTTTGCCGCAGAATGAGCAATACAGCGTGCTCTTTCCGTCGCCTGTGGTCGCCTTGGTCATGGCTGCTCCCGTCGGTCCCGCTGTGCGCCGTGGCGCGGTTGGTTCGCTTTGGCCTAAATTCGTCAAAAGTGACTCGGCCCGTTCCTGCAAGATCAAGGCCGGACCTTAGCGAAACGTTTCTAAAGCGCATGTGATCACAGCCAGAGGGGGGTGATCAAGCATGCAAAACCGCGCTGGCCTGATCTGGCGCAGCGCGGCTTGGGTGCTCAGAACCGAGACAGACCTGACTTAAATCAGGACGCTTCGGGCCCGCCGCGCTTCTCGTAAACATGGTCGATCAGGCCGAAATCCTTGGCTTCCATCGCATCCATATAGAAGTCCCGGTCCAGGGTTTTCTCGACTTTTTCGAGCGGCTGGCCGGTGTGTTTGACGTAAATCTCGTTCATCCGGCGCTTGATCTTGAGGATGTCCTCGCCGTGACGCTCGATATCCGCCGCCGTGCCGCGGAACCCGCCAGACGGCTGGTGCAGCATGATGCGGGCGTTGGGCGTCGCAAAACGCATGTCCTTGTCGCCAGCCGTCAGCAGCAGCGAGCCCATGGAGGCCGCCATGCCGACGCAGGCCGTGGCCACCGGGCAGCTGATATATTGCATGGTGTCATAGATCGCGAGACCTGCGCTCACCGACCCGCCCGGCGAGTTGATGTACATGGCGATCTCTTTTTTCGGGTTTTCCGATTCGAGGAAAAGCAGCTGAGCCACCATCAGGCTCGCCATATGGTCTTCGATCGGCCCGGTGACGAACACGATGCGTTCCTTCAGCAGACGCGAATAGATGTCGTAGGCGCGTTCGCCCCGCGCACTTTGCTCGACCACCATGGGAACGAGGTTCATCATCACATCCTGCGGCTCACGCATAGCCAGCTCCTCAAGGAAAGCAGTGTTCGTCTAGGTCGGCCGGATATGGCCATGGATCAGCACTGTGACAAGGCCCGCGCCTGGGCGCAAACCCTCAAATGCACAAGGCCCGGGCCTTTTTCCTCTCGTTCGAGAAGAAACCGACCCAGGCCTTGATGGTCCCGTCAGGGTTAAGACTGGATTAGTCCTCGTCGGACTTTGCAGCCTTTTTCTTCGGAGCCGCCTTTTTCTTGGCCGGAGCCTTCTTCTTGGCGGGCTTTTTCTCTTCGGCGGCGGGCGCCTCGTCGTCTTCAGCGAACAGGGTTTCGCGATCGACTTCCTCGTCGGTCACATCAGCCAGTTCGAGAATGTAATCGACGACTTTCTCTTCATAGATCGGCGCGCGCAGGGCCTGAATGGCGCCCGGGTTCTTTTGATAGAACTCGACCACTTCACGCTCACGGCCCTGGAAGCGGACAGCTTCCTGGTTCACGGCGCGCGACAGCTCTTCCTGAGTGACGTCCACATTGGCTTTCCGGCCGATTTCCGCCAGCACCAGGCCCAGACGCACGCGACGCGCAGCGATCTTGCGGTAATCGTCCTTGAGCTCGTCCTCGGACTTGCCCTTGTCTTCATCGTCAAGCTGGTCGTTCTCGATGGCGTTCTGGACTTCGCGCCAGATCTGCTCGAACTCCTGCTCGACCATTTTCTCAGGCAGCTCGACAGAGCCGTGTTCAGCGTCGAGCGCGTCCAGCAAGGTGCGCTTCACCTTCATGCGAGAGGCCTGGCCGTGCTCGCTTTCAAAACGCTTGATCAGCGCGTCCTTGAGCGCTTCGAGATCAGACAGACCCAGGCGTTCAGCCAGCGAATCGTCGATCTTGGTTTCGCCCGGCGCCTGAACGCCCTTCACTTCGGTGGCGAAGACCGCGTCTTTGCCGGCCAGGTGTTCAGCCTGATAATCTGCGGGGAAGGTCACCTTGATGTCGACCTTGTCGCCGGCTTTCGCGCCGATCAGCTGATCTTCAAAGCCCGGGATGAACTGGCCGGAACCGATTACCAGCTCAGCGCCTTCAGCGGCGCCGCCCTGGAATTCTTCGCCGTCGATGGAGCCGACGAAGTCGATCACGACCTTGTCGCCGTCCGCAGCCTTGCCGGACTTGTCTTCATAGGACACCGACTGTTTGGCCAGCTCTTCCAGCGCCTCGTCGACCTGCGCGTCAGCCACTTTGGCGACCGGGCGGGTCAGCTTGAGGGTCTTGGGATCGACGGTGTCGAATTCCGGCATGATTTCGAGGCTGATCTCGAACGCGAAATCAGCGCCGCTTTTCAGAACGTCTTCCGCATCGGATTTCACATCCACGGCCGGCTGGGAGGCCGGGCGGATCTTGCGCTCGTCCAGGGTTTCCTGGGTGGCTTGCGGGACCAGCTCCTGAAGGATGTCGCCCATGATGGAGGCGCCGAACATCTTGCGGATGTGGTTGGCGGGCACCTTGCCGGGGCGGAAGCCCTTCAGGCGCACTTCAGGACGGATCTCTTCGATCTTGGCGGTCAGTTTCGCTTCGAGCTCCGACGCGGGCACGACAACCTCAAACGTGCGCGAGAGCCCTTCAGCGGATTTTTCAACTACGTTCATCTTGGCGAGGCCTTGTTAGAATGCGGTCGCCGCCTTGCTCAAACGCGCTCATGCACGCGGGGCGGCGGCCGGGAATGAGCGCGCGTTATGTCACGCAGAATTTGCAGACGCAACGCCCAGCGGCGGTGAATGTGTGCAGCCCGGCCTCTCGCTCTGGAAAATCAAGGGCGTCAAACGGGTGCAGGCAAGGATTAAACAGCATGCTCCCGCCGCGGACTCAATCGAAACTTCTGCGCCAGCTGAGCGAGATCTCATTGCTGGAATCACCACTGACCTCGGACGCCAGGACGAATGACGGGGACAGACGCCATTCGATACGGGCGGCCCCCAGCGCCTGCCCCACGCCGGTCTCGAGCTCCAGATAGACATCTTCGGTCAATTGCCGTCCGCCCAATACGCTCACGGCGCCATCGCCGTTCTGGCGCACATCCAGCCGGTCTATGCCCAGAGCGGAGCGAACCCCCGCCATGGCGTCCAGCCACCCCGCGCCAGACAACTGGGCGGCGAGCTGAGACGCCTGCAAAGGACTGAGATCAGAAACACCGGACCCAAACAGGAGCCGAGACAAGATCTCGTCTTCGGGCAGGCTGGGCGTGCTCTCAAAAGACACCTCCGGCGCCCGCACCGATCCCTCAACACGCCCGATCACGGTCAGATCGCTGGTTTCATGAAGAGCCGCGATCGCGACGCGGCTTTGATTGACCGGACCGTCAAATGTCACGCGTCCTGTCGTCAGGGTGAACGGCGCCGTCAGCAAGGACGCCTGCCCTGCAATCAAAGTCGCCTGGCCGGACAGATTCGGTCGGGTCGCCGTACCCGTCACATGCACGTCGGCGGACCATTCAGAGGTGAAGGCGCGACTGGAGACGAACAACCTGTCATCCGCGCGCAGGTGATAATCGAGCTCAAGCCGGATCGGACGACGATAGGCGCGATCAAGACTGTCAGGCCGGTTCAGCTCCACCACTTCAATCTGGGGGATGGACGGGCCGCCATTGCCGCCCGCGCTCGGACGCACATCCAGGCGCTGCACGTCTGCTTCGCCCGTCACCGTCAGAACCCGCTCGCTGAGGGTGAAGTCGGCATAGCCAGACGCCCCGCCTGACAATTCCGGGCGGTCTACAAGATGGAGCCGGTTCAGCTCGATACGCCCTTCCCCTTCAAAACCGCCCTCGGTCATCCGGAATTCGGCCTGCGCATTGGCGCCGCTCTTCGCATCCTCGCCGACACGCAGCGATTCAATGACCAGCGCGCCATTGCGCCAGCCCCCCTGTGCGTTGATCGGCTCAAAACTGCGGCCGGCGATCGCGGAAGAGAGCGCGCCGTCTGTAAAGCTGACGACGCCGGACGTCTCCATCCCTTCAATCGAAGCATCGACGGACAAGATGCCGCGCAAAATCTCGCCTTCTGGCAGATAGAGCCCCGACAGCACGGCGACGTCTCCATTGACGTTCAAATCGCCCCGCCAGTCTGGCCGCGACAAATCGCTATACCCCGTCACCGCGCCCGGCAGCGTCAGATTCAGTCCGATATCAAGATCAGTGCCTGCAAATTGACCGTTCAGTCGGGACTGGTCGGGCGTGAGCTCCAGCTCGATAGCGCCGTTCAACGCGCCTAACTGATG
>JAEPEX010000126.1_pt1 | contig 13225 bp, 10 predicted proteins | sample 9130951 | NCBI WGS metagenome assembly JAEPEX01 (sample SAMN17228542, study PRJNA684324) | microbial mat metagenome | biome: saline marsh[ENVO:00000054]; feature: microbial feature [ENVO:01000007], biofilm[ENVO:00002034], sulphate-reducing...; material: estuarine water [ENVO:01000301]|estuarine... | reverse complement strand
ATTGAGCTTGGAGGGCGGCAGGTTCAGGATTTCCTGACCGGCGTATTTGATCGAGCCTTCCGCTTTGCCGTTGGAGGCGAGAAGCCCCATGGCCGCCAGGAAGGTCTGGCTCTTGCCGGATCCGGACTCTCCCACCACGGCGAGGCATTCGCCCGGCGAGATTTCCAGATTGACCCCGCGGACGGCGTGGACTTCACCATCAGGCGTGTCAAAACGCACATTGAGGTCGGATACCTGAAAGATCGGCGCAGCTGTGGCAGTCAAAACGGTGGCTCCAGAGGCAGAGACTTCTATGGAAAGTCCTGCACAATAGCTGTTGCGCGCCTCAACGCCAGCGCTCTCGGCGCCGCAGGACCAGCGGCGCCGCGCCCGGCAAGACGCAGGGTCAGCCCTCCGCCTTCTTCTCCTCGATGATCAGATCCATGGACACGGTGAAGCGCTCGTCTGGCGAGGGGACCGAGGCGACGCCAGCCGGCGCGGTTTCAGCCCGGACGATCTCGCCCGCGCTCGTCACAGCCTTGAGGTCTTCGGCCGTCTCGCCGATCAGCGCAGCGACCGAGCCAGCGCCCTGCCCTGAAATGGTCAGCGTGTTCGCCGCGGTTTTCATGGAGACCTGCGCTTCAGACTTCACCTTCCGCGCGGCGGCCAGGATCTGGACGAAGGCCTCGCCTTCAGCGGCGAAAACGCCCGTCGGCGCTTGCGCGTCCGCTTTCGGCCACATGCCGCGCGCATGAACAGTTGAAGGCGCGCCCTCGCGGTCCCCGATCATGACCTCGTACAACGCGTCGGTCACATAGGGAATGAACGGCGCGAACAGGCGGATCAGGGCGTCGGTGGCATGCCACAGCGTATGCACCGCCGAGATCTCATCGGCATTGGGCTGGCCTTCAAACCGGGTGCGGCGTTTGACGATTTCCAGATAGTTGTCGCAATAGGTGCGCCAGAAGAAATCCTCGATATCACGCTGCGCCGCGGCGTACTCGTAGTTCTCGAACGCCTTGGTCGCCTTTGCGATGGTCTGGGACAATTCGCCCAACAGCCATTGATCCAGCGGATGGCTGATCAGCCCGCTCGCGATATCGGCTTTCGGCGTTGTCGGCTTCAGGGCGCCCGCGGCGTCAGCGGCTTCAAGGCTCATCGCCGCCAGCTTTGAAGCGTTCCACAGCTTGGTGACCAGACGCTTGCCCTGTTTGAGCGTGTTGGGCGACATCGCCGTGTCCTGGCCCAAGCGCGACGTGCCGGTCCAGTAGCGCACCGGATCGGAGCCATATTCGTCGAGCAGTTTGATCGGATCGATCACATTGCCTTTGGATTTGGACATTTTCGAGCCGTCGCTCGCCAGGCACCAGCCCGAAATGGCGATGTTGGACCACGGAACCTTGTTCTCGTGATGCAGCGCCTTGACGATGGTGTAGAACGCCCAGGTGCGGATGATCTCATGCGCCTGCGGACGCAGCGCCATCGGGAACTGACGACGGTGCGCCTCGATATCCAGCGCATAGTCTTCATTGATCGAGCGGGTGTTGAGCTGGGGGCTGACAGATGACGTCGCCCAGGTGTCCATCACGTCGCGCTCGCCCTCGACCTCATGGGCTTCATAGCCTGCGGGCAGATCAGAGGTCGGGTCGACCGGCAGCTGGTCCTTGGACGGGATCAGGATCTTGCCTTCCTCGCCCGGACGCTTGGAATACCAGACCGGCAGCGGCACGCCGAAATGGCGCTGGCGCGAGATCGACCAATCCCATTTCAGTCCGTCCACCCAGCTTTCAAAGCGTTGGCGCATGTATTCGGGACGCCAGGTGATCTCGCGGCCCTTCTCAAGGATCTGCTCCTTGAAATCGAGGGTGCGGATGAACCATTGCGGAGTGACGATGATCTCAAGCGGCGCGCCGGAGCGTTCCGCAATCGGGATCACCTGATGGGTGGCTTCCTGCTTGATCACCAGATCTTTTTCGATCAGCAGCTCAAGGATCGTCTCCTTGGCTTTCGCCGCCTTCAGGCCCGCCAGCGCCGCCATGGTCGCTTTCGCGCTCTCAAGGTCCTGACACGGCCAGTCGTCCGTCCCCAGGGGGAGTTCATCGATCATCTTGCCGGCCTGGTCGATGACGAGGCGCAGCGGCAGCTTGTGGGTGCGGTACCACTGGATGTCTGTGACATCGCCGAACGTACAGCACATCACGATGCCGGTGCCCTTTTCAGGATCCACCGTGTCTTCAGCGTAAATCTCGACCGGCACGTTATAGAGCGGGCTGATGGCGCGCTTGCCGATCAGCTCACCCGCACGCGGATGATCAGGGTGGATCATCAGGCCGCCGCACGCGCCGATCAGTTCGGGGCGCGTTGTGGCGATGATCGCAGGCTCCAGCCCGCCGCCCTCGATCTCAAACGGGATGTAGTTGAGCTTGCCTTCGCGCTCGGTCTCCTCAACCTCGGCCTGGGCGATGGCGGTGCGGTCCGCCGGATCCCACAGGGTCGGCTCCAGGCGCCGCTCCAGCAGGCCCTTGTGGAACAGGTCCAGGAAAGACATCTGGCTGACGGTCCGGCTCTCGTCGGAAATGGTCTGGTATTCACGGCTCCAGTCCACAGACAAAGCCAGACGCGAGAACAGATCGCGGAATTGCTGCTCGTATGGCGGGATCACCTCCTTGCAGAGCGCCACGAAATCCTCACGCGACATGGTGCCGCCGCGCACTTTCTTGACCTTCTCCACCAGGCGCTCGGTCGGCAGGCCGTTATCGTCCCAACCGATCGGATAAAGCACGTTGCGGCCGCTCATCCGCATATAGCGCGCCATGATGTCGGTCTGGGTGTAGGAATAGACATGGCCCACATGCAGCGCGCCCGACACAGTCGGCGGCGGCGTGTCGATCACATAATCACTGTCCGCCGGCGCGCTCGGATCCCAGACAAAGGCGTCGTCCTCGGCCCAGCGGGCGCGCAGGGCGGCTTCAGAGGCTTTGGCGTCGTACTTGTTGGGAAACGGTTTCATGTGGCGGACCGATATGTCTGATGAGAAAGCGGAAGGAGGCTGGTCTTAGACGATTTTTTGCTGACGCAAAAGACGAGCACAGCTAGCGTGGCGCCAGAACCGATCAGGCTTGACGCGACCGCCTGTCGAATGCGCGGTCGACGCAAAGAGGCGCAGATGACTTACGACCATATTCAGACCTATCGCGACGACGCCGTGCTGACCATCCGCATGCACCGGCCTGACGCGATGAATGCGCTGATCCCGCCCATGCTTGAAGAACTGATCGACGCGTTTCATCGCGCCGAAAGCGCCAATGGCCCGTCGGTGATCATCGTCGAGGGCGCAGGCCGGGCCTTCAGCGCCGGTGTGGATCTGAAAGTGCTGTCCGGCGCCCAGCCGAAAGCGGGCCGGGTCGGGTCAGTGTTTGACGAACCCGCCAGCCGGGTCATGCAGGCGGTGCGCGCCAGCTCCAAACCCGTCATCGCCAAAGTCCATGGCGCCTGCTTCACCGGCGCGCTGGAATTCGCCCTGCATTGCGACTTCATCCACACCACCGACGATACAAAATTCGGCGACACTCACGCCAAATTCGCCATTCGCCCCACCTGGGGGATGAGCCAGACCCTGGTGGATGCGGTGGGGCTGCGCCGCGCCAAGGAGATTTCCTACTCTGCGCGCACCTTCAGCGGAAAAGACGCCGCCGCCTGGGGTTTGGCGAACGCCAGTCATGACAGCAAGGACGCGCTGGACGACGCGGTCGCCTCACTGGCCAGGGACATTGCGGCCAATGATCCCGCGACCGTCGCCGCCTACAAGACGCTGCACGCCATCGCCGAGACCCATGACGTGCCCGCCGGCATCGCGGCGGAAGGCGCCAAGGACTTCCCCGAGATCACCGATACGCTCAATCGTATCGGCGGGTTCCTGCGGGTCGTGAAGTAGACCCCTAAGCCATCAGCGCCTGTTCGAGATCGGCGAGGATGTCGTCTGCATCCTCCAGCCCCACCGACAGGCGCACCAGCCCGTCTGAGATGCCGTGCAGCGCGCGCTCTTCCGGGCTGTAGGCGGAATGGGTCATGGAGGCCGGGTGCTGGATCAGGGTTTCCGCATCCCCAAGGCTTACGGCGCGCAGCGCCAGCTTCATGGCGTTCATCATCGTCACGCCCGCCTCATAGCCGCCCTCAAGCTCGAACGCGATCATGCCGCCGAAATGGCGCATCTGGGCCTTGGCGAGCGCGTATTGAGGCCCGTCTTCGAGCCCCGGATAGGCGACGGTGCGCACCTGGGGATGCGCCTTCAGCCAACGCGCGACGGCCAGGCCGGTCTGGCTGTGGCGCTCCATGCGCAGGGCGAGCGTCTTGAGCCCGCGCAGGATCAGCATGGCGTTGAACGGCGACAGCGCCGCGCCCGTCATGTCCTTCAGACCATAAAGGCGCACCCGCTCCATCACCTCGGCCGAACCCACCGCGATTCCGGCCACCAGATCGCCATGACCGCCGAGATATTTGGTGGCCGAATGCACCACCACATCCGCGCCCAATTCGATCGGCCGGGTGATCAGCGGCGTGGCGTAGGTGTTGTCGACCACCGTCAGCACGTCATGGGCGCGCGCGACCGCTGACACGGCGGCGATGTCCACCAAGGTCATAGTGGGATTGGCGGGGGTTTCAAAATACACCACGCGGGTCTTGTCGCTGAACGCTGCGATCACCGCGTCGATATCGCTCATGTCCACATGGCGCACCTTGATCCCGAACCGGGCGAGCCCGTGATTCAGGAACGAGAAGGTGCAGCCATACAGCGCCTTGTCGGCGAGGATCTCATCGCCCGGTTCCAGAAGGCTCCAGAGCACAGAGGTGATCGCGCCCATGCCGGAGCCAAAGCTGACGCCCGCCGCCGCACCTTCGAGATCGGCGATCCGCCGCTCCAGAAGGTCCAGCGTGGGGTTGGAGATGCGCGTGTAGAAATGGGCGGGCCGCTCGCCGGAAAACGCAGCGCCCGCATCTTCGACCGTCTCGAACGCGAAGGTCGATGACAGATGCAGCGGCGGGACCAGCGCACCACCTTCTCGGGCCGGCTCATACCCCGCATGAATGGCGCGGGTGGAAAAACCGGGTTGGCGGGTGATTGGCGCTGATCCGTCCACGACGTCGTCCTCCCTGACTGACACGCGGAAGACCACAGGGGACGGACGAGCAGAGGCTTGCCATTTCAGCCCCGCACTGTGTTCAATTTGGCAGATTCTGCTAATATGTGCCCATGGACAGCACAGATCGACGCCTTCTCACCGCGCTCCAGCAAGATGGACGCATCAGCAATCAGGCGCTGGCCGACCAGATCGGCCTGTCGCCCTCGCCCTGCCTGCGACGCGTGCGGGCGCTGGAAGAGCGGGGGCTGATCACCGGCTATGCCGCCCTTCTGGACCGCACAAAGGCGGGCCTGCCGATCACCGCCTTCCTGCGCATCAAGCTGGCGAACCACGCCCCCGCCACGGTCAGCGGATTTGAAAAGGCGATTTTACGGCTCGATGAAGTGCTCGAATGCCACCTCACCTCAGGCGCGGAGGATTATCTGCTGCAGGTCGTGGTCGACAGCCAGGCGGGGTATGAGCGCTTCATGCGCGAGCGGTTGCATCCGGTGCCGGGCATCGCCGCCATAGAAACGAGCTTCGCCTTCGGCACGGTCAAACGCACGACAGCCCTGCCGCTGGACTGAGCCCTCAGACGGGCTCCAGCACCACCAGCCGGCATTTGTGGACATGATAGTCCGCTTCATCCGCCTCGCGGATCCTGGCCTTGCCGGACGCTTCAAGCGCCTTGAGGTGGGCGGGGTATTTGTCTTCGTCCCAGACATCCTCATGCACCGTCGCGACAATGCTGCCGCCGGGGCGCGTGATGCGCACCAGCTCGTCAAAGCCTTGCGGCCCCACATGGGCGTGGGTGAATGCGCCGACGCAGATGATCGCGTCATAGGCGTTGTCGGGATAATCGAGCTTTTCCGTCATATCCGCTTCGCGCAGGTCCTCATAGACCTCCTTGCGACGCGCCAGAGTGAGCATGTCGGGGGACAGGTCCATGCCGTCCACATGGGCGTAGCCGCGCTTGCTCAGCTCAAGACCGGCGAGCCCCGTGCCGCAACCGGCATCCAGGATGCGGATGGCGGTGTCGGGATGGAGCGCGCGGAGTTTGTCGCTGGCGACGGCCGGCGCCACATAGCCCATGCCCTCCACGGTATCGGTGTCATAGTTCTCCGCCCAATCCTTATAAGCATCTCGACACTCTTCAGGATCGCCACTCAAGTTGTAAATCCGGTCAAGAATCTCATTCTCAGATTTCACGGTTCTTTTCTCCACAAGCTAGCAATCTGATTACTTATAAACGAAATCAGAGACGGAATCCATTTCATGGACTTACTCGTTATTTTCAAATCGATTTTCAATTATCCAGTATTTTTATATGAATTTTTCTTTTCCGGTTGCACATCTGCCTCAAAACAACTTGACGGAGTTGCGCCTCAACCCCCTCGCATCCTGATCTGGGAGGGTGACAGCGCTGCGCCCCTCCGCTAACGGCTAAGTCATGTCCGCACCGCTTCTGACCCTCACCGACACCCGCCTCACCTTTGGGGCGACGCCCCTGCTCACCGGCGCCGATCTGATCGTGCGCGAGAATGAGCGTATCGGCCTTGTTGGGCGGAACGGCTCGGGCAAATCCTCCTTCCTGAAGATCGCGGCGGGCATCATCGAGGCCGATAGCGGCGAGCGCTTCGTGCACCCCGGCTCCACCTTGCGCTATCTGCCGCAAGAGCCTGACCTGACAGGTTATGACAGCGTCATCGCCTATATCCGCGACGGTCTGGCGCCCGGGGACGATGCCTATCGCGCCGACTATCTGGCCGAGCATCTGGGTCTTGATCCCGAGGCCGACCCCGCCACCTTGTCGGGCGGCGAGGCGCGCCGGGCGGCGTTGGCGCGCACGCTTGCGCCCCAGCCCGACATCCTGCTCCTGGACGAGCCCACCAACCACCTCGACCTGCCCGCCATCGAATGGCTGGAGAGCGAGCTGAACGCGCATCGCGGCGCGCTGGTGCTGATCAGTCACGACCGGCGCTTTCTGGAAAACCTGACCCGGCAGACGATCTGGATCGATCGCGGCACGACCAGGCGGCTCGATCGCGGCTTCGCGCATTTTGAGAGCTGGCGCGACGAGGTGTTTGAGGCCGAAGAGCTGGAGCGCCACAAGCTGGAACGCCAGATCGCACGAGAAGAAGACTGGATGCGCTATGGCGTGACGGCCCGCCGCAAACGCAATGTGCGCCGGGTGGGCGAGCTGCAGTCCATGAAATCGGATCTGAAGAACTGGCGCGGCCCGCAAGGCGCCGCCAGCCTGTCGGTCAGCGAGGCGGACCGGTCTGGCAAGCTGGTGATCGAGGCCGAGCATATCAGCAAGGCCTATGACGGGCGCCCGATCTTCACCGATCTGTCCATCAAGATCGCGCGCGGCGACCGGATCGCGCTTGTGGGCCCCAACGGCGCGGGCAAGACCACGCTGATCAAGGTGCTGACCGGTCAGATCGAACCGGATTCCGGCACAGTGAAGCTGGGGACCAATCTCGAGATCGCCAGCCTGGACCAGCGCCGCGCGGCGCTGAAGCCGGAGTGGACCGTCACCGAAGCCATCGCGCCAGGCGGCGGCGAGCGCATCGAGGTGGCGGGCAAGACCAAGCACGTTCAGGCCTATATGAAGGATTTCCTGTTCAGCCCCGAACAGGCTCGCACGCCCGTGCACGCCCTGTCCGGCGGCGAACGCGCCCGCCTGATGCTGGCGCGCGCCCTGGCCTTGCCGTCCAACCTGTTAGTGCTCGACGAGCCGACCAACGACCTAGATCTGGAAACGCTGGATCTTCTGGAAGAACTGATCGGCGATTATAACGGCACCGCGCTGCTGGTCAGCCACGACCGCGATTTCATCGACCGCACCGCGACAATGACCATCGCCTGGGAATCAGATGGCGTCTGGCAGGTCTATGCCGGCGGCTATTCGGACATGATCGACCAGCGCGGCGAAGGCGTGAAAGCGCGCAAGGCTGAAGAGAAAGCCGCCAAAGCCAGCAAGGCGAAAACCGACAAGCCAAAAACCAAGTCCAGCGGCAAGCTGAGCTTCAAGGACAAGCACGCCCTTGAGACCCTGCCCGGCGAGATCGAAAAAATCGAGGCGAGTCTCGCTCAGCTCGAAACCGAGCTTGCGGACGCCAATCTGTTCATGAAGAACCCTGATCGCTTCAACGCCGCCACGAAAGAGCACGCCAGGCTCACCGAAGACAAAGCCGCCAAGGAAGAACGCTGGCTGGAGCTTGAAATGCTGCGCGAAGAGATTGAAGGCGGCTGAGCGCGAGACTCGCAAAATCCGCCTGCGAAGTCATACAAAGTCCACATCTCTTCCCCGCCGAAGGCCGGGGTGACGGGTTTTGATGGGTAGACGCGTGGTTCTGGGTCCCCGGGTCAAGCCCGAGGACCGAGAGGATAGAGCTTCAACATCACGGCCTTCGGACTTGATCCGGAGGCCCATGCGCCGATAGCCCCACGCACGGACGCAGGGGGAGCAACAAGACGGGTCACGCGGGAGCGGGCCGTTTGTGTTGATGGTGTTCAGTCTTGGAAGCCAAACCCGGCTCCCGCGCTGGAGATGTTTTGTCGGGATCACCGCACGGAGACTTCTGCGCTGTCGCGCCGCCGGTGCAGTCGCCGTCTCATCAGACGCCGCCGCCCTGGACCGCCCGGTGACACCCCGCCTTTTCGCATAAAGGCAGCGTTACAGCCTTTATGCTCGGGACATCCCGCCCCTCCCAGCCTGAACGCGCCGGCCGCCCGTCATGGGAGGAACGAGCAGAGTATGGCTCAAGCCAGGGAGGGGGCGGATAAGTTGCGTCTTACCCCAGCTTGATCGTCATGGCGGCGGCCGCATCGAACTGGCCACCGATCAGCGCGTCATAAGCCTTGAGCGCACCCTCGCCGCCCTCAAGCTCCTGCTCTTCAAACAGTTTCTGACCGGCTTCGGCGAAGCTCATCCAGGCCGCGCCATAGCGGCGGCCGAATTCCTCGCTACCCCAGGCTTTCATGCGGTCGCGCACATGGTCGGGCGCAAAGAAGAACACCGGTTTCGGCCCCGGCATGGCGCCGGGCGGGGCGGAGTTTTCCCAATGGGCGCCGCCAACCCGGATATTGCCCACAAGACTGTCCGCCAGCGTCTCATGGATCGCCATGTTCACTTTGGAATCTCCGGCGAAATCCACCACCAGACGACGCGGTTCCGGCTTGAAGCCTTCGATCTCGTCATAGGTGCTGACAACATCGTAATAGCCGGCGCCCTCGACAAAGCCCTTATTGCGCGCCGAGGTCAGCGCCTCGATTTTCACGCCCTCGGGATGGTCAGCGTGCAGCAGATGCGCCAGGGCCAGCGCCGTCTTGGACGACGCGCTGGTCAGGGTGATCTGCCCGGCACCCAGAAAATCATGGTCGCGCAAGTGCAGATCGATCAGGAAGGAGGTGATGAACAGCGGCTGCAGAACCATCTGCGCGGCTTCACGCTCGGGCGCATACCCCGGATCGCCCGCGCAGCGCACATAGCGGTTATAGGCGCCCGGCAGGTCCGCACGATGGGGCGAGACATCCTGAAACGAGCCCGGTTTGACCGCATCCACGGTCAGGACCACTTCGTCCGCCGCCGGCCAATAGCCATAGACCCGCTCGCCGACCTCAAGACCGGACGCTTTGCTTTCCGCCACATCGGCGAAGCCCCAGACCGGCAGGCGGCCTGATCCGTCCTCAGCGGGGAAAAAGTCCCAATAGCGCATGGGCGCGCCGAACGCGGCGTAGGTGATGTTGTTGGCGGTCAGCGCAAAGCGTTTGATCGCAAGCCGCGCCTGCCCGTCGCTCAGCGGCTGCGGCTGGGTGTCCACCAGCTTGGCGTCGGCAATATCGGCTTTGTTGATGGCCAGGGCCCAACCCATGGCGTCCTCCCCAAATTGCGCGGGCGGTGATCCGCCTCATCGAATGTTAGTTAAGCACTAATGTTCCAGAAAGTCTGTCGGTCTGTCACCCTTTGACCAGATCCGCAGCACATCCGGATCCGCCGGACCGAGCGGATAGGGATACTCAATGCCGGGGACCGCAGAGAGAAGATCCCGGATCACCGCCAAGCGCGTCGCGCGTTTGTCGTCCGCCTTCACCACCCGCCAGGGGGCGGCGTCGCCGGTTGCGGCCAGCATGGCGTTGCGCGCCTCTGAATAGGCGTCAAACTTCTCCATCGCCACGGCGTCGATGGGCGAGATCTTCCAGGTTTTCAGCGGATCGCTCTTGCGCGCTTCCAGCCGGTCCGCCTGCTCGTCGCGGGACAGGTCGAGATAGTATTTGAGCACAATCAGCTCATCATCCACCAGCAAGGTTTCAAACGGGTCCACATCACGCAGAAAGCGCACATAGTCCTGCTCGGAGCAGAACCCCATCACCCGCTCGACCCCGGCGCGATTATACCAGGAGCGGTTGAACAGAACCATTTCACCCTGTGACGGCAAATGGTTGACCCAGCGCTGGAAATACCAGCTCGCCCGGTCCCGGTCAGACGGCTTTCCCAACGCGACCACGCGCGTTTCGCGCGGCGATTGATGCTGCACGATGCGCTTGATGACGCCGTCCTTGCCGGCGGCGTCTCGCCCCTCGAAGATCACCAGAAGCTTGCGGTCATCCGCGATCAGATGACGCTGAAGCGCCACCAGATTGACCTGAAGCGGGTAGAGCTCGGCTTTATACAAATCCTTGTCCATGGCTTCAGCCTTGCGCGTGTCGGATAAGCGCGCAAGGCTGATCCGCTCCGAGGCGGAGGGTAAGACATGCGACAGATCATCGTCTCAGCGGGTGTGGTGATCGTGATGGGGCTCATCACGATCGGCGCATGGCCCGCCTTGACCAGAAACCCCGAAGGGCTGGGCATGCGCGCGCTCGGCGAGCGGTCCGGCCACGCCTATATCTATGGTTACCCCTTGGTGCTCAGCGATGTCACCCGTCAGGCCTTTCTGGCGCGTGCCGAGACCCCAGCCTGAACACGCTCTATCACCGGCGCACGCGGCCGACCCATGAAGACCGCACCGTCGTCCGCCCCAATCTGGATACGCTGTATACGCTGGCCTTTCTCGACCTGTCTGAAGGCCCCGTCCTGCTGAGCACGCCGGACTTTGGCGAGCGCGACTGGATGTTTCAGGTGCTGGACGCCTGGACCGACGTCGCAGGCGCGCCCAGTCGACGACTGAACGGGTCAGGCCCGCATGACGTCCTGATCCTCGGCCCGGACCAGGCCCTACCCGATGGCACGGGCATGGCGGTGATGACCGTTCCCACTCGCACGGCCTGGCTGATCGGGCGGATCGCCATTGCGCCCGGTGAAGAGCTCGCTCCGGTCCATGCGCTGCAAGATGCAGTACGCCTGACCGGCGAAGCTCCCATAGCGCGGCCCGCGCCCATCGACGGCTTGCCGCCGGAGCATGTGAACGCCCTGAGCGCTGATGCGTTTTTCACCCGAATGGCGGGCGTGGTCTCCGTTTCAGACCCTGAGGCCCTCGGTGCGCTCACACCGCTGGGCTATGGACCGCAGCGGGAGAACGAGCCAGCAAAGCTTGGCCTGCTGGCGCGTTGGGCGATGAATCGCGGCGTTTCAGTCGCCCGCACCCAGCTGGCCCAGGGCGTCAACACGCGTCCTTACGGCCCCACGAACTGGCGCACCTTGCGTGACGGCGTCGGCGAGTATGGTGAGGATTACGCATTGCGCGCGGGGGTCGCCCTGATCGGCCTTGGGGCGAACCGCGCCGAGGACGCGATTTATCCCAATACGGACATCGACAGCGAGGGCGCGCCGCTAACGGGCGATCATACCTACCAGATTCACTTTGGAGCGGATCGAATGCCGCCCGTGGACGCCTTCTGGTCCGTCACCGTCTATGATGCGCAAGGCTATCTGATGGATACGCCTTCCAATCGGTATGCGATCCACAGCCAGTCAGACCTTGTGCGCGATGCTGACGGCGGACTGACCCTGACGTTCAGCGCCGAGCCCCCGATGACAAGACAGAGCAACTGGCTGCCCATCCGTGCAGGCGAGCCCTTTGCGATCACCGCCCGGCTCTACTCACCCCAACCTGACGCCCTGAACGGCGCCTGGGAGATGCCCCCGGTGGAACGGGTGACTGAATAGCCTACTCCGCCGCCTCGCGGAACGGCTCTTTGGCGTCAAACACCTGATCGCCCGCGGTTCCAAAGCGCACATGGCCGTCCGCCAGCTTGCCAAAGCGGATCGCCAGCATGTCCTGGATATAATTCTGATAGGTCCGCCACGGCGTCGTCGCCCCCTGACGCGGCAGGGTCGGCAAGGCGCGCTGGACATAGCCGGACGAGAAATCGAGCAGCGGCAGGGTCTCAAGATCAGCGGGCGGGACCGGCACCACATAGTCGAGATTGCGCGCCTTCATATGATTGATCAGCCGGCACACCCGCTCCGCCGTCAGGTCCACTTTCAGCGTCCAGGAGGCGTTGGTGTAGCCAAAGGCCAAAGCCGCATTGGGTACGCCTGACAACATCATGCCGCGATAGGTGACGTGTTCAGGCGCCACAAAAGGCTCGCCATCCACGCTGATGTCGATGCCGCCGCCCACCAGCATATCAAGACCCGTGGCGGGAATGATCAGGTCCGCCTCCAGCGTCTCGCCGGATTTGAGCGCGATGCCCGTTTCGGTGAAGCGCTCGATCTGATCGGTGACGATATCGGCATCGCCCGATTTCAGAACCTCAAAGAAATCGCCTTCCGGCGCCAGGCAGAAGCGTTGATCCCACGGGCGATAGCTGGGCGAGAAATGCTTCTCGACGTCAAAGTCTTCGCCGAGCTCGTCCTGAATGGCCTTGAGCACGCCCTTCTTCACCCAGTCCGGCCAGCGCCGCGACAGCTGGAAGACCAGGATCGCCTGCAGCACATTCTTGATCCGCGTCAGCGAGTAGGCGGCCTTGGACGGCAGAATCTTGCGCAGGAAATCTGCGGTCTTGTCCACGGAAGGCCGCGCCGCGACATAGCTCGGCGATCGCTGCAGCATGGTCACATGGGCCGCCTTCTCCGCCATGGAGGGCACAAGCGTGATCGCCGTCGCGCCCGACCCAATAACCACCACGCGCTTGCCGGTGTAGTCATAGTCTTCAGGCCAGAGCTGGGGATGGAT
>JAEPEX010000037.1_pt1 | contig 13373 bp, 12 predicted proteins | sample 9130951 | NCBI WGS metagenome assembly JAEPEX01 (sample SAMN17228542, study PRJNA684324) | microbial mat metagenome | biome: saline marsh[ENVO:00000054]; feature: microbial feature [ENVO:01000007], biofilm[ENVO:00002034], sulphate-reducing...; material: estuarine water [ENVO:01000301]|estuarine... | reverse complement strand
TGACACGGTCGACGGCCAGCCGGTTTCCGGCACCTTCAATAACGCCTTGCTGCTGCGTCCGTCTGAATCCTCTTCGACCTAGCAGTCCTCAGACTGTCAGTTCAAACCGATTCGCTGCTACACAGCTGCTGATCGTTTGACTCGAGGCCGCCTTTTCGGGCGGCCTTTTTCGATGATTTCACAGCACTTCTCCAAAGCTCTCCCTGCTCTTTGCGATCCAGACCGGAGATTCGTCAGAACTCGCCATGTTGTTACAAAAACCTCGGCACAAGCTGTCGCGTTTGCGTCTGGCTATGTTGGCTTCATTCGGTTTTCTTGCGGTCACGCCAACCATGGCGGCAACACCAACGGAACTTCTTACCAACGCTCCGATGTCGGCAAAGTCCGACTGGCATTATCGGTTGGATTCCAGCACAAGACTCTGGCTGGCCTACTACGACAACAAACGACTGCTGCGTCTCCGCGCTCCGGATGGTAACGAGCGCTTGATCGTGCCGGCAGGGCGCGCGCAGGCTCCATCCGGGCTTGCCATGGCGCAGGCCGATGACAACGTGGCATTGCTGTGGCGGGATAAATTGCCTGTCAAGGGCCTGTATCTGATGACTGCCGTGCAGAAGATCGATCAGGCTGTCGAACTGAGCGGCGACACGCAGCCCCTTGCCTCCTTCGCCGCCGTAGGTTCGCCGGGACAGGTGCATGCGATCTGGATGGGCGAGAAGGCGATTCCAAATCGCAAGTCGCCCTATTATTTTTATTATCGCGGCATCGATCTCGATACAGACCTGCCGTCTCCGGTCGTCCAACCCGTGGTTCCCGGGCTCTATCCTGCCATGGCACATCGAGACAACGGTGATCTAATGGTCTTTGGCTGGGATGCCGATGTCTCGCCTCAGCGCATTGTCGCGCGCTACCGCGCTGGCGATGCCAACGCTTTCGCGGACAGCGTGGCTGTTGCAAGCCTGGATGGTGCCAGCAGTATTACACCGCTGTTCAGAGGATTTCGCAGCGGCGATCGCTGGTTTGTGCTGTGGCACGCGCTCTATGGTCGGTCACAGGCCAGTATGCGCATAGAAGGAGCCTATTCGGAGGACAACGGCCAAACCTGGAACCGATTCGAGTTCAGGGATCTGCGTGGCTTCGACATCGGCAGCTTGAGTGTCGCTACGGATCATCGCCAACACATTACCCTAGCCATGAGCGGCATCCTGCTCACCGATTCTGGAAGCGGACGACATACGATGCATGTGATGCGCTCCTCCGACAACGGTACGACCTGGAAGCCAACGCCGCCTTTGCGCCCCGACGCCAAGCTCAGCCGCTTCGCGGCGAAACATCCTGCCGTGACCTTCGGCAGCAAGCCCGGCGAGTTGCTGGTGGTTTGGGAGGATTGGCGGGAAATACGCTCGCGCCTGTATGCCAGCCTGTCTCTGGACGCTGGAGAAACCTGGACATACGACAACGTACCCCTTCCACACCTGCCAAAAGTCAACCTGGGATTGCGCTTCGATTCGCAGGCGGTCTTTGCGCAGGGCGATCAATTCAACCTGATCGCCGAACAAGCCATGGACGATAGCTTGCAATCCAAACAGCTCGTACGGGTTCGCTTTTCCAAGTCGGACCTGAAGGATCTCTCGCATGCCGACGGCGATGTGACCGGCGTTGCCAACACGGAGTCGACCGCTGAAGCCCAGGAAGTCGCGACGGTCGATGCCGCCGACGGCGCAACCAAGATCCAATCCGAAACCAGCGGCTCCGACGGCGAAGAGCAAAATCCTGCGGCTGCCTCGGTATCCGCCGCGGATTCGACACCAGCGCCCACCGCCAATGTGCAAACAGAGGCGCAGACGCAGACAACAGATGCGAAGACAGCCTTGGAAGAATCAATGTCAGAACAGGCATTGCGCAAGCGGATCGATGCATTCTGGAACGCTTTGGTCGCGGCCGAGCACGATGTCGCATATACCTTCTACGATCCCTTCTATCGCGCCCATAATAGTTGGTTGCTCTATCGCAGCAACGTGGGTCGGATCAAATACGATGGTTACCAGATTCAGGATATCCGGATCGACGGCCCCGTGGCCAAGGTCAAACTGACCACGAGCGCGATAGTGCCGCCATTCAGGGCACCCAGCACTGGAGAAATGATCTCGATCCCGCAGCGTGATGTCCCTCTCACAGACACCTGGCTATGGATCGACGATAACTGGTACCGCGAATATTACAGCGAGTCGCAGAACCTGAAATATACGCGTTATCAATAACCCCAATGCACCTGCTGATCCTGCATCAGGCCATGGTTTTTGGCGGTGCCGAGCGAACCACATGCAATCTGCTGACGATGCTGGACCGCTCGGTTGTTCAGCGGATCACCTTTGCCGCCCCGGATGCGTTGCGTGACCTGATGCCGGTCGCTTACGACAGCCATGTGAATACGGCTGATCTGATTCGCCATGGATGGTTTGCCTCGCCGGAATCCTTCGATCAGGATGTGGAGGCAACCGCACAGTTGCTCAGAGAAGCCAATGCCGATATCGCGCTGGGCATGATGCACTATTCGGCAGCATTGGTTGTGCTGGCCGCGACGAACGCTGGATTGGGTACCAAGACCATCGCCAGCTTCCGTGGACCCCTATCGGAACATATTCGCCGTTATGAATATGGCGAGGAACGCATTGCATTTCTGCGCCAGAAAGTGACTCGAACCGCGCACTTGGCGGACCGAATCCTGGTACCTTCAGAGGGTACCGCCGACGACACCTGCACGCATTTCGGAGCGCCGAGGGAGCGGACCCTGGTTATTTCCAATGGCATCGATGCTGCGGCGGTTCGCTCGGCCTCCCTAGCCCCAGCACCTGGGCTTGAACCGTTGGACGATGCATTGCCCCTGCTTTGCGTTGCCGCGAGACTATCCGTCGAAAAAGAGCTGGAGCTGCTGATTCGTGCCATGCGCTTGGTCCAGCGAACTCGGACCTGCTCCCTGGTTGTGGTCGGAGACGGACCTGAACGGGAAAACCTGAAACAGCAGGCCGCGAAATCCGATCTAACCGACCACGTGGTTTTTGTTGGCCATCAGCGCAATGTCTATCCCTATATGCGCCGTGCCGACCTGTACGTGCATACCTGTCAGTTCGAGGGCTTCGGCTATGCCATGCTGGAGGCAATGGCCTGCGGCACCCCGGTTGTCGCGACCGACTGCCCGCATGGACCCAGGGATGTACTGTCCGACGGCGCCTATGGTGTGCTGGTTCCGCCCACGGACCCGGATGCATTGGCCGATGCGATCCTCCAGTTATTGGCAGATGACCAGCGTCGAGGGGAACTGGCAAGAGCCGGCAGGCAACGCGCGGAGGAGTTGTCGATCGAACGCATGGTCGCGTCCCATCAGGCTGTTCTGAGCGCGCTCGCCCCGGGTGCGGCATAGGATGAATGAATCCGATCTGATCCCCTATGCCGCGGTGACAATACTCGGCAAGCCGCCGATTTTGGTACTAGCGCCACACCCTGACGATGAAGTGCTGGGATGCGGCGGCGCCATTCTTGCCCACATCGAGGCAGGACATCCCGTGGATGTCATCATCGTCACCGATGGCAGCAAGGGCATCCCAGACGCTGAATTGTCGCCCGACGCTGCGCGGATGATGCGTGCCAACGAGGCCATGGCTGCCGCACGAATTCTCGGGTATGGTCAGCCGGAATTCTGGAACTATCCGGACCGAGGCTTATTATCCGACGACGACCTGATTGATCGCATCGCGGCTTCGTTCATCGGCAACGACTATCGAACGGTCTTTGTTCCCTCACCACTGGAGATCCATCCGGATCACCGTCATCTCGCCCTGGCCTGCTTGGCGGTTGCCGGGCGTATCGAGCAGCGCATCGATTTTTGCTTTTACGAGGTTGGCCAGCCCCTCTATCCCAATCGCTTACTGGACATCAGCTGTCATATCGAAACCAAGCGCCGTGCGATTGCTTGCTTCCGCTCCCAGCTCTCCATACAGAACTACGATTTGCAAAACGACGGCCTGAATCGGTTTCGCAGCTATACATTGCCGCAAGGAGTAACTCATGCCGAGGGCTTCTTTATCGCCGACTCCAACCAATTATGCGCCGACGCGAACCTGATGCATTTGACAGGCTTGCCACGCCTCGGCCGTAGAGACTTGGACGAACGAATGGCTAACTTCAGCGAGCGATTCACCGCCTTGGAGCATGAGTTGACACAATTGCGGCAAGACCTTGCACGCATCACCGGATCCCGCTCATGGCAGATCACATCCCCACTACGAAAGATTCGCCATTGGCTGGCAGGCGTGGTGTAAACTGATTACTTTAGTCAGAATATATCGATATCACCCATGGTGTAAAAGAGACTCCGACGCACTTCATCCGTCGACAATGGGAATTTCCAGATCATATTGGTGGTGATTATTTCGGTCTGCCGACTCTCGCCATCGATGGTTTGTCGCCATTGATCGGAAAGCAAGACGAAAGCGGGTGGGTATTTCTCGATGTCCAGCCAATACGCAAGCGCCGAGAGCAATTGCCGTAGCCGTCTGGGATGACAAAAAAGATCGACGACCTCTGTTCTTTCTGCCTTGGTATGCAGTATCGCCCAACCTACGATCCGCCCCCAAGCGAGAAACCGGACGCGTTGGTAGTCAATGGTCGGGTGCTCAGCATAGCGCCAATGCACATAGGCTCGATCCCGCCGCAGACACAATGCAAAGTGGGTTTCAAATCGCCGCCAAAGCCTGTCTAGTTCGCTGCTGACCAGAGGCGAGCGCTGGAACGTCAACCAGGGATTCGGACGAAGAGCCTGCGGGGCCATTTCCCAGGCTTGCTCGACACGACCATAAACCCGAGCATGGGCACCCAGTAGAAAAGGACGTCTTCCTGGAAAACCATAGCTGAAGGCATTCGGAAACTGCGTATGCAGTTGCTCGAAAAATTCCCGTATCAGCTTGGTAAATAGGTTTCTGTTGCCCAGATGACCGCGCGCTTCTTGCGCTACCATCACGTCGCAGATCTGTAAAAAAGGAATGCGCTCACCTTGATGGACACCTTCGAGGTAGAGCACGCCCGCATGAGCTACCAGTTCACCGGAGGGTCCAGTGGCAACCATTGGAAGGGCATGATGGGCAAGTGAGTTCTTATATTTCCATCGCCATTGTTCTAGAGTCAACTCCACACCAAAAACGCGCTGGAACAGCATGCGAATGGCGTTCTCATCTCCTGGTTGGTAACGGCGAATGTCGAACATGAAGCTAATCCACAGATAATGATTAAAATCCTGCGCTGCGCGTTCTCCGGCAATCACCTGCAATAACGCCTGATACGCAGGCCAACTTACACTATACCCTACACTTTATGCGCTCAGTGAAACTGCTTCCGAAACAGGATGCTGCCTGCGTAGAATGTTCCGCTATTCAACCAGAATGAAGTTTGATTCATATTCTTCGAAGGCAGCGCCCAACAAACACCCGCCCAACAAACACCCGCCCAACAAACACCCGCCTAGCAAACATCAGGTTTCTCACGCCCTGATGTCATGTCTTTTCGATCCCGATCCCGTTCCCAATCGAGTCACGCTGGGCGGGTTGCACCCTGGGGTATCTTTAGTTCATTTGTCCAGAAGACAGTGGCCGACAGCCTTTCTACCGGGGAAGACGCAGCGCTCGCGTCCGCTCCTCTGGCATCATTTGCCGGGTCGCCCGCACGCGGGGGCTCCTACGCCGACCGGCTGCCACGGCTGGTCAAGGTCCGCTTGCGGGCGAGGCGCCTTGGCACCTCTGCGCATTCTGCGTCTCTGCGGTGAATTCTTGCATTCTTTGCAGGCAGCACCCGGATGTGCTACGTGAGTGGATTGTGTCGCCTGCGTTACATGGCTCTTCCTGATCAACGCGATGTCGCGGTCGTACTCTGTTGCGACGCGGTAAGAAAAGGCTTGCGCACAGGCACCAGAAAAAAGCGCGCGCGTAGATGCAAAGGCGAGGGGAAGAGAAGAGGAAGCTCGCGCAGAGACGTAAAGTCAAGAAAGAGAAGTAGTCGACGTAACCAGCGCCATGCCCTCTTCTCAGTCTCTGCTGCTTGTAGTTTATTTGTCTCCTTTCTCTCTTCTCTCTTCTCTCTTCTTCATTGACGACTCTTGATCGTTCGTTTTCGTGCATTGAATCTGATTGGTCGCATATCTCGCGCAGCTAAGGATGCGGAATCCAAATAATGTGCTTCGTGTCGGACGTGCTGCTTGAAGGGATTTTGTCGCTTGCGTAACATGCCTCTTCCTGATGCACATATTTCGAGGCCGCACGCTATGGGCGGGTTGCCGCGATGTAGAAGGTAGACGGATCGAGGGACGGATCGATAGGGTGACTCATAGATTGTGCGGGTTGGCAACGGGTGTAACCCGTCCTCCGCGCCGTCTCAGGACGCCATAGGCAGATGGAATGAGGAGTCATTGGCGGCTCGGACAGGATAGAGTGCTTGTTGTTGCTGTTCGATATGGAACTTCATAAACGCCTCCAAGTGACCATGAATATGGATACAGCGTAACCCCAGCATCGATTGTGCGCCTTGCATTACCCAACGCATTCCCGTGCCCTCCATGCGGTCGACAACCACGTGCCGACAAGCACCCTCGATGACCCCGGAGGCAACCGGGTAGCCGGCCGCCAAATAGTCCTGGTAGCGCATACGATGAGCATTTTTCTCCAAGTAGCCGCAAGCCTTGTCCACCGGCTTACGCTGTGAATCGCTGGGCCTTGTTCATAATTCCGGCCACCGCTGTCAAGCCGCGGCCGGCGTTAGGTAGGCCGGTTTCGGCGGGCGCGTTCGGCGTCGTCGCGGACGCGGCGGCAAAGGCACGCGGAGTAGGAGTCGCTCGAACAGGGCGGGGTGCGCTCGCCCAAAGAAACGCTCGGCGGCCGTCGTGCCGTCGGCGCGGCAGATGTGGAAGTTGTGCACGGCCGTGAGCGCGGCGAGCTTGCGGTCACTCAGACGATGACGGCCGTGATGATGCAACGACAGTTGGCCGTTGCGTCCTTCCACACAGGAACTGCTGCGTTGGAACACATCGGCGCAGGCGCCGGCAACCTGTTCGACCTGTGCACGCGTCTCGGGCGCCAGACTTTGCAGCGGATGATCGGGTTGACGCAGCGCGTCGAGCAATGCGTTACTCGATGCGTGCACGCGTTGTCGGGTCTCGGCCGTCGTGCTGCGTGCAGCGACGCGCTCGAGGTACAGGGCGGGGATGAGCTGCTCGAGGACCGCCGCTTCCTGTTCCGTGGGAAGTTCAAGGGCCTCGACCCTGGCAGTCACGGTGGCGAAGAAGAACGCGATGGTGGCCAGCCATTGCACGGTCAGGCGTTCGGCTTTGGCCAGGCGTTCGCAGGCGCGCTTGGGTAGATCAGCCGCTTCGGCCAGCGCCTTCAAGCGCGACCAGACGGCCTGGAAGCGTTCAGCTACGCGCTCTACCGGCTGCGTCTGTCCCTGCTGCAAATCATAGGGGTGATAGAGCACACCGAGTTCACGGATTAGCTCGCGCGCCTCGCTCTGGCGCGCTTGCGCCTGGGCGAGCTCGGCTTCAGCTGCGACCAGTACATTCAGGGCCGCGTCAATGCGCGCCTTGAAGTCCGGCGGACGCCCGAGTGGGCGTGGCACGCGCGCTTCGAACTGCTGCTGCGCGGCGCGCTCGGCCTGCCATTGCGCCTGTGCGGCCAGCACTCGGCCCTCGGCCTGTCGAACGTCGCGCGCCAACGCCAAGGAGGTGGCTTTCGACACCTCGTGTTGGCCGTGAAAGAGATCCGGAGAATGATGCGCACCGAGATCCGTTTCGGCATGCCGGCGCAGGGCCTTGGCTTCGTCGGCGGTGCTCTGGATCACCTCCACGGCGAGGCCCGTGCAGGCATCTTCCAGCGCCGCCGTCCAGGTCGCCGCAGAGCGATCCGCGGCGTACCCCTCCAACAGAATGAAGTTCGACACCGGCTCGATGGCCACCAAGCAGGCCCCCGGATGGAACGTTTCGTCCTCGCACACCGTCACTTGCCGAGGCGCCATGCCCTCGCCAAGTGTCGTGCGCTGCGCCTCAGCCTCCGTGACCAAGGCCGCTTCCAGGGCCGCATTGAGCTTGTGTTGCGCGCCGTCGCTCACCCCGACAAAGGCTGAAAGCCCACTCAGCTCTAGAAATTCACTCACCAGCCGGGTGCCGCCCGCCGCCCGCAACGTGATACTGAAGTGCGCCGCTATCACCATCCGGTGCAACCACGACATCCCCTCCGGGGTGCGTACGAACGCCACCAGACCGGCTGGCGCATCCCCAAGCGGTTGCTCATGGCACCACTCCAGCAGGGTGCTGCGCGCCACGCCCAAAGCGGCAGCCACCTCGCGTTGCGTCTCGCCGGCTGCCAACCGTGACTCGGCAGCAGCGATGTGTTCGGCTTGCTCCAAGCGCGTGCGTCGCGTCACGACCCGATTCCTCGCCCGGGTAGCGCAGCGCCGATGTATGGTCTATAGTCGAGCCTGGCAGAACCTTCGTACATGTTTCCGAATCCTCGGTGAATTTGCACCTCCAAGGGTACGAGATGATGAGGGTTCTGCCAAATACCTTCACACCGATTACCAAGCTTTAGGCTCGGACTTGGCCGGAATTACGAGCAAGGCCAATCGCTGAGTTGCTGGTGGGTCGCTTGCCAGCGAAATCCGCGAATGACGCCCTGCACTTGACCGCGCAGAATCCGCCCGATTCGCTCTTTGACCAAGGGAATCTGTTGGTATATCATTTGCTGCGGATACAAGGCTTGAACCGCCTTCCAGACGTAGGAGCTGGCATGGAGCAGGTCCAGAATTTCAATGAGAGAGCCATCGCATTGTAGCTCTTCTCCCATCTCCCATCTCCCATCTCCCATCTCCCATCTCCCATCTCCCATCTCCCATCTCCCATCTCCCATCTCCCATCTCCCATCTCCCATCTCCCATCTCCCATCTCCCATCTCCCATCTCCCATCTCCCAGAGCTTTTCCTCGCCATCCATGATCAGAATCTGCGGATGCGTTCCACAAGGATTGCGTTGCCGATATTCGTCCGCCAACCAATGGCAAATCTCTTCCCGAGCCGCTTGTAGCGTATCCGCCTCATCGCGCTGCAGGCTGGCGCGAAGGTGTTTGCACAGCGGCTTGGGGCGAGGTTTGGCGGTCTGTTCCGGGCGCTTTCCATCCGGGGTTCGAAACAGCGACTCCAACACCTCTTCCGGGGTGCGGGGGTTGGGTTCAATGCTATAGGCGGCCCCCAGAATGGCCATCTTTTGCTTGCCACTGTGGCTCTTTGGCGGTTTGCTCTCCATACACGCCGGTTTGTAGGTATCCTGATCATTGGGCTCATCGACCGCCTTCTCTTCGGCGCTTTTGCGCATCACCACCCCTTTACCATCGGCCGTGCCGACGACAAGCTGGGCACCTTGCGCCGGTTCTACTTCCACTTGGTTGTCCCAGTAGGACTCTACCGATTGCCCCAGACTTCGGTTCGTGCGTTCCAGACTCTGCACCGAGACCGACAACCCCAGAATGCGCTGCAGAATCGCGTTAACTTCCGTGTAGGGAGTCTCCACCGCTAAGGACTGATCCCAATCCTGTAACAGGGAGGAAAACTTGCTCTCGGGCAACTGCAGTCGTACATCCAGCGGAATAGACTCCAGCTTCTGGCCTTCGCGGCTCCCATAAACATAGCGCTCCAACTCGTAGGCACCGAACACCGACTGATAGGCCCGCGCATGCGGTTGCGGGAGCCGTTTTACCACTGCTCCATCTGATAACTCTACCCGCTCTCCCTCGTCACACGCCCCATGGAGCGCAAACAAGTACCTCAAGGCTTGGTAGCCCATCTCCAGCAGCTTCTGGAATAGCCCTTTTTCCACCACATGAGCAGCCGTGCCCTCCCTATAGGCCAACTCCACCAGCTCGACAATTTCATAGGATTGATCTACGATCAATCTCTTGGCCCTTGATGTCCAGTGCGCTTTCATTCATGCTGTTCGTTGGTAGACTCCCCCGACTTGGGGACTCAAGTCCCTGGGGTTTTTAATTAATGGCGGAGTCTACCTCAATTTTAACACCGGCAAATGGCCTCATCGCGCGCGGGAGGCGGGTTGCACCCCAGGGCAATCGCATCAAGCTCCGCTAATATTCCAAAAGCCTGATGAATGCTTTGCCCCCTATCTCTACACGAGGTCGAAGAGTAGTTTGGCACGATAGGCGAGAACACCCTACCGAAGGTATCGTGGGCAGGAATACCGTTCTCCAGCTTCAGAAACTTGCGAAACCACTTCTCGTTGGACTTGCCGAACTCCTCGATCTCCGTCCACCCATCGGCCCCACAGATGACTGCGACGATCGCGATGATCACGATCTCGATCAGCAGGTGTCGTACCTTCGTCGGGTCGCGGCCATCTTCGAGAGGGGAAAAGTGCTCGAACAGCGTGCCGGGTGCGTTGGAATCTATGGGCGGACCTCATCAGTGGGTTGTTACCACCGCGTCATGGATGGCGCGCTTCGATTTGTCAAGTCCGGCGTCCACGCACACGCTGCCAGCACTGGATTCCAAGGGTATCAGCGTCCATAAGTATATTAGCGTTTCTTGATGCGATAGCCCTGGGTTGCACCCGTTGGCAACAGACCACGGACTCGAGGGAAAATCACTCGGGAATCGCGAGCTTGTTTGCAACTACTCTACGAATAGTAGACACTGTATGGCTATGGCCAGTACCTGCAGCGGGGTTTCCCGATTCACTCCAATGTCATCGAAAGCGCTTGTCGGCATATGGTCAAAGACCGTGTGTAGCGCCCCATCTTGATTACCAATTTCCAACATCTTATTCTGAAACCTAAAATTTTTCCGGCAGTATTCTTAAATGTCGAATTCACTTCTCCATCGTCAGCGCACGGGCCTTTGCAATGAACTGACTGCGCTTGGCGATTCACCCACGGCAAAAGGGCTGACATCCCGAATGGATAGAACTGGCAGCAGCTGGCACCCATTCTCGAAACCTGCTGGCTATTCGATCCTGCTAGCCATGTTAGGGTTACTTGTGTTCCCGAATATAGTGCCCGCGGAGGAACCGAACCCGTTCACCGCGCCAGGCACATTGATAGTATTCGCCCACCAAGATGATGACCTGCTCTGGATGCAACCTTTTCTCGATTCTGCGGAGATTCTATTACTGGCCGCATCTCCTTCGGCGCCGGCGTATGACCGGATCCTGTCCCGCCACCCCGAAGAGTATCAGGCGCGATGGCATGCAGCATTTCCGCCGGCCGGTAGCGATCAAGCCTGGTTATCTGACTACGGCCTGAAGGACCGTTGTTTGCGGGACCAGGAGTGGACCTATGCTCACATCCAGGCGGCCATCGATCCCTGGGTGGCCAAACCCGAGATTCGGCGAGTAGTCACCCATAACCCTTGGGGTGAATACGGACACATCCACCATCGATTACTCCATCAGGCGGTGCGTGACTCAGCCGTTCGCTACGGTAAAGACGTTTGGATGCTAAATAGCGTCGTGCTAATCCATGGGGACGGCGCCGTGTATTTGGACCTGGGCGACTGGGGCTTGCCGGCAGCGCGCACGACATTCGATACGTCTTACTTTCACAAAATCCGAGCGATCTATCAAGAGGTCTATTTTGCTGGCGACCCGCCCGGCATTGATACCTGGAGCTGGCACGACGGCCCAATGCAATTCCCCCATGGAGAGCGAACCTATATCAAGGCGGTTGCGGCGGGCGTAGACTTGATTAGAGAGCGTCCGTTAGTCGCGCGACAGGCTGCGGTACTATCAGAGTTTGTTCCCTTACGAGGAGCCTGTCCTGGGCGAAGGCTACCGTCCCCATGATGCGCCAACTGTCGCGTCACCTATTTCTTCTACTGTTCACCTTCGCCGGAATTGAACTCCTTTCGTTTGGTTTTTTCCACGCGTTCAAGGATCGTTTCACATTTCATGACCTCGACCTATATCGTCTCGATGCTGACCAGATTGAACAGGCAGCGCAAAAATATGAGCCTCGTCTGGGCTGGAGCAACCATTATCAGACACCCCTCGGTGAACGTCCTGTGCCTAAAGTCTATGACAATGCGCTTGTCTCCAGCTACGGCGATTCTTACACCTACTGCGCTGAAGTAGAGGACGCCGATACCTGGCAGGTCGACCTATCCAAGCGATTAGGCATGGGCATACGCAACTTTGGCGTAGGCGGCTACGGTACTGGGCAGGCTTACCTGCGCTTTCACGATGAGTTCCATGAGAGCCCCACGCGCATTGCCACGCTCGGGCTAATTACCGAAAACATCAATCGCATCGTCAACGTTTACCGTCCATACTATTTTCCACATACACAACTGCCCTTCAGCAAACCCCGGTTTCTACTCCAGGACGGAGAATTGCTGCTGCAAGAAAATCCAGTCAGGACTGCAAGCGAATTAGATCGTCTGAGCAACACCACATTCTTACGCAAGCTCGGCAGACACGACTGGTGGTACAACAGGGATAATTACCCGGAACTGCGTTTTCCTTATGGCGCCATTTTGTTCAACAAGCGAATGTGGGCGGAGGCCATCTACGGCAAGGTTGTCGAGCCGATCAACGATGTTAACCCGCGGCCATGGGAGGCGCTTTGGCGCGAACGAGAGGCACGTCAGCTCATGTTCGCGTTATTTGACCAGTTCACAGCCGAGGCCCGTCAGCTTGGCGCTGTGCCATTGATTCTGGTGTTTCCCCAGCGGGAAGATGTCACAGAATATCTGCGCATCGGTCGGCGGGCCGACGATCTCGTGAGGATCATGGATTATTGTCAATCTGCCAACCTGTATTGTTTGGAGCTTATTTCCCTATTTGCCGAGCATGTCGATCCAGAGAAGCCATCGACGCTGAACCGCCTGTTCATGCGCGCACATGTCTCTCCCATCGGGAACAAGTTCATTGCAGGCGGCATTGCCAACTGGATTCGTAGTCAGCATGAAGAATTCGGGGAATTCCGATAGTTACCAGATGCTGGCGAACACATTGGCATGGATGGCTGTCGCAGTTGACCTGAAAGACTGCCCTTTCTTGACAGTCTCTCACCCCGGATCGGGTGCACTGGCCCGCCTATGTAGGACGCAACTGACAACTGCTGAAAGAAGCCGAGGTCGCGTGGCCCCGACCGGACGATTAACCCTTGGATAAAGCCACTTGGCAAGTCTTCTCTGGAAAGCGCATCTTTCCCTGACTCGAGATGTGATGGCAGTCACAATGTCTTGGCTGAGTGCACTCGAAAAGCGCATTACGCGGTGTAAAGCTGCGCTCCTTAATATTACCAAGGTTACTGAGTTCTCCAACCATGGGGCATCCT
>JAEPEX010000072.1_pt1 | contig 13395 bp, 21 predicted proteins | sample 9130951 | NCBI WGS metagenome assembly JAEPEX01 (sample SAMN17228542, study PRJNA684324) | microbial mat metagenome | biome: saline marsh[ENVO:00000054]; feature: microbial feature [ENVO:01000007], biofilm[ENVO:00002034], sulphate-reducing...; material: estuarine water [ENVO:01000301]|estuarine... | reverse complement strand
CTATGCCGGTCTTGCAGCTTGCCGCGATCCTGATCACCCTGGCCGCCCTTTTCGGCACGATCAACTATCTGTTCCTGCGCTGCCGCAGGCGATCGGCATCCTGGTGGTGGCGCTGGCCACCTCTCTGGCCATTCTGGGGCTCGACGCGCTGATCCCGGGTTTCGCGCTCGACGACCGTATCCGGCTGTCGGTGCGCGAGCTGCATTTCTCGGATGCCTTGCTCGAAGGCATGCTGGGGCTGTTGCTGTTTGCCGGCGCGCTGCACCTCAACCTTGCGGATTTGCGCAAGCAATGGGCGGTTGTGGCGCTGATGGCGACGCTGGGCGTCGGCATTTCCACCGCGATCGTCGGGACCGGGTTTTCCTGGTTCACCGGCATGCCCATCCTGATCGCGCTGGTTTTCGGGGCGATCGTCACGCCGACCGATCCGGTGGCGGTGCTGGGCGTGCTGCGCGAGGCCAACTGCCGAAATCCCTGGAAATCCAGATCGCCGGCGAAAGCCTGTTCAACGATGGCGTTGCCTATGTGCTGTTCCTGGTGCTGGTGGGCCTGGCCTTTCCCGGGGCGCCGATCACGCGCGGGGCTGGGGGCGGCGGCGTGGCTCTTTGTGCAGGAGGCGCTGGGCGGGGCCGCGCTGGGCGCCGTGCTGGGTTTTCTCGCCTTCCGGGTGATGCGGCGGATCGACGATTACGGGCTCGAGGTGCTGATCACGCTGGCGCTGGCCTTTGGCGGCTACGAGCTGGCCATCCTGGCATGTCTCCGGTCCCATCATGGCCGTTGTCGCCGGCCTGTTCATCGGCCATGTCGGATGGAGCGGGGGATGTCGGCCGAAACCCGCGCCTATGTCGATGCGTTCTGGAAACTCGTGGACGAGATCCTGAACGCGATCCTGTTCCTGATGATCGGGATCGAGGTGTTCGCGATCGCCTTTCCCGGCGACCATCTGATGGCGGGGCTGTTTGCCATCGCCTGGCCCTGTTCGCCCGGTTCGTCGCCGTCGCCGCCCGTCGGGATGCTGCGGCCGTTCCGCCAGTTCGCCCCCGGGGTCGTGCCGATCATGACCTGGGGCGGGCTCAAGGGCGGCATATCGGTGGCGCTGGCATTATCGCTGCCGACAGCGCCTGGACGCCGCTGATCCTGACCGTGACCTATGTGATCGTGGTGTTCTCGATCCTTGCCCAGGGGCTGACCATCGCGCCGCTGGCCCGCCGGCTGACCGCGCCAAGGCTGTTGTGACGCCCCCGAGCGGGGCGCGAGGCCGCCAATCGCAGACCCTTGCGCCCGGTGGCGCGGCAGCGCTGTCTATTGCGCGATCATCCCAGAAACCTGGTTCCGGAGACCGGCTTGCCGTCATTGGCAAGCACGAGCCCGAGATCACCCGGGTCAGCCCCAGACCAGCAGGAACAGCAGGATGAAGAGACCCACGACGATGAACGCCGTCAGGATGCCGGCGAAGAAGTCAGCAGGCTGTACCAGAAGGTTTCGATCTGAAAGGTCAGATGGCTGTCGACCTCCGGGTTCTTGCCACGTTCCAGATAGGCATAGATGACCCCGGCAAGCGCCCGTGATGCCGACGAAATAGCCCAGCGCATACAGACCATAGACGATCTTGGGCGGCAGAAACGGGTCCTGGGGCGGCGGTTCGGGCGCGGCTCGCGGCGTTTCGGCCGGGGTCCCGCCGGGCGGTTCATCGGTCATCGCCTGTCCTCCATCCCTTGGCGCCGCGGCGCCAAGCCCCGGCGGAATGCCACGGCCCGAGCCGCCGGCGCAGGCCGAGCGTCGCAAAGCCCGGCGCGACGGTCAAGCACTGCCATCGCCGCCGGTCAGGCTATCCCATCTCGGGCACCAGCACCTCACGCTTGCCGACATGGTTGGCGGCGCTCACCACGCCCTGCTCCTGCATCTGGTCGACCAGCCGGGCGGCCTTGTTGTAGCCGATCGCCAGCTTGCGCTGGATATAGCTGGTGGAGCATTTCCGGTCCTTCGCCACGATCGCCACCGCCTGATCGTAAAGCGCCGCATCGCCGTCGGTGTTGCCACCGAGCCCCAGCATCTGGTCGATCGCGCCGGCGTCTTCCTGGTCGGGGCCGTCCTGCACGGCAGACACATAGTCGGGCGTGCCCTGATCCTTCAGGAAGGCGACCACGCTCTCGACCTCCTGGTCGCTGACAAAGGGGCCGGTGGATGCGGGTGATCCGCCCGCCGCCGGCCATATACAGCATGTCGCCCATGCCCAGCAGCTGTTCGGCCCCTGCTCGTTCAGGATCGTCCGGCTGTCGACTTCGATGTCACCTGGACAGAAATCCGGGTCGGGAAATTCGCCTTGATCGTGCCGGTGATGAACATCGACGAGGGCCGCTGGTGGCCATGATCAGATGGATGCCCGACGCCCGGGCCATCTGCGCCAGACGCTGGATGCAGGCCTCGATCTCCTTGCCCGCGACCATCATCAGATCGGCCATCTCGTCGACCACGACGACGATCAGCGGCAGCTTCTCGGGCGCGAATTCCTCGGTCTCGAACACCGGTTCGCCGGTGGCATCGTCAAACCCGGTCTGCACCGTTTCGGGCGAACATCTCGCCCTTGTTCAGCGCCCGTTCGACGCGGCTGTTGTAGCCATGGATGTTGCGCACGCCCATCTTGGACATCTTGCGATAGCGGTCCTCATCTCGGCCACGACCCATTTCAGCGCGACGACGGCCTTCTTGGATCGGTCACGACGGGGGACAGCAGATGCGGGATGCCGTCATAGACCGACAGTTCCAGCATTTTCGGGTCGACCATGATCAGCCGGCACTCTTCGGGCGGCAGGCGATAGAGCAGCGACAGGATCATCGTGTTTGATCGCCACCGACTTGCCCGATCCGGTGGTCCCGGCGATCAGCAGATGCGGCCATCTTCGCCAGGTCCACGATGACCGGGGCGCCGCCGATATTCTTGCCCCAGCGCCAGCGGCAGGGTCTGCCGGCCGTCGCCATAGTCGCGCGCGGCCAGCATCTCGCGCAGCCAGACCTTTTCGCGTTCCGCATTCGGCAGTTCGATCCCGATCACCGATCGGCCCGGCACGGTGGAGACGCGCGCGGCCAGTGCCGACATCGATCGGGCAATGTCGTCGGCCAGCCCGATCACCCGCGCCGCCTTCAGCCCCGGCGCGGGTTCGAGTTCGTACATGGTCACCACCGGGCCCGGCCGCACCGACACGATCTCGCCCTTGATCCCGTAATCGTCGAGCACGGTTTTCAAGCATCCGCGCATTCTCTTCCAGCGCGGTCTCGCACAGTGCCGTGCGCGGGCCATCGGGCGGTGCGGTCAACAGCGACAGGGTGGGCGGCGCATAGCCTTCGGCCGCCTCCTCGAGCGCGAGGCTTGGCTGTGCCTCGGCCCTGGCGGCGCGGCTTGGCTGCTGCCGCAGCGCGGGTGCCTGCACCTTTCGCGCGGGCGATGCCGGCGCCGGGGCATGGGCCGGCGCGTCGCTGCCATCCGAACGGCTGCGGATCGCGTCGCGAATGCGCGCGCTGACCCGTGCGGGATCGGGCGGCGGCAGATTGCGCGGCGGTGCCGGCTCGACCCATTCGCTTGGCGGCAGCGGGGGCGCGAAACGCCCCGGGAAACGCCCGCGAGCCGGCCTGTTGCAGGCCCGTCGCCGCACGGTTCGCGCCGCGCCGGACCAACACGCCCAGACCGCGCCACAGCATCGCGGCAGCGGCCAGCGCCCAGCCCCAGGCGGTGCGCAACCCGCCGCGCAGCGCGCGGGCCATCGCCCGGGCCTCGTCCCGGCTGACACCCAGCGTGAACAGCGCAAGCCCGCCAAGCGCCAGGGCCAGGACGAATGTGGCCACGTTCAGCGTGGGCCCGAAGGCCAGCGGCGACAGTCCCAGCATCAGCCCCAGCGTCGCGTCGCCGAACATGCCGCCCAGGCCAAAGCCCTGCTGCCAGCCCGGGCCGGGCGCATGGGCGGCCGCGAACATCGCCGCCACGCCGGGCAGAAGCGGTGCCAGCACCAGCCGCGACGCGGCCCGCCGGTGACCGCGATGCAGAACGAAGCGCGCCCCCCAGGCGAGCGCCAGCACCGGCAGCGCCGCCGCGCCGAGGCCAAGGATCAACACCAGGGTGTGGGCGATCGCGGCCCCGGGCCGGCCAAGCCAGTTATGCGGCGTGGCGTCGGTGGCGACATGCCAGGCGGGATCGGCCGGATCGTAGCTCCACAACAGCGCCGACAGGGCGATGCCGGCGCCCAGAAGGGCCAGCCCCAGCGCCTGCTGTCCGCGCCGCAGCAGCGCTGCCCGCGTCTCCGCATCCAGCAGCGGATCGCGCTCCTCGACACCCCAGGTCACGCCCGCTGCCCCCGAAAACGCAGGCCAACCCACCGAAAGCCCATGGCCAACTGCAAGAAACCGCTCATCTTCGCCTCGTTCGCCGGGGTCTGTCGCCCCGTTTTGCGGTTACCTTAGCGGCGCCGGGCGCGCCGGTCCAGCCTTCTGCGCAGCGTGCTGGACAGGGCGGGGCCGATCGGCCACAGGGGGGCATGGCCGCACCGCGCAAGATCATCATCGATACCGACCCGGGCCAGGACGACGCCGTCGCCATCCTGCTTGCCCTGGCCAGCCCCGAACTGACCGTTCTGGGCATCACCGCCGTGGCCGGGAACGTCCCGCTGCATCTGACCGCACGCAACGCCAGGATCGTCTGCGAACTGGCCGGACGGCCCGATATCCCGGTCTTCGCCGGTTGCGACCGGCCGCTCGCACGGGCGCTGGTCACGGCCGAGCATGTCCATGGCAAGACCGGGCTCGACGGACCGACCCTGCCCGAACCCGCGATGGCGCTGCAGGACGCCCATGCGGTGGATTTCATCATCGACACCCTGCGGGCCGAACCGGCCGGCAGCGTCACGCTGTGCCCGCTGGGGCCGCTGACCAACATCGCCACCGCGCTGGGCCGCGCCCCCGACATCGCGCCGCGCATCGCCGAGATCGTGCTGATGGGCGGCGCCTATTTCGAGGTCGGCAACATCACCCCGGCCGCCGAGTTCAACATCTATGTCGACCCCGAGGCGGCCCGCATCGTGTTTGGCGCGGGCGTGAAGCTGACCGTGATGCCGCTTGACGTCACCCACAAGGTGCTGGTCACCGCGTCCCGCAACGCCGCGTTCCGGGCGCTGGGCACACCGGTCGGCGCGGCGGTGGCCGCCTTCACCGATTTCTTCGAACGCTTCGACCGGGCGAAATACGGAACCGACGGCGCGCCGCTGCACGATCCCTGCGTGACCGCCTATCTGCTGCGCCCCGAGCTGTTTTCCGGCCGGCATGTGAATGTCGAGATCGAGACGCTTTCCGATCTGACCCGGGGCATGACCGTCGCCGATTGGTGGCGGGTGACCGACCGGACGGCCAACGCCACCTTCATCGGCGGGGTGGATGCCGACGGCTTCTTTGCGCTCTTGACCGAACGCCTTGGGCGCTTGCGTTGACGGGGCCGGTCGGGTTTCGATCCGTCGCGTTGTGCGATGCATCCCGCAGCGCCACGAATGGAAAGCGCGGTTTTAGGGGGGCCTCGGGATTGCGCCGCGCGCGGGGCTGACCTAGCGATGGGTGCGCCAGACAGGGGAGACAACGCATGAATCGGGACATGGCCGACAGGATCAGGACCGGCGCAGGCTTCATCGCTGCGCTCGACCAGTCGGGGGGATCGACGCCCAAGGCCCTGGCGCTTTACGGGATCGATGCCGATGCGTGGGGCAGCGAGGAAGAGATGTTCGACCTGATTCACGCCATGCGGGCGCGGATCGTGCAGTCGCCTGCATTTGACGGCGATCGGGTGCTGGGCGCGATCCTGTTCGAACAGACCATGGAGCGCGAGATCGCCGGCCAACCCACGCCGCGCTTTCTGTGGACAAAGGGCGTGGTGCCGTTTCTGAAGGTCGACAAGGGCCTGGCCGAGGCCGCGGACGGTGTGCGGATGATGAAGCCGATCCCGGGCCTTAACGATCTGTGCGCCCGCGCCGTGGCGCATGGCGTGTTCGGGACCAAGATGCGCTCGGTCATCGATGCCGCCGACGCGGCCGGCATCGGCGCCATCGTCGACCAGCAATTCGAACTGGGCGCCGAAATCCTGGGCCACGGGCTGGTGCCGATCATCGAGCCCGAGGTGACGATCTCGATCGCCGACAAGGCAGCGGCCGAAGATATCCTGCGCGATGCGCTCATCGCGCGGCTCGATGGGTTGCCGGGCGACGCGGCGGTGATGCTGAAGCTGAGCCTGCCCGAGGCCGACAACCATTATCTGCCGCTTGTGGAGCATCCCCGGGTGATGCGGGTGGTCGCGCTGTCGGGCGGGTATTCCCGGGATGCGGCGAATGCCCGGCTTGCCCGCCAGAAGGGCGTGATCGCCAGTTTCTCCCGCGCGCTGACCGAGGGGCTGAGCGCCCGGCAGAGCGATGCCGAATTCAACGCCGCGCTCGACCGCACGATCGCCAGCATCTACGCCGCCTCCGTCGCGGGCTAGGCCGCGGCGCGCCGCCAGCGCCCGGGAACCTTCGGCCGGGGATCGCGTGTTGGAGCCGTGGCGCGGCGTGGTTTCCGCGCCAACCGCGCGCCGCAACCGGTCACCGCCGGGCGGGGCGGGTAACGGCCATGGTCAAAGGCCGCTTGTATTGACGCCACGCCAGGATGCCCTTGCTGGCGCTGCACCGCAGATTGCAGCGCGGGATCTGGCAATGGGCTATCGTTTCATCGGCACCGAAGGCGGGGACCTTGCATCAAACGTCGCCGCCGCCGGGGATGTCGACCATGACGGCCTCACTGATCTGATCATCGGGGCCCGGTACGCCGATGGCGGCGGCGCGGATTCGGGCGAAGCCTATCTGATCGGCGGCGCCGATCTGGCCGCCGCCGATGGCACCGCCGACGGGGTCATCGATCTGGTCTATGCGGCCATGCCGGTCTGTTTCGTCGCCGGCACGCTGATCGCAACGCCGGCGGGCGCGGTGCCGGTGGAAGGCCTGCGTCCGGGCGACCTGGTGGAAACCTGGGACCAGGGCGCCCAACCGGTGCGGTGGGTGACCAGCACCACGCGGTCGCTGGCGGACCTGGTGACGAACCCGAAATGGCGGCCGGTGCGCATCCCGGCCGGTGCGCTGGGGCACAGTAAGCTTTCGGCGGTGGCCGTCTTCCCGATCTGTCCGGCTTAGTCGTATCTGCCGGTATGGGGTAAGCTTTCGGCGGTGGCCGTCTTCCCGATCTGTCCGGCTTAGTCGTATCTGCCGGTATGGGCGCCCATACGGACAGTTTGGTTTCGCGGTTCGAGGTAGTCGAGGTTGGTCGGCGCCGCCGCTGGAGCGACGCGGAGAAGCTGCGGATCGTGGCCGAGAGCATGGCCGGTCGGCGGCTGGTCTCCGCGACGGCGCGCCGGCACGGGATCTCGCGGTCGCAGCTCTATACTTGGCGACGGCTCGCACGAGAGGGGCGGCTGGTCGACGAAGGCGACATGGTCGAAGCCGCCGCGCCGACCTTCGCGCCGGTGGTGGTCGCCGCCGATCCGCCGAGGCCGCCCGCGCCGGGTGAGGACCGCGTGGAGATCCTGTTGGCGAATGGGCGGCGGGTTCTGGTCAGCGTGGGCGTGGACGCCGACGGTCTGGCGCGCCTGGTCCGGGCGCTGGAGCGGGGCATGATCGCGCTGCCGCCGGGGGCGCGGGTCTGGCTGGCCTGTGGCGTGACCGACATGCGCCGGGGGATGCCCGGGCTGGCGTTGATGGTGCAGGAGGCGCTCGGTCGGGACCCCCATGCCGGGGACCTGTTCGTTTTCCGCGGCAAGCAGGGATCGCTCCTGAAAATCCTCTGGCATGATGGCGTCGGCATGTCGCTCTACGCCAGGCGGCTGGAGAAGGGACGGTTCATCTGGCCGACGCCCAAGAACGGGTCGGTGGCGATTTCGGCGGCGCAGCTTGCTTATATGCTCGACGGAATCGACTGGCGAAACCCGCGCCAAACCTGGCGGCCGCAGACGGCGGATAGCCGCTGCGGCGGCGATTCTGCTTCAAGTCTCTGATTCCATGCGGTAAACTTCCCTGGCATGACGGACGTCGCCGCCGAGATCGAGGCCCTGCGCGCCGCCCTCGCCGAGGCCGGGCGCGGGCCGACGCCAACGCCGCGGAGGCCGCCCAAGCCAAGGCGGCGGCGGCTCACGCCCAGGCGCTGGTGTCTGGTAGCGAGGCCGCTGATCGCGCATCTGAAGCTCGAGATCGAGAAGCTCCGGCGAGAACTCTATGGCCAGCGCTCCGAGCGCAAACAGCGGCTGCTCGATCAGCTCGAACTCCAGCTGGAGGAGATGGAGACCACCGCCTCCGAGGACGAGGCGCTCGCCGCCGCGGCGGCGGAGAAGGCCAAGACCACGGTCGGGCCTTCCAGCGGCGCAAGCCGGTCCGCAAACCGTTCCCCGAACATCTGCCCCGCGAGCGCGTCGTGCTGCCCGCGCCCTGCAACTGCGCCGCCTGCGGCTCGTCGCGGCTGACCAAGATGGGCGAGGACATCACCGAGACGCTCGAGGTGATCCCCCGCCGGTGGAAGGTGATCCAGACCGTCCGCGAGAAGTTCAGCTGTCGCGACTGCGAGCGCATCAGCCAGCCGCCGGCGCCCTTCCACCCCACACCGCGCGGCTGGGCCGGCCCGAGCCTTCTGGCGATGATCATCTTCGAGAAGTACGGCCAGCATCAGCCGCTCAATCGCCAGGCCGAGCGCTACGCCCGCGAAGGCGTCGAACTCAGCCTGTCGACGCTCGCCGACCAGGTGGGCGCGGTCGCCGCGGCGCTGGCGCCGCTGCACGCGCTGATCGAGGCGCATGTCATGGCCGCCGAGCGGCTCCATGGCGACGACACCACCGTGCCGCTGCTGGCCAAGGGCAAGACTGAGACCGCCCGGCTCTGGACCTATGTCCGCGACGATCGGCCTTTCGGCGGCCCCGCGCCGCCGGCCGCGCTCTTCCGCTTCTCGCGCGACCGGCGCGGCGCGCACCCGCGACAACATCTCACCGGCTGGAGCGGCGTTCTCCAGGCCGACGCCTATGCCGGCTTCAACGCCCTCTTCGCCGAGACGCGCGAGCCGGGGCCGATCCTGCCCGCCTTCTGTTGGCGCATGCTCGGAGGAAGTTCTTCGAGCTGGCCGACATCGCCGCCAACGCGCGGCGCGGGAAGAAGGCGACCCCGATCTCGCCGCTCGCCCTCGAGGCGGTGAAGCGCATCGACGCCATCTTCGATCTCGAGCGCGCCATCAACGGCCTGCCCGCCGAGCAGCGGCTGGCGACCCGAAAAGCCGAGATCGCACCGCTCGTGGCTGATCTCCACGCCTGGATGACCGCCGAGCGCGCCAGGCTCTCCAAGCACGCCCCCGTAGCCAAGGCGATGTCCTACATGCTGCCGCGCTGGGACGACTTTGCCCGCTTCCTCGATGACGGCAGGGTATGCCTCACCAACAACGCCGCAGAGCGTTCGCTGCGCGGCGCAGCCCTCGGACGAAAGGCGTGGCTGTTCGCCGGTTCCGAGCGCGGCGGCCACCGCGCCGCCTTCATGTACACCTTGATCGTCACCGCCAAGCTGAACGGCGCCGATCCGCAGGCCTGGCTCGCCGACGTCCTCGCCCGCATCGCCAGCACGCCGATGAACCGACTCGACGAACTGCTCCCCTGGAACTGGGTCGCTGCCCAGAAAAGCCCCGGCGTCAAGGCAGCCTGACCGCGGTCCCCGCCGTAGGCTTACGGGGCACAAGCAACCGGCGACGGACCTTTATGTCTCGCGCCAGCACCGGATGCTGATCAACGGGGAAAAGGCCATGCGCCGCTATGGCTGCGCCCGCAAATTTTTGCCCGCAAAGGATTTGATCGGCTGGCGGGGGATCGAATTGTGCCCGCCCAAAGCGGTGACCTATCACCACATCGCGCTCGATCCTTATGCCATGCTGGTCGCCAATGGCACCCCGGCCGAAAGCTTCTGGCCCGGGCCCGAGGCGCTGAAGACGCTCGGCGCGGACGAACGCGCCTGCCTGGCCGCGGCCTGCCCGGGGCCGATGACGACCGCCGCCGCGTATTGCGCGGGCCGGTGATGACCGCCGCTGCGGCCTGGTTTCGACCGGCTTCGCGAAATCTGGCCAGCCCCCGCGTCGGTCCGGATAGCGCGGTTTGATGTCGCCAAGGTGGGTCACGGAAGCGGCCCGCCTGAATGCGGTTTTCGGGCTGGGCGTTGCCGGCCGTCCGGGCTGGCGGAAATGCAACGCCGAACCGGACGGGAAGCGCGGCATGGATGCCGAAGCTTCGGTCATGGCCTGGGCCCCTCTTCCTGCGCGCCTGGCCGCTCCGGGCGGCGCCGACCCTCCCCCCATTGACCACTGCACCCTGCGGCTGCGCGCGGGGAACCGCAATCGCGCCCACTTCCGCTTCGGTGGCCAGAACCGCAAGGGGGCGACGCTGCGCACCCGCTTCGACAGCCAGATCGAATATGGGCGCAGCGGCGACTGGGCCGACCCGATCAACTTGAAGTTGATCGCGCTGGACCTGCAGCCGGGATGACCAGTTGCCTTGAAACCCGCCTTGAACCCGCCTTCAAACGAGCTCGGATCCGGGGCGGTTGATAGACCGCGGGCGCCGGGTTTTTGCAAGTTTGCATCGAAAGTGTCGCAAACTCGGTTCGAAGCCACATCGAAGCCACAACGGACGGCTCTGATCAACGCATCCGAAAAAGACACTTTACATACAAATCGGATGCGGACACCATATCTGGTAAGGCGCTGCCGCTCAGCCGACAACGTCTTGGATCATAGCCCAGCCCGTAGTGGGCGCATCCCGATACGGGCCATAACAGCAGAGGCCGCCATGCCGATCCTCGAGCAGTATCCCCACACCGACGACATTCACCCGATCGACATCGTCGAGACCCTGGCCGAGCACAACGACTGGGATTTCGACCGCATCGGCCACGACCAGATCGCCATGGCCATGGAGGGCAGCTGGCGGACCTATTCGCTGACGCTGGCCTGGGCGCCCGCCGACGAGACGCTGCGGCTGATCTGCACCTTCGAGATGGAGCCGCCCGAAGCGGCGCTGCCAGGGCTTTACGAGGCGCTGAACCGGGCCAACGATCTGTGCTGGGCGGGCGCCTTCAGCTTCTGGCAGGAACAGAAGCTGATGGTCTATCGTTACGGGCTGGTGCTGGCCGGCGGGGCAAGCGCGGGGCCCGAGCAGATCGACCGGATGCTGATGGCCGCGGTACTGAACTGCGAACGGTTCTACCCGGCGTTCCAGCTTGTCTCCTGGGCCGGGCGGGCGCCCGCCGAGGCGATGGATGTCGCCATTGCCGAGGCCTATGGCCGCGCCTAGGGTTGCGCCGGTCCGACAAGGGAGCCGGCGATGCCGTTTGACGCGATGAATCGCCGCGGCCTGGTGCTGCTGGGCTGCGGCAAAGATGGGGCAGGCGCTGCTCGACGGTTGGCTGGCCGGCGGGCTGGCACCGGCGGCTGTCAGCGTCCTCGATCCGGCCCCGTCGGAACGGTTGCAGGAACTGGCCGCACAGGGCCTGCGGTTGAACGGCGATCTGCCGGCGGCCCCGGCCGCCTGCCTGCTGGCGGTGAAGCCCCAGCAAATGGCCGATGCGCTGCCCCGGGTCGCCCAGCTGGCGGGGGGCGACACGGTTTTCGTCTCGATCGCGGCGGGGACCACGCTGGCGGCGCTGGAGGCCGGGCTGGGCGCGCCGGCGCCCATCATCCGCGCGATGCCAACACCCCGGCCGCGATCGGCCGCGGGATCACTGCGCTGGTCGGCAATGCCCGCGCCGACGGTGCGGCGCTGGCGCTGGCCGAAACGCTGATGGCGGCCGTCGGACAGACGGTGCGGCTCGATGGCGAGGCGCAGATGGACGCGGTCACCGCGCTCTCAGGCTCGGGCCGGGCTATGTGTTCCAGATGATCGAGGCGCTGGCCGAAGCGGGCGCGGCCGAGGGGCTGCCGCCGGACCTGGCGATGCGTCTGGCGATTGCCACCGTCGCCGGGGCGGGCGCGCTGGCCGAGGCGTCGGATGCCACCCCTGCGGCCCTGCGCGAGGCCGTCACCAGCCCGGGCGGGACGACCCAGGCGGGGCTTGCCGTGCTGCGGGAAACCGGCGGCCTGCCCGATCTGATGCGCCGGGCGGTTGCCGCGGCGGCCGGACGGTCGCGCGAATTGCGGGGCGATGCATGACCGCCGAGGCCAGCTTTGACGATTTCCTGAAGATCGACATCCGCGCCGGCCGGGTGTCCGGCCGAACCCTTCCCGAGGCGCGCAAACCGTCGATCAAGCTGTGGATCGATTTCGGGCCCGAAATCGGCGAAAGGCAAAGCGCCGCCCAGATCACCGTGCACTACACCCCAGGGGGCTGATCGGCCGGCAGGTGCTGGCGTGGTGAACTTTCCGCCCCGCCGCATCGCCGGTTTCAAATCCGAGGTTCTGGTGCTGGGCGTGTCCGACACCCAGGACGCGGTGGTGCTGATCGCCCCCGATCGCCCCGTACCCCAAGGAGGGAGGCTGCATTGACCAAGCTGTTGATCACCCGAAGGCTGCCGAAGCCAATCTGGAAACGCCCAGGCCGAGTTCGACTCACCCTGCGCTACTGCCGAGGCGCCGCTGACCCCCGAAGAGGCGCGCGCCGCACTGGCCGAATACGACGCGATCCTGCCCACGCTGGGCGATGCGTTCACGGCCGCGGCATTCGCCGACCCGGACCCGCGCTGCCGGATCGTCGCCAATTTCGGGGTCGGCTACAACCATATCGACGTGGCGGCGGCAAAGGCGCGCGGCATCACCGTCACCAACACCCCGGCGCGGTGACGATGCCACCGCCGACATCGCGCTGACCCTGATCCTGATGACCGCGCGTCGCGCCGGCGAAGGCGAAAGGCTGGTCCGCGCGGCGGCTGGCGCGGCTGGCAGCCGACCCAGATGCTGGGCATGCATGTCACCGGCAAGACGCTTGGCGTGATCGGCATGGGCCGGATCGGCCAGGCCATCGCCCGGCGCTGCCATGCCGGCTTTGGCATGGATGTGGTGTTTCACAACCGCTCGACCCTGCCCGAGCTTTCGGTCGCGGCGCGCCAGCTCGATTCGGCCCGGGCGGTCGCTGCGGCGCCGACATTCTGGTGGTCGCGGTGCCGCGGGGCCGAAACCCACCATCTGGTCGGCCAGGACGTGTTCGAGGCGATGCCGCCGCATGCGATCTTCGTCAACATCGCGCGCGGCGATGTGGTCGACGAGGCGCGCTGATCGCGGCGCTGGCGGCGGTCGGATCGCCGGCGCGGGCTTGATGTCTATGAGTTCGAGCCGAAGGTGCCCGCGCCCTGACAGAGATGGAAAACGTCACGCTGCTGCCGCATCTGGGCACCG
>JAEPEX010000057.1_pt1 | contig 13403 bp, 12 predicted proteins | sample 9130951 | NCBI WGS metagenome assembly JAEPEX01 (sample SAMN17228542, study PRJNA684324) | microbial mat metagenome | biome: saline marsh[ENVO:00000054]; feature: microbial feature [ENVO:01000007], biofilm[ENVO:00002034], sulphate-reducing...; material: estuarine water [ENVO:01000301]|estuarine... | reverse complement strand
CTACAAACCGCTCAGGACGCGCTCCAAGCGTTGAGCCTGACTGACTACGCAGACCCGCGGGATGCCGTCTATTGGGGATCCATTGGCGCTTCCGCGACTGCACGACTGCAGCCTAGCAACGGAGAACACGATGGCTGACGCATACCAACAGCTCGGACTGACGGGCATCGATCGAGAGCACATCCAGGTGCGCATGCTCAAAACCGTGAAGGAGGAAGGCGGCAAGGTCGTCGAAACCTACATTCCCTCTTTCACACATGGCGCCGGCGATTTGCGGACCAGCAATGCGAAGGAATACTTTTTCGCGCTGATCAACAATGACGGCTCACTCTCGAACGACTTCGAATTTGAGCGCTTTGATGCTTGGGGCAAGTCTTGGGACGGCATCATGGTCGACGAGGCCTGCGGATATGAAGTGACGTATCTGCGCAAGGACGAACGACGCTGCGTCCGTCTTTTCACCACTTGCCGCGAAAACCTGTTCCAGCAGAAATACACCATCGTGGTTCGCCAGATCTCGACCGGCGAGATTTATGTTCTGGACCCAGGCACCAGTGACGATGACCGCCCGGGCAACTCTTCAATTCCCCCGGGGCCGTAATGGTCAGCGACACCTACGCCGAGCGTGATCTTTACATGCGTGTTGGAATGCGGGTGCGTGACGCCCGCAAAGCCAAAGGCATGAGTCAGGAAGCTCTCGCCAAGGCGCTGAGTGTGTCGCAACAAACGATCTCACATATTGAAACCGGACGCGCCAGGCTGGAACTGTCTCGGCTGTATCAGCTTGGCGCGATCCTGGAGAAGCCGATCTCTTACTTCACAGATCCACAGTTAGAAACCGAGACGAAATCCCCGCTTGTAAATCCTAACGAAGTCGATCAGTTTCTGAATGCGCTCGGCGAATACCTTAAAAAATAACAGATATACCAACGGCTCTGGTAAAACTGTATTTTCTTACCAATTTTCGCCTCTCAGGCTTCACAACGAATCAGCTTGCGCACAATCCTTAACCCTTGATTGACACCTCGATCGAGGGAGGACAGGTATGTGGCCTGATATTATGAGCCGTTTGAAGTCTGCCAAAGAGCAAGCTCAACTTGGCGAACACGCGCTGGCTTCAATGCGCGCCGAGGATGCGAAGCCAATTCTTGAAGAACAGCTCGCTCAGATCCTGCATGATCTCGATGAAGCGCAAGCGCAGCTGGAAGCCATCGAGAAAGAAGCGCGCTCTAACCGCCGCGCCGCTCCATGACATAATCGATTAGCACGTCATGTCGGCCGCGGCAGTAGTGATACTCTCCGGCCCAGCTTAAACTCAGCCCAAGTGATTGCGCAGGCGACATTTCATCTTCCGCCAGGATCTCGGCCGGTATCGGCAATTCGTCCTTACAGCGAACAAGCAAGGCAGACGGTATCGTCTCCGCCTCACTCTCCATCTGAAGGAGTGTGTTCAGATCCGGTTGCGGCAGACTGAAGCAAGCCGACAGCATCAGCGCCAAGACGACACTGAGCGCAAGCATCACTGATTTGAACGTCATGGGCCTGCAGCCTCCATTCTGATTGTAAATCGCCCGCCGAGCGCTCCAACAGCTCGACACGCTGCAGGGCCTGCGCCTCGCGCTCCTGCAATTGCTCAGCACGCGCTACGGCCTCGTTGCGCGCATCAATGAGCTTGGTGATGGTCGCCGACTGCTCATTCGCCTGTGCTTTCGCCGCCAGTCCATCGCGCAAGGTCCAACCTGCGCCGACTCCCGCCGTAAACAGCGCCACCGCCCCACCCAGCGCTCCGGCAACCTTCCAACCCATCGTAATCATCCGACAATGCCCCTGAGATAGCCGTCCCGGTGCGGCGAGCGGGTCATGACTTCACGACGCATACGATCGCCCATGCCCAGGTGCAGACGCTCGCCCAGGAGCGGCGGGTAATAAATCAGCTGGTCAAAGCTCATCTTGGAGTGGTCGATCAGCCGGGCGACGTGAAGCTCGCGCAGATCCATCGCTTTCGTGCGGCATTGGAAATCAGCACTGCCGCCATTCAAATGATCGGATGTCCTGGAGCCGCCTGCCGCCTTGTTCACGGCCCTCGACCGGAACCCTGACGTGATGTCGATGAACACCTCGTTCACAAAGTGAAAGCTCAGCATGGACCGGATTGACTGGAGCTTTTCCGCCAAGCGCTCGATATTGGCGAGCTGATCCGCATCCGGCGTGTTGTCGAGCCTCAGTGCGGCCGCATTATCCGACACCAGAAACTCATAGAGCCAGAAGTTCTCAGTCAGCTGACGGTTCGGGATCGAGACGTAATCAAGACTGGTCATCCTTGGAATCGCTCTTGCTATTTGAAAGCCGCGGCAGCCAGCTACCCAGCCAGGACCTGGGGTCTTTGCTGAAGCGATCCGCCTCTTTCATGATCCCCATAGCGATACGATCACCAGCCATTGCGCCAAACGCGACGCACGCGCCGACCCAGGCTTCAGAGTTCGGCAACACGGCCTGAACAAGGACAGGGGGATCGCCAATCAGATGAGCGATCGCACCAAGCAGCAGTGCCCCGGCGCAACCGCTGACCAAACCAATCAGGCCTTCAACGAAGGTTTTGCCTCGGGACAGAACCCAGCGCATCAACAAAGCCGCCGCCAAGATGACGCCCAGAGTGGCGATCAGTGTTACAGGCTTGCTTTGCGTGTCCATGTCAGGCCTCGCTTTCTGCGGTGAAAGGCGGTTCCCCCACCGAAATGAAGGACGCCTTCTCCGGCGCATCCTCCAGCTGGAAAACCGGCTCGGCAGTAAGGAAGTAGACAAGCTCCTCATTCATCCGCGCCGACATGCTCTGCACTGCACCTGAGAGAATTTCGCAAGCGACGTCTTCGCCCGGCAGGTATCCAATGATCGTGATCATGCTTTCAGATCCTCTGCAGTCATTTTCACATTGGACAGAACGGCGCTGGGAATCCCGGAGCCGCTGCCGGCCTGGAAGACCTTCACGCGCAGCTCGACAGACCAAGTACCTGCGCTTTGAAGCGTGTCGTCAAAACCGTTGATCGTGATGTTGTCGACCGCCAGCAGTTCGTGACGGTGACGCGTGCGCAGCTGGCCATTGACCCAGATTTCAACATCCGCCCGAGGCTTGGTCACATTCGAGTTCACCACGGCGTCGATCGTGTAAGACACCTTCATGCGACCGCCACGGGCCTTCACAAACGTATCTGTGATCACGGTTTTGTAAGTGGCGTTGCTGTTCAAGGAGACGTTGGTAACGGACTTGGAGATCGTCTCCGAAACAGAACCCACTTTAAGATTTTCAGTGGTGATCGAATTCGCCGCAAGCGTATCCACCTCGATGTCGTGGGCGAGGATTTTGTTTCCGCTGATCGAGAAAACCGTCCGTCCGCCATAACCCGGCACATTCACCTTCAGCGTGTCGACGGAGAAAACGGCATCCACCGTGCGGCCATTATTGCCGATTTGCAGCCCGCCGATGACGTCACCCGCAAGGAGCTTCACGCCCCAGATCAGATCTACTTTTCCCGAAGCAGACACGGCGGCGCTCAACGCCTGCTCGGCTTGGCCTTCGACGCCTCCAACGCGCGCTGAAAGGTTTGTGACCGAGCTCGCCTGATTGGTGGTCACCTGCTCAAGTGATCGGATGCGGTTGAGATAGTTGGCGCCCTGCGACGTCAGGGTTTGAATGGACGACGCATTGGCTGCAGAAGTCGCCAACACAGAGTTCAGATCCGTCCGTAAGCCAGCCTGCTCAGTTTGCAGCTGCTGAATGATGACTGCATTGCCCTCAGCCGAGGTCTCCTCGAGCTGCGTGATCCGGCTCAACGAGCTTGCAGAGGCAGTTTCCAGGGTCGCAAGACGCGTGGCCTTCTCGCCGTCCGCCTCTTCCAACTCAACGATACGGCTGGTGAAGTCACCATTAGCGAATTCGATCACGCCGAGACGTGACGCATGGTCGGCCGTTGTCGTCTGCAGGCTTCCGATCGTGGCGTTGATGCCGTCAATGCTGGTTTGCTGGTTGGACAGACTTGTCGCCTGGCTCGCGCTTACGGCCTGCAATGACTGGATTTCCGAGCTGGCAGTGTCGTCGCTCGCTTCGAGTGCAAGGATCGCGGCCGCCTGGTCGCCAGACGTGGTGAGGATGCTGGTCACGCTCGTTTCCACATCATCGACGCGCGTGTTCAGAGCGTTCAGAAGCTGAGTATTGCCCTCAGCCGTAGTGAGCTGGAGCGAGAGCACCGTCGCTTGCGTGCCTTCAGCCAGGGTCTGGATTTGACTAAGCGTTAATGCTGTATCGGCTGTGACAATCTCGAGATCATTTACGCGTCCGGTCAACCCGGCCGACAGAGCGTCCAACTGCACGCCATAGGACTCAACCAGAGAATCGAGCCCGTCTACGGCAGTTGAGAATTGATCCAGTCGTTGATCACGCAGCCCCAGCGCCGCATCAACGATCACCTGGTATTCGAGAATCTGCTGGTCGATGTAATCGATCAGCGGCCCTTCTTCTCCTGGATCAGTGATGATCGGGCCGCTTCCGCCACCATTGCCGCCCCCACTAATTACGGCGTCAGTCGAAAGCAGGGACAATCCATCATCAGACCAGATCGGAAAACGGCCACGGCGTGTATCGGCCGGCTCAAGCCGTTTGAGAAGTTCGCCATAATGCGAGAAAAGCCCGTGATCGAGTTCGCGGCGCAAATCCTGGATCATCGCATACATGCGATTGAGTTCAGCGTTGAGCGCGCCATAGCTAAATCGGCCAGCGTCAAACTCGGTCGGCCGTTCCGCTGCGACGTCACGAACAATCGAGACGACATCCCCCAGCGCACAGGGCGTATTGAGAGTGATCCGTCCGCCATCGATCCGGCCTTCGCCATCATGGCGCGGCGTGAAGCTCCAGGACGCGTAGGCCAGCTGCTCCCATTGCACATAGACGTTCAGCTCAGACTTTGACCAGACGCGGAAGTCAAACTCGAACTCGGTCTGACCGGCGAGGGCTTGATCGACAGTGTAGCTATCTACATCGGGGAGCGGGATCGTAACCATGCGCGCACCTTGCCCGCATGTTCGTCGGCCGCTGACGCACTATTCGCTGATTTCGGAGCTGGCCTTGCGCTCAGCGATGCTCTCACCTTCTGCGTCCAGCGCCGTTCCTACAGAATCCTCAATGCGATCAAAGATCGACCGGATATAGAAAACATTCTGGAACGGCAGAAGTCGCCGGGCCGCGCGGATCTGGCTGCGATGGATTTCGCGCTCGTCTTCAGGCTTCATCATTTCAAAGGGGATCGCAGAGGCCGAGAACGCATCCGCCGCAAGGCCCGCGGTCGGCCCCATGAACTGACCCACGGCGTTCCGGCTCGCATACCGGCTCATCCGGCCGTCACCGGCCATAGCCGAGAGCCCTAGATTGCCGGCCGAGCCATATTCGACCATCATGTTGATGTCAGAAAAGACGGCCAGCAGACCGGCGCGATCGACACCCTCGATCAGCCATTTATCCGGCCCCCAGCCGCTTGTATCGATTCCGTACTGCTCCGCCTTGTGCTTGGCCACCATCATTCCAAGCCCAACTTGTGAGATCAGCGCCATAGCGACATGCGCGTCCCTCGAGGAAATCAGGCCTTGAGTATATGAGATCAGCACGCGTTGAGTGGCCGCAAAGTTATAGCTTCGAAACTGCATGATAACGCGGCCCAGGGACGTCGAAGCAAAGAGCGGCTTGTCCTGACCGGGCGTCACAATCAGCCGATCGACTTCTTTGCGAATAGCGTTCAGCCACATATCCCGCAGGGCCGGATACTCCCATTGGTCAGAGCGTGCGATACGATTGCCGAGCTGATCTGTTTGACCATGCCGTGTGAACTGTTCAGCGATGTTGTGCGCGTTGGACTCGCTAATACCGAGCCGCGTCAACAAATCAGCGTCAGAGCTGCGCGCTTTTCCAGCCTGCGTGCGCACAACAGCATCGATGAGCCGGTTCTGTGTCGCATAACCACTTATCCCCTTCATGGCCCGGTTCCAGGGCGCGATCAAAGAGGCATAGCCAAAATGGCTTTGGGCCGTGTCGATAGCGCGCTCAAGCTGGGTATGGCGCCCGAAATCATCCAGAATGTCAGCCATGGCGAGCGCTCGGGTGTTCAGGATCATTTCAAACCCGGGACCGGCCGCTTTCAGCTCAGCGTCCATCCCCTTGAGGCTGGAAAGACTGCCTGTGAAAGCCGAAAGAATCGGCCGCATGGATCGTCCGAAACCATGGCTGAAAACCGCCCGCGCCATGTCAGGAACAGAGCTGACCGTCACACCGCCCATGAGCCGGAGGTAGTTCGCAGACACTGCCATGCGCGCCGCGGATTCGCTCAGGCTTTCTGGATCGCCCGGCAAGCGGTACGTGCCACGCAGTCGATCGCGCACGCCCATGAGATCTCGTATCGCATTGGTCTTCTGCCGGGCGATCCGCGCTGACAGGCGCTCATTGCCGGCACGTCCAGCCACCCCCGCCATCGCGTCGAACTCCTCGATGACTTTGCGAAGCTCCAGCTCCATATCGACAGAGCCAAAGCGCTTGATCATCTGGATGTCTGGCGCCATCGAGCGCACCATGACCCGCAAACCGATATTCAGATCGCTTTCCAGGAAGTCGGCAATCTCGGCGTCTGCAATGTCCAGGGCGCGCTCATGAAAACGGCCTGACAGAGATATGGTTTCAGATGCATTCGCGCCCGCCCGGAAACGCTTGGTGCTTGCCGGGCCATCGCCATCAATACGCCCTTCCGGCCCGGAGAGGATTCGATTGATTGTCTGGTCAGCATCAGAAACGAGCTCTTCATCCGTCTTCTCAGCGCGCCGCTCTGCCTGAAAGAGCTCGCGACGAAGGCGTTCAATGTCCCGCCTGGCGCTGCGATGCGCCTTGCGCGCTTCATCAGCGATCCGCGTCTGATCCGGCATAAGCTCGCGCATGGTCATAGCGGCGGCCCGAACGTCATCAAGCGTAGCTTCCGCGCCATCAGCGGCGTCATCTGCGCTGAGCAGCCGCCTTTCGGCGTCCCGCACACGCTTCGCCGCCTCGCGAGCTCGAGCCCTCATGCTGGCGGTTGACCGCTGATAACCTTCCCCGGTGTGCCAAGCCGCCAAATCTTCAGCGTTCATATCATGGACATCGAGTCCGTCGCGTCCCAACCCCTCACGCAGATCCGCCAGCATTTCCATGTAGGCCACCTCATCGAGGTCGGCTTCGGAATAGTGTGGACGCCCGTTCAGATCATCAATCAGCCGATCGACGAACTCATTGAGATCCGCATCAGGCCCGATGAACCGATCTTCGACAGCCGCCTCTCGCAGATAGTCGAGCGGCATCCCGGGGCGCTTGCCATTCCCAAGCATTTCAGGATCACGGCGGTTCACCAGGCCGCGCCGCTTCAGCAGATCAGCCGGAAGCATGGTTTCAGGATCGCGAATACCGCCTTGAGCGATGACCCATTCGCTGAGCGTCTGGGGGCGCGCATCGCCATAGCCCCGGATGATCTGTTTGCGAAAGCCTTCCCAATAGGCGCGCTCCCCGGGTGGAAGGTCACGGGTCGCAACCGCGTCCGCACGCCGGGTCGCTTGCCCAGCGTTCGTGACGGCTTCTCGCATTCGTCCCAGGGCGCCCGCCAACCGCCCCTTTTTCTGATCGACCACTTCCCGGGCGCGGCGCGCAATCCGGTTTCGCTCACTGATCGCTGATCGCGCTTCCTGGACGAAACTTGCCGCCGCTTCCTGACTGGCGCTCAAATCATCTTCCAGCTGGGCGGCACGCTCTGCAGCCTCAGACCGGCGCTGCTCGAAATGCCGGAATAGGCGCTGACGAAATTGATCACGCTGCGCGCGGATGCGTTCGCGATTGTAAATCCGTGGGAAGTAGCTCTCAGCCGTTTCCGCCACGCTCGGCTCGCGAGGCACGAAAATATCCGGGCCGTCCGGGTCGGCCGGGTTCGGCGCGCGCTCATAGCCAAAAAGCCCCAGCGCTTTCGCCTCGTCCTTCAACGGATCGAGAAAGTCGCGGCGCAGCGCTTGGGCGGCTTTCTGGACTTCAGGCGTCGTCGATCGATCCCCCGAGCGCAAAGCCTGCACAACAGCCTCGCCAAAGTCCGGCCGGCTCATGCGGCCGTCTCGCCCTCGCGCGCCTGTCATGCTTTCAACGCCAGACGTCATGATGTCGCCCGGACGACGCGCACGGCCCCTCAGATACTGGATGTAGAAGTCATCGGCCTGCGTCATCGCCTGACCAAGCAAGCTGTCATAGCGCTTGATATGACTTTCAACCGCCTGACGGCTCGGCTGTCCAAACACGACATTGCCCGCCTGATCCAGGTGCGCGCGGTTTTTGGAGAGCGTGACCGGTACTTCAGCCAGTGATTCGATCGTCTCACGCGCCGCCAGTGACGGAGACAGGATGGTGCGCGTCAGCGGATCGGAACTCAGCCCGGGGAAGCGTGACGTCAGCCGCGCGATCGAGCGAGCCACCACATTGTCGATTTGCTGCTGTTCCTTGGTCGGCCGCCACACTGCAGCGGCGCCGGCATCCGCCGCCTGACCGCCCCGCGCGTACAGCTCCGCCTCGGCATCCACCGCTTTGAGATAGTCAGGGTCAAAGCCCTCCTCAAATTCGCGAGCAGAGCTAGGCGGCAGATCCCCAGGAAAGTCGTCAACATCGCCAGCTCTGAGCGTTTCAAGCGGGTTCAGCGGGTCAGGCTCATCAGCCCTTGGCAACACCATGTCCTGATCCACAGCCCTGCCGAGATCGCCATGCAGCTTTCGAGAGAGGAGCCCTGCACCGGCGCCCAGCACACCGCCAATCAACGTCGCCCCACCGATATTCAGAACGCTTTCAAGGTCCGTCCGCAATTCCTGACTGCTTTGAAGCCCTGCCTCCTGGACAACTGTCGACACCCCAGCGGCCAGACCAGCGCGCAGCGACACCTGCAAGATGGAAGCTCCCGCCTTCAGCTGACCGCCCACTGGCAGGAATACAGTCGGGTCCAAAGTGCCTGCGGCGAGTGTTGCCGCGAAGCCAGCCACGCCCGCCCGCTCGATTACGTCGCGATCCGCCTGTTCTCGATCGATATTCCGTTTAAGCGCTTCGTTCTGCTGGGGCGTGTGAACATCCACGAACCGGGAAGCGACATGCTCATAACCTGACAAATTCTCATCGGTCATCGGGTTGAACGCTTCATCGATCGCGAGCCCGCTCACCTGGCCAAAGGCGTCACGCTCGTATCGATCCGCACCCTCGTGCGCCCAGGTCGAGCCGATCAGGTTCTCCAGGCGGAATGCGGCCGGAACCGTCTCGCCCCAGAACCCAGGGCGCTCTCCACCTTGTACGGGCAAGGTCTGAAGGTCGTTTAACGGCCCGGCGTCGGCGTTCTCATCAATATGAAACGGCATAGTCCACCTCTTCTAGAGGCCAGCGGCGGCGCGCGCGTCCTGCCGGCGTCGCGCCTCCCAAGCCTCAATGCGTTCAGGACCGATCTCAGCCTCCAGCCGCGCCATCTCGTCATCGAGCTCACGCAGCCGGTCAGCGTCTCGGAAGTTCCGCAGCAGATCAGGGTTTGAGCTGGAAGCGGATTCACTCAGGCGCCGCAGAACATCGAGTTGACGCAATGGCAATTCCTCAAGTGCGACCGCCCGTTGATTTCTGGCTTCGCTGACGCTGGCGTCCAGGCCGCGCCGCGCCTCGGCCGCGACGTCATCAGCATCAAAGCTGTAGCGCCCCGGCATGGCCTGCAGCGCGCCCGTCTCGTCTTGATAAACGACAGAATAGCTCGGCAAGCGTCCCTGACTGGCCTCCCGCGCCGTATCCCTGTCGGAAACGAGCGTGATCTGCTCAGCCCTTACGTCCTCGCCTACGGCCTCTCTGACATCGCTCAGAAGCTGCTCGCGCATCCATGCGCCATCATCCCCGAAATCTGGATAATAGGCCTCAGGTGGATGCTGCATGAGCCGGGCGCGGCCATTGTAGATCCGCGTCACGCCATAGGAGCGGCGCAGCCCAGCTTCAGCAAAAGCCTTAGCTTGGGGCTCATTGTACCCCATGCCGTATGCCTCGGAATAAAACCGGCGATAAAGCGACACCGCCGCATCCGCTTCAGGCCCCAGATCGTCACGAAATTGCGCTCGGCCACCCCAGAATCCGCCCGCGTCTTGTTGAAAAATTTGCTCGATGTCGCCGGCGTCCACACCCTGCGCGAATTCGTTGGCGCGCTGGCGCCGGATCTCGTTGCCCGGATCGCGTGAGACTTCCTGCGCACGGACGACCATCGCCGTCGCCTCTGCCCGTGACATGCCGCCCGCCACGCTGGCTTCCCAAACGGCTGCGTGGCCGACCATTTCCTCACTGAAGGCCCGGCGCGTTGCTGAGGGCGCTTCCCGGTTCAAGCTGGAAAGCACGTCCAGCGCCCCTGCGATCTGATCAGGATCGCCGGAATAGATCTGCGCGCGCACTCCGCTTTCAAGCGTTTCAGGGATGATGTTGTATTCCTGCGCCACGCCCAGCGCCACTTGACGGAATGTGTCTGGATTCTCCGCCAGTCCAGCCATGCCGCCCAGCTCTTCAATCGCTTGATCGAAAACGCGGCCAACAGCGCGCCGATGATCGGAATTGTCCTGGTCGAGGGGGAGACCAGACTGCAGAAGCGAGAAGTCTGCTGCGGCGTTGGTGTTCTCGCTCATCAAGGACAGGTTCAGGTTCGCCCATTGCGCAACGCTGATCCGTCCACTTTCCAGCGCACCTTCAAGATCGTCATAGCTGACACGGCCACGCGCCACATCCACCCGCATAGTGTGATAGAGGTTCGCCTGCGCCTGGGCGCGGTTTCGTTCCTCTTCCGCCTCTGCACGATCGGCGGCGATCCGCGCTTGATTGGCTCGCGTGAAGCTCTGGTTGAGGTGCTGGCGTAGCGGGCGTTCCCATGCCGCGCGCTCTGCAGCGGTGAGCTGCATTCCGGCTGACAGCTCGTCCAGCGTGGCATACGCAGCCTCAAAACCTTCGCTGGAGACGACTCCATCAAGGGTATGACGCGCCACGCCCTGCTCTTGCTGAAGATCATTGCCGCGGCGAATGCGATCGATGTCTGCCCGGGTAAAACCCAGCGCCGGATTTTCGAGCTCGAGATACTTCGTCTCTAGGCTGGCCTGGACGGTCTGATAAGCCTCGCTCTCCAGCGCACCCGGCCCATACTGCTCAATGAGCGTTGAGGCCTCGGCCATCAGCGCGTCCATGTCGAGCGCGACCTGATCGCGAGTTTCCTCCACGTCACGACGATTGACCTGCGCTTGCACCTGGCCAAGGTGAGCGCCGATACGCCCTTCCAGGTCCGCACTGACCGCAGTGGAAATAACCGGATCAACCCCCTCGACAAGCTGAGTCAGCGTTTGCTCGAGCGCTTCACGCTGTCCTTCTAGATCGAGAGGCATTTCTCCCTCGAGATCAGAGATCCGTTCGCGCAGATGATTCCGCGCAGCAGACACGGACCCTAGCGACAAGGCCTGCCAGCGTGCGTCATCATTCTCGATGGCCGCCGCCTGCTCGAGCGGCAGGTTCAGCCGCGCCCGCCCCTCATCATCGGTTTCCACGCTGATTGCGCCGCGCACTTCAGCCGCCGTTGAACGATCACGCTCGGCCTGGCGCTCATCCTCAAGCACGCGGAAATTGCGTGAGACTTGTGACGCCGCCCGGGCGATCCCCTGAAGCGCGTTCGCAGACGCTAGCGCTTCTTGCCCTCCATCAACGCGAGAGGGCCGGACAAGGCCCGGCCCGGCGACAGATGGAAGCCTGCGAAGCGGATCAGCCATTCTTGCCTCCGAAGAAATTCGCGAAAGTTTTTGAGCTGCTGGACATGGTTGAAGCGGCTTCTGCGAAACCCTGGAAGGCGTACATGCCTGCCGATCGCTTCAAGGACCGCGCCTTGTTGCGCTCCGCATCCATGTCCAGAAGTTCGCTCAAGACCGCATTGTTGGTTGCGGCAGAGTTGTCTTCACGCGCACCTCGCGCGATCGCCTGCGCCGTGCCGCTGTCCTGGGAGAGGCCACGGGCAGCACGGATCGCGTTGATCGCCCCGATCGTGTCATTGAGGTTTCGGGCGCCTTCAGCGGCGACTTGCTTGGAGCGAAGGCGGGAAATGCCGGCCCGATACTCAGCAGCCATCGCCTGCTCTTTTGCCGCTCGACGACGCTCGAACCCGCCCATCAGCGAGGCCGTGGCAGACAAGGCGTCAGATGCCATTCCCATCAGTAAGCGACCTCATATGTCAGCGCTCGGACCTCTAACCGCGCGCCCTCGCCTTCGCGTTGTTCGATCACCAGCGTGGGCTCGAAATTCCAATCAAGCGTGATGCCTTGGCAGACGCGGCTGGAAACGTGATCGGGATCAGCCACTTCATTTCCAGTGAAGGGAGCGTCAAATCGCTCGCCTGAGACACGCACTGATCCGCTCTCAAGCACTTCCAGCCAGTACTGAGCGATACGCATCATCTTGATCCCGATGTATTTCAGGACTGGCGGAAGCGTTTCGATCCGTACGTGGAAGTCGGCGCCTATCATCAGGCCGGATGCTGGCGGACAATAGCTAACTTCGCCCTCCGCTATGACGCCATCTGCAACAATCGCATATCCCTGTACAATATCGGAATGAAGCCCGTTCCGATCCTCTCGCAACGCCTCATATTCCGTCTGATTGTCCACGAGCGCAGAGAATGAAAACCGGCTAAGCCATAGCTTTCCTTGTTCGGAAGCGATGACGTAGACCTGATCCCCAATAACACCGATGTCCAGCCAGCCATCGCCATTGCGCCCCATTGACCAGGGCGCATAGCCAAAACGATCACCGCCGCGGCGATACATGCCAACCGTCAGCTCACCCGATTCCTGCAACGCGCACACATAGCGCTCGCTGCGGCCGTCAAGACCATTGGCCATCGCCAGCTTGACGCAAGGTCCAATCAGGTGCGGCGCATACTCGCTTACATCGACGATCTCCCAGGACCGGCGAATATTGCCGGTCGGCGTCACCGCCATCAGCCGTGACGTCTCATCGTGAATGAATAGCGCACCCTCCGGTCGCGAGACGCGGCTGGACTTGCGAGCACCCTTCCGGGCCGATCTCCAGAAAACCGATCGATGTCGGCGTAATGGGAGATTCCCCACCTTCAGGGACATAATGAACCGAGCGATCCGTGAAAACGAGCAACTGTTCGGCGCTCAGATAATACCTCACCTGAGCATCTGGATCCTTACCCACGCGTTCAACGATCGCGTCAGTTGCTCCGTCTCCGAGTTCGAAGTTGTCGTAATCGCCAATTGCAGATGCAGCGACCAGGCTCGGCGCTTGGGGGAAACCGCCAAGAAACAAACGCGATCCG
>JAEPEX010000061.1_pt1 | contig 13520 bp, 9 predicted proteins | sample 9130951 | NCBI WGS metagenome assembly JAEPEX01 (sample SAMN17228542, study PRJNA684324) | microbial mat metagenome | biome: saline marsh[ENVO:00000054]; feature: microbial feature [ENVO:01000007], biofilm[ENVO:00002034], sulphate-reducing...; material: estuarine water [ENVO:01000301]|estuarine... | reverse complement strand
TTTAACTACAGATTTGATAGGTTTTGGGTATAGTTGGTCGCTATCAAACTCATCGAATGGATCACCGGTCACAAATAATTTTGGTGCCGGAAAAAATTTCTCTTTATCGGTTGATGTTGCTGGTGCGATAAACAATGGCTCGTTCCCCTCTACATCATTGAATGTTGGGCCTGGTATAGGTCTTCCAATAGGGACTACTGCTAGGTTTAGATGTTTTCTGCTATCAGAAGTAGGTGATAATGGTTGTCCATGTGAAGAAAATGGTGGTCCAAGCTCATTCTTCTAAAATATTTAGTTGCCCAGTTTGTAATAAGGCAATTATAACACCCCTTAATTTGGGAAATATTTTCTATTTTTTTCAGAAAAAAAAATGCCCATCATGCAGTGTCCTGGTTAAGCTTAACTATCTAGTACTTTTTGCATTATTAATGTGGGCGCTATTTTGGTTCGTTTTACTTGGATATATCTTGGGTTTTATATATAAAATAATTATTAACTTTCTTTTCTATATGGATATCGACTTTTTTGTATCGATATTTTTAATTATTGTTTTGATTATCATACTTGTTTCTTTATCTATTAAAATTACAAGAATGTTGTCAAATATTTTTAACTTTCGCCTGTTTATTAAGAAATCTGATCAGCCTCTTCGTCGTTTCAAGTGGAATTGATGAGATTGCCTATTGGTCAGATCTCGATCCTTGACACTGATCAATAAAGAGCTCACCGGCTTGTCCGTTGTAACGGCAGATTGGCATTCGTTTTACCAGCAATACTCTGGTCTTGTTTGTTAATTTTATGGGATCTCGAATGGCTTGAAAAGGGGTTGTTGTTTTTCTTTTGGTGGAGGAAAAACCCCGATTATGACAAAAGGGTTCGGTGCTCGTAAATGGTTTGCAAGGGTAGTCCCTAGGAAAAAATGTAAATCCTTGGTCAAGAATTCATCCCAGTATTTTAGCCGAATTTTTTGGATAGCTAATTTTTCATCATTGTTTGAATCTTTGAGGCAATTCCAATACAGGGATCCGATTTCCCAATCTTCAATCATCAAGGTACTTTCTCTGCCGTTTATGTCCTCGAAATGGTACGAAAATTTATAGGGAAGCTTTTTGACAACCTGAAGTTCTTTCTTGATTTCTTCATGCGTCTGGATGAGAGATAGTTGTTTCGATCTATTTTCGAGTGTTTTTAATTTCTTCTCGTCCCACTCTCGTTCAGTGGGTTCGACAATTAAATCAATAATTCGCGTTGGTTTAAATATCGCCAATGAGAGTTTGTTTTGCTTAGCAAGTTCAATAAGCGCAGTAAGATCTTGGTATACCGTGTTTTTGGCAAAGACTATATTTCGTCTACTTCTCCAGGAATCCTTCGTGCTTAATACATTCCCAAGCAATCGTATTTTAGGCCAGTCCACCACCTCAAAGCTTTCCGGTCGATAGTCTGAAGTGCTTTTTCTGATTTGGAGCTCAATCCACTGATACTTTTTATATTTCTGTTCAAATTCTAACTTTCGAAATGGCATGGGAAAAATACGCACCCACGTTCCATCATCTAAGATACCAGCAGTGCAAACCAACTCGGCGTATTTTGTGGAAAGGGTCGGATAAGTCTTGACAGTAATGAGTACTTTTCTGTTCTCAATCATAGATGGTTAACGTTGACGGAATATTTTTTCTCGATAAAACCAGCGACATGGCTGCGGTGACAAAATCTTGGTTCATGCTCATAGCAAGTTAATGCGACATTTTTCTTTTTATCAATTAGATCATGAATGATAGACACGAACTTCACTTTTGAGGGAAGTGATTTTTTGTATGTTATAAAAAGCTCATCGTAGTCTGAGGGGACACGTAAATCTATTCTTTGACTTGATACAATACCAAGTTCAGGGATGTGTATATAGCTGATATCGAGGCAAGGCAACAGTCGTGCCATGACCCCCTTAGAGAATCCAAATTTTCTACTAAGAGGGTTTTTCCGGACATCACAAAGAACGTTGATACCGTTTTTAATCAGCCTGTTTACAAACGCTTCAAAAGATCTACCCTCGTAACCTAGGGTATAAAGTGTTTCTCCATCTCCGTATTTTTCGAGAGCGGGAGGCTTATCCATAATCTGGTATGCGATTTTACTTTTTGTCGCATAGTATGGAAATCGCTCATAAACATACTTGATTAACCGGGTGCCACGTAATCTCTTATGCTCGTTGAAAAATCTGCGTATCTCTGCTTTTTCACCTTTCTTGGTAAAACCATCTCGATCAACTGATTGCTGCAGTTGAATATCATTCTTTGTGGTTCGTATCCAGCCGGTTTTTTCCAGAATCTCTAAATCGTGGGCAGCCTGAAAAGAATAGCACCCGTAATGATACGGGACAAAGTCAAAGTAATTTGCTTTCCCTTGCTGTTGGGCAAGAAAAAGTAATTTTTGCAGATCAATTTTAGTCACCCTCTCGCCAGCATATTCAATGAATTGCAGAAGATATCGCTGGCGATAAAACCTTGGTAGTATTGCAGAAATCATAAAACCTTGTCTGTTTGGCTTGGGGGCAAAAGAGGTCACCCATTAAAAGGCCTCTTGTCACCCATTAAAAGGCCTCTTGTCAAGGAAAAGACTTCGCCATCCAAGAAAAAATAGATTTTTCTTACCAGAGCAATCGTGCCGGGTTTTATACGCGCTGATTGTCAGTACTTTCCCGCACCCGTTATTTCGGTGCTTTTGTGGGGAGGTAGAGGGTCGGGAGGTAGGGGGTCAATCTTGACATTCCAGCGAGCAACCCCGCACCACCAGCTTCACCTACGATATACACGGCAACCGGGTTTCGGTCACCGACCCGGTGGGCAACACCACCTCCTACAACCACGACGAGCTGGGCCGGGTGATCAGCGAAACGGCACCCGATGGCGGTCGCACTACCTATGTCTACGACACCCGCGACAACCTGGTGGAACTTATCGACGCCAACCGGCATACCACCGTCTTCACCTATGATCGCAGCAACCGGCAGTTAAGCGAAACCAGGCCCGGCGGCCAGCGCCTGAGCTACACCTACGATGGCGCCGGCAACCTGAAAACCCAGACCGACGGCAACGGCCGCCACACCATCCACAGCTATGACGACCGCACCCGTCTGACCCGCACCGATATCTATGAATTTACCGGCGCCGGTGCTCCGTTCAAGTCCATCGACTATTTCTATAACGAGGCGGACAGCCTCACCGGCTATGATGACGGCGCCACCAGTGCCGTCTACTCCTATGACGATCTGCAGCGCCGCACCAGCGAGACCATCGATTACGGCCCCTTCAGCCTCAGCCATTCGTACGGCTACTATGCCAACCATCAGAAACAGAGCTATACCGACCCGGCCGGCCGCACCCGCACCCTGAGCTACGATGAGGGCGGCCGTCCCACCGGCCTCGATCTGGGTGAGGCGGTGGGCGAGGTGGCGATCACCGCCTATGAATGGCAGCGACCCACCCGCATCGTGCTGCCCGGCGGCGGCTCGATTACCGTCGGCTATAACGGGTTGCAGCAGCCCGTCAGCATCGACGCCCGTGATCCCGGCGGCGCCCCGGTGATGCAGCGCACCTACCAGTACCGACGCACCGGCGCCATCCAGTCCCAGACCACGGCGGAAGGGCAGATCGGCTACAACTATGACCCGGTGGAACGGCTGCGCGGCGCCACCTCGCCCGCCCGTGATGAACGCTTTGTCTATGATTTCTTAGGCAACCGCTCGCCTGATGACGGCGCCCCGGCCTGGGGCTATAACGAAAACAACCAGCTTACCGGCACCGGAACCATAACCTACGACTATGACGATCACGGTAATATGGCCGTCAAACGCCGGGGAACCAGTGAGATTAACTTCAGCTATACCCCTGATAACCGGCTCGCCTTTCTAACTGACGAGGCGGGCGCCACCATCGGCGCCTACGGCTACGACCCCTTTGGCCGACGGCTGTTCAAGGAGGTAAACGGCACCCGCACCTACTTTTTATACAACGACGAGGGGCTGGTGGGTGAATATTCCGCCACCGGCGCCGAGCTGCGCACCTACGGTTACCATCCCGGCGCGCCCTGGTCCACCAACCCGCTCTTTGTGCAGGAAAACGGTATCTATTACTACTATCTCAACGACCATCTGGGCACCCCCCAGAAGATCATGAGCGACAACGGTACCGTGGTCTGGGCCGCCACCTATGAGAGTTTCGGCACTGCCACCATCACCACCGCCACCATCACCAATAACCTGCGCTTCCCCGGCCAATACTTTGACAGCGAATCAGGATTACAGTACAATTGGCACAGATTCTATGATCCCTCAACCGGGCGATACATCTCCGCTGATCCTATTGGATTGGATGGGGGGATTAATTTGTATGGGTATGTTAATCAGGATCCGGTTAATTTGGTTGATTCATTTGGGCTTAGAATGTCTGGCAGAAATAACCCTTATGAGTATGGCCGTAATAAAGGAAAAAGACGTAATATAGATGGCTTAACAACTAGCTTTGAAGCGCATTTTGTACTTGGTGGAGGCCAACATAAAATTCGTTGTTGTGATAGGCAGTCTGATGAGATACTTATTCATAAATATCGCAAAATTTGCTATGGAGCTGCGGTTGATATTAGCGGTGGAATAGGGCAAGGGTCTGGTTTTAGTGGTGATTCTTGTCGAAACCCACCTATGAAATTACTTGGCGGCGAACTAGGATTTTTGTTTTTTGAAGGTGGAATATCGGTAGGCGCCGATGGGTCAGGTATTGGCGGAACTGGTGCAGGTAACCTAGGATTAGGTATAGGAGGTGTAAAAGCGACTGCTTGCTTTTATTTTTATATGAACACAGAGTATACAGGTGAAAAGTGCTGTGATTAACATAATAAATAATAACTAGTGAAAGAGCTAATCAATCAAATCACAGATTTTTCATTCCCCGGTCTATTTGTGACGACAATAGTAATGCTGCTATACGTCTACAATAAAAACAAGAAAAAATCATTAATTGATTATATGGTTTACTTTCCAAACATTTTAAATGATTACAAGGAGATAACAAGGAAAAGGGCGGGTAAGGTGGGGCCACTTTACTATATTTTTTTCTTTTTTGTATTCCTCTCTTTCATCTCAATTCTATCGAGTTTATTTTATGTAATATAGAGCCAAAAAAAGGGGGAAAATTGTGACGGTAAAAGAATGACAGGGGGTCAAATTTCGATCCTTGACACTGATCGAAACTTAGTTCACTGCTTGAGTTGCTGTTTGCGAAATACAGTGAAGTGAATTGTTCCCTCCCACCATTGATTTAATTTTCTGAAAGCTCTCTTGTCTTACCAAATTTAGGACATATTTCCCGAATTGGTTCAATTTTCACTTTAGTAACTCTCATTTCTGTTTCCCAACTATTTCCTTTTGTGTCATAAACAATGACTTTTGTTTGAACTTTCATGTCAGGCTCCAGGTAAGGATATCTATCACCAGTACTTCTTTCTTGTTCAAAATAGACTAAACCGTTAGTGAGCTCACCAGCAGAGAGATACGTATTTATTTGATTCTCGATTAAAAAGTTTCTTTGCTTTAGGAATGGAATAATTTTCTTTCCATCTTCTCCAAGTGGTACCCAGTAGTCTTCAAGCATAACTGTTTCTTCTTTAAGCCAGTACCAGCTGTCAATATCATCATTTTCCATTGACCTATAGCCTAGGTGAATATCACCTATTTGGACTGGAGTATATCCTGTATTAGTCAACTTTAAATACAATAAAAATGCAGTACGGTGGCAGTTGTTACCAACGGAAAAACTGCTGCACAGTGTTGCATTTTCGATGATTTCGATGGAAACTGCAGGCTTCTTCGCAATTCTATTTATTCTTGAACGTATTAGCCAGATAAGAAACGGTGTGGCAAACCCTACAAAGGGAAAGACGGGGGTCAAATCTCGATCCTTGACACTGCTCAATGAAAAGTTCACCGGCTTGTCCGGTGTAATGGCTGATTGGAATCATCCTAACTCAAATACTGCAGCCTTTGAGCTTGGAATTTTGTGGTCAAAAGACGGGGGTCAGATCTCGATCCTTGACACTGATCAATGAAGAGTTCACCGGCACGCCCGGTGCAACGGCTGATTGGCACTTTCCTTATCGGCTACGTTCCGACCGTCCACCGTTTGGCCTCGTGTTTCAGGATCAATCCTTCGAGTACTTCTTTGAGCGTTTTTTGTTCTTCCGGAGTGAAGTTGGCAATGGCTTCAAACTGAATTGCCAGTTTTTCCGGTGGCTTTCGCTCATCATCATCAAATAGCAGCTCATCTCCCGGCACGTTCAAGACAACCGCCAACTTACGTAACACCTCAAGGGTGGGTTGCGACTCGCCCTTCTCGTATCGTCGCAGCTGGGTAGAATGTATGCCTATTCTTTCGGCAAGCTCTGCGAAGTCGAGCTTCTTCTCCTGCCGTAACCTTTTCAGCCTTTCCGGGAACCCCATGATCGCCTCACCATATTTTTTGCACAAAATATACCATGGGGAGATTTTATGCTTGCAGCGTTTTAGATAATACGGTACGAATAATTGCATATGTTCTTCTTGACAGGTTTTTGAACAGGCCTGTCTGAACAAAAAAAGCCCGTCACCTTCCGGTCTGTGGCAAGAGCGAGGGTGACGGGCTGGTACGACCCCGGCGAGATACCGAAGCGTCTTTCTCTTCTCCCATATCTCCCGGAAAAAATCAATCATGGCGACCCAAAGGAGGTGATGAGCCATCGCCACCTACGAGACCACGGACATCTATGTCGGCGCCTTTTTCCTGTGCAAGGGCGCCGCACTGCGCGGCATCAGGATCAAGGACGCGGCCAGAGGGATCGCCGCCTTTGAGATCAGCGGCGCCGACCTGGAGGGGTTGGAGCGGCAATACCGAAGCGGCACCGCCCTGGTAAACCCCGTTCATCTACGAGAATCACTGAACCTGCTCAGAGATATGCTGTTTGACCTGCGAGATATGAGGAGAGAGAACCATGATCAATCAAGACGACATCGACGCCATCAAACACGGCGTTGAGCTGGTTTCTTTCATGAAGGCCCGCGGCATCGAGCTGCACCAGGTCGGCGGGAACTACCGGGGCCTCTGTCCCTTCCATGAAGATACCACCCCATCACTTACGGTCAATCCCAAGGAAAACCTGTGGAACTGCTTTGGCTGTGGGGCGGGCGGCGATGTGATTCGCTTTGTTGAGCTAATACATGGAGTCGATTTCAAAGAAGCTGTCAGACGGCTGGCTGAGAGACCGCCCTCAGAAGTCAGAAGTCAGAGGACAGAAGACAGAAGTCAGAAGTCAGAAATCAGAAGACAGAGGACAGAAGAGAGAAAAACAGCAGTTAAAGAAAAAAAGAAAGAGATCAGCGTAGCCGACAAGAAGCTGCTGGCCCGGGGGAACAGAAGTCAGAAGACAGAGGACAGAAGTCAGAAAAGACCGGGTAAGAAAGTGCTGAGTGTGGCCGAGAAGAAGTTACTGGCCCGAGTAGTGAGGTATTATCAGCACAGCTTCACGGAAGATCAGAGAGGCCTGGATTACCTCAAGAACCGGGGCATTACAACCAATCAGACGTTCACCGACTTTGGCGTTGGCTTTGTGAATGGCAGCCTCAAAAACATCCTGCCTGATGATCCGGCCGTCATCAAGACGCTGAAAAATCTCGGCATCCTCAATGCCAAAGGCAACGAAATCTTCTACAACTGCGTCGTCTTTCCCATTTATGACACAGATGGAACCATCGTCAATCTCTATGGCAGAAACATCGACCCGGCACATGGGGTCAGCCACCTGTACCTGGCCGGTTCACGCTCCGGGCTCGTCAACCGCCAGGCGGTACCACGAAGCGCTTCCATCATCCTTACCGAATCGATTATCGATGCGGTAACCCTGTACGACCAGGGTTTTACCAATGTCATTCCCGCCTATGGGGTTAACGGGGTAACCGAGGATCATCTTGTTCTCTTTAACGGCGCGGTAACAGAGGTGTATCTCTGCTTTGACAGCGACCAGGCCGGCAAGGACGGAGCAGCACAGGCGGCGGCGCAGTTACAGAAGAAAGGAATCACCGTCTACACCGTCGAGCTGCCGGATAAAGACATCACCATCTACTTCAACCGCCACACTCCCGAAGAGTTCGAGCAGCTGCTGAAAGACGCCAACCCGGCATCGGTGGAGCAGTCAGATTCGCTGAACAAGCGCAAACAAACCCTATACCAGCAGGAAGAACACGGCTTCACGGTGGGCTACGCCACACGGCAGTACCAGGTGAAGGGTATCCAGCGGGGCGATACCCAGCTGAAAGCCACCATCAAGGTCAGTGAGGACGTTTCATCATCCAAACCCTTCGAGCTGACTACCATCGACCTCTACTCTTCGAGATCGAGGCACTGGTTCGCCAAGCTCTGTGCCGATCTGTTTGCCGAACCGGAAGCGCTGATCAAGGAAGACTTGGCCAAACTGCTGCAGCTGGTGGAACAGTGGCGGCCGGAGAAACAAGAACAACAGCACACCGAGATCAGCACAGGGGATAAGGAGCTGGCCTTATCCTTTCTGAAAAGCTACGATATCTTCGCGGCGCTGCTCACCGACTTCGACACCCTCGGCGTCACCGGTGAGAAGATCAACAAGCTGGTGGGCTATCTGGCCGCCACCTCAAGGAAGCTGGCCGAGCCCTTATCGGTGCTCATCCAGTCCCGCTCAGCCGCCGGCAAATCCACCCTGCAGGATGCCATCATCTCGCTGATCCCCGATGAAGAGTATATCAAATACACCCGGGTTACCGACCAGGCCCTGTTCTACAAAGAAGAAGACTCGTTGGTGCACAAGATCCTGGCCATCGAGGAGGCCGAAGGGATGGGCGGCGCCGCCTACTCGATCAGAACGATCCAGTCGGCCAAGAAGATCACCGTGGCCGCCACCGGCAAGGATGCCAACGGCAGGATGAAGACCGAGGAATACACGGTAAACGGCCCGGTCTGTGTGATGATCACCACCACCGCCACCGAGATCGACCAGGAGACGGCAAGTAGGTTTATCTTCCTCACCATCGATGAATCGGCCGCCATGACCGGGGCCATCCATCAGCGGCAGCGGGAGGCGGAAACGCTGGCCGGGCTGATCCGGGAAAAGAAGCAGCACACCGTTACCAGAAAGCACCATGCGGTGCAACGAATGCTCAAGCCCCTGGCGGTGGTCAACCCCTATGCCGAATATCTCAGTTATCCCAGCCACTCGCTCCGGGCCAGGCGGGACCACAAGAAATACCTCGGCCTCATCCGGGCGGTGGCCTTCCTGCACCAGTATCAGCGGGAGATACAGACCGTGGAGGTGGACGGCACTCTGGTTGAGTACATCGAAGTCACGCTTACCGACATTGAGACAGCTAACCGCCTTGCCAATGTGGTTCTCGGTCAATCCATGGATGAACTGGTCAAACCTTCCAGAACCTTGCTATCGAAGATCTACGAAATGGTGAAGGAACAGGCGGAGCAGAACAACGCCCCCATAGATGAAATCTTCTTCACCCGGAGAATGATCCGGGAGTACACCGGCTGGAGTGACTGGCAGGTCAGGGCTCATATCAAGCAACTTGAAGAAATGGAGTACATCGGTGTCCGCACCAGCTCCAGAGGCAAGGAGTACAGCTATATCCTCACCTATCAGGGCCAGGGGGAGGAGCATCAAGAAAGGTGTTACCTCAACCTGACCAGCGTTGAGCAGATAGAAGCGTTGATGAACCGTGAAGATGAAGCGTTACCCCGAGGGTAAATACCCTGACCCCGAGGGTAAAACGTGCTACCCCGAGGGTACTCCGAGGTTCGAAAAAACATAGATAACTCCGTGCAGTTAAAGAAAAAAGACAACAACCCCGAGGGTGAGGCAGGAGAACAAGCCCCAGGGGTACCAGAAGACAGAAGACAGAAGACAGAAGACAGAAGACGGAGGGCAGAGGACGGAAAACCAGCGACGCTGCCTGGCTGTCACGGGCAAAGGTAATCGATACCGCAATGAAGCCACCATGCACCGGGTCTCTGACGAGAACCGCCACCAGAGGAGGGATACGAAGAATATGGATATCGATACAGCGAAGATCAGGTTCAAACACTACCTGGAAAGCAGTGGCTATGCCGCTTCAACCATTGAATGTTACTCGGTCTATCTCGGTTACTTTCTGGACTATCTCAGGAAAATAGAGGTGATGGATCTCAAGCAGGTCACCCATGAGACGATCAGAAGCTATCAGCTCCTGGTCATGGATATGGATATCGCTGAAGAAACAAAGGGAATGCGGCTCAGACCGGTAAAGCGGCTGTTCGGCTGGTTGCTGGATACGCACCGGCTCCTGCTTGATCCCACCGAGAACATCCGGGAGACTAGCCGGCAGAACCGGACCGTGCCGGAGGTGCTGACAGTCGCGGAAATGCGGCTGCTGCTGGAACAGCCCAACCTCTCGTTACGGATGCAGATCAGAGACAGGGCTATCATGGAAACCCTGTATTCTTCAGGAATACGGCTCAATGAGCTGGTGCAGCTCACCGTTCATGACGTTGATCTCAAAGATAAGGTTCTGCATATCAGAAAAGGCAAGGGCAACCGGCAGCGGGTGGTTCCTATCGGTAAAAATGCAGCCACGTATCTGCAAGAATATCTTGAAAACATCCGGCCCCGGTATGCCCGGAAGAACAAGCAGCAAAGACGGCTCTTTCTCACCGATCAGGGCAGGCCGGTGACCGGCAACAGTATCAGGACATCGCTGTTTCACTACAAAAAAGCCGCCGGAATCACAAAGACCGCTTCACCGCACAGCTTCCGCCGAAGCTGTGCAACCCATCTTCTCCAACAGGGGGCTGATATTCGCTATGTCCAGAAGCTGCTGGGGCACCGGCATATCCGGACCACCCAAATCTATACCCGAGTATACCCGATCGACCTCAAGAAAACTCATACCCGGACGCATCCAGGGCTATGAGGATCAGAGCGCTGATACCGGGCTATCTGGAAGAACTGAAGATCCTGAACCGTTCACCGTTGACGATCCGCAACATCCGGGGCGCCTTGAATGCCATGGTTCTCTTCCTGGAAGAACAAGGGATAACCGAGCTGGTGCAGTTTAACCGGGATGCCTTGCATCTCTTCCAGGAAGACCTTGCCTACCGGCTGACTGCCAAAGGTAAGCAGCTCTCGGTCAGTACCAGGGAAAAGTATCTCTGTTCGGTTCGCGGCTTTGCCCGGTATCTCTATGCAACGGATTATCTTACCGCTGATCTCAGCAAGACGATCACGTTGCCGAAGCAGCCGAAACGCTTACCAAAGGTGATCCTGGAGTACGTTGAGATAACAAAGATCATGGCCGCCCCGGACATGCGGACACATGCCGGCTACCGTAACAGGATCATCCTGGAAATCCTCTACGATACCGGCATACGAGCGGCGGAGATGGCAGCGGTCAAGACCGGTGATCTCGATATCGTGAATGGGTATCTGACGATCAGATCCGGCAAGGGAACAAAAGACCGTGTCGTACCGATAAGCTCACGGGTGTGCGATATAATAAAGCAGTATCTTCTCATGGTCCGACCGGCCATGAGCCGGGGAAAGGAAACAGGGTATCTGGTGCTCAATCGCTGGGGAACGAAGATGACACCCACCGCCGTCTGGGCCATCGTTAAAAAGGCTGCCCACCAAGCAAAGATCACCAAAAATGTGACCACCCATACCTTCCGTCACACCTGTGCAACTCATATGCTCAAGAACGGGGCGCCCATCCGTCATATCCAGGAAATGCTGGGCCATGCGTCCCTGGAGTCCACCCAGATCTACACCAGGGTCACCATCAACGACCTCAAAGAGATCCACGCCAGGTATCATCCGGGCGAGTCTGTATAAAACAAGTACGTGGATCAGTGGGGCCCGCGGCCCTTTGAACTGAGGACCCCCGCCCGCCCGGGCACGGCAGCAGCGAAGGCGGCGCCGAGTTCCGGGCAGTGCACCTTCCGCCACTGCGCTCCCGGCGGCACGTCGCACAATAGCGCTATTATGCGACGTGCAGTCCGTCATCCCGGCTGCATAAAGGACAAGCAGCCGGGCCGCCGGCCTGTTCCCTTGTCCGCTAAACATAAGTTCTTATGTTTAGTGGCGAAAGGCACACCACCCTCCACCCGCCACCCACCTACCGCCGCTGCCGTGCCCACCCGTCCGCCCCCTGCTGCGCGGGGGCTCCCCGACAAAAACCACTTCCCGGATATTCCCTTTCTTTTTCTTTAACCGCCTGCTGGTGCTTGTCTTGTCAGGCGATCTCGGGTATTACTGAACACTGCTCTTTGAATCTGCGCTGATCCCCCACAAAAAACAGCTCTTTAGGGGGAGAAGGCGCATCGTGAAATCTTGGCACAGATTCTATGACCCCGAAACTGGGCGATATATCTCCGCTGATCCGTTGGGAATTGAAGCTGGTCTAAATTTCTACAAATATGTCAATAACAATCCTTTGACTAATTTTGACAGCAATGGCCTGATGTGCATTACGCTCGGATCATTTACAATCGGAAAACGAAAAGTTCTCATGAGCTCTTCGTTAGTTGATATATCATATATTCTATGGGCATATAGGAGCAGACCATATCTTAATCCATCAATAGTATTTCCCGGAACAAAAGTACCAAACCCAAGCGGAATTATAACTAATGCGAAATATAGAGCTATAATAAGCTGCACCGCAAGAAGAACAATGACATATGAGGATAAATATAATATTTATGGCACCAAAATACGCTTTGGTATTTGTTTTTCAGAATGTCAAGGTTCTTATTTTTGGGATGATAGTCAAGAAGTATTGAGGGGGACTGACACAGATGTTAGGAAAGAAAAAGATCAAGTACAGACAGAGTTCCCTTCGGTTCACGCTCACGGTTTGATCCCATGTACACAGTGGGTTAATAGATTAAATAGTAAGGGCTGACTTAATATGCTGCATCAATTTATTAAATATATACAAAGCGTAATCAACCAGTATTACTGGTGGATCTCGATTGTGCGAGCGCAATCGTTTTGAGTTTTGTAGATGAACTTCAAGTAAGAGGATTTCCGTTTAATTGGATTTTTTAGGGGAAATGCTCCATCAAGATATTCAATAAACACCTATTGTTGGAGAAACGTTACTGGGGCCGTCATTTCTGGGCGAAAGGATATTGTGCAAGTACTTTAGGGCTGGACGAGAGCAAGGTTAGTCCCTATTCGAAATAGCAATAAAAGAATGATGAGCGTGCAGATCAAATTAAGCCCTGGAGTTAGCTTGTTCTTATAGGATGACCTTTATTCCATCCCTTACATTGAAGTGGTTCTCAAACAAAAGATACTATCTATAATGTCTCTATTTAGTATAATTAAAGCTATCTTTATATTTGTATTTTTAATCATTTTATCATTGTCTATAAGAAATTGGTTTAGCCTATATGTTCTTTCATTTGTAAATGATTATAGTTTTTCGC
>JAEPEX010000147.1_pt1 | contig 13534 bp, 12 predicted proteins | sample 9130951 | NCBI WGS metagenome assembly JAEPEX01 (sample SAMN17228542, study PRJNA684324) | microbial mat metagenome | biome: saline marsh[ENVO:00000054]; feature: microbial feature [ENVO:01000007], biofilm[ENVO:00002034], sulphate-reducing...; material: estuarine water [ENVO:01000301]|estuarine... | reverse complement strand
GAGCGCCGCCAACGGGTGGTGTTCCCGCACAAGGTGATCGACCCGTACCCGCTGACGAGAGACTTTCGCTTCGCACCGGAGGTGGCGGCATGAGCGTATTGGCTGAGAAGTTGACCGCGATCGACCTCGGCGATCAACGTCTGAATTGCCGTGCCGGGAAACTGTTGGAGACAATGGGAGACAAACCGACGGCGAGCATTCCCGCCGCTGGTGGCGGTTGGGACGAGACCAAGGCTGCTTATCGTGTGTTTGACCACGCCGCGGTCACCGCCGAGCCTGTACTCGCCCCGCATATCGCTTGCACCGAGGAGTGCCTGCGCGCCCATCCCCGGGTGCTGTGCATCCAGGATACCACCGAGCTTGATGACACCAAGAAGAAAGGCATCGCCGACCTCGGGCCACTGAACTACGAAACCCGTTGGGGGATGTATGGATCTTCAGACAATGACTCTTGCATGCTGACCCAATGCGGTCTTTCAAAATCAACGGGTTGCGATCACGTAGTTCCAAGATCTTTTTCTGAAAGACTATATTTGCACCCGACGCTGACCATCACCCCCGAGCGCGTGCCTCTCGGGCTCCTCGATGCCTACATGTGGGCTCGCAAGCCAGGCAGCCTGGGCCAAGAGAACGATCCGCAGCGGCCGCTCGAAGAGCAAGCGCCTGTGCGCTGGGTCGACGGCTTCGCCCGTGTCAACGCGATCGCCGAGCGGCTCACCGAGACGCGCTTGACCTACATCGCCGAGCGTGAAGGCGATATCGACGATCTGTTCGTCGAAGCCCCCTGTCCTGAGCACGGCGCCGATTGGCTGGTGCGCGTTCAGCACCACGGCCGTCTCCTCGCCGATCAGGGCAACCTGCGCGAAGCCCTTGATGCCGCTCCTACACCCACCGAAATCACTTTCGACAGACCGGCCTCCAACGGGCGGCCTGCGCGCACCGTTGAACAGCAAATCAAGGTTGTGCGGGTCACCCTCGAGGCACCGTCGCGACCCGACCGCACCCTGCCCGACGTCATCGTCACCGCCCTGCTCGCCACCGAGACGCACCCGCCCGCTGGTGAAGATCCGCTCGACTGGCTGCTGTTGACCAACCTCCCCGTCGAGACCCCCGAACAGGCCGTCGAGAAGCTGCAATGGTCTGTTTGCCGCTGGCAAATCGAGATCTCTTTACAAAGTGCTGAAAAGCGGTTGCCGGATCGAAGCGCTGCAACTGGAGAAACGCGAGCGTCTCGAGCCGGCGCTGGCCTTCGATATGATCATCGCCTGGCGCCTCTTGCACCTCAGCATGCTCGGGCGCGAGTGTCTGGAGATGCCCTGCAACAGGGTGTTTTCCGATGAAGCATGGCAGGCCCTGTACTTGGTCACCCAGCGCCAGCCACCGCCCGATGAGCCGCCATCACTCGACACCATGGTGCGCATGGTCGCCACCCTTGGTGGCTTCCTCAACCGCAAGCACGATGCTTTCCCTGGCCCGCAAACACTCTGGATCGGTCTCGGACCGCCGACTTCGTGCTCGCGTTGGGGGCGCAGTGCAGCATCTGAGAGAGTTATGAGTCATGGTATGCGGCCTTACCGGGAAGACGTCCTAGATCTCTACTTGTTCAACAATCGGGATCAGGTTCGACAGGAAACCGACCGTTGGATACAGCTATACAACCATGAAAAACCGCACGATGGTCTGAATGATATGACATCGATTGAGTATCTCAATTCGGCATAACGATTCTACGAGTGGGTATATTAAGTTCGGGATATTTATAACACTTCTGCGGCCATGATCGGTGTTGTTTGATGTGTCCGGAATATCGGTGTATAACCGTAAATGATTATAGTATGTAAGAGTAAGAATGACGTCCACACAAAACAAGAGAATAGCGAAGAACACGCTGATGCTCTATTTCCGGCAACTCGTGATCCTCTTCGTGAGTCTGTACGCCATAAGGATTGTTTTGGATGAACTAGGAGTTGAAGACTACGGAATATACGGCACAATAGCTGGCCTAGTTGCACTGACTGCATTCTTATCGGGTTCATTAGCCCAAGCAACCCAACGTTTTTTTTCAATCGCATTGGGCGAGCGGAACAACGAGCGGCTGAACAATACATTTTCAGTGACTCTCATGCTTTACTTGTCAGTGGCCCTGATTGCGCTGTTCGCACTGGAAACTGTGGGTCTCTGGTTTGTGAATTCGCAGTTGGCTGTGCCCGAAGGTCGGTTTGAAGCTGCAAAGACACTATTTCATTACGCAGTGCTGACATTCTCTATAACCATAATTACTACCCCCTTTATGGCCATTATCATAGCCTATGAAGACATGAAGTTCTATGCCTATATTTCTATTTTTGAAGCATTAATGAAACTGGGCGTGGTGTTCCTTCTGCAGTACATTGCTTGGGATAAACTCGAACTGTATGGACTTCTGATGCTATGTGTGAGCATCGTCAATGCCGTGCTTTACATCGGAACTTGCTTGATTCGTTATGAAGAATGCCAATTCAGAAAAGTATACTGGGACTCGGCCTTGTTTCGAGAAATCGTTAACTTTACTGGTTGGACAATATTTGGCCAAATTTCCACTATCTTCCGCACTCACGCAATAACGATACTGTTAAATCAGTCATTTAGTCCAGCAATAGTGGCAGCAAGAGTGCTCTCTGTTCAAGTTGCGACTCAGGTAAACATTTTTGCCAGTAACTTTAGTATAAGTCTATACCCGCCTATCATAAAAAGCTATGCGGCGAATGAACGTGAAAATATGTTTGGACTGATCACCGGTGGCTCGAAAATCACTTTTTTTTTGTTATGGGTCTTAGCCCTTCCAATGATACTAGAGATGAAAGCGATATTGGGAGTCTGGTTAACCAAGGTTCCTCCATACGCGGTACTTTTCTCTCAACTGGCCCTCATAGAAGCATTAATTGTCTCAGTCAGCATGCCATTAACCGCAGCGGCCAGAGCGCCTGGGAAAATGAAGGTCTATGAGCTGGTATTGGGTACCATTCAAATTGGAATATTTATCATTGCATGGATAGTGGTGTCCAGGGGCGCACCTGCTTATAGCGTCTTTGTTGTGGCGATCTTTGCCAATATTCTAATGTTCTGGGTCAGGCTTTTTCTAGTAAATAGGCTGATAGGTTTTCCAATAGGGGCATTTTTGAAGTATACAGTTTTGCCGGTACTGACTATTGTGCTTGTAACAGCAGTACCGATCCCCATGATCAAACAAATTCTACCAGAAGGAGTTTATTGGTCGACGTTGATGATCTTCATCAGCCTTGTTGCCTCTACTATTGCTATGTACTTTATCGGTCTGGATAAGATATGGCGGATGAAAGTGATAAGTATGATCCATTCGCGGTTACTCAAGTTGAAAAGTATATGAAAGATATACTAATTCTTGGAGGTACTGGCGCTATGGGTAAGCACTTGGTTAGCATACTTTCAACCAGGGGGTATAACGTAAACGTTACATCACGCGTGGGTCACCAATCAACTGCGGGGGTTAGGTATATCCGAGGAAATGCTAGAGAAGAATCGTTTCTTGATTCGTTGCTACCCCGCCGTTGGGATGCGATTGTCGACTTCATGATATACAGGACAGCTGAATTCAAGTTACGAGCGCCGAAGCTGCTAGCCGCAACCGCTCAATATATATACCTGAGTTCTGCAAGGGTGTACGCAGATTCCTCCGAGCCGATTCAGGAATATTTTCCGCGATTGCTCGATTGTTCGGATGATTCCGATTTTCTAAATACAGACGAATACTCGCTGGCTAAAGCAAGGCAGGAAGATATTCTAAGCCAATCTGGCCGCACGAATTGGACAATTATACGACCCTACATTACTTACAGTAATCAACGCCTACAACTGGGCGTTTTCGAAAAGGAAGGATGGCTGTACCGTGCTTTAAAGGGGCGCACCATCGTGTTTTCAGAGGATATTGCTAATAAGATGACCACGTTAACCTATGGATTTGATGTGGCACAGGCCATTACCTGTTTGATTAACGAACCCGAAGCACTTGGAGAGGCTTATCACGTTACGCAAAGAGAGGCTTGCCGCTGGAGCGAGATACTTGGTATCTATCTGGATGTATTGGAGAGATACTTGGGTGCTCGCCCAAAAGTGCTACTACTCGGTCTGGATGACTTCTCGCGCTGTAAACCGTGTGAATATCAGATCAAATATGATCGACTATTTAATCGCGTATTCGACAGCAGCAAAATTGCCGATTTCGCGAATGTAAACGCCTTTCTTCCGCTAAGGGAGAGACTAACACGCTGCCTCGAGGAGTTTCTGGAGAAACCACAGTTCTCTGCCATAGACTGGCGTGCCGAGGCCATCAAAGACCGACACAGTGGAGAGGTAGCAACCCTAGATGAAATAGGCAATTGGAGGCGAAAAGTCAAATACCTTATTTGGCGGTATATTAGATCATGAAGGCAAAACAGAATATGGGTAAGTTTTATACAGACGAGAAAAACGTCCTTATCATTATAGCGCTTCTCAAAGCGAATCGGATTAGAAAAGTAGTAGCCTCGCCTGGTACAACAAATATGGCACTGGTTTGTAGCCTGCAAAGTGATGCATACTTTCAAGTATTTTCCTCGGTCGATGAACGCTCTGCAGCTTACATGGCCTGCGGTTTGGCACATGAATCGGGTGAACCTGTTGTCATAAGTTGCACGGGCGCGACCGCGTCGCGAAACTATCTATCTGGATTGACCGAAGCATATTACCGGAAGCTTCCGGTTCTAGCGATAACGTCGACCCAACAAATAGGTAAAGTAGGTCATCATGTTCCGCAGGTTATCGATCGAAGTGTCAAGCCCAATGACACCCATCGCTTGAGCGTTGAGCTGCCTGTTGTCAAAGACGAAGATGATTGGTGGGAATGCGAAGTCAAGGTCAACCAAGCCATCCTCGAGTTAAAACGTGGTGGTGGCGGTCCAGTGCATATCAATTTGCCAACGCGCTATAGCCGCGCTTACGAAACAAGAGCGCTGCCAGACTGCCGCGTGATGAATCGATTTGTTCCATCAGACGATTTGCCGGAGTTGAAAGGTCGGGTGGGTGTGTTTATCGGCGCACATAGAGAATTTACCCCCGAGGAAACAGAGGCGCTAGACCGATTTTGTAGCAGCAACAACGCGGTAGTGTTTTGTGACCATACAAGCTGCTACAGGGGTCAGTATCGCTTACTTTATTCCCTCGTCGCCAGTCAAGACCAGATGGATCTGAGCAACGATAGACCTGAAGTAGTCATTCATATTGGTGAAGTTAGCGGCGACTACGCCAATATGACCATGGTCGGGCAAGAAGTCTGGCGTGTAAGCGAAGATGGAGAAATACGCGATACTTTCCGTAAGCTGCGTTACGTGTTCGAGATGGAAGAGAAGACTTTCTTTGAACGCTATACCGACATGTCTAAAGCACCGGCTGATCTCTACCTGAAACAATGTAAGGATCGCCTGAATGAAATACAGCATGGTATTCCCGAAGTACCTTTTTCTAATATCTGGGTCGCACAGCGCACTGCACCCAAAATTCCAGAGAGCGCTGTTATTCATTTCGGAATCCTGAATAGTCTTCGTTCGTGGAACTTTTTCGAGTTGCCACCCACTGTCAAATCGATGTCTAACGTGGGTGGTTTTGGGATTGATGGCGGTCTATCAAGTCTGTTAGGAGCCTCGTTAGCTAATCCGAATAGACTCTATTTCGGCATCATCGGGGACTTGGCCTTCTTCTACGATATGAATGCGCTGGGAAACCGACATGCCGGCAATAATCTTCGGATTATGGTGGTCAACAATGGCAAAGGAACCGAATTCCGGCAATACAACCATAGCGCTTCTCACTTCGGCGATCTAGCCGACGAGTTCATCTCGGCGGCCGGTCATTTCGGCAACAAATCGACCTCCTTGATTAAGCACTATGCCCAAGATTTAGGGTTCAAATATATACATGCTTCCTCGAAGAAGGAGTACGACGCGACTTGCGGAGAATTTCTCGAACATGATTCCGGTGGGCGGGGTATCGTTTTTGAGATTTTCACAAACAGTGACGAAGAGAGTAGTGCGCTGGAGATGATCAGAAATATCAAGAAAGATCACAAAAAAGTAGCCAAAGCGATGGCGCGGCAGTTCCTAGGTGAGCGAGCTGTCAAAGTCATTAAGAAAACGTTAGGTGAATTTTGAAAGTTGCAATTTTGAATTTTCAGTATTCAACACATAATTACGGTGCAGTGCTTCAAGCGGCCGCCTTGGAATATGTTTGTCGGAAATTCGGTCACGATGCCATGCATCTAGATTTCATGGCTTGGCCAAAGGTCTCTTTCATAGGCAGGGCTGGTCGATTACTAAGCAGAATGGGGCTTAGAAAAAAACTTCGAGCTAACCCGTTTGGTAATGTAGAAGCTTTCGAACGATTCAGAGAGGTTTATATATCGAGAACGAAACGCATCGATTCTCCTCAGGAATTTTCCCGGGTCGCAGAACAATTTGACTGCGTTATAGTGGGTAGCGATCAGGTTTGGCGCCCTGCCTATGCAAAAGACATCATGGCGTTTTTTTTGGGATATGTGCCGAAGGGTATACGTAGAATCGCCTACGCGGCCAGTTTTGGAACAGACTTTTGGGAACTGGAGGATGAGTTAACTGTAACGGCGAAGCTGCGGGATCAGTTGCATCAGTTCGAAGCTATTTCATGTCGGGAAGAATCAGGCGTCGAAATATGCAGAAATGTTTTCGATGTCGATGCTGTGCATGTTCTAGACCCTGTATTACTGGTCGATGATGCGTTTATACGTAAAATTGTTTCACAGTCTTTAGTCGACCAGGGGAACAAGCTTGTGTACTACAAGTTGGACAGCACTGCTGATTTCCAAGATGACGTCCGTATCATTAGCTCGAAGCTTGGTAGCAAAGCGGTAAACACTTATTATAAGGATTCAGGTGACCGAGAGTATCGCGAGGTAGCAGACTGGCTGAAACTGATCCTAGACGCGGAAGTAGTGATTTCTGATTCTTTTCATTGTATTTGTCTCGCGTTACGCCTTGGGAAGGAGATCATATATTGCCCTAACGACAGCAAGGGTCAGGCGCGACTAGATAGCTTATTCAAGAAATTCGAGGTGGATATCGAGCCTTTGCCTTTCAAGCTGGTAACACCAATGTTCAGGGTCTCACAGCGGGGCGATGTCAATGCCATACTTGAGTGGGAACGCAAACAATCGCTAAATTTTTTGTCGGAAGCGTTAGATGGCTGATTGCTCGATATCAATAATCATCCCTGCCTATAACGTTGATAGATACCTCGAGGAGGCGCTGGATTCGATCAAAAGTCAAGACGAGCTTCCAGATGAGGTCATCCTTATTGATGATGGCAGCACCGACCTGACCTTGGAGATCGCGCAATCTTACCAGTTCTCTATTCCTTACCACGTCATCTCAATCGATAATAACGGGCAAGGTCATGCTAGGAATCTCGGGATCAGACGAGCCTCATCGAAGTATCTTTATTTTTTTGATTCCGATGATTGTCTTACTAATAATTTCATCGGTTCCATAAAACGCCTGATAGAACGAAACCAGCAGCCGGACATACTTCTGTTTTCAGGTCAATCATTCAGAGATACTGAGTATCGGGGCAATCTATGTTTTGACTATAGACGCGGCTTCTCCGGATTTCTCGACGATCGTGTTGCTTTTCTGGATCAAGCATACTCTCATAACGCTTTGTTCGTATCGCCTTGTTTGTATGTGTCAAAAAGATCTCTATGGGGGCAAAATAGACTGGAATTTGGCAAAAATTTTTATGAAGATGATGCGATCTTTTACCCTCTGATATTTTCATGTAGTTCGTTTGCTGTGATCGACGAAGTATTCTTTCTGCGCAGGCTTCGCGAGGGATCGACTATGACGACGGCACCGAACACCAAACATATGAATGGTGCGCTTTTCCGTATGCGAACAGCTATAGACCTCTATCGCTCACCTAACCTTACTCGCAGAGAGCGCTGGTACATCAAAAAACGACTCGAAGAGTTTTGCAGTCTTTATTTCCTTATAGCTAGAGCCTCAGGCCAGAAGTCTTCTTATAAGTACATTATTGAAGCAATTACAACAACTCGTAGCATAAAGTTAACAGTCAAGTCATTGTCGTACGCAATCGGGGCTGACAAGTCTCCATTGATACGAAATTTTGTCCACATTGGGAGACGGCTATTGCAAAGAAGACTGAATCACCACTAAGACGCTGTATGAAAACTATTTTCTTTAATGTTCGACCCAAATAACGCAATAAATTCGAATAGTCTACTCATAAGCTATTTGATTATTACAAATTTGACGAAGCAATAAACGTGACGTTGCAAGATAGACCTGTGACTCACTTGATCTCGGTTCTCTTTCATAATCTTTACTCAGTCGACGAGACCGGCCAAGCCAAGCAAATGTGCGCTCCACGACCCAGCGACGCGGCAATACATGAAAACCTTTCTTTCTTTTCTGCCTCTTTACAATCTCGAGGGTGCAATTAAATTCAGATAATACCCAATTAAAAAGCTCTTTGCCCATATAGCCGCAATCAGCCCAAATATGCTTTACACTCTGCAGGAGCACGAATAGACGCGTGAGAATTTCACGAGCTGCTTTTCCGTCATACACATTAGCTGCATGCACGTAGACGACAAGCAGGCAACCTATTGTATCAACGACGATATGTCGCTTCCGGCCCTTGACAAGCTTACCACCATCGAAGCCGGATTCGACCGATGACTCCGGTGTCCCTTTGACACTTTGGCTATCAATGATGGCGCCACTTGGATCGGGATTTCGGCCTTTCATTTGGCGCAAACGCGCCCGTAGCTCTGCATTGATCTGCTCCAGCAAACCACTGTGTGTCCACTTGTTATAGTAGTAATTGACAAGGGTGTAAAAAAGACAAAAGAAAAGACAAAAGGACACCCACCAAAGAAAGACAAAAGGACACCCACCAAAGACAAACAACAAAGACAAACACCAAAGACAAAACAAGACAAAAAGACACCCACCTTGGTTGTGTTGGACCACCGAGGCATTGCTCGCCTGCGCTGAACAGGGGATAGGCATTGTCTTCGTCGCCGACGACGGTGCCGTCCAAGCCCGTATTCTCGGCCGCCCCGGTGAGCGCGACGAGGTGTTATGGCGCTTCCAGGAACTGATGCTGCTGCCGCAAGCGGACGCGATCTACAGCCGCTGGCTCAGCGTCACGCGCGCCCGGATCGCCTACTGGGCCAGCACCAGGCTCAGCGCCCCGCGGGGCGCCTGCGACCCGCGCAATGCCCGCGCTTGGATCGAGCACCAAGCCCAACAATATGGCGGCAAACGCGGCGCCGAGCGCACCCGCCAGTGGTTGCGCGCGCTGGCCTACCAGTGGACCGCCGCGCACCTTAACGATCTCGGCTTCGGCCGCAATACCGAGCTGGGCCAGGTCGGCGAACCCAGTCTGGCCCGTGACCTCGCCGAACTGCTGATGTGGTACTTGGAGCCGCCGCGTATTGGTTGGCTGCGCCGACGCTTCCTGGCTGCCAGCCACCGCGGCCAGCCGCTGCGCCTACCGCGACACGTCGATACCGTGCGCCTGTTCGAGTCGCGTGCCGCGCGCGTAGCCCAACGCGGCCGCGATATTACAAACAGCCTGCACCGACTGCTGATCAGCGAAACCTAGTGGGGTTCGAGTCATGCCCATCAACCAACGCCGCCCCTACTTGCTCGCCTACGACATTGCCGACCCCAAGCGCCTGAGAGCCGTTCACCGTACCCTGCGCGAGTTCGGGATAGCGCTACAGTATTCCGTCTTCCTCGTCATCGGGACTACGCGTGATATTGACGACCTGCTCGCTGGACTCGATGACATCATCGAACCCGAGGCTGACGATATCCGCGTTTATCCATTACCCATGCGTTTCGATGCCGAACAGTACGGCCGTCAATGGCTCCCCGCCGGTATCGATCTTCCCACCGATGCCAACTTGACGCAGGCTTTTCTTGCCATGCTAGCTGAGCACGATGCCTGCACCAAAGACGCTTGACCTGTGGCGGTTCTGGTTCTACCCTAATCATCGAACGCACGACCTGAGTGCACATCGCAGGTGAACTTTTGCATACACGTTTTTTTCTTCAACCCCCTTTGCAAGTTGTTGAAAAAAAGAGGGTTGCAGCGTCGTGCGGTTTGAAGGCTGACCCGATCTAAAGGGGATTAAGACTGCGTTTAACTTTTCTAGGTAAGCTACTGCCTCCGTTTGAAGGCTGACCCGATCTAAAGGGGATTAAGACCCTTCAATGTCTGCGAGTGCGACAAGGGCGGATAGTTTGAAGGCTGACCCGATCTAAAGGGGATTAAGACTCAACTAGCGCGTCGATCTCGTCGATTTCTTGGTTTGAAGGCTGACCCGATCTAAAGGGGATTAAGACTCCGCAAGGTGGTGCATTGCGTACTGAAGACTTGTTTGAAGGCTGACCCGATCTAAAGGGGATTAAGACCGCCGATGTTGTAAAGGCAATTACTACTAATAAAAGTACACTAATAAAAGTAATAAAATAATAAAAGGACACCCACTTTGATTTCACTCTAATAAAAGGACACCCACTAATAAAGATAATAAAAGATAATAAAAGGACACCCACTTTGATTTGACTTTCTCCTGCACCTCGACTAGGCTTTCTACCACAACACTCGACACCCGGAATCTCCCAATGACCAGTCCGCGCTCGGCCCTCGTATCCGTTGAAGACACCCCTTGGTACCACTGCGTGAGCCGGTGCGTGCGGCGCGCCTTCCTGTGTGGGGAGGATCCGTTCTCCGGCGAGAACTTCGACCACCGTCGCGGCTGGATCGCCGAGCGCATCATGCAGCTCGCTGGCATCTTCGCCATCGACGTGGCTGCCTACGCCGTCATGAGTAACCACTACCACGTCGTGGTGCGCATCGACCGAGAGCGGGCGCTGGGTTGGTCGGTCGAGCAGGTGCTACGACGCTGGACGGAGCTGTTCTCAGGCCCGCTGCTGGTGACCCGTTACCTGTCCGATGCGCGCGCCGAGATGTGCGACGCGGAGATCGCCAAGGTCGAAGAGCTGGCCGACACCTATCGGGCGCGTCTGTACGACTTGTCCTGGTTCATGCGCACGCTCAACGAGCACATCGCCCGACAGGCGAATGCCGAGGACAAGGTCAAGGGCCGGTTCTGGGAAGGTCGCTTCAAGAGTCAGGCCTTGCTGGATGAGCAGGCGCTGCTGGCGGCGATGGCATACGTCGATCTCAACCCGGTGCGCGCCGGGATCGCCGAAACGCCGGAGGCATCGGACTACACCTCCATTCAAGCCCGCATCGAAGCGGTGCCGGAAACCCTGGATGCCGAGATCAGCGCCCCAGAGGGCTCGCCGGCAGACGGTTCTCCTTCAGCCGTCCTGGAGGGAGAGACCTTGCGCTCGGAGGATGAGACACGGGCTTTGCCGAAGATCCCGCTCATGCCGTTCGACGCAACCGCACAGACGCCTTGGGCGGTGCCATTCGCCTTCGAGGACTACCTGGAACTGGTCGACTGGACGGGCCGGGCGGTGCGCGCGGACAAGCGCGGCCATATCGAGGCGCAGTTGCCGCGCATCCTCGATCGGCTGAACATTGACGGCGAGCGCTTCCTCGGCTATGCCAACCGGCTCCTGGAGATATTTGGCACGGCGATCGGTGCGCTGCAAGCCATGACCAGTCTGTGTGCTCGGCGACAGGCCAAATACCTGCGTGGCATGCGTGCCGCCCGCGAGTTGTTTGCGCCCAGGATGGCTGCGTGAAGTTGGTAGACAGGGAAGAAGCAAAAGGCGCAGCAGAGAAGGGGCCAGTGCGGCCTGGCAAGGTCGTGTGTTCTAGCGGGTGGAAGTCCCACCTGGGAAATCCTGAGCCGCGAGCCTAGTATCAACCCTTTCAAGGTCAGAAATTATCCACACAATCAGCAGATAATATGCGTGGCGGTTGACCGCATCGTAACGCATCGAATTTCAGTGGAGAAACGGAGCGGACTGGACATAGACCCGCCGAACCGAGATCATCGACCCCATTTATCGTATTCTTGGGGTAGAGGTCATGATGTTCAGCCAGATCTTCCAGCGGTTCATGGAACAAAGGCCCGTGGTTCATGGAACAAAGGCCCGTGCCGGTGATGGTTCAGGCCCTATTGGAACGGGTACTCAGCCCCAGCAAGCTCGATGCCTGGTTTGCGCGCACGGCGGTGGATCAATATACCCGGGAGTTGTTGTTCTCAACGATTTTCAATTTGATGAGCGCAGTGGTCTTCAAAACCCACCCATCCATAAACGCCGCCTACAAAGAGCAAGGCGAGTCGATCGGGGTTTCGATCACCTCGGTGTACAACAAACTCAACGGCCTGGAAAGTACGACCTCGGCGGCGTTGGTTCGAGACACGGCGCGGGAACAGGCCGCGATCGTCGAACAGATGGGCGGACAGTGCGCACCTTGGCTGCCCGGCTATCGGATCAAAGTCCTCGACGGCAACTGCATCGAGGCCACGGAGCATCGCTTGGAGGTGCTCAGAGAGACCAAGGCCGGAGCCTTGCCGGGAAAATCGCTGGTCGTTTACGATCCGTTGTTGGAGATGGCCACGGATGTGTTTCCTTGCGAAGACGGTCACGCCCAAGAGCGCTCGCTGTTCGCAGATGTGCTGCCGACGGTGCGGGAACATGACGTCTGGATCATGGATCGCAACTTCTGCGTGCGCAGCTTTCTGCTCGGGATTGCCGACCGGAAAGGTTATTTCGTTTGTCGCGAACATAAGGGACTGGCCTTTAGCATGCAGAGTCCGTGGCGAAAGATCGGCAGTACCGAGTCCGGAAAGGTCTACGAGCAGCGCATCGAGCTCGTCGACGACGAAGGCGAAGTCCAGCGCTATCGTCGCATCAAAGTCTGCCTGAAACAGGCTACGCGCGACGGGGAAACCGAACTCTTGCTGCTGACGAATCTGCCGAAATCGGCGGCCGATGCCAAGCTCGTCGCCGACATGTACCGCAAGCGCTGGCGTATCGAAACCATGTTCCAAGAGCTCGAGGCGCATCTGCATTCCGAGATCAATACGCTGGGCTACCCGAAAGCCGCACTGTTCGGTTTTTGCGTTGCGCTGGTCGCCTACAACGCATTGGCCGTGGTCAAAGCCGCGTTACGCACGATACACGGTGAAGAAACCATCGCCAACGACCTTTCCGGCTACTATTTAGCCGGGAATATCGCTCGAACCTATGACGGCATGACGGTTGCCATTCCGGAACAGGAATGGACCGTCTTTCGAACCATGTCGCTCGCCGAATTCGCGCAGATGTACTTGCAATTGGCCTCCAACGTCAATCTGGCAAAGTTCAAAAAGAGCCGTCGGGGACCGAAAAAACCACCGCCGAAGCGAAATCGATATTCCAACCACCCTCACGTTTCGACAGCGAAATTGCTCAAGGGGAAGACACCGCGTGAGTAGTCACCTTGAAAGGGTTGG
>JAEPEX010000121.1_pt1 | contig 13814 bp, 13 predicted proteins | sample 9130951 | NCBI WGS metagenome assembly JAEPEX01 (sample SAMN17228542, study PRJNA684324) | microbial mat metagenome | biome: saline marsh[ENVO:00000054]; feature: microbial feature [ENVO:01000007], biofilm[ENVO:00002034], sulphate-reducing...; material: estuarine water [ENVO:01000301]|estuarine... | reverse complement strand
CGCCTTTGTGGACGGGGAAAGCCTCGTCTCTGACGCTTCGGGCGTTATGCATTCGGGCGAGAACGCGCCGGTCACGCCGCACACCCTGTTCCGCATCGGATCTGTTACAAAGAGCTTCACCGCGCTCGCCATCGTGCAATTGGCTGAGGCGGGCCAGCTGACCCTTGACGATGAGGTGGCGAGCCATCTGCCTGTGTTTGAAACGCAGGCGCCGATCACGCTGCGCCAGCTGCTCAGTCACACCAGCGGATATTCGACGGTTCAGGGCAATGCTGCGGCCTCCGGGCTGACGCTGTCTGAGCGCGGCGTCCAGCTGGCGCAGGACGGCCCCGCCCAGGCGCCCGGAACGGGCTGGGCCTATTCCAACGCGAACTATCAAATCCTTGGCGCCGTCATCGAAGCGGTGAGCGGCCAGACTTATCCCGATTATGTTGAAACCAACATTCTGAGGCCGGCGGGTATGCACGACAGCCACGTGCTCAACGGAGAGCCGGTTGAAGGCCTGGCGACCGGTCACCGGCCCTGGATGTTCGGACACCGTCCTCACGACGCCCATTGGGGGGACAGGGTCCATGCACCGTCCGGCGGCATCGTTTCAAGCGCTGCTGACATGGCGCTTTATCTGAGCTTGATGCTCAACGGTGAGGACGATCTGGTTTCAGCGGCCAGCAAGGCTGAAATGGTGCGTCCGGCGGGTGAAGGCTCGCCCTATTATGGTCTGGGCTGGGCGCTCGACCCTGAGGGCGGCTACGCGCTTCATACCGGGCTGACGCCGGGGTTTGAGACGATCGCCTTGCTTGAGCCGGCGCAGCAACGCGGCGTTGTCGTGCTGATCAACGCCTCGGGCGGGATGGGCTTTGGCGAGGTGCAGCCGCTTCTTTTCAGCGTCACCAATCTGGCGTTGGGCGAACCCTATGAGGCCCGCGCCGGCTGGGGTCCCAGATCGCTTTACCTGCTCGTGCTGCTGATGCCGCTGGTCTATCTCGCGGCCAGCGTCTCGGCCTGGGTCTTGCGGGACGGCCTGCGCGCCAAGTCCGGGATCGCGGGGATATTCAGCTTATGGTTCCCGCTGGTGATGTCCGGCGTGCTGGCTGTCGTTCTGCTGGGTCTTTTGCCGCGCCTGTTCGGGACGACGTTGGGCGGCCTGGCGCTCTACCAGCCTGATTTTGTGCTGCTGCTGTATGCCTGCGTCATCACGAGTGCGATCTGGGCGGTGCTCCGCCTGATGATCGCCCATACCGGACCGCGCGCCTAATCCAGCGCGCGGGGCCTGGGGCGTTCACCGCGTACATGCACCACATCCACATCCGAGAACGTGCTCGGCGGCAGGTAATCCTTGCGGAACCAGGGATAAAGCGAACCGTCAAAAATCTCGCGCAGCCAGTCCAGAACCTTGCGCACGCGGGTCACCCGGCGTTGGTCGGGATGGTAGACCATCCACAGCGTGATCGGCACTTCCAGCCCGAGATCCACATGGACCAGGTCGGGCTGGACCTTGGCGGCGTAGGTGGGGATCATTGAAATGGCCGTGCCTGCGCGCACCGCCTCAACCAGCGCCAGTGAGTTATCCGTCGTCAGGGACGGGTTCATCATCTGTTTGATGGCGCTGGCTTCCTTGGGCCAATGGGTTTGCTGCTCGCGATAGCTCACCAGATCCGCAATGCGGTGATTGAGCACGTCCGCGACGCTTTTCGGCGCGCCATAGGTGTCGAGATAGGCGCGAGCGGCGAAGGGCACGTAATGCAGCGTCGCCAATTCAGTCGCCACATGGCTCATCCGTTTGGATTCCGTCATCTGCAGGCTGATATCGCTCTGATCGAGCGCCAGCTCGCCATCCACGCGGGTGTTGATCTCCAGATTGATAAGCGGGTTGGCTTCCACAAAACTCGGCAGTTGCCGCGCGATCCAGTACCCGGCCACGCCTTCGGGCGCCGCCAGATGCACAGTGCCGGCGTCGGCGCGGTCCGCCTGGTGGGCGATGCGTTCAATATCGCCGGCGGTGTTCTGCATGATCTGGACCTGCGCCCAGATCCGCTCGCCGATATCGGTCAGCTCCACCCCGTCCGCGCCGCGCGTGACGAGGCGCGCGCCGATGCGGGTTTCAAGCTGCTCCAGACGCCGACTCACGGTTGGCTGTCCGATGCCGAGCTTGCGCGCAGCGCTGCTCATGGATCCAGAGGACACCAGCGCATGGAAAATACGCAGATCGTCCCAGTCAAACAATTGCGGCTTAGTGCTCATGAACGGGTCCGCTTTGCGGATGAATAGGGGGCATGTCGACTTCGCTGAAGCGGACGAGGGATCGGAACCGGTACCATCCGTCTCATTGGATGAGGGGCTACATGCGCGATCAGGATAAGCAACACCGGCTGTCAGGGCCAGATGCGCCAGCGACCGCTGAACTGATCCGTATCTTTGCGCGTCATGGCTTTACATCTTCTGAAGAGCCTCTCGACGTTGCAGACGCCTCTACAGTTGCAGTGACAGCGCTGGGCGGCGCCCTGGCGTCCGAGGACATCGTGCTGGCCTGCCAGGCGCGCACGCAACGCTGTTTTTTCATTCGGCGCAATGAAACGGGCGAGGCCAGCGGCTTCATCGCCCTGTTGTTTCTCAACGCGCGCGGCTTTGAAGCGCTGATGTACGGGCGTCTGTCGCCCGATCAACCCGAGCTTGATCTGCTGACCGCGCCCGATGAGCGCGCGTCGGCGATTTACGTGTGGTGCCTGGCGGGCGTCAGCGAAGCCGATAAACGCGCCGTTGTGCGCGCTGTCACTGAAGCGCGCCGCAAGGCGTTTCCGCATGTCGCCCTGTTCGCCCGGCCGATGAGCCGGGAGGGCCGCATGATGACCGCCGCGCTTGATGCGCCATCGGCGGGCGCAGCCTGGCTGGGGTGGGTGCCCCAGGCTGCGGACGCCAGCAAAACCTAGGGTTTGGAGGGGGCTATGGACGGAACACGCGTTGAGGAATTTGAACCGCCTGTGATCGTGCGCGTGGCGCGGACCATGGACGATATGCAGCGGATCGCCGTCGTTCGTGCGCTCGTTTACATGTCCGAGCAGGACTGCCCGTATGATGAAGAATTCGACGGCAATGACCTTGCGGGCGCGACGCATCTGCTGGCGGAAGCGGGGGGAGAACCCCTGGCTTGCCTGCGGGTGCGCTGGTTCGCCGACTTCGCCAAGATCGAGCGGGTCTGCGTGCGCAACGGGCATCGGTCGGGTCGTGTTGCACGTCAGATGATGCAGGACGCAATCGATCTGATCCGTCGGAAGGGCTACCGCAAATTCGTCGGTCACGTGCAAGAGCATCTGATCCCGTACTGGAAGCGCTATGGCTTTATCCACCGCGAGCACCGTGGGGTCTTCGTATTTTCAGATAGGGCGTATGCGGAAATGGAGGGGCGTCCGGACCCTCACCCCAAAGCGCTTCACATTGATACCGATCCGCTGATCCTGGATCGGCCCGAAGGGGATTGGGACAAACCCGGCCCCTTGGACAAGTCGGTGAAGCGTGGCGCTTCACCGTTACAGGGGAGGGAGCCTGGACGCGGAGCCAAATCCGCGCCGGCCAAAAAGCAGACGGAGACAGCAAAATGAGCCTGGGAGTTCCTGTACTGGTATGCCTGGACCTGCAAATGGAATTCGTCGCCAAGGGCCGTCCGTGGACGGATCCCGAGGGTGAACGCATTGCCCAGGTCAGCGCCTCTATCCTGTCTGAAGCCCGTGCGGCGAACTGGTCGATTGTCCATGTTCAGCTTCATCCGGGCGGACCGATCATGGCCGATAACGGTCTGCACCAGCCTGCGCCGGGTTGCGAGCCGCGTCCGGGCGAGATTCTGCTGCGTCGCGCTGGCGTATCCGCCTATGCGCACCCCGACCTGTCCGGCATTCTCGAGGGCGCCATGGGCGCTCCGGCCTATCTGATGGGCTTTTCCGCGCCGACATCACTGACGGCGACGCTCTATGACGCTGAAGAGCGCATGCACCCGCTCAACCTGGTTGAAGAGGCTGTGGGGTCCGCCGAGGTCGGTGAATGGTCAGCTGATCACGCCCGCGCTTTGTGCAAGGATACCGCTGACAGGCTTAATCGTCTGGTGTCCCGGACGGGCATGTTTGGCGAAAAAGCCCAGTACGCGCTTGGGCGCGTGGGCATGTTGAGCCAGCCGCGACTGAGCTAGACTGCAGCAGTTCAGACGTGCGCAGAAAGGCGAGGTCGGGGGACCTCGCCTTTCGTTTTTCTGGCCCCGGGTCGCCAGGCGTGACTGTGTCCTTGCCAAGGCGCGCGCAAGCTGGTCCTCTCACTGAAAGACGTGTTCGGGGAGAGTGAAATGCGGCGTTTGGTGTTCAGCGTGTGTGCGATGGTTCTGGCGAATGGAGCGGCGATCGCTCAATCGCAAGAGCAAGACTGGTCGATCGTCCTGCATGGCGGCGCGGGGGTGATTGAGCGCGGCGACATGGACGCGGAAACCGAAGCCGCCTACCGCGACGCCCTGGACGCTGCGATCCGGCTCGGCGGCGAGATGCTGGCGGACGGCGCCTCGGCGATGGATGTGGTCGAGGCCGTCATTCATACGCTCGAGGATGATCCCAAATTCAATTCCGGCGTCGGCGCGGTGTTCACATCCGACGGACGCAACGAGCTTGACGCGTCGATCATGCGCGGATCGGACATGCAGGCGGGTGCTGTGTCGGGCGTGACCACTGTGCGCCACCCGATCAGCCTGGCCCGGGCCGTGCTGGAAAATAGCCCCCATGTGATGCTTCAGAGCCCGGGTGCGGAAGCGTTCGCTGCGGATCAGGGCCTTGAGTTGGTTGATAATTCCTATTTCTTCACCGAGCGGCGCTGGGCCTCGATGGTCCGTGCGGTGCGCCGTATGGGCCTGCCCGTGCCGCCGCGTCCTGAAGGCGCGCCTGAAGCTGAACCGATCCGTGAGGGCGCTTTGGACCTTATGGAGCGCGAACACGCCTTCGGCACTGTGGGCGTGGTGGCGCGCGATGTGTCAGGCGAAGTCGTCGCCGGAACGTCAACGGGCGGCACCACCGCCAAGCGCTGGGGCCGGGTGGGCGACAGCCCGATCATCGGCGCTGGCACCTACGCCACGCCCGATTGCGGGATTTCAGCGACCGGAACTGGCGAGTACTTCATTCGGCTCAATGTCGCCGCGCGCATCTGCACGCAGCTGGAGATGCTCGGCGAGGAGGGCGGCCAGCAGGCCGCTGACGCCGTGATCCAGGATGCGCTCACCAATATGGGCGGCGATGGCGGCATCGTCATGCTGAGCCATGGCGAGCCGATCTGGAGTTTCAATACGGCGGGGATGTATCGCGCCAGCTGGACGCCGGGCGATGAACCTGTGGTGTCGATTTATGGGGATGAGGAGTAAGCGATATGGGCCGGGCCGTTCTTGCCGGTCTCGCTTATTTCGCGGTCGTTTTCGCTTTCGGCTTTGGCTTGGGAAGCGTGCGGGTTCTTCTGGTCGCGCCAGCTCTCGGGGAGTTCAAGGCAGTGCTGATCGAGCTGCCCGTCATGTTGATGGCGTGTTGGTTGATCGCAGGGTGGCTTACCCGTCGGCTGCACGTTCCTGATAGTCAGGCGGCGGCGCTGCTTATGAGCGGCGTCGCCTTCACCTGCCTGATGCTGGCAGAGCTGAGCTTTGGGGCTTTGGCCTTTGACCGTACGATTTCAGATCAACTGCTGCATTGGCTGACGCCTGCAGGCGCGCTTGGACTGATTGGTCAGATCGCTTTTGCACTGTTTGCATGGATTCAGGTCCGCCGTCCGGCTTTCAATTAGTTGCAAATGTAACTAACTTGTCAGGGATACGGTTTCGCCAGTCAGGGAGCGCCTCATGGCTCGCAAGTGGATTTACGCATCGCGCGTTGAGGGCAACGCCTCGCGCCAGGCCCATGCCGACATGCCCGAAGGCACCTATGAGCGGGAGATGAGCAAGGAGGGGTTTTTCGGCCCCGCCGCCTTCCTGCATCACAAGCGTCCGCCCACGGGCTGGGTGGATTTTGAAGGTCCGCTGCAGCCGCGCGCCTTTGATCTGAACAAGCTGGGCAAGCCGCAGAATACGCCGTGGGACTCAGCTTCTGTCCTCTATAACAACGCCACGGACATCCGCTTCTGGTCGCTGTCCGAGCCGATGACCACGCTGGCGCGCAACGCCGATGGCGACCAGCTCTTGTTCATCCACCGCGGCGCGGGCTCGCTGTTCTGCGACTTTGGCCATCTGGAATACGAGGCGGGCGATTATATCGTCCTGCCGCGCGGCACGCTGTGGCGCCTGTCTCCGTCAGAGCCGACCCTGGTGCTGATGGTGGAGGCCACCAACACCCATTACACCTTGCCGGACAAGGGGCTTGTGGGCCCGCACGCCGTGTTCGATCCGGCCATGTTCGACGTGCCCGCCATGGATGACGCCTTCAAGGCGCAGCAGGCGGACGAGGATCATGAGTGGAAGGTGCTGATCAAGAAGCGCGGCCAGGTCTCCACCATCACCTATCCCTATAATCCGCTCGACGCGGTGGGCTGGCATGGCGAGTTGCACCCGGTGCGCCTGAATGTGCGCCATATCCGGCCGCTGATGAGCCATCGCTACCATCTGCCGCCGAGCGCCCACACCACCTTCCTGTCGGATCGTTTCGTGATCTGCACCTTCGCCCCGCGTCCGTTCGAGACCGATCCGGGCGCGCTGAAAGTGCCGTTCTTCCATAATAATGACGATTATGATGAAGTGCTGTTCTACCATGCCGGTGACTTCTTCAGCCGCGACAATATCGATGCGGGCATGATGACCTTCCACCCGGCGGGCTTCACCCATGGCCCGCACCCCAAGGCGCTGGCCAACATGCTGGAACAGAAAAAGCCCGCGACCGACGAATACGCCGTGATGATCGACACCCGCGACCCGCTCGATGTGGGCGAGGGCGCATCACGCGTCGAGAACCTCGATTATGTGAACAGCTGGAAGCCGAAAGCGAAATAGGCTTCGCTTTCTCTTTTCCCGGCCCCCAATCAAGTTGAGGATAAATTCCGGCCGGGACCCAGTGATGCAAGCGCCCGGGGCCTGATGGCTCTGGGTCCCGGCCAGCGCCGGGGAAGAGACAGATCAAATAACAAGAAGGCTTTCCCCCATGAAACTCGCCACGCTGAACAATGTAAAACGCGACGGTCGCCTCGTGGTGGTCTCCCGCGATCTCGCCTGGTGCGCAGACGCCAGCCATATCGCGCCCACCTTGCAGGCGGCGCTCGATGACTGGGAGACGACTGAGCCGGCGCTGCGCAGCCTGTCTGACGAGCTGGAGCGCGAATCCATTCCGCGCGAGCGCTTCCATGAGCGTGAGGCCCTGTCGCCCCTGCCGCGGGCGTTTCAGTGGGCGGACGGTTCGGCCTATGTCAATCACGTGGAGCTGGTGCGCAAGGCGCGCGGCGCAGAGCTGCCGGACAGCTTCTGGACCGATCCGCTGATGTATCAGGGCGGGTCCGACAAGTTCCTCGCCCCCCGTCAGGATATTCCGCTGGGCGATGACAGCTGGGGCTGTGATTTCGAAGCCGAAGTCGCCGTGATCACCGGCGACGGCCCGTCAGGTCTCAGCGTGGATGACGCGGCCAAGGAAATCCGCCTGGTCATGCTGGTCAATGACGTGTCATTCCGCGGACTGATCCCCGGTGAGTTGGCCAAGGGCTTTGGCTTTTTCCAGTCCAAACCGCCGAGCGCCTTCTCTCCGGTCGCCGTCACTCCGGACGAGCTGGGCGACGCGTGGGATGGCCGCAAGCTGCATCTGCCGCTGCAATCCTGGCTGAACGGATCGAAATTCGGCGAGCCTGAATGCGCCGTCGACATGACGTTCGACTTTGCTCAGCTGGTCGCTCACGCCGCCAAGACGCGTCCGCTGTCGGCAGGCTCGATCATCGGGTCAGGCACCATCTCCAACAAGCTTGACGATGGTCCCGGCAAGCCGGTCGCTGAAGGCGGCAAGGGCTATTCCTGCATCGCTGAAATCCGCATGATCGAGACGATCTATGACGGCGCGCCCAAAACCCCGTTCATGACGCCGGGCGACACGGTGCGCATCGAAATGCTGGACAAGGACGGCAAGTCCATCTTCGGCGCCATCGAACAGACCGTGGTCCGCTACGAAGGCTAGAGCGCGTCAGTTTCTCCGACGATGTCAGAACGCCCGGATCAATGATCCGGGCGTTTTTGTGTGCGCTAATTCTGGACGAAGCCGCCGGACTTCAGCGCATAGCGCTGGCCGTCAAAGCCTTCGAAGATGTCCACCGTATCAGGATGGCCCACGGCGCCGTTCTCGGCGTCAGGCAGCAGATTGCCTTCAGAGACATAGGCCTCGTAATGGCCGTCCTCGTTCTCGGCGAGCAGATGATAGAAGGGCTGGTCCTTGTCCGGCCGCATGGATTCGGGAATGGACAGCCACCATTCTTCAGTGTTCGCGAACACCGGATCCACGTCAAAAATCACCCCCCGGAACGGGAAGAGGCGATGGCGCACGACGTCGCCGATTGTGAACTTGGCCTCACGCAAGGCGGACACTCCTGGATGCGGACCGACATATGTAGCTGTCATGATATGCAATTCCAGTGCCTGACGCTGCAACAGCCGGGTTCGGTGCTTTCACAAGCGTGAAAGGCGAGCTATCCTTAACGTCAAACTGAAGTATCGCCCGCGGTCGGTTGCCGGCTTGCGCCGAAGAAACGGCGCGCCGCCAGTCTTTGCGGGCGCGATGAGGACGAACACCATGGCGAAGGACGCCGCCGGCTCAGAGCCTGCGCGCCAGCGCCCGAATCGAGGCCGGAAATCCGCCCGCCAGGACCCGATCTACGGGGCTATCGATCTGGGCACGAACAATTGCCGCATGCTTCTGGCGCGGCGCACGCGGGAGGGTTTCCGCGTGGTTGACGCTTATTCGCGCATCGTCCGTCTGGGCGAGGGCATTACTGCGTCCGGCGAACTCTCTGAAGCCGCCATGGAGCGCGCGGTGGAGGCGTTGGCGGTCTGTGCGGACCGGATCAAGCGCCGCAATGTCACCAAGCTGCGCGCCATCGCCACAGAAGCCTGCCGCCGCGCCCATAATGGGGAAAGTTTCGTCGAACGGGTCAAGGCGCAGACCGGCCTGGAGATGGAGATCATCGGCCCGGAAGAAGAGGCGCGCCTGGCGGTGCAGGGCAGTCTGGACCTGCTGGACGAAGCCATGGACGCCGCTGTCGTGGTCGATATCGGCGGCGGCTCGACCGAGCTGTGCTGGGTGGATCTCGAGGAATGGCGCAATCGCGGCGGCTATGACAGCGGCGGCCGGCCGCCCTTGCGCGGATGGTCCTCCATGCCGCTGGGCGTCGTCACCCTGTCCGAGCGCTTTCCGGAGCCCAAGAAGAGCGGCGATGAGGCGCGGGCGGCCTGGTATGCCGAGATGAAGGCGCATGCCGTCAAGCATCTCAAGGCGCCCAAGGGCGCGCGCCGTTTGCGGCCGATCTTTGAGGCGGGGCGCGCCCATATGGTCGGCACATCGGGGACGGTGACTTCGGTCGCAGGGGTGCATCTCAATCTGACCCGCTATATGCGTGACAAGGTGGACGGCATGTGGATGACGTCCGAAGAGGCGCATATCGCCTGCCAGCGTCTGGCCAGCCAGGACCGCAACGGGCGGGCGCGTGAAGGCTGTATCGGCCATGATCGCGCCGACCTGGTGCTGGCGGGGTGCGCCATATACGAAGCGGTGATGGAAGCCTGGCCGACAGAGAAGGTGCGGGTCGGCGATCGCGGCTTGCGCGAGGGCATGTTGCTCAACCTGATGCGTCCCAAGCGCCGGCGCGGACGGCGCGGCGCAGGCAAGCGCGCAGACCCAATGAAGCCCGGAGCCAGGCGTCCGAGACAGAAAAGAGAGACGGCCATGAGCAAGGATGACGAAAACGGCGAAGGCGAACCCGAACGCCGCCGCCGCCGGTCGGGCCCTGTCACAGCGGGCGGGGACGCCCGTTCAGCCAAGCAGTTCCGTACGCGGGTGAAAACCGCGCGGGGCCGTAAATACTCGTCCAAGCTGTGGCTCGAACGCCAGCTCAACGATCCCTATGTGGCCCGCGCCAAGCAGGATGGCTATCGCTCACGCGCGGCCTACAAGCTCATCGAGCTGGACGACAAATTCGGTCTGATCAAGCCGGGCATGCGGGTGGCGGATCTCGGTTCGGCGCCCGGCGGCTGGACCCAGGTCGCGCTCAAGCGCGGGGCGGCGCATGTGGCGGGCATCGACCTTCTGGAGGTCGAGCCCATTTCTGGCGCCATCCAGCTGGAGCTCGATTTCACCGAAGAGGGCGCCGAAGACACCCTCAAGGAAGCCTTGGGCGGTCCAGCCGATCTGGTGATCTCGGATCTGGCGCCATGGACGACCGGGCATAAATCCACCGACCACTTGCGCATTGTGGCGCTGGTTGAGGCGGCGGCGTATTTCGCGCTGGACGTGCTCAAGCCGGGCGGCGGCTTCGTCGCGAAAGTGTTCCAGGGCGGCGCCACAGGCGAATTGCTGGACCTTTTGAAGGCCCGCTTTGAAAAAGTACGCCATTACAAACCGCCCGCCAGCCGGTCGGAGAGTGCGGAGACTTTCCTGATCGCGACCGGGTTTCGACCTGAGGGGTGAGTGGCGCACTCTGGCGGTAAACGCTGTTCACTTTTAACTTGGCGTTTCCATTCAATTGTGGATACTCCCATACAGAGCGGCATGAGCAAGACCGCCGGGAGGACAGTCATGACCGAGCAGCACGCAGCCTGCCCACCCTATCCGTGGGAACCGTTCAATCCGATTCGCGCCTGGAACGCGTTCTGGGGACTGGTCGGCGATCGCGATGACACGCGCTATGTGTTCGAGTTCTTCCGCGCTGTGAACGGGCAGAGCATGGGCGGCATTCTCGGTCGTTTCGTCAATTCCGAGTTCGGGCGCAGCCAGATCGAGGACCGCACGCGCTTTGCCGAAAAGCTGCTCGATCGCGAGACCTTGAAATCTTACGGTCGCGGCACCTTTGCTGCGGCGTATCTGCACTATCTGGATACCGAAAATCTCGACCCGCTGGGCGTGCATGTGGCCGCTGTGGAGAACGCGCCCGAGCTGTATGCGCAGCTCGAACGCGAGTATCCCGAGTTTGCGGCCATGACCTATACCTTCCATCTGGCCCACGACCTGCACCACGTGCTCACAGGGTATGGTCGCGATCCGCTGGGAGAGGCCTTGCTGCTGACGTATAATGGCAATCAAAGCGGTACTCGGGGTTCGCGCTTGCTGGGCATGTTCGCGGGACTGCGCATCCGTTCGGAGATCTGGCAATGGCCTGTCGGCCGCATGATGGCGAATGCGCGCAAGATGGCGCGCGAGAGCACGGACATGGTTGTCACGGATCTGACCGAACTGCTGCCCCTGCCGCTGGAAGAGGCGCGTCAGCGTCTGAATATCCAGCCGGATCCGCTCTATCGTGAAGTCCGCGATAGCTGGACCGGGCCAGAACCGGTCAGCGCCAAAGCCTAAAGCCCCGGCGCCGGCCGACCATTGAGCAGGTATTCCATGACCTCAGGGTCCTGGATGTCGAGCTTCTCGTAAGGTCCGAGAAGCCGCAGTCGGCTTTTGGGCTTGCCTGGTCCCAGGCGGCGAGCGGTCAGCATCACGACGGTGCCGTCAAATCCGCATTCGTCCAGCACCGGCAGGCTTTCTCCATAATCGCTATGGGGCGGCACGCGGCGATCGAGAAAGACGAGATCATACTTGGACGCTTTCGGGTCTTCGCAGAAAGCATTCACTGAATTGTAATGGTCAAATTGAAACGAGCCGGGAACATGCTCGGCAAGGCCTGACAGAATTGTCATCTCGACCGGGTCGTCATCAATCACCGCAACGAGTCTCATGCATAATTTCCTTATACCTGTCAGGGGAATACGCGTATTACGCGCACAGGTTGGTTTACCATAACGATGTAGGCTAAACGGGGCAATCCGTCGACCCGCGCGGCTAAACGGCCTTGCGCTCACGCTGAAACCTGCTAAAGCGGCCCCGCAAGAGACAAGGAGGCCTCCCCATGCAGATTCGCGAGGGGCTTACCTTTGACGACGTGCTCTTGCAGCCCGGTTCGTCTGAGGTTTTGCCCGCTGACGCTTTGGTGCGGACACGGCTCACGCCGTCGATCACCCTGAACATTCCCATTCTGTCGGCCGCCATGGATACGGTGACCGAAGCCGGTCTGGCGATCGCCATGGCCCAGGATGGCGGTCTGGGCGTCATCCACCGAAATCTGACGATTGAAGAGCAGGCTGAAGAAGTCCGCCGCGTCAAACGTTATGAGAGCGGCATGGTGGTCAACCCGATCACCATCTCGCCCAACTCGACGCTGGCCGAGCTCCTGGCTCTGATGAACCATCACAAGATCTCTGGCATTCCGGTCGTGGAAGGTGGAGAGGGCGTGAACGGCAAGCTGGTCGGGATCATCACCAATCGCGATGTCCGCTTCGCCGATGACTTGAACCAGTCTGTGGCGTCGCTGATGACCCGTGAGAACCTGGTCACGGTCAAACCCGGCGTGGATCAGGCCGAAGCGCGGCGTCTGTTGCACAAGCACCGCATTGAGCGGCTGCTGGTTGTCGACGATGAGGGCCATTGCGTCGGCCTGATGACGGTCAAGGACATGGTCAAGGCCGAAGCCTATCCTAATGCCGCCAAGGACGAACACGGTCGCCTGCGCGTCGCCGCCGCCTCCACTGTGGGCGACGCCGGGTTTGAACGCGCGCAAGCGCTGATTGATGCGGGCGTGGATACGGTCGTCATCGACACCGCGCACGGCATGTCCGCTTCAGTGCTCGAGCAGGTCAAACGCATCAAGGCCGCCTCCAATTCGACCCAGGTGATCGCCGGCAATGTGGCGACCTATGATGGCGCGCGCGCCTTGTTTGATGTCGGCGCAGACACCGTGAAAGTCGGCATCGGGCCGGGCTCGATCTGCACCACGCGCATTGTGGCGGGCGTGGGTGTGCCCCAGCTGACCGCCATTATGGATTGCCGACGCGCGGCGGACGGCTTTAACGGCTCCATCATTGCGGACGGCGGGATCAAGTATTCCGGCGATCTCGCCAAGGCCATCGCGGCCGGAGCGGATTGCGTGATGATGGGCTCGATGCTGTCGGGCACCGAGGAAGCGCCGGGCGAGACCTTCCTCTACAAAGGCCGGGCCTATAAGTCCTATCGCGGCATGGGCTCTGTCGGCGCCATGGCGCGCGGCTCCGCCGACCGGTATTTCCAGAAGGAAGTCACCGACCGGATGAAGCTGGTGCCTGAAGGGATCGAGGGCCAGGTGCCTTACAAGGGTCCGGTCGCGCCGATCCTGCACCAGATGGTGGGCGGATTACGCGCCGCCATGGGCTATACCGGCGCCAAGACGATCAAGGAATTCCAGGAAAAGGCCGAGTTCGTGCGCATCACCAGCGCGGGCCTGAAAGAAAGCCACGTCCATGACGTGACGATCACCCGCGAAGCGCCGAACTATCCGACCCCGTCCTAGACAGGGATGAGCCTTGAATGAGAACGCCCGGCGATGCATGTCGCCGGGCGTTTTCGTTTCAGAGCGTCAACGCCTCACGCGAGCAAGTGGTCAGCATCTCCATGGCGGACAGATAGGGCGCCGGGCCGAAGCTGATGCGGCGCGCGCCGGCCTGTTTCATGATCTTGAGCTGTTCGACATCGGGAACCATCACATTGATGGGCGCTCCGATCTCTTCCACCAGTCTCGCCACCAGATCAGGGTCCTTCAGGCCGGGGAAGAAAATCCCG
>JAEPEX010000150.1_pt1 | contig 13889 bp, 13 predicted proteins | sample 9130951 | NCBI WGS metagenome assembly JAEPEX01 (sample SAMN17228542, study PRJNA684324) | microbial mat metagenome | biome: saline marsh[ENVO:00000054]; feature: microbial feature [ENVO:01000007], biofilm[ENVO:00002034], sulphate-reducing...; material: estuarine water [ENVO:01000301]|estuarine... | reverse complement strand
TTCCCGTCTATGTACACAAAGCCAGAGCCCCAGGCGAGGGCGTTTGCGGCGATGGAGGTCAGGCCCACGGTCTTACCAGACCCGGTGGTGCCTAGGTAGAGCACGTGCGTCCGCGCGTCGGCGTTGGTGAACCACACCTCCTCTTTCGTGTCCTTTACGTTGCCCAGGTAGAGAATGCCCTCCGCCTTGCCGCTGAGCCCCGGCCCCTCGTTGTTCTTGTCCTTCCAGATCGCCCCCATGGGCAGCTTGAAGGCCAGCTCCCGCCCCCGCGTGGCGAGCCACCAGAAGTACAGAAGGGCAAAGACCATCAGTAGGTCGCCAAAGGCCGTCACCCAGGCGAAAGAGGCCATGTAGGGCTCTAGGTGGAGGGAGGCGGCGGCGATGAGGAACAGGGCCGCAGAGAACTTGTCCTGGATGAAGCGGTCGCCGATGCGCTGATAAAACGGGCGGATGTCCCGTAATATCTTCTCGTGCTTGTGCTCATACTTGCGGGAGTCGAGTGCCATCCTTTTCAGAGTACCACGCGGCGGGGAGCGCAGGGAAGCACCGATCGCTTGTGCGGCCATCTCCACAGAAACTTGCGCGCCTTGAAAAATTTATGGATAATGGAGGTGTAAGGCCCAGAATCACCAAGAAACATCAACCACGAAGGAGGGAGCATGGCTGAAACAGAAACACATTTTCGGGGGTTTGGTGCACAGGATCAGACTCGTCTGGCAATGGCGCGAGAGGCAGCAGGTGGAAGTATGGTCTGCGGATTCGGGGCCCCTGTTGCTGCGCTCTCCGTGGCTCCCGCCTAGGCTGCTCCAGCCCCGGCGGCGGAACCGCCCCCAGAAATAGACAGGGACACACCAGACCCAGGCAATCCCGATGATGTTATCCCGGGATGTGAACCGGGCGTATACAGCCTTGATGTTATGATGCAAAACTCCGATATGCGCGCCAGATTTCCTGGACTGGCCGAGCAGATGGACAAAGTAGCTGCCCTCTATGAACAATGGACCGCGCGCAGGGACGCGCTTGGCGTGCAGCGCTTCTGGGACACCGGATACGACGAACTGACAGCCAGATTCGAGGCTGCGGGCGAAGTGCTTGACCAAAGAATGAGGGCCGTAAACGCACGCATAGGCGCGGCGCGGGAGGCACGGTGCACGGCAAACCCCCCACCCACAGAGCCTGAGCAGGCCATGGCCAATCTTTGGGAAGAGGCGCAGATGGTTCTCGACGATCTATCTAGGCCGGACGGCACCTTGACCCCAGAGGTGGCCACGGGCGAGCTGCGGCGCATATCTGAACAACTAGAGCAGATAATGAGCGATCATTATGCGGAAAGCTGCTGCTACCGTTATACAAGCAGCATAAGCTGTGGCCTCCCGGACCGATCGATGCCTCTGGGAATCGGAAACAAACCCACAAGATAAGGACTAATACCGATACCCCTCGCTCTTAAAGGGCCCCTTGGTCTCCACGCCTATGTACGCCGCCTGGTCTGGCGTGAGGGTGGACAGCTTTGCGCCCAGCTTGTCCAGGTGCAGCGCGGCGACCTTCTCGTCCAGGTGCTTGGGCAGGACATAGACCTTGTTCTCGTACGCGCCGTGGTTATTCCACAGCTCTATCTGCGCCAGGACCTGGTTGGTGAAGGACGCGCTCATCACAAAGCTGGGGTGCCCGGTGCCGCAGCCCAGGTTCACCAACCGCCCCTCGGCCAGGAGGAGCATCCGCTTCCCGTCGGGGAAGGTCACCATGTCCACCTGCGGCTTGATAGCGGTCCACTGCATGTTCCGCAGCGCGTCCACCTGTATCTCGTTGTCAAAGTGCCCGATGTTGCACACTATGGCCCCGTCCTTCAGCGCGCGCATGTGGTCCAGGGTGACGACGTCCTTGTTCCCTGTAGCCGTGACGACGATGTCCGCGCGGGGGGCGGCGTCCTCCATGGTGACGACCTCGTACCCCTCCATGGCGGCCTGGAGGGCGCAGATGGGGTCAATTTCGGTGACCAGCACACGCGCGCCGGCGGAGCGGAGCGAATCGGCGGAGCCCTTGCCCACGTCCCCAAAGCCCGCCACGACGGCGACCTTGCCCGCAAACATAACGTCTGTGGCGCGGCGGATGCCGTCCACCAGGCTCTCCCGGCAGCCGTACTTGTTGTCAAACTTGGACTTGGTCACGCTGTCGTTCACGTTGATCGCCGGGGCCAGCAGGGTGCCCGCGGCCTCCATCTGCGCAAGGCGCAGGACGCCCGTGGTGGTCTCCTCCGATATGCCCCGGATGTCCGTAAACAGCCCCGCGTGGTCGTCGTGCAGGACCTTGGTCAGGTCGCCCCCGTCGTCCAGCACCATGTTGGGCGTCCAGCCGTCGGGGCCCCGGATGGTCTGGTCGATGCACCAGCGGTACTCTTTTTCGTTCATCCCCTTCCATGCGTAGACGGGGATGTCCTTTTCCGCGCAGGCCGCCGCGGCGTGGTCCTGCGTGGAGAAGATGTTGCACGAGGACCAGCGCACCTCCGCCCCCAGGGCCGTGAGGGTCTCGATCAGCACCGCCGTCTGGATGGTCATGTGCAGGCACCCCGCCACGCGCGCGCCCTTGAGCGGCTGCGCCGCGCCGTACTCCGCCCGCAGGGCCATGAGGCCGGGCATCTCGTGCTCGGCCAGCGTTATCTCCTTGCGGCCCCAGTCGGCCAGGGTTATGTCCGCGACTTTGTAGTCCGGCTCTGCGGTGCGGGCCTGTGCGGTAGCGGTCATCTCGCGTACTCCTTAATCTCTGCGTGGTGAGCCGTGGTTGTACCCGCCCCCGCCCCGCTGGGCAACCCGCGCTGTATCACATTTTTTGTTGACAGAAGATGGATTCTGTGCGAAACTGAGAATAGTCAAACCAAAAAATAGACCCACCGCGAAAGTCTGTGCGCAGGGCGGCGTAAGGGGATTCACGGGGGGAATCGGCCGTGATTCAGTGGCATGGGGGACGACAGGAGGCCCCTGCACAAGCTCAGCCCTGATGCACAGCGGCCAGTTCCGGCAGCTCACCGGTGTCACGCCCGCCGTGTTCTTCCAGCCGCGTGCACCCGCCCTGGAAGCGGGCCCAGGGGTGCAGAGCCAAGCCTGGGCGGCCTGGCCGAGCACCTGCTCCTGCTGCTCGTCGTCTACCGCTGCCACGTGACCCAGGGCTTCATGGGCTGGCTGGTCGGGGCCGACAAGGCATTGCCATGGGAAAGACATACTCACACATCACCGAGGAAGAGCGGTGCGAGATATGCCGCCTGCATGCATGCGGCATATCTCAAGCGCAAATCGCACGGCGCATCGGCCGGGCAAATCCACCATATAAAGGGAACTGCGGCGTAACTCCACGCCCGTTTCACGGCGCTATAACGCCATATCCGCCGACCGCATGGCTCTGGCCAGGCGCTGGGGCCGCAGGGCGCGGTCGTCCGCGCCCTCCCCAGGCTGCTCGGTCGGGTTGAGGTCTGGGGTGCTGGCCCGGCCCCCCGGCCACAACGCGCGGGTGGAGGCCGTTTTGCGCGCCGCGCTGTCCGACGAGCGGATTAGCCCCCGTGCATTCTGTGCCCGGGCGGTGTGGCCGGGGGGCCGGGCCACCGCCCAGCCACCGCCGTGATACCGCTGTGCCACCGCAGTGCTACCTCCCAGATACCGCTGGGATACCGCCGCGCTGCCGCGCAGATACCATTCTGGGGGCACCGCGCGCGCAAATATTTCTGATATAGTCTAAATGGCCCGGCGCGGCGGGCCCCTCTGCCCAAAGCGCCCGCAGTGGGCTATATGTAGGGGCATGACCCCCGCCCGCACCAAAAAGCCAGAGCTGCTCTGCCCCGCCGGCACCCCGTCGGCGCTGCGCACAGCCGTGGAGGCGGGCGCGGACGCGGTGTACTGCGGCTTCCAGAACGCCACCAACGCGCGCAACTTCGCGGGCCTGAACTTCACGGAAGCCGAGCTGCGCCAGGCCGTGGCCTTTGCGCACGCGCGCGGCGCGAAGGTCCTGCTCACGCTCAACACCTTCCCCCCGGCGGGGGCCATGGACCTGTGGAAGCGGGCTGCGGACGCGGCCGCGGACATCGGCGTGGACGCGGTGATCCTCGCGGACCCGGGTGTGGCCGCGTACTGCGCGGAGCGTCATCCGGGTCTGCGCCGCCACCTCTCCGTCCAGGCGGCCGCGAGCACGCCAGAGGCCATCGCCTGGTGGCACCGGGAGTTCGGCATCGCCCGCGCGGTCCTGCCCCGCATCTTGGCGGCGGGGGAGATACGGGACCTGGTGCGCGCGATCCCGTGCGAGGTGGAGGCGTTCCTCTTCGGCAACCACGGCCTGATGGTGGAGGGGCGCTGCGCCATGTCCAGCTACCTCACGGGCCGGTCCACAAACATGGACGGCTCGTGCTCCCCGGCCTCTCACATCTCTTACGAACACAACCTGGCTGGGGACATGACCATGCGCCTGGGCAGCTTTGCGGTGGACTGCTTTGCCTGCGGGCAGTCAGCGGGCTACCCCACCCCCTGCAAGGGCCGGTATGTGAGCACGGAGCAACCCGGGGGCTACCACGCCTTTGAGGAGCCGGTGACCCTGAACCTTGCCCCAATCCTGCCGGAAATGATGGCCGCAGGGGTGGCGGCCCTGAAGATTGAGGGGCGGCAGAGGTCCAAGGCGTATGTCCGCATGGTCGTGGGCGCGTTTCGCGCGGCCATAGACGACATCGCGGAGGGACGCGCGCCGGCCATGGCCTCCCTCCTGTCCCTCACAGAGGGCGGGGCCGAGACCACCGGCGCCGCAGGTGGCGGCGGGCGGTGGCGGTAGGCTGCGCGGGCGGTTTATGGCTTCACAAAAACGCGGGGCCTGGTATACGGGGGTGTATGACCGACCACCCGCTCAAGGCCCACATCGCCGAAATCCCGGACTTCCCCGCGCCGGGGGTCTTGTTCCGCGACATCTCCCCCCTCCTGCGCGATCGGTTCCCGCAGACCATGGACGCCATGGCGGGCCTGTTCACGGACGCGGAGGTGGGGGGCATAGACGCCGTGGCGGGGATGGACGCGCGGGGCTTTGTGTTCGCCGGCGCCCTGGCCCAGCGGTGGGGCAAGGGCCTGGTCATGATCCGCAAGAGCGGCAAGCTCCCCCCGCCCGTGGTGGGGGCGAGCTACGCGCTGGAGTACGCGGCCTCGCACATGGAGGTGCAGCCGGGCTCTGGCCGGGTCCTCCTGGTGGACGACCTTGTGGCCACGGGGGGGACCCTGACGGCGGCGGCGGACCTGTTGACCGAGGCGGGGTACGCGGTGGCGGCCATCGCGGCGCTGATTGACCTGACCTTCCTGAACGACTTCGCCTGGCGCGGGATGCGCGCGCGCAGCGTGGTGCAGTATGACGCCTAGCCCCCTTCCCGTCTTTGGTGTGACGCCCATTCCCTTAACACAAATATTGACTCGCTTATGCCTTTCAGGCACGAAGAGGCCACATGATTGAAAAAATAAACAAATTCCTTGATCGATTCGGGTCACTTATATCGATCCTGCAATGGCTCTGGCCGGTATTCGGACTCTTGACTATTGGAGGCGTCTCTACAGTAATTGCATCTATCTCTGGTTGGCTTGACGGCTACGGCCCCATAGTATGGTTCTTTGCTGCGCTTTTAGCGATGCTGGTAGCATCTCTAATCGCGTCTCTCGTCTCTGTAGCCAGGGAACATTGGATAATGGCATCCGCCAGCCGTCAATGGAAAAACGAAGTTCATGGAATCAATCCCTTAGATTCTGATTTTAGGAACACAAGGATTAATATTAACGATCTTGCGCACCCTATAAAGAGAACAATTGAAGGTAAAAAAATACATGGGTGCGAAATAATTGGACCAGCAAATATTATTCTTCTTGGTGGCAATAAAAGGCCTACTTTATTGGCTAACAATATTTTTTTTGGATGTAATGTTTTTGCAATAAAAGATAATACATGTATACCTGTAAGAGATACTTTTATTGTCATAAAAGATACAGATATAATAGATTGTGAAATAGCAAGATGTAATGTTTTTGTAACAGAGCGCATCGCATCAGAATTTGAGAAAAGCGGCATAAAACTTCTTAGGTTAGGATAGCAGAAGCTTATAGAATAAATTTTGTTTTTTATAAGGAACAAGAGAGTCTTTTATTATATAGCATGGCATTAGGCGCAAGGCCCTATCGGTGGCGGGCACCTGACCCTCTGCGCCTCTGCGCCTCTGCGTTTTCAGAAAAAGCATGACCCTTCCCCTTATCGTCTTCGCGCTAGAATCCGAGAGCCGGGGCCTGTTCGCCCCGCATCGCGTCCTGCACACCGGGGTGGGGAAGGTGAACGCCGCCCACGCCCTGACCAAGGCCATCGACGCGGAACGGCCCGGCGTAGTCATAAACCTGGGCTCTGCGGGCAGCGCGGTGCACGCGGCGGGCTCCGTCGTGGCCTGCACGGCCTTCGTACAGCGCGACATGGACGTGACCCCCCTGGGCTTTGCGCCGCACGCCACGCCCTTTGACGCCACGCCCGTTCCTTTGGTCTATGGCCATCCCGTGCCGGGCCTACCAGAGGCCACCTGCGGCACGGGGGACCGCTTTGAGACCGCGCACACGGGGGGGGGCTATGACATCGTGGACATGGAGGCCTTCGCCCTGGCCCTTGTGTGCCAGCGGGAGGACGTGCCGTTCGCGTGTCTGAAGTACATATCAGACGGGGCGGACGGCGCGGCGGCGCAGGACTGGGGAAAGGCCCTAGAGGACGGGGCGGCCAAGCTCCGGGCGGCGCTAGGCGATTTTTTGAGGGCGTTCCCTATATAATACTTGACACGACGGCGCGCCGGCGCTACCCTGCCCGGCATGACAGGCAACCCCCCCCCCTTACCTGTGGACGCACATGTAACGTTGGGCCTGGCCCTTGCCCGGATGGTTGGGCGTTTGGGGTTGGACCGTTCTGTAAGCCGGGAATGCCTGGACGCTATTGAGACAGCGTGCGCAGGCCTTAGAGATAAGTGGAATACACCCATTTGTGCCGTTTACATGGGCACGCAGGGCCCTATGCGTGCGGATGCCGTGTGGGGCGGGCTTGTTTTTAATGTCATAACGGCAATCCTGCCTAAAGAAAACGCCGACACCCTCGCCCTCGCGCAGGAGGCGTTTATGGCGGCGTGCGACGACCCTGATCCCGCGCCATGAGCTTTTCCCGCATGAACAGAAGGCATGTTGGGGCCGCAGTTGCGCAGCGCGTGCGTGGTGGGCTATCGTGGCGCAGACGGAATATTTTAAAGGCGCGCGCACCATGGCTGATGAGCCACAAAACACGCAGAGTCGGGCCAAGCCAGACCCAGCCACGGCCGGGCTGGGGCAGGTTTTGCTGCGCAACGCGTTCTACCGTGATGGCTACCGGGCCCTCCTCAGCATCGCCCTGGTCCAGGGTGTGGCCCTCCTCCTCCTTGTCGTTGCGCTGGCCACGGTCGCCCTGACCAAAAAAACCCAGGATATCTACTTCGCCACGACGCAAGACGGGCGGCTTATCCGGATGATGCCCCTGAACGAGCCGAATCTGTCCGACGCGGCCCTGCTCTCCTGGGCTGCGCAGGCCGCTTCGGAGGCCCTGACATTTGGGCACAACGACTACAGGCGCAGGCTCCAAGAGGCCCAGCGCCACTTCACCAAGGCCGGCTGGGACTCTTTCACAAAAGGCCTGGAGGCCTCGGACCTCATCCCCCGCCTGGAGGCAAACAACCAGGTCTTGACGACTGTCCCGTCCCAGGCCCCGATGATTGAGAGCCAGGGCCCGATGAACGGGATGTACACATGGGTTGTGCAGATACCCGTGGTGCTGACCTACCAGTCCGGCAATATACGGGACCCTCACAGGTACACCCTTCGCGTTGTGATCGTGCGCGTGCCCGAACTGGAGAGCCCCTATGGCGTGGGGATACAAAAGTTTGTTTATGACCCATAGGGGGGCCGTGCGGTGCGGATAGAGGCGGACACAAAGCTGGACTTCAAGGACGTTCTGATACGGCCCAAGCGCTCCACGCTGGCCAGCCGGCGGGACGTGGACATCGCGCGGAACTTCACCTTCCGCCACTCCGGCGCGGCGTTCGCGGGCGTGCCCCTCATCGCGGCCAACATGGACGGCGTGGGGACCTTCGCCATGGCCCGCGCCTTCGCGGAAGACGGCAACGGCCTGACCGTGGCCCTGCACAAGCACTATCCCCTGGACGCCCTGATCGCGTTTTGGGACGCGGAGCCCGCCGCCGCAGCCCAGGTCTGGTACTCCATCGGCCTGGCCGAGGAGGATGAGGACAAGCTGCAGGCCTTCCTCGCCGCCCGCCCGGGGGCCGTCACCCGCCTGTGCCTGGACGTGGCCAACGGCTACGCCGAGCCGTTTGTGGAGGCCGTCCGCCGCCTGAAGGAGGGCCTGGCGCGCGACATGACCCTCATGGCCGGCAACGTCGTGACGGGGGAGATGGTGGAGGAGCTCACCCTCGCGGGCGTGGACGTGGTGAAGGTCGGCATCGGCCCCGGCAGCGTCTGCACCACCCGCACCATGACCGGCGTGGGCTACCCACAGCTCTCGGCCATCATAGAGTGCGCGGACGCCGCCCACGGCCTGAAGGGCCTCATCTGCGCGGACGGGGGCTGCGCCGTGCCCGGTGACGTGGCCAAGGCCTTCGGCGCGGGGGCGGACTTCGTCATGCTGGGCGGGATGCTGGCCGGGCACGACCAGGCCGAGGAGCCCGTCGTGGACGGCGAGATCGTCTTCCACGGCATGTCCTCCACCCGCGCCATGGACCGGCACAAGGGCGGCGTGGCGGAGTACCGCGCGAGCGAGGGCAAGGCCGTGCGCGTGCCCCGCCGGGGGGACGTGGCCGCCACGCTGCAAGACATCCTGGGCGGCCTGCGCAGCGCGTGCACCTACGTGGGGGCGCAGCGGCTCAAGGAGCTATCCAAGCGCACCACCTTCATTTGCGTGGGGCAGCAGGTGAACGACGCCTTCACGGGGCGGGAGGGGTAGGTCCGCGCCGTGTTGCAGGGACCGCGCAGGTTTGGTTTGCGCAGGAGGCCCTCTGTCTGATATTTTTTATAAGGCACGATAACAACGCTCCCCCCCACGCCGATTGCCGAGGGTACGCCGTTTCCCGAAAACTGGAATGCCTTTGCGCGGCTCATGAAAAAGCATGGATACGCCACACTTCAAGGGAACGAGTATTTTGCTTTTTGGTACAAAAAGATCGCTGCTGAAATAGCAGGGGTCAAAATACGCCCAGAGGACTGGATCCAACGGGCGCACACAATCTTTGCCGGTGCGGGCACTAGCACGGTTCATATCTCTCTATATACGGATTGGCGGGTTAGCAATTTGGGGGATGGCAATAACCACACGCAACCCTTTCCGGCCAGCCACAGCGGCGGACCTCGATGAAGCGATGTAGACCCGCGCCCCACACAAGCGCGCGGGCCCGATAGTGCGCTGCAACATTTTTGCAGCGCCGGGGCGCGGGGCGTGCTACACTGCCACCCATGCGTTTGGCACAGCGGCTTATTCATACCATAGGGGCCCTGCCCCCCCGGCGCGGGTGTGGGGCAGCGTGGTCAAGGTTCTGGGCCTGCGGGTGGAGGTCGCTGGCCTGGGCGCGCACGCGGCCGTGGGCACGCGCCTCCTGCTCACGCCGCCACATCGCCCTGCCGTGCCGTGCGAGGTCGTGGGCTTTGCGGGCCCCCTGGCCCTGGCGCTGCCCTTTGGTGCTCTGGACGGCGTGGGTCCAGGGTGCCGGGCCCTTTTGGAGCCTGGGGCGGCGTCCGTCGCGCCCTCGCGCGCGTGGCTGGGCCGGGTGGTGGACGCCCTGGCCCGCCCCATTGACGGCAAGGGCCCCCTGCCCCACGGCGCGCCCCACATCCCCTTACGCAACGTCCCGCCTCCGCCCACGGCCCGCGCGCGCCTTGGCGCACAGCTAGACCTGGGCGTGCGGGCCGTGAACGCCTTCACCCCCATGCGGCGGGGTCAGCGGCTGGGCATCTTCTCCGGCTCCGGCGTGGGCAAATCAGTCCTCCTGTCCATGATGGCGCGGTACACGGCGGCGGAGGTCGCGGTCATCGGCCTGGTGGGGGAGCGTGGGCGGGAGGTCGCGGAATTCCTGGAGGACGATCTGGGCGCAGACGGCCTGGCCCGCTCCGTCGTGGTCGTGGCCACGGGGGACGAGCCCGCCCTGGCACGCCGGCAGGCAGCCTACCTGACTCTGTCCATCGCTGAGTCCTTCCGGGACGCGGGCACCGACGTCCTGTGCCTTATGGACTCCCTCACGCGGTTTGCCATGGCCCAGCGGGAGATCGGCCTGTCCGCCGGGGAGCCGCCGACGGCCAAGGGCTACCCGCCAACTACCTTTGGGGAACTCGCACGCCTGCTGGAGCGCGCCGGCCCCGGCCCCTCCGGCACGCGGGGCTCCATCACCGGCCTTTTCTCCGTCCTGGTGGAGGGCGGGGACATGGACGAGCCCGTGGCGGACGCCGTCCGGGGCCTGGTGGACGGGCACATCGTGATGCGCCGGGCGATCGCGGACCGGGGGCGCTTCCCGGCCATAGACGTCCTGGCCTCCCTCTCGCGCGCGATGCCAGAGGTCCTGCCCGAGGACCGGCGGGCCCCAGTGGCCCGTGCGCGGCGGCTCCTGTCCACGTACGAGGACATGGCGGAGCTGATACGCCTGGGGGCGTACAAGAAGGGGTCCGACCCGGCGGTGGACGAGGCGATCGCGCTCTACCCGCGCCTGGAAGCCTTCCTGACGCAAGACCGCGCAGAGCGCAGCGACATAAACGCCGCGTTTGATGCCCTGGCGGAGATCGTGGGGGCGGCAGAATCTTCATAGTAGCCGTAGCTGACGCATTGCAGATTTATGCTCCACAACACGCACGATGGTTTGCTCCTTGCGCAACCCCTTGGCTGTCATGAACTGACGCTCGCGCAATTCGCATATCAAATAGTCGTTCTTTGCAAATGCGACTTCGTCTCGCGCTATCTGGCCCAGAAAGCCCGCATCCTGTATGTCTACACTAAAAACTTCCGCCCCTTCGGTCACGCGCCATTTGTTGTCTTCCTTGAAACTCAGCGAAACAATTTGCAGATTTGCCCTTCGTATTATGTCCTGTATTTCTTCGTCCTCCGGTTCTGGAATATCAAAGGCTGGGACATCCTGTTTAGTAATGTTGAGAGTCTCCTGTCCTGTGCGTTTGATGGAAAGTTTTTCAATACCCTCCCTCTCCAGAGCGCTAGCAACACGGCGTGCGCGCTCCCGCACAGCCTGGCTCTCGGCTAGACGGACGGTTTTTGGGTTTGTAATAATATAAGTATCGCCTATGTGCACGGATACAGATCCATCAGGCCTTTCTTCCCGTTTATCTGGGCGCTTGCCCCTTAAAAAAACCAAAAGATATAAGAGGCCAGCAATTTGCCCTGCACGAAACAGTAGGTCAGCCAAATCGTTTGCCGCAGATAGACCCTCTTTGCTGTCCGCAAGCGTATCCCACAGAGCCTGTGCACCTTGTGCAAGAGATTGGAAGAGCTGGATGTCTACCTCAAATGAGCCTTGAGCGGTTGCGTTCACGCGTACAGAGATTTGGGCTTTTTCGCCGTTTATTTCCGCGTTTGCAGTTTGAATGAGGTCTCCCAAGGCCAGAAGGGCGGGAGCTAGAGCCTGCACGTCTATGGTGCCGTTTTGGACGGCTGGGCCATCAAAAACAAAAGTTAGGCGCGCCTCAGACATGAATGGAGCTTATCACCCCAGGACGATTGCGTCACCTATCTCCTACCCCCCGGCGGGCTCCACATCGTGGGGGCCGAAAGCTAGGCGCGCTATTGCGGTCCCCGGCACCCCCGGACTATCAAGGGTGCATGGAGCCCCTGCCCCAGACCATCGCCGACATCCGCGCCGGCATCCGCGCCGGGCGCTACCCGAACGAAGCCGCGGTGTCTCAGAGCATCGTCCGCCGCGTGCTGGAGTGCCTGGGCTGGCCCATCTACGACCCGCAGATCGTGTGGCCCGAGTACAGCCAGGCCGGCGGCGGGCGCGTGGACTACGCCCTGTGCCACCCGGCGCGCAAGCCCCTTATTTTCATAGAGGTCAAGCCCATAGGGAAGGGCGACGGGAACGAGCGGCAGCTGTTTGAATACGCGTTCCACGAGGGCGCGCCGCTGGCCGTCTTGACCGACGGGCAGGGTTGGAGCGTGTTCCTGCCCTCGGGCCAGGGGGACTACGCCGACCGGCAGGTGTACAAGATTGACCTGCTGGAGCAAGGCGCCGAGGAGGCCGCCGCGCGGCTGGTGCGCTACCTGGGCTATGAGGCCGCCACGAGCGGGCAGGCCCAGCGCGATGCGGCGCGCGATTATGAGGGCCGCGCCCGACGGCGGGAGATGGCGCGCGCCCTGCCCAGGCGTGGGGGCGGCTGCTGGCCAGCGGGGACGAGGCCATCGTGGCCGCCCTGGCGCGGGAGGTGGAGGACATCTGCCGCTACCGCCCCGATGCGGACATGGTGGAGGATTTCCTGGCCGGGCAGGTGTCCCACACTCCCCCCCCTGCCCCCCTTGGGCGGGCCCCCGCACATGCCCCCCCCTTGAAAAGGGAGCGCATCCCAACTTCCTCCCCCTTGAAAAGGGGGGGGTTAGGGGGGGGTCCAACCGCCGCAACAGGCCAAATGGGCTTCACCCTCCACGGGCGGTTTACGCCCACCAAGAACGCCATACAGACCCTCATCGGCCTGTTTGAGGCCCTCCAGGCCGCCGACCCCACCTTCCACGAGCGATGCGCCGCTCTGCCTAAGAAACACGGACGAAAATATCTGAGTCTAAACAGAAAAGATATGTTTCGGAGCGAAAAAAGGGCTATGGACCCTAGTTGGTCACATCAACTGAAGAGCGGGTATTACATAGTTGCTACAAATTATGGCCCAGAGATAGAAAGGGCTACAAAGATGGCCTGCCAGGTCATGAACCTCACCTACGGCCGCGACGTTATTCTGCATTTGGGGGAGGCAGGGATATGACCACGGACAGCCCGGAAGTCACTTGCCGCCCGCGTCCAAGATCCCTGGACCCACATGCGACCGGCCCACACGGGGCGAGAGGGCGCGAAAGCGCCCGCCCCCCATGTGGTGTTGGGGCGGGCCGGGCCGGGCCGGGCGCTTAGCCCGCCACCTTCGCCTTGCGAAAAACGGGCCCCGCGCGCGGCGGCGGGCTCCACCCTCACTCCCGACAGACGGCCTGCGCGGCTAAGCGGCGCTGTCCTTCAGAAAGCGCGCGGCTTTGTCCGCCAAGCGCTGCGCCACGTCGTGCTTGTCCATCTCAGGCCAGGACTCCGCGTCCCGCCCGTCCATCAGGGTGACAGCGTTGCGCGCCGCGCCGATGCCCACACCCGGGCCCACCAGATTCGCCACGACCCAGTCCGCGCCCTTGGCTGCGCGCTTTTGCGCCGCACGGGGCAAAAGGGCCTGCGCGTCCGTCTCCGCCGCGAAGGCCACGACCAGGGCCGGGCGCGGCTGCGCACCCGCCACCGCAGCCACGATATCCAGGGTCTGTGTAAAGCGCAGCGAGGGAGGGCCCTCGGCCTTGTGCACCTTGTCCGCCCGGGCCTCCGGCGCCCAGTCCGCCACTGCCGCCGCGCCGACGAAGATGTCCGCAGGCAAAGCGTCCAGAACCGCGCCCAGCATCTGCTGCGCGCTCTCCACCCGCCGGACCTCGGCCACCCCCGGCGGATCCGCAAGGGCCACAGGCCCTGTGACCAGAACGACCTGGGCCCCCGCAGCGGCCAAGGCCCTCGCCACCGCGTGGCCCTGCATCCCAGAGGACCGGTTCGCAAGCACCCGCACGGGGTCCACGGCCTCCCACGTAGGGCCGCTGGTCACCAC
>JAEPEX010000048.1_pt1 | contig 13921 bp, 18 predicted proteins | sample 9130951 | NCBI WGS metagenome assembly JAEPEX01 (sample SAMN17228542, study PRJNA684324) | microbial mat metagenome | biome: saline marsh[ENVO:00000054]; feature: microbial feature [ENVO:01000007], biofilm[ENVO:00002034], sulphate-reducing...; material: estuarine water [ENVO:01000301]|estuarine... | reverse complement strand
GCCGGCGCCTTGATGGCGAGGCACTGCCGAACGGTAGTGCCGAGAATATCCAGATCGATTTGGGCTCCGGAAAAATGATACCCGGCTTTGAAGATCAATTGATCGGCAGCGTAGCCGGCCAGGAGCTTGATTTCGACGTTACTTTTCCCGATCCACATCCAGTGGAGAACCTAGCTGGCAAGCAAGTTCGCTTTCATGTCGTCGTACATGATGTAGCAATGCCGGTTTTGCCGGAAGTGGATGCGGAATTTGCCCGACAATTCGACATCGAGGATGGTGATTTGGATAAATTCCGTGCTGCTGTGCGCATCAACGCACAATATGAAGTGGCAAAGCAAGTCAAAGCCAGTGTAAAGCGACAAATTTTCGATGCGGTGTGGGAGGCGAACCCGATCGATGTGCCGGCGGTATTGGTGGCCGAACAGATAAAAATGGCGAGCAGCGTCTGCAGGGTGCCGACAGTAGCCTAATCCTTCAGTTTCCGGATGAATTGCTGGAGGATCAAGCAAAACGCAGCGTTGCAATTCAACTGATTGTCGCCGAAATCATCAAATCGCATGATATGGTTCCAGACGAAGATCGCGTTCGCGCACTAGCAGCGACTCTTGCCGAAGGCTATGACAACCCGGCCGCAGTCATAGCTCACTACTACGCTGATAGCCAGAAGCTGGAAACCATCAAGTCGATGGTCCTAGAGGATATGGTGGTCGAGCACCTACTCGTGGACGCTGAGGTCCAGGAGGAGCCAATGACCTTCGACGCGCTTAAAATGGAGCAGGAAGGCGCTTGATCGGCAACGCCTAAGACGCCATCTATCTAGCTGGAATATGGCATATATGGTGCTTCCCAATCTTAGGATCTATGCAATTCCAACAAACCTGAGTCTTAATTTCCTGTCGTCGCGCGAGGTCATACGATGATAAAGTCGTCTTTAGATACACGGATGAATGAGAATACTGGAGACGCGGGGCTGGAATCCGCGGGGCGCTCGGGCTGATCCCGATGGTGATCGAACAGACTGCTCGCGGTGAGCGATCATTCGACATCTTTTTCCCGTCTACTCAAAGAGCGGGTAGTTTTTCCTGGTGGGGCCAGTCGAGGACCACGTTGCTAACTTAGTCGTCGCGCAGCTGTTATTTCTAGAATCAGAAAACCCTGATAAGGATATCCATTTCTACATCAACTCACCAGGTGGGGCTGTGACCGCGGGTTTGGCGATCTACGATACCCATGCGTTTCATCCGGCCGGATGTAAGTACGATGTGCATAGGTCAAGCCGCCAGTATGGGGGCGTTGCTGCTCGCCTGGAGGTGCCAAGGGAAAACGTTTTTGTCTTCCACACTCGCGCATGATGATTCATCAACCCCTTGGGGGATTCCAGGGTCAAGCCACTGACATCGACATTCACGCTCGTGAAATACTGCATATTCGCGAACAGCTGAACGAGATTTTAGCCTACCACACCGGCCAACCGCTTGAAAAAATTGCCGAGGACACCGATCGTGATCGTTTTATGGGCGGTGAAGTGGCGGTGGAATATGGCTTGATCGATAAAGTACTGGATGTGCGGGAGGCCGTCGCCGATAAACCTACCTGATATGCATCCATTGACGAGTGGAATCCGATATAAGCCTCCTGCCTGGCGACGAATATCTACTGTATAGGCTACAGATGTTCTTTTATATACTTCTTTAGTGTACCATGGGGGCTACTGTAGCCTACCCTTACGTCCTACTTATAGACCTCCACACGAGTTAGTGTCCGCACTCAGTAGGAATCTCTGCCCGGAGGATCTGAGATGACTAAAGGTTAGCTTCCAGGCAACTTTCGCATCGAGTTTACATGTTCCAAGTCGATTTTCCATCACCGAACAACTGACATCAGCGTCTTGCCATCTGGTCGCAAACAGTTATGATTAACGTCATTATTTTGGTGTGACGGGTTCTGAACCCCCTGTCGATGCATCTTTCGGAGAGTAGCCCACCCATGAGCGGAAACACCCACGGAAAGAATGACGAAGGTAAGCTCTTGTACTGTTCTTTCTGCGGCAAGAGTCAGCACGAGGTGCGCAAGCTAATCGCTGGTCCATCTGTATTCATTTGCGATGAGTGTGTCGAACTCTGTAACGACATCATTCGCGAGGAGATGCAGGAGGGCGTGGGCGAAGCGACTAGTCGGTTGCCCAAGCCTCGGGAGATCAATGACAGCCTTAACCAGTATGTCATCGGCCAAGAGCAGGCTAAAAAGGTATTGTCGGTCGCCGTCTACAACCACTATAAGCGCCTTGAGGCAGCGGACGCTAAAGAAGATATCGAGATTGCAAAGAGTAATATTCTGCTGATCGGACCCACTGGATCGGGTAAAAACACTGCTCGCGGAGACCCTGGCGCGACTGCTCAATGTTCCGTTCACAATCGCCGATGCCACAACGCTCACTGAAGCCGGCTATGTTGGCGAGGACGTCGAGAACATCATTCAGAAGCTGCTACAAAAGTGCGACTATGACGTTGAAAAGGCGCAAACCGGGATTGTCTACATTGACGGAAATCGACAAAATCTCGCGAAAATCCGATAACCCATCAATCACCCGGATGTTTCTGGGGAGGGTGTTCAACAGGCCTTACTTAAACTGATTGAAGGGACGATTGCCTCAGTACCGCCGCAGGGCGGTCGCAAGCATCCGCAACAAGAGTTTTTGCAGGTCGACACGTCCAATATTCTGTTCATTGTCGGCGGTGCCTTTGCTGGCTTGGATAAAGTCGTGCAACAGCGTTGCCGCAAGGGCGGTATCGGCTTCTCTGCGGAAGTCCATAGTACGAACGATGACCGTCGCATTGGTGAGTTGCTGAGCAGCGTCGAACCGGAAGATCTGATCCGTTACGGACTGATACCGGAATTCGTTGGTCGATTGCCGGTCATGGCAAACCTGGAGGAATTGGATCAGAAAAGCGCTGGTTCGAATCCTTACCGAGCCCAAACATGCACTGCATAAGCAGTATGCTCGGCTGTTCTCGATGGAAGGCTGCGAACTAGAGCTGCGTGATGATGCACTCCAAGCAATCGCGGTGAAGGCGATGGAGCGTAAGACCGGTGCTCGAGGTCTGCGCACAATTATGGGAACAGGTTCTACTTGACATCATGTATGACCTGCCCTCGATGGAAAGCGTCAGCAAAGTGGTGGTGGACTCGTCGGTCATTACCGGCGAAAACAAACCTTTTGTGATCTATGACGGTGGTGAGAAACAACAACGCGCCGCGGCAGATTGATTTATGCATCTCGAAGCCTGAAATCAGCTGCGCTTCGTTCATATCATGCCTTTAGATGCCTTGTCGCCGATTGGCTCACTCTGTGAGCCACGTTGGATCTGATTTTACCCGAACCTCCAATTGTCCCGAGCCTCTGGCTTGCTCCGAGTCTTGGGATCATTGGTGATTTCAGACTCAGTCCCAATGAAGCGCCCGGTCTGAGCCCTAACCTCCCTTCAGAACGTCAACGATCTTTTCTTCCTCGACGCTCGTTCCAGAGGTCAATACTTCCTTGTATTTACCATCGACTGGGTACGCGCTCGATACACCCAAAGTGGAGTTTTTATGGCCAAGCGCGAAACTGACATCAAGGATCTTCTCCATGCCCGATCAGGCATCGGCGGATCAAGAAGTACCGGTTCTACCGTTGCGTGATGTTGTGGTTTATCCGCACATGGTGATTCCGTTGTTTGTTGGTCGCGACAAGTCTATCAGGGCGCTCGACTCCGCCATGGCCAGCGACAAGCAAAATTCTACTCATCGCCCAAAAAAACGCCGACGTGGACGACCCGGCGATCGCCGATTTGCATGTAATTGGCACACTGGCCAACATCCTGCAACTGCTCAAGCTACCTGACGGAACCGTCAAGGTACTAGTGGAGGGTCACCGGCGGGCAAAAGCTACGTCATTTCTGACCACCGAGCAAGTATTCTCGGCAAATGTCCAACCGATGGATGAAAAATTAGAAGCTGACGATCGTGAGCAAGAGGTATTAATGCGTTCAGCCGTGGCGCTGTTCGATCAGTACGTCAAGCTGAATAAAAAAGTTCCACCGGAAGTGCTTACCTCATTGTCGAGTATCGACGAGGCGGGTCGCCTAGCCGATACCATGGCGGCACACATGTCTCTGAAGCTTGATGAAAAGCAGAATGTCTTAGAGATGGTGGATGTGCAACAACGCTTGGAACATCTGATGGGGTTGATGGAGGCCGAAAATGACATTTTGCAGATGGAAAAGCGTATCCGTGGTCGCGTCAAGCGACAGATGGAGAAGAATCAGCGGGAGTATTACCTCAACGAGCAAATGAAGGCGATCCAGAAAGAACTGGGTGAGCTGGAAGATGCACCGAACGAGCTCGAAGATCTTGCTCGACGCATCGATGCTGCGGGCATGCCAAAAGAGGTCAAGGATAAGGCGACTACAGAGCTCAATAAACTTAAACTCATGTCACCGATGTCGGCAGAGGCCACAGTTGTACGCAACTATGTCGATACGCTGGTTTCGGTGCCATGGAAGAAGCGGACGCGTATCCGCAATGACATTCGCGTCGCAGAACAGGTTTTAGACACCGATCATTACGGGCTGGAAAAAGTAAAAGAACGGATTCTCGAATATCTTGCGGTCCAGCAGCGTGTGCGCAAGCTCAAGGGGCCTATTCTTTGTCTAGTTGGCCCACCTGGCGTCGGCAAAACATCTCTCGGGCAGTCCATTGCACGTGCTACAAACCGTAAGTTCGTACGGATGTCACTTGGCGGTGTGCGCGATGAGGCAGAAATCCGCGGCCATCGGCGTACCTACATTGGCGCATTGCCCGGAAAGATCATTCAGTTGCTGTCCAGAGCACAGTCACGTAATGCATTTTTCCTACTCGATGAAATTGATAAAATGGCGATGGACTTCCGGGGCGATCCGGCATCGGCGCTGCTCGAGGTACTGGACCCGGAGCAAAATAACAGCTTCAACGATCACTATCTGGAAGTTGACTTCGACTTATCCGAAGTGATGTTTGTCGGCACAGCAAATAAAAACGTGACCATGTGATTGTCTCGCCGGCTACACGGAAATAAAAGTGAATCCTGAGCGATATCTGATTCCGAACAAATGAAAATAACGGACTGAAGCGCGCGAACCAGATACGAGAGGCGCGGACGCGATATCGTTCGTTATTATACGCGGGCGGAGTGCGCACTCGAACGAGAAAAAATCTGAGGAAGTAGTCAAGAAGACTAAAAAGCGCGAACCATCATTCGAACAAGCTTAGAAAAAATCTCGGGTGCGTCGCTTCGTTTGCTGCGGATGAGCATGATCAGATCGGACAGGTGACTGGACTGGGTGGACAGAGGTCGGTGGCGACTGTGGTTGAGTCAGCTTGGCCCGGAAGAGTAAGTTCACTTATCCGGCCACTGAGATGTTATGCAAGAGTCGATCAGCCGCATTGACGTCGTACGAGTAAAGTGCTTACTCGGACCAATTCAGGATATTGTCAGCAGTCCAGTACCGATTGCATGTCATCGGGCGGCGCGAGGTGGGGCAAATTTTGGCTACTTCTCCTGCAGATGATTCTCGTCAGGCCACTCCTGCCTCGCGCGTATAAACGAACGATATCGGTACCGCGCCCTCTCGTATCTGAAGTTCGCCGCGCTTCAGTCCGTTATTTTTCATTTGCTTCGGAATCAGATATCGCTCAGCGATATTCACCTTTTCATCTTCCGTGTAGCCGGCGAGACGAATCACTTCCATCCGGTCAAGCAGTGCCGGCGGTATGTTAAGGGTATTTGCTGTGCCGACAAACATCACTTCGGATAAGTCGAAGTCAACTTCCAGATAGTGATCGTTGAAGCTGTTATTTTGCTCCGGTCCAGTACCTCGAGCAGCGCCGATGCCGGATCGCCCCGGAAGTCCATCGCCATTTTATCAATTTCATCGAGTAGGAAAAATGCATTACGTGACTGTGCTCTGGACAGCAACTGAATGATCTTTCCGGGCAATGCGCCAATGTAGGTACGCCGATGGCCGCGGATTTCTGCCTCATCGCGCACACCGCCAAGTGACATCCGTACGAACTTACGGTTTGTAGCACGTGCAATGGACTGCCCGAGAGATGTTTTGCCGACGCCAGGTGGGCCAACTAGACAAAGAATAGGCCCCTTGAGCTTGCGCACACGCTGCTGGACCGCAAGATATTCGAGAATCCCGTTCTTTTACTTTTTCCAGCCCGTAATGATCGGTGTCTAAAACCTGTTCTGCGACGCGAATGTCATTGCGGATACGCGTCCGCTTCTTCCATGGCACCGAAACCAGCGTATCGACATAGTTGGCGTACAACTGTGGCCTCTGCCGACATCGGTGACATGAGTTTAAGTTTATTGAGCTCTGTAGTCGCCTTATCCTTGACCTCTTTTGGCATGCCCGCAGCATCGATGCGTCGAGCAAGATCTTCGAGCTCGTTCGGTGCATCTTCCAGCTCACCCAGTTCTTTCTGGATCGCCTTCATTTGCTCGTTGAGGTAATACTCCCGCTGATTCTTCTCCATCTGTCGCTTGACGCGACCACGGATACGCTTTTCCATCTGCAAAATGTCATTTTCGGCCTCCATCAACCCCATCAGATGTTCCAAGCGTTGTTGCACATCCACCATCTCTAAGACATTCTGCTTTTCATCAAGCTTCAGAGACATGTGTGCCGCCATGGTATCGGCTAGGCGACCCGCCTCGTCGATACTCGACAATGAGGTAAGCACTTCCGGTGGAACTTTTTTATTCAGCTTGACGTACTGATCGAACAGCGCCACGGCTGAACGCATTAATACCTCTTGCTCACGATCGTCAGCTTCTAATTTTTCATCCATCGGTTGGACATTTGCCGAGAATACTTGCTCGGTGGTCAGAAATGACGTAGCTTTTGCCCGCCGGTGACCCTCCACTAGTACCTTGACGGTTCCGTCAGGTAGCTTGAGCAGTTGCAGGATGTTGGCCAGTGTGCAATTACATGCAAATCGGCGATCGGCCGGGTCGTCCACGTCGGCGTTTTTTTTGGGCGATGAGTAGAATTTGCTTGTCGCTGGCCATGGCGGAGTCGAGCGCCCTGATAGACTTGTCGCGACCAACAAACAACGGAATCACCATGTGCGGATAAACCACAACATCACGCAACGGTAGAACCGGTACTTCTTGATCCGCCGATGCCTGATCGGCATGGAGAAGATCCTTGATGGTCAGTTTCGCGCTTGGCCATAAAAACTCCACTTTGGGTGTATCGAGCGCGTACCCAGTCGATGGTAAATACAAGGAAGTATTGACCTCTGGAACGAGCGTCGAGGAAGAAAAGATCGTTGACGTTCTGAAGGAGGTTAGGGCTCAGACCGGGCGCTTCAATTGGGACTGAGTCTTGAAATCACCAATGATCCCAAGACTCGGAGCAAGCCAGAGGCTCGGGACAATTGGAGGTTCGGGTAAAATCAGATCCAACGTGGCTCACAGAGTGAGCCAATCGGCGACAAGGCATCTAAAGGCATGATATGAACGAAGCGCAGCTGATTTCAGGCTTCGAGATGCATAAATCAATCTGCCGCGGCGCGTTGTTGTTCTCACCACCGTCATAGATCACAAAAGGTTTGTTTTCGCCGGTAATGACCGACCGAGTCCACCACCACTTTTGCTGACGCTTTCCATCGAGGGCAGGTCATACATGATGTCAAGTAGAACCTGTTCCATATTGTGCGCAGACCTCGAGCACCGGTCTTACGCTCCATCGCCTTCACCGCGATTGCTTGGAGTGCATCATCACGCCAGCTCTAGTTCGCAGCCTTCCATCGAGAACAGCCGAGCATACTGCTTATGCAGTGCATGTTTGGGCTCGGTAAGGATTCGAACCAGCGCTTTTCTGATCCAATTCCTCCAGGTTTGCCATGACCGGCAATCGACCAACGAATTCGGGTATCAGTCCGTAACGGATCAGATCTTCCGGTTCGACGCTGCTCAGCAACTCACCAATGCGACGGTCATCGTTCGTACTATGGACTTCCGCAGAGAAGCCGATACCGCCCTTGCGGCAACGCTGTTGCACGACTTTATCCAAGCCAGCAAAGGCACCGCCGACAATGAACAGAATATTGGACGTGTCGACCTGCAAAAACTCTTGTTGCGGATGCTTGCGACCGCCCTGCGGCGGTACTGAGGCAATCGTCCCTTCAATCAGTTTAAGTAAGGCCTGTTGAACACCCTCCCCAGAAACATCCCGGGTGATTGATGGGTTATCGGATTTTCGCGAGATTTTGTCGATTTCGTCAATGTAGACAATCCCGGTTTGCGCCTTTTCAACGTCATAGTCGCACTTTTGTAGCAGCTTCTGAATGATGTTCTCGACGTCCTCGCCAACATAGCCGGCTTCAGTGAGCGTTGTGGCATCGGCGATTGTGAACGGAACATTGAGCAGTCGCGCCAGGGTCTCCGCGAGCAGTGTTTTACCCGATCCAGTGGGTCCGATCAGCAGAATATTACTCTTTGCAATCTCGATATCTTCTTTAGCGTCCGCTGCCTCAAGGCGCTTATAGTGGTTGTAGACGGCGACCGACAATACCTTTTTAGCCTGCTCTTGGCCGATGACATACTGGTTAAGGCTGTCATTGATCTCCCGAGGCTTGGGCAAACCGACTAGTCGCTTCGCCCACGCCCTCCTGCATCTCCTCGCGAATGATGTCGTTACAGAGTTCGACACACTCATCGCAAATGAATACAGATGGACCAGCGATTAGCTTGCGCACCTCGTGCTGACTCTTGCCGCAGAAAGAACAGTACAAGAGCTTACCTTCGTCATTCTTTCCGTGGGTGTTTCCGCTCATGGGTGGGCTACTCTCCGAAAGATGCATCGACAGGGGGTTCAGAACCCGTCACACCAAATAATGACGTTAATCATAACTGTTTGCGACCAGATGGCAAGACGCTGATGTCAGTTGTTCGGTGATGGAAAATCGACTTGGAACATGTAAACTCGATGCGAAAGTTGCCTGGAAGCTAACCTTTAGTCATCTCAGATCCTCCGGGCAGAGATTCCTACTGAGTGCGGACACTAACTCGTGTGGAGGTCTATAAGTAGGACGTAAGGGTAGGCTACAGTAGCCCCCATGGTACACTAAAGAAGTATATAAAAGAACATCTGTAGCCTATACAGTAGATATTCGTCGCCAGGCAGGAGGCTTATATCGGATTCCACTCGTCAATGGATGCATATCAGGTAGGTTTATCGGCGACGGCCTCCCGCACATCCAGTACTTTATCGATCAAGCCATATTCCACCGCCACTTCACCGCCCATAAAACGATCACGATCGGTGTCCTCGGCAATTTTTTCAAGCGGTTGGCCGGTGTGGTAGGCTAAAATCTCGTTCAGCTGTTCGCGAATATGCAGTATTTCACGAGCGTGAATGTCGATGTCAGTGGCTTGACCCTGGAATCCCCCAAGGGGTTGATGAATCATCATGCGCGAGTGTGGAAGACAAAAACGTTTTCCCTTGGCACCTCCAGCGAGCAGCAACGCCCCCATACTGGCGGCTTGACCTATGCACATCGTACTTACATCCGGCCGGATGAAACGCATGGTATCGTAGATCGCCAAACCCGCGGTCACAGCCCCACCTGGTGAGTTGATGTAGAAATGGATATCCTTATCAGGGTTTTCTGATTCTAGAAATAACAGCTGCGCGACGACTAAGTTAGCAACGTGGTCCTCGACTGGCCCCACCAGGAAAACTACCCGCTCTTTGAGTAGACGGGAAAAGATGTCGAATGATCGCTCACCGCGAGCAGTCTGTTCGATCACCATCGGGATCAGCCCGAGCGCCCGCGGATTCCAGCCCGCGTCTCCAGTATTCTCATTCATCCGTGTATCTAAAGACGACTTTATCATCGTATGACCTCGCGCGACGACAGGAAATTAAGACTCAGGTTTGTTGGAATTGCATAGATCCTAAGATTGGGAAGCACCATATATGCCATATTCCAGCTAGATAGATGGCGTCTTAGCGTTGCCGATCAAGCGCCTTCCTGCTCCATTTTAAGCGCGTCGAAGGTCATTGGCTCCTCCTGGACCTCAGCGTCCACGAGTAGGTGCTCGACCACCATATCCTCTAGGACCATCGACTTGATGGTTTCCAGCTTCTGGCTATCAGCGTAGTAGTGAGCTATGACTGCGGCCGGTTGTCATAGCCTTCGGCAAGAGTCGCTGCTAGTGCGCGAACCGCGATCTTCGTCTGGAACCATATCATGCGATTTGATGATTTCGGCGACAATCAGTTGAATTGCAACGCTGCGTTTTGCTTGATCCTCCAGCAATTCATCCGGAAACTGAAGGATTAGGCTACTGTCGGCACCCTGCAGACGCTGCTTCGCCATTTTTATCTGTTCGGCCACCAATACCGCCGGCACATCGATCGGGTTCGCCTCCCACACCGCATCGAAAATTTGTCGCTTTACACTGGCTTTGACTTGCTTTGCCACTTCATATTGTGCGTTGATGCGCACAGCAGCACGGAATTTATCCAAATCACCATCCCTCGATGTCGAATTGTCGGGCAAATTCCGCATCCACTTCCGGCAAAACCGGCATTGCTACATCATGTACGACGACATGAAAGCGAACTTGCTTGCCAGCTAGGTTCTCCACTGGATGTGGATCGGGAAAAGTAACGTCGAAATCAAGCTCCTGGCCGGCTACGCTGCCGATCAATTGATCTTCAAAGCCGGGTATCATTTTTCCGGAGCCCAAATCGATCTGGATATTCTCGGCACTACCGTTCGGCAGTGCCTCGCCATCCAAGGCGCCGGCGTAGGAAATTGTTAATCTGTCGTTGGGCTCCGCGGGACGCTCGACAGGGGACCAGGTCTTGTGCTGACTTCGTAGCCGGTTCACGATCTGATCGATGTCGCTGTCTGCCAAGTCGACAACCGGGCGTTTGATGAGCTTGCCGGCAAGACTGACGGTGGTAATTTCCGGAAGCACCTCGAACTTCGCTTTATAGGCATAGCGTCGCGCACGTCGGTCTATGTCTGGTTCGATGTCCGGCGGTGACGCCAGACGCAGTTCTTGTTTGGCGATTGCTTCGGATAACGAGTCTTTTACCATCTCGCCAAAGACTTCATTACTTACACCGTCCGCCAAACCGCTGTCGCAGAATTCGCATCGGCACCTTTCCGGGGCGAAACCCCGGGAGACGCGCGCTGGAAGCGAAATCCTGAAGGCGTTTTGTCGATTTCCCGCTCGATATCATCCGGCGACAGCTCTACAATCATCTGGCGGGCGAGCCCCTCACCATTTTCGACAGTCACTTGCATTTAGGCAATCTCCAGTATGGGTTCCGCTAAACTTGCAAAAGCGCGGAAGTATATCCCTGGAACGGGGTACGATCCAGGCCAATATCGTCTGGTAGCATCAGCACCTCATTCTTTACATAAGCCAGCCGCCCATACGTTGAGCCCATGTCCCGCCCGACCAATGCCTTGATCGATCTGGCGGCGATCCGCCACAATTATCGCACCGCTAAAGCGCTGAGCGCAGGCGCGCAAGTTGTTGCCGTGGTCAAGGCCAACGGCTATGGACATGGCGCCATACCAGTCGCTCGCGCACTGGATGCGGAGGCCGACTCGTTTGCCGTCGCCTGTACTGAGGAGGCCATGGAATTGCGCGAGGTTGGCATCCGCCGCCCGATCTTGCTGCTTGAGGGGGTATTCGATCCCGCTGAACTTGTGATCGCAGATCACGCCAAACTGACGCCAGTGATTCACAGTCTGAGACAACTGGACTGGCTGCTACAAGCGCGACCAGCTAGAGCGTTTGACGTTTGGCTGAAAATGGATAGCGGCATGCACCGTATCGGCCTTGCACCGGAAGATTTTGCCGCAGCCTACGCAAAGCTCGAGCGCTGCCAACATGTCAGGCAAATTGTTTTAATGAGCCATTTGGCGCGCGCAGATGAACTTGACAGCGATGCAACCGAGCATCAACTTGCCTGCTTCAGACGCCTATACCAACGCAATCGACGCCCCGCGCAGCCTTGCCAACTCAGCTGCCGTACTTGCATGGCCGGCAACTCATTATGAATGGGTGCGCCCGGGCATCATGCTCTACGGCGCAACGCCCCTGAACGCACCACATCCACACTCCGGCAGATTGCAAACGACCATGCGCCTGGAATCAACACTGATCAGCATACGCGAGTTAGCTGCTGGCGAAGCGATTGGCTACGGTGCACGCTATGTTTGCAAAAAACCCACGCGTGTGGGCGTAGTCGCCATTGGATACGCGGATGGTTATCCGCGACATGCCCGCGATGGCACACCAGTGGTGGTCAAAGATCGGCAAGCAGTATTATTGGCCGGGTATCCATGGATATGCTGACTATCGACCTAAGCGCGATCCCGGATGCCAGTATCGCGACCCCGTGCAACTCTGGGGTGATCAGGTCTCCGCCAACGACGTCGCATCCGCAAGCAATACGATCGCCTACCAACTGTTCACCGGGATCTCGCGCCGCGTTCCGCTGTGTTATGCCGATTGTGCAACAATTTCGACTTCGGGCATTTGTAGCGTCCGCGACAAACAACAGGATCTCGGCAGGCCCAGATATTAAAAAACAGTCACCTAGAGATCGCTGCCAGCTTAGGCATGGCATTTGCATGTGAACTCTCAAACTTTGCGATGCACTATCGACCATAGTGCTTACCTGACAATTCGAGAGGGCGTGTGATGCAACAAGAGCTCAGTCAAGCCGGCTCAGCCGGAACTGCGGCCGGAGGCTGCGCTTCCGGCAGCTGCGGTAGCGGCGCCGGCAGCAATGCGGGAGGCAGCGCAAATAGTCTTGCGCATCTCCCAGAACATATCCGCGCCAAAGTGCATAACCACCCGTGCTTTTCCGAACAGGCACATCATCACTATGCGCGCATGCATGTGGCAGTGGCACCGGCGTGTAACATTCAGTGTCACTACTGTAACCGCAAGTATGATTGCTCCAATGAATCACGCCCAGGGGTCGTATCCGAGGTAATGACGCCGGAGCAGGCGGTGAAAAAGACCCTGGCAGTGGCCGCCGCAATCCCACAGATGAGCGTACTCGGCATCGCGGGTCCGGGTGATCGCTCGTAATCCGGAGCGCACACTGGCACCTTCCGTGCGCTAAGCGAGAAGGCTCCAGACATCAAGCTGTGCGTTTCTACCAACGGCCTGCACTGCCGGAGTTAGTGGATGAAATCTGCCAACATAATATCGATCCGTTACCATTACGATCAACTGCATAGATGCGGAGATCGGCGCCAAGATTTATCCTTGGATCTTTTGGAATAATCGCCGTATCAAAGGGATCAAGGGCGCCCGCATTCTGATCGAGCAGCAGCAAAGGGCTTGCAGATGCTTACCGATCGTGGAGTATTGGTCAAGGTCAATTCTGTAATGATTCCGGGCGTGAATGACCAACACCTGAAGAAGTCAGCCGCGTTGTCAAGGCCAAGGGCGCATTCTGCACAATTGTCATGCCGCTCATTGCCGAACCGGAACATGGCACTTTTACGGCATTATGGGCCAGCGCGGCCCCAATCACGACGAGTTACAAGCCTTGCAGGAAGCCTGCGCCGACGACGGTGCCGGTGGTATGGCCATGATGCGTCATTGTTCGACAATGCAGAGCTGACGCCGTGGGCATGCTTGGCGAGGACCGGGGTGCCGAATTTACGCTGGAAAAAGTCGAAAAAATGGACATCGACTACAACGCGGCCATGCAGCGGCGCGCCGAAGTGCATGCCGCTATCGAAGCCAATCGCGAAGCGCAGAATCAGCAGCGTAATGAGACCTTCATCCCAATCGCGGCGCTGAAGCGTCCAGCCACAGCAAATGTAACCGCGGAATCGA
>JAEPEX010000130.1_pt1 | contig 13922 bp, 14 predicted proteins | sample 9130951 | NCBI WGS metagenome assembly JAEPEX01 (sample SAMN17228542, study PRJNA684324) | microbial mat metagenome | biome: saline marsh[ENVO:00000054]; feature: microbial feature [ENVO:01000007], biofilm[ENVO:00002034], sulphate-reducing...; material: estuarine water [ENVO:01000301]|estuarine... | reverse complement strand
GGTATGTCACGCGCCTCGTAGGTCATGCCTTTAGAAGCCTCATCCCAATAAATCGCTTTTCATACGAATGAGGTCAACGACACCGACAAAGTTTTCCTCAGCACCGATCGGCAGCTGAATGGGTATCGCATCGCCACCAAGCCGATCTCTGACTTGCTCTACAACACGCAGGAAGTTTGCACCCATGCGGTCCATCTTATTAACGAATGCTAATCGCGGAACACCATACTTGTCCGCCTGACGCCAGACCGTTTCGGACTGGGGCTCGACGCCTCCGACCGCACAGAACACCGCGCAGGCACCGTCCAGCACGCGCAGAGAGCGCTCGACTTCAATGGTAAAGTCAACATGCCCGGGAGTATCGATGATGTTAATTCGATGTTCCGGGAACTGTTTATCCATGCCTTGCCAGAAGCAGGTGGTCGCAGCAGAGGTGATGGTGATCCCACGCTCCTGCTCCTGTTCCATCCAATCCATCGTCGCAGCGCCGTCGTGCACCTCCACCGATCTTATGAGATAGGCCAGTGTAGAATAGGATGCGCTCGGTGGTGGTGGTTTTACCCGCATCAATATGAGCCATGATGCCGAGATTCCGATACCGATCGATTGGTGTACTACGTGACACGACTGTATCCGCCTATGTTAGCGATGAGCTTCAGTTCAGTTGCGACTTGTTCGAATTCCGTGGGGATTTCGATTACATGGAGGTTTGAATCCATGGGAGTGGCCGAGCTTCAATGGTTCTACTTCCTACCAGCGATAGTGCGAGAACGCCTTATTTGCATCCGCCATTCGGTGTGTATCTTCCTTCTTCTTCACCGCCGAACCACGCGCATCGCCGGCATCCATGAACTCCCCAGCCAAGCGGAGCGCCATTGATTTCTCAGAGCGCTTTCGTGCCGCATCAATCAACCAGCGCATTGCCAGGGTGTTGCGGCGAGACGGACGCACCTCAATCGGAACTTGGTAGGTCGCCCCACCGACGCGTCGGGACTTAACTTCAACCACTGGACGAACGTTTTCCATTGCTTGTTCCAACCACTCGACAGGATCAGTATTTTTCTTGTCCGCAACCTGATCAAGTGCTCCATACATGATTCGCTCGGCAACCGATTTTTTACCGTCTTCCATCAGCATATTAATGAACTTGGCGAGCAGTTCGCTTCCGTGCTTCGGATCCGGCAGGATCTGGCGACGGGCGACAATGCGTCTTCTTGGCATGTTCTGAAGCTCCGGGTTCCTGAATGAGGCAATACGTTAGATTATTACGATAGACCGAAACATACGATGATTTCAGCTCTTCGGGCGCTTTGCACCATACTTGGACCGACCCTGTCGCCGCTTTTCAACTCCTGAGGTATCTAACGTGCCGCGAACGGTATGATAGCGTACCCCGGGCAAATCTTTGACACGCCCACCTCGAATCAGCACAACTGAGTGCTCTTGAAGATTATGGCCTTCACCGCCGATATAGGATGGCAACCTCGAAGCCATTGGTCAGGCGCACCCGAGCAACCTTGCGCAGCGCAGAATTCGGCTTCTTTGGCGTGGTCGTATAAACTCGCGTACAAACACCCACGCTTTTGCGGGGCAGCTCTCGAGTGCCGGCACGTTGCTCTTGGCAATTTTGCGCTTACGCGGATTACGGACCAACTGATTGATTGTCGCCATGACAAACTCCACCAATGCGCATTGCGCAATTCAACACCTAAAACGAACGAAAGATAATACTGAATCAGCCCACAGCATCTCTGACCAGACCAGCCAGTAGTGCAGGCGCAGGATTCGATGTAGGTAAGCGGCTAATGTGAAGGCCGACGCCTTACGGCATCGGGCCTTGGAAATCAGCGAGCCGACAAGAGTAACCGGCGAGCTAAGACGAGAAGTATATTTGTGCTTAACCGCCCTGTCAACAACTCGTACTATGTAAGCTGGCGTTCCAACGTCCCTAACGCGGATTTCGTACGATAGATCCCGGATTCGACTGAGTAGACTCGTACCCTATTCCGCCTCGGACTCCGACGTATTCAACGCCTGTTTCAGCGCCTGCTCTAAATCCTCAGCCGCCATTTCCATTCGCTCGTCGCCTCCTCCGCCGAGATCGGCATGTCGTTTGCGGCGGCGCTCCGTATGATAGGCAAGGCCGGTTCCGGCCGGAATCAGGCGCCCGACAATCACATTCTCTTTCAGGCCATTTAGGCCATCATGAGAGCCGCGCACCGCGGCTTCGGTAAGAACTCGAGTGGTTTCCTGGAACGACGCGGCTGAGATGAATGACTCAGTTGCCAGCGATGCCTTGGTAATGCCGAGTAACAAGGGTTCAAATATAGCTGGATTCTTGTTTTCGGCAAGCACACGCTCGTTCTCCCGCCATCAACACTGATTGATCCACCTGCTCGCCGCGTAACAGGCGGGTATCGCCGACGCTGGTAATTTCGACCTTCCGCAACATCTGCCGAACGATGACCTCGATGTGCTTGTCGTTGATTTTTACGCCCTGCAGTCGATAGACGTCCTGAATCTCTTTGACGAGATACTCGGCAAGTGCGGTCACACCCTTCAAACGCAGAATGTCATGAGAGTTGAGTTCACCCTCTGATATGACTTCACCCCGCTCCACGCGCTCGCCTCGAATACACTGACATGGCGCCATTTCGGGATCAGCTCCTCGACTGCTTCACCGTCGTCGGTAGTGATGACAAGGCGCTGCTTACCCTTGGTGTCCTTGCCCAAAACTGACGGTACCGGTTGCCTCGGCCAATAAGGCTTGGTCCTTTGGCTTACGCGCCTCGAACAAATCCGCAACTCGCGGCAGACCGCCTGTGATATCGCGTGTCTTTGACGACTCCTGAGGGATACGCGCCAGGATATCTCCAACGCCAACATCGGCACCATCGGCGACCGAGACGATCGCACCTGCCGGCAGAAAGTAGCGCGCGGGCAGATCTGTGCCGGCTAGCTTCAGCTCCTCGCCATCTTCATCCAACAATTTAACCATTGGTCGTAGATCTTTGCCAGCGCTCGGGCGCTGCTTCGGATCCATGATCTCAACCGATGCCAGGCCGGTGACATCGTCCGTCTTGCTCTGCACCGTTACGCCATCGAGAAAGTCCTCAAAGCGCAATTTGCCGGCAACTTCAGTTACCACAGGATGAGTATGCGGATCCCAACTGGCAACAATGGCACCGCCTTCCACGGCGTCACCGTCATTAACCGCCACGGTGGCACCATAAGGAATCTTATAGCGCTCTTTCTCCAAACCTTTGTCATCACTAATGGTCAATTCGCCAGATCGAGATACGGCCACCAGATTACCGCTGTGATGGCGCACGGTCTTGATGTTGTGCAGGCGTACTGTACCGCTCGCCTTTACCTGCACGTTACTAATCGCCGCGGCCCGAGATGCCGCGCCACCGATATGGAAGGTGCGCATGGTCAGCTGCGTACCAGGCTCACCGATAGACTGTGCAGCAATGACACCAACCGCTTCACCTTGGTTCACGCGGTGTCCGCGAGCCAAGTCGCGGCCATAGCATTGGGCGCAAACACCGACTCTTGCCTCACAGGTAATCGCTGAACGCACCATCACCTGATCGATCCCCATGGATTCCAGCTGTGTAACCCAGCTCTCATCCAGTAATGTGCCGGCTTCACAGATCACATCGTCACTGCCGGGCTTGTAGATGTCACTGGCTGTAACACGCCCAAGAATTCGATCACGCAGCGGCTCGACGACATCACCACCCTCGATGATCGGCGTCATGAGTAAACCTTTCTCGGTGCCGCAATCCACGGTCAGCACCACCATGTCCTGAGCCACATCTACCAGGCGGCGAGTCAGGTAACCTGAATTGGCTGTTTTCAGCGCCGTATCGGCAAGTCCCTTTCGGGCACCGTGGGTGGAGATAAAATACTGAATTACGTTGAGACCCTCGCGGAAATTCGCAGTAATCGGTGTTTCGATAATCGACCCATCGGGCTTGGCCATCAGGCCGCGCATGCCCGCAAGCTGTCGTATCTGAGCGGCGGAACCACGGGCACCGGAGTCGGCCATCATATAGATCGAATTAAACGAATCTTGCTCGGCTTCTTTGCCATCACGATCGATGACGATATCCTTACCCAGTTTTCGCATCATTGACTTCGCGACCTGATCATTGGTGCGTGACCAGATATCGACGACTTTATTGTATCGTTCACCGTTGGTCACCAATCCTTGGGTATACTGATCCTCGATCTCGCGCACCTCGTCCTCGGCGCGCGCTAGAATCTCGACCTTTTGGTCTGGCACTTCCATGTCCTCCAGGCCGATGGATACACCCGCGCGGGTGGCCATTCGGAAACCTAGATACATAATTTGATCAGCAAAGACGACGGTATCTTTGAGTCCAAGGATCCGATAACAGTGATTGATCAGTCTTGATATGGCTTTCTTCCCTAGGGTACGGTCGACCATATCGAACGGCAGTCCGGTAGGGACTATCTCCCATACCATGGCGCGGCCAATGGTCGTGTCACGAATGCTCCAGCGCTCTTCGCTGGAACCATCTTCAGCGCGGGTCAGCTCACGGATGCGTACTTTGACCTTGGCATGCAGATCCGCATGACCGGTCTCGTAAGCACGGCGCGCCTCTTCGATGCCGGACAATACCAAGCCCTCGCCCCTCGCATTGACGCGAGCACGCGTCATGTAATAGAGTCCAAGCACCACGTCCTGGGATGGCACGATGATCGGCTCGCCATTGGCAGGCGACAGTATGTTATTGGACGACATCATCAGCGCCCGCGCTTCAAGCTGGGCCTCCAACGATAATGGCACATGCACCGCCATTTGATCACCGTCAAAATCGGCATTAAAAGCAGTACACACTAACGGATGCAACTGGATTGCCTTACCTTCGATCAGCACCGGCTCAAAGGCTTGAATGCCGAGACGATGAAGCGTCGGTGCACGGTTCAGCATTACCGGATGCTCGCGAATGACTTCCTCGAGAATGTCCCAAACCTCCGGTGTTCCGCGCTCGACCATTTTCTTGGCGGCTTTAATGGTTGCCGCTAGCCCACGACTCTGCAGCTTGCTGAAGATAAACGGCTTGAACAACTCCAACGCCATACGTTTGGGCAAACCGCATTGGTGCAGTTTCAACGTCGGGCCGACAACAATGACCGAGCGGCCAGAGTAGTCAACGCGCTTGCCCAGTAAGTTCTGGCGAAAACGTCCCTGTTTCCCCTTTATCATATCGGCCAATGACTTCAGGGGGCGCTTGTTAGTGCCGGTGATAGCGCGACCGCGGCGACCGTTGTCGAGCAATGCATCAACGGCCTCTTGCAGCATACGCTTTTCGTTACGTACGATAATATCTGGTGCAATCAGGTCAAGTAGCCGCTTCAAACGATTGTTGCGATTGATTACACGCCGGTAGAGATCATTGAGATCTGAGGTGGCGAAGCGACCACCATCGAGCGGTACGAGAGGACGCAATTCTGGCGGCAACACCGGCAGCACCGTCAGGATCATCCATTCTGGACGATTTCCTGAAGCCTGCAAGGATTCAATCAGTTTCAAACGCTTCGACAGCTTTTTGATCTTGGTCTCGGAGTTGGTCGACTCGATATCCTCACGCATCTGTTTGACCTCAGCATCAAGGTCAATGGTACGCAGCAGTTGAAATACCGCTTCCGCACCCATGCGCGCATCGAACTCGTCGCCGTTCGCCTCCAACGCGTCCAAATATTGGTCATCGGTCAACAACTGGTTGCGCTCGAGATCGGTCATCCCGGGATCGACGACCACAAAGGACTCGAAGTAGAGCACGCGCTCAATGTCCCGCAGCGTCATGTCAAGCAGCAGCCCGATCCGCGACGGAAGTGACTTCAGAAACCATATGTGCGCCACCGGGCTGGCAAGATCGATATGTCCCATACGTTCCCGCCGGACCTTGGCTAGGGTTACCTCTACGCCACACTTTTCACAGACTACGCCGCGGTGCTTCAAACGCTTGTACTTACCGCACAGACACTCATAGTCATTGACCGGACCAAAAATCTTCGCGCAGAACAGGCCGTCTCGCTCGGTTTGAAGGTACGGTAGTTGATAGTCTCCGGCTTCTTGACCTCGCCGTAAGACCAAGAATGGATCATCTCCGGAGATGCCAAACCGATACGAATGGCATCGAATTCTAGAACCTGGCCCTGCTGCTTGATGATTCTGAGTAGATCTTTCAAGATCTTACCTCCTTAGGGAGAAAGAGCCGAAGGCCGGGAGCCGAAGGCCAAAAAGCGAGTGTTCGAGACGCGGGAATGAAAGCCGGTAGGAATTGCATATCTATATTATCCTAGACTTCCAGGCTTGAAGCCCTGTCTGTTCTTCAATGCTTGCTCCAGCTCGACATTGATACCGAGCGATCGGATTTCTTTGACCAAGACAGGGCTTCAAGCCTGGAAGTCTAGGATAATATAGATGGCAATTCCTACCGGCTTTCATTCCCGCGTCTCGAACACTCGCTTTTTGGCCTTCGGCTCCCGGCCTTCGGCTCTTTCTCCCTAAGGAGGTAAGATCTTGAAAGATCTACTCAGAATCATCAAGCAGCAGGGCCAGGTTCTAGAATTCGATGCCATTCGTATCGGTTTGGCATCTCCGGAGATGATCCATTCTTGGTCTTACGGCGAGGTCAAGAAGCCGGAGACTATCAACTACCGTACCTTCAAACCCGAGCGAGACGGCCTGTTCTGCGCGAAGATTTTTGGTCCGGTCAATGACTATGAGTGTCTGTGCGGTAAGTACAAGCGTTTGAAGCACCGCGGCGTAGTCTGTGAAAAGTGTGGCGTAGAGGTAACCCTAGCCAAGGTCCGGCGGGAACGTATGGGACATATCGATCTTGCCAGCCCGGTGGCGCACATATGGTTTCTGAAGTCACTTCCGTCGCGGATCGGGCTGCTGCTTGACATGACGCTGCGGGACATTGAGCGCGTGCTCTACTTCGAGTCCTTTGTGGTCGTCGATCCCGGGATGACCGATCTCGAGCGCAACCAGTTGTTGACCGATGACCAATATTTGGACGCGTTGGGAGGCGAACGGCGACGAGTTCGATGCGCGCATGGGTGCGGAAGCGGTATTTCAACTGCTGCGTACCATTGACCTTGATGCTGAGGTCAAACAGATGCGTGAGGATATCGAGTCGACCAACTCCGAGACCAAGATCAAAAGCTGTCGAAGCGTTTGAAACTGATTGAATCCTTGCAGGCTTCAGGAAATCGTCCAGAATGGATGATCCTGACGGTGCTGCCGGTGTTGCCGCCAGAATTGCGTCCTCTCGTACCGCTCGATGGTGGTCGCTTCGCCACCTCAAGATCTCAATGATCTCTACCGGCGTGTAATCAATCGCAACAATCGTTTGAAGCGGCTACTTGACCTGATTGCACCAGATATTATCGTACGTAACGAAAAGCGTATGCTGCAAGAGGCCGTTGATGCATTGCTCGACAACGGTCGCCGCGGTCGCGCTATCACCGGCACTAACAAGCGCCCCCTGAAGTCATTGGCCGATATGATAAAGGGGAAACAGGGACGTTTTCGCCAGAACTTACTGGGCAAGCGCGTTGACTACTCTGGCCGCTCGGTCATTGTTGTCGGCCCGACGTTGAAACTGCACCAATGCGGTTTGCCCAAACGTATGGCGTTGGAGTTGTTCAAGCCGTTTATCTTCAGCAAGCTGGCAGAGTCGTGGGCTAGCGGCAACCATTAAAGCCGCCAAGAAAATGGTCGAGCGCGGAACACGGAGGTTTGGGACATTCTCGAGGAAGTCATTCGCGAGCATCCGGTAATGCTGAACCGTGCACCGACGCTTCATCGTCTCGGCATTCAAGCCTTTGAGCCGGTGCTGATCGAAGGTAAGGCAATCCAGTTGCATCCGTTAGTGTGTACTGCTTTTAATGCCGATTTTGACGGTGATCAAATGGCGGTGCATGTGCCATTATCGTTGGAGGCCCAGCTTGAAGCGCGGGCGCTGATGATGTCGTCCAATAACATACTGTCGCCTGCCAATGGCGAGCCGATCATCGTGCCATCCCAGGACGTGGTGCTTGGACTCTATTACATGACGCGTGCTCGCGTCAATGCGAGGGGCGAGGGCTTGGTATTGTCCGGCATCGAAGAGGCGCGCCGTGCTTACGAGACCGGTCATGCGGATCTGCATGCCAAGGTCAAAGTACGCATCCGTGAGCTGACCCGCGCTGAAGATGGTTCCAGCGAAGAGCGCTGGAGCATTCGTGACACGACCATTGGCCGCGCCATGGTATGGGAGATAGTCCCTACCGGACTGCCGTTCGATATGGTCGACCGTACCCTAGGGAAGAAAGCCATATCAAGACTGATCAATCACTGTTATCGGATCCTTGGACTCAAAGATACCGTCGTCTTTGCTGATCAAATTATGTATCTAGGTTTCCGAATGGCCACCCGCGCGGGTGTATCCATCGGCCTGGAGGACATGGAAGTGCCAGACCAAAAGGTCGAGATTCTAGCGCGCGCCGAGGACGAGGTGCGCGAGATCGAGGATCAGTATACCCAAGGATTGGTGACCAACGGTGAACGATACAATAAAGTCGTCGATATCTGGTCACGCACCAATGATCAGGTCGCGAAGTCAATGATGCGAAAACTGGGTAAGGATATCGTCATCGATCGTGATGGCAAAGAAGCCGAGCAAGATTCGTTTAATTCGATCTATATGATGGCCGACTCCGGTGCCCGTGGTTCCGCCGCTCAGATACGACAGCTTGCGGGCATGCGCGGCCTGATGGCCAAGCCCGATGGGTCGATTATCGAAACACCGATTACTGCGAATTTCCGCGAGGGTCTCAACGTAATTCAGTATTTTATCTCCACCCACGGTGCCCGAAAGGGACTTGCCGATACGGCGCTGAAAACAGCCAATTCAGGTTACCTGACTCGCCGCCTGGTAGATGTGGCTCAGGACATGGTGGTGCTGACCGTGGATTGCGGCACCGAGAAAGGTTTACTCATGACGCCGATCATCGAGGGTGGTGATGTCGTCGAGCCGCTGCGTGATCGAATTCTTGGGCGTGTTACAGCCAGTGACATCTACAAGCCCGGCAGTGACGATGTGATCTGTGAAGCCGGCACATTACTGGATGAGAGCTGGGTTACACAGCTGGAATCCATGGGGATCGATCAGGTGATGGTGCGTTCAGCGATTACCTGTGAGGCAAGAGTCGGTGTTTGCGCCCAATGCTATGGCCGCGACTTGGCTCGCGGACACGCGTGAACCAAGGTGAAGCGGTTGGTGTCATTGCTGCACAGTCTATCGGTGAGCCTGGTACGCAGCTGACCATGCGCACCTTCCATATCGGTGGCGCGGCATCTCGGGCCGCGGCGATTAGTAACGTGCAGGTAAAGGCGAGCGGTACAGTACGCCTGCACAACATCAAGACCGTGCGCCATCACAGCGGTAATCTGGTGGCCGTATCTCGATCTGGCGAATTGACCATTAGTGATGACAAAGGTTTGGAGAAAGAGCGCTATAAGATTCCTTATGGTGCCACCGTGGCGGTTAATGACGGTGACGCCGTGGAAGGCGGTGCCATTGTTGCCAGTTGGGATCCGCATACTCATCCTGTGGTAACTGAAGTTGCCGGCAAATTGCGCTTTGAGGACTTTCTCGATGGCGTAACGGTGCAGAGCAAGACGGACGATGTCACCGGCCTGGCATCGGTTGAGATCATGGATCCGAAGCAGCGCCCGAGCGCTGGCAAAGATCTACGACCAATGGTTAAATTGTTGGATGAAGATGGCGAGGAGCTGAAGCTAGCCGGCACAGATCTGCCCGCGCGCTACTTTCTGCCGGCAGGTGCGATCGTCTCGGTCGCCGATGGTGCCGATGTTGGCGTTGGAGATATCCTGGCGCGTATCCCTCAGGAGTCGTCAAAGACACGCGATATCACAGGCGGTCTGCCGCGAGTTGCGGATTTGTTCGAGGCGCGTAAGCCAAAGGACCAAGCCTTATTGGCCGAGGCAACCGGTACCGTCAGTTTTGGCAAGGACACCAAGGGTAAGCAGCGCCTTGTCATCACTACCGACGACGGTGAAGCAGTCGAGGAGCTGATCCCGAAATGGCGCCATGTCAGTGTATTCGAGGGCGAGCGCGTGGAGCGGGGTGAAGTCATATCAGAGGGTGAACTCAACTCTCATGACATTCTGCGTTTGAAGGGTGTGACCGCACTTGCCGAGTATCTCGTCAAAGAGATTCAGGACGTCTATCGACTGCAGGGCGTAAAAATCAACGACAAGCACATCGAGGTCATCGTTCGGCAGATGTTGCGGAAGGTCGAAATTACCAGCGTCGGCGATACCCGCCTGTTACGCGGCGAGCAGGTGGATCAATCAGTGTTGATGGCGGAGAACGAGCGTGTGCTTGCCGAAAACAAGAATCCAGCTATATTTGAACCCTTGTTACTCGGCATTACCAAGGCATCGCTGGCAACTGAGTCATTCATCTCAGCCGCGTCGTTCCAGGAAACCACTCGAGTTCTTACCGAAGCCGCGGTGCGCGGCTCTCATGATGGCCTAAATGGCCTGAAAGAGAATGTGATTGTCGGGCGCCTGATTCCGGCCGGAACCGGCCTTGCCTATCATACGGAGCGCCGCCGCAAACGACATGCCGATCTCGGCGGAGGAGGCGACGAGCGAATGGAAATGGCGGCTGAGGATTTAGAGCAGGCGCTGAAACAGGCGTTGAATACGTCGGAGTCCGAGGCGGAATAGGGTACGAGTCTACTCAGTCGATCCGGGATCTATCGTACGAAATCCGCGTTAGGGACGTTGGAACGCCAGCTTACATAGTACGAGTTGTTGACAGGGCGGTTAAGCACAAATATACTTCTCGTCTTAGCTCGCCGGTTACTCTTGTCGGCTCGCTGATTTCCAAGGCCGATGCCGTAAGGCGTCGGCCTTCACATTAGCCGCTTACCTACATCGAATCCTGCGCCTGCACTACTGGCTGGTCTGGTCAGAGATGCTGTGGGCTGATTCAGTATTATCTTTCGTTCGTTTTAGGTGTTGAATTGCGCAATGCGCATTGGTGGAGTTTGTCATGGCGACAATCAATCAGTTGGTCCGTAATCCGCGTAAGCGCAAAATTGCCAAGAGCAACGTGCCGGCACTCGAGAGCTGCCCGCAAAAGCGTGGTGTTTGTACGCGAGTTTATACGACCACGCCAAAGAAGCCGAATTCTGCGCTGCGCAAGGTTGCTCGGGTGCGCCTGACCAATGGCTTCGAGGTTGCATCCTATATCGGCGGTGAAGGCCATAATCTTCAAGAGCACTCAGTTGTGCTGATTCGAGGTGGGCGTGTCAAAGATTTGCCCGGGGTACGCTATCATACCGTTCGCGGCACGTTAGATACCTCAGGAGTTGAAAAGCGGCGACAGGGTCGGTCCAAGTATGGTGCAAAGCGCCCGAAGAGCTGAAATCATCGTATGTTTCGGTCTATCGTAATAATCTAACGTATTGCCTCATTCAGGAACCCGGAGCTTCAGAACATGCCAAGAAGACGCATTGTCGCCCGTCGCCAGATCCTGCCGGATCCGAAGCACGGAAGCGAACTGCTCGCCAAGTTCATTAATATGCTGATGGAAGACGGTAAAAAATCGGTTGCCGAGCGAATCATGTATGGAGCACTTGATCAGGTTGCGGACAAGAAATACTGATCCTGTCGAGTGGTTGGAACAAGCAATGGAAAACGTTCGTCCAGTGGTTGAAGTTAAGTCCCGACGCGTCGGTGGGGCGACCTACCAAGTTCCGATTGAGGTGCGTCCGTCTCGCCGCAACACCCTGCAATGCGCTGGTTGATTGATGCGGCACGAAAGCGCTCTGAGAATCAATGGCGCTCCGCTTGGCTGGGGAGTTCATGGATGCCGGCGATGCGCGTGGTTCGGCGGTGAAGAAGAAGGAAGATACACACCGAATGGCGGATGCAAATAAGGCGTTCTCGCACTATCGCTGGTAGGAAGTAGAACCATTGAAGCTCGGCCACTCCCATGGATTCAAACCTCCATGTAATCGAAATCCCCACGGATTCGAACAAGTCGCAACTGAACTGAAGCTCATCGCTACATAGGCGGATACAGTCGTGTCACGTAGTACACCAATCGATCGGTATCGGAATCTCGGCATCATGGCTCATATTGATGCGGGTAAAACCACCACCACCGAGCGCATCCTATTCTACACTGGCCTATCTCATAAGATCGGTGAGGTGCACGACGGCGCTGCGACGATGGATTGGATGGAACAGGAGCAGGAGCGTGGATCACCATCACCTCTGCTGCGACCACCTGCTTCTGGCAAGGCATGGATAAACAGTTCCCGGAACATCGAATTAACATCATCGATACTCCCGGGATGTTGACTTTACATTGAAGTCGAGCGCTCTCTGCGCGTGCGACGGTGCCTGCGCGGTGTTCTGTGCGGTCGGAGGCGTCGAGCCCAGTCCGAAACGGTCTGGCGTCAGGCGGACAAGTATGGTGTTCCGCGATTAGCATTCGTTATAAGATGACGATGGGTGCAAACTTCTGCGTGTTGTTAGAGCAAGTAGAGATCGCTTGGTGGCGATGCGATACCATTCAGCTGCCGATCGTGCTGAGGAAACTTTGTCGGTGTCGTTGACCTCATTCGTATGAAAGCGATTTATTGGGATGAGGCTTCTAAGGCATGACCTACGAGGCGCGTGACATACCGATGATATGCTCAGTCTCTGTACGAATGGCGCGAAAAAATGGTCGAAGCCGCGGCTGATGCTACTGAAGAGCTATGGAGCAGTACCTCGAGGGTGGCGAATTGTCAAATGATGACATCAAGAAAGGATTGCGTCTGCGTACATTACGCAGCGAGATCGTTCCAATGCTCTGTGGTTCAGCCTTTAAGAATAAGGGTGTACAGGCGATGCTGGATGCGGTGGTGGAATATATGCCGGCTCCGCCGGATGTGCAGGCCATTCAAGGAGTAATTGATGACGGCGCGGAGACGATCGAAACGCGCCCGCCGGAAGATGATGCGCCTTTGCGCTCTTGCATTTAAGATTGCGACCGATCCTATGTTGGTACGCTAACATTCTTTCGGGTTACTAGGGGTGCTGCACTCTGGCGACACGGTGCTCAATCCGGTTAAAGGTAGAAGGAGCGAGTGGGTCGTATTTTGCAAATGCACTCTAACGATCGCAAGAATTAGGAAGTCCGTGCTGGAGACATCCGCCGTAGGTCTTAAAGATGTGACCACAGGAGATACGCTGTGCGCTGTGGACAAGCGCATTACCTTGGAGCGGATGGATTCCCGAGTCATTTCGGTCGCCGTTGAGCCGAAGACAAAAAGCGACCAGGAAAAGATGGGTGTCGCCCTATCGAAGCTTGCGCAGGAAGATCCATCATTTCGAGTTCGCACGGATGAGGAATCGGGTCAGACAATTATCTCTGGTATGGGCGAGTTACATCTTGAAATCATTGTCGACCGAATGAAGCGCGAATTCAGTGTCGAAGCCAATGTGGGTGCGCCACAGGTCAGTTACCGGGAAACCATCCGCAAGCCGGTTGAACAAGAGACAAAATTCGCCCGTCAGTCGGGTGGTCGTGGGCAATATGGACATGTCTATTTACGAATTGAACCGCAGGAGGCTGGAGCCGGTTATGAATTCGTCAACGCAATCGTCGGTGGTGCTGTACCTAAAGAATATATCCCCGCTGTCGACAAGGTATACAGGAAGCCATGAGTAATGGAATCATGGCGGGCTTCCCGATGGTTGACATCAAAGTGACGCTTTATGACGGCTCGTACCATGAGGTCGATTCAAGTGAAATGGCATTCAAAATTGCGGGGTCGATGGGGCTTAAGGAAGGGGCTGGAAAAGGCAA
>JAEPEX010000035.1_pt1 | contig 14362 bp, 18 predicted proteins | sample 9130951 | NCBI WGS metagenome assembly JAEPEX01 (sample SAMN17228542, study PRJNA684324) | microbial mat metagenome | biome: saline marsh[ENVO:00000054]; feature: microbial feature [ENVO:01000007], biofilm[ENVO:00002034], sulphate-reducing...; material: estuarine water [ENVO:01000301]|estuarine... | reverse complement strand
GCGATGCGCCGCGACCCGGCGCATCACCCGCTTCATCTTGAAGCCAGGGCCGACACGGCCGACCAGATCAGCCGACCCTGCCACATCGCGAACATGCTCTCGCCGGCATCCACGTCGGGCGATCCGCCCTTGCCCAGACGCATCGCCAGCCCCGTCACCACCGCCCTTTGCCAGGCAGCCGCGCGGTCTGCAGCGCCGGGTCGCGAAACCCCGAAATCAGCACCAGCATGTCGCGGCCAAGATCGTCGGAGCTTGCCTCGATCGCCTTGAGAAACGCGCCGCCCCCCTTGGCGACGGCGCGGCGGCGGCGTCGGCCTGTTCGGTCGTCTCCGACAGGTCCTGCCAGCCCGCGGCGAGGGCATCGACGATCATACGCGAACGGCTGCCGTAACGCTGGGCAAGCGAAGGTGCCGACAGACCCGAGGCCTGAGCGACCGAGGCAAAGGAAACCCCGCGGTCGCCGTGTTGGCCCAGCAACCGCCGCACAGCGACGAAGATTTCGGAATCGGGTATGCTGCGGGCCGAGCCATGGCCTTGACCTAACCCGTGTTCGCAAACGCACAAGGGCGGATCAATCGGCTCGGCGGAACGGCGCCATCGCGGCCCTTGCCAGCGCATCGGCACGTTCGTTTTCGGGATGCCCGGCATGGCCCTTCACCCATTCCCAACGGACCCGGTGGCGCGACGCGGCGGTGTCGAGCCGCTGCCACAGATCGACATCTTCACCGGCTTCCGCGAGGCGGTTTTCCATCCATTGCGTTTCCAGCCATGGATCCAGCCGGTGATGCCGCCCTTCAGATAGGCGCTGTCGGTGACGATCCGGATCTCCGACGGGCCCCGCAGCGCCTCGAGCGCGGCGATGGCGGCCATCAGCTCCATCCGGTTGTTGGTGGTCTGCGCCTCGCCGCCCGAAAGCGCGCGCTCGCGCAGCACATGGTCGCCGTCGCGCGCCTGCAGCAGCGCGCCCCAGCCGCCGGGGGGGTTGCCCGAACAGGCGCCATCGGTGAACGCAACCAGCGTTGTCATGCCGGGATCGCGTCAAGCCCGACATATCCCGGCAGCGCCGCGACGCGCGCGCACCAGCCGGCGATCGCGGGGAACCGCGCCATGTCGAACCCGCCGCGGCTGCCGGCGCTGTGGGTGTAGGCATAAAGCGCGATGTCGGCCACCGATGGGGCGGCGCCACCGAACCAGGGCCTGCCGGACAGGCCGTCCTCCATCACCTGCAGGACCGCATGGCCGGCCTCGAGCAGGTCGGCCATCCGTTCGGGCGTCGCCTCGGCCGCCAGATGCGGATAGCAGCGCAGCGAGGCGCGGACCGCCACCACCGGTTCATGCCGGTTCTGTTCGAAAAAACATCCAGGCCAGGCTCCGCGCCTGTCGAGCGCCGCTTCGGGCACCCAGGCCGTGCCCCGGCCCAGATACCACAGGATCGCGTTCGATTCGGGCAGGACGGTGCCATCGGCCAGATGCAGGGCCGGGGCCTTGCCCATCGGCAGATGGCCCGCCGCCTGCGCCGCCGCCAGTTCGGGCGAGCGGACCTCCACCGCGACATGGGTATAGGGCCGGCCCAAGAGCGCCAGCAGCAGCCGCACCTTGTAGCTGTTGCCCGAAGACGGCATCGAATAGAGCGTGGGGTCGGTCATGGCTGGCCCCGTCTGCGGGTCTGGAGCCGCTGCGGCGATCCCCCGGTTCGGGCCGCGCGCCAGCAGGGTGACGAAGGGATCGAGGGTGCCGGCAAGCCCCACCGATTTTGCCGCTGGCCAGCAGCCGCGGGCCGAAAGCCGGCCCGGCGCAACTGGCCGAACAGTTCGGGCCCGCTTTGATAGGCATAGAACCGCCCCCAGCGAATCGCGGCCCTCGCCCGTGCCCGTCTTCATCGCCAGATACAGCGTGCCGCCGGGCCGCAGCGCCCGCGCGATGCGGCGCAGATGCGCCGGGAAGGCCGCGCGCGGGCATGCAGCAGGCTGAAGGATGCCCAGACGCCGTCATAGGCCGCGGCCGCCTCCAGATCGTCAAAGCCCGCCAGCCGGGCGCCGACCCCGGGCTGGGATGCGGCGCGGGCGACCATTTCGGGGCTCGCGTCCCAGGCTTCGACCCGGGCGCCCCGTGCCGCCATCGCGCCGGCAAACAGGCCCGGCCCGCAACCAAGGTCGAGCACCCGCGCCCCGTTCGGCAGGCAGCCCATGAACCGATCGAGGTCCGGCAGCGCGTCGGGCGGCAGGCCCAGAGCGGCATAATCCGCCGCCCGCTCGCCATAGGCCGCAAGGGTCCGGGCATCCGCGGTCATCGGATCAGCCAGACCGACAGGCAGGCCACCACGATGGCGGTCAGCAGCAGCCGCAGCCGCATCCACCATTCGGGCGCCAGCCCCTGGCGCCAGAACGCCCAGTCGATTGCCAGCAGCCCCAGAAACCCCAGAATCAGGCTGCGCGAGGCCGGCCCTGGCCCGCCGCCCACGGTGAAGAACACCCACAGCGCCGGAATCACCGACAGGACATAGCCGGTCGCGGCGGTGCGGCCGGTGGCCCTGGTGGCAAAGCCCCACAGCACGCCCGACATGAAGGACAGGATCACCGCACCGTAGAAGACCTGCACATAGGGCCCGCGGAACCGGTTGCCGACGGTCGCCGAGGTCCACTCCGCCAGGGTCGGGCTGTAAAGCGTCAGCACCCCCCAGATGAAAGGCAAGAGCCCGGCGAGCCCGAGCCACAGCGCGGCGCGCGGGATCGGCGTCATGCCGGGCGTTCGACGGCAAGCCGCGCCGCCAGCGCCACGAACACCGCCGCAAAGGCGCGGCCGAGCCAGCGCATGACAGCGGCGTTGCCCAGCAGCAGGTCGCGGGCGGCCGCCGCGAAGGCACCGTAAAGGACAAAGACGCCAAAGGTCATCGCCATGAAGACGGCGCCAAGCCCGATCATCTCGGCCGTCGCGCTGGCCGGGTTGCCCGACAGGAAGGGCGGCAGAAGCGCAAGGAAGAAGATCGACAGCTTGGGGTTCAACAGGTTCAGCACCGTGCCGCGCCAGGCGATCCGCCAGGCCGGGTCGCGGGCGCGGTCGGGGCGACCGACAGCGCGCCGCCCGCCCGCGCCGCCTGCCAGGCGAGCCACAGCAGATAGGCGACACCGGCGAATTTCAGCGTCTGGAACAGCACCGCGCTGGTGTGCAGCACCGCCGCCAGCCCCAGCGTGGCGGCCGCCAGATGCGGCACGATCCCCAGCGTGCAGCCGAACGCCGCCGCAATGGCGGGCCCGCGCCCCTGCCCCAGCCCGATGGCCAGCGTGTAGATCACGCCGGTGCCCGGCGCGATGACGACCACAAAAGCGGTGAGCAGGAATTGAAGCGTCATGGCAAGGCTCCGCGCGGCATCCGGGTCGGACCCGACGCTAGCCGCCATGGCCGGTCTTGGGAAGCGGGGTTTCGGTGCCCCGCAGGCAGGGTTGGCAAGCCGTGCCCGCCCACCAGGCCGACAGCGCGGGGAAACGCGCCAGCATGTCCCACCCTTCGGGCACCTGGACGAACGCCGCGATCATCGGCGCCAGGTGGCAGTCCGCCCGGGTGATCGCGCCCGACAACACGGCGCCATCGGCCGCAAGCGCCTCGAGCGCGGCCAGAATTCGGGACGCCTCGGCCAGTCCGGCGCGGGCGGTCTGGTCGCAGGACGGCTCGCCGAATGCCGGACGGAAGACGCGATGCGCATAGACCTGCCGCACCAGCGGCCAATACAGGTAGGAATCGCACAGGCCGATCACCTGAACCATCCGCGCCAGCACTTGGGGTTGCAAGGGCTGAGCGCTGGCCCGGGGAAGGCCGCGTCGACATAGGCGGTGATCGCGGCGGTTTCATAGAGCGCGAACCCGCCATGGGTCAGGACCGGCACGCGGCCGAAGGGATGCACGGCCCGCGCACGCGTCGGATCGGCAAACGGATCGACCTCGCACCAGTCGAAATCGACGCGCTTTTCCAGAAGCGCGATCCGCGCGGCACGGCTGTAGACGCTGTGGCAATAGCCGGTCAGGGTGACCCGGGCGGCGGTCAAGCCGGTTCGCGGACGATTCTGGGCACGCGAAACGCGATCCGCTCCTGCGCCGTCTCGACCAGCTCGACGGTCAGGTCGAAACGCTCGGCGAAGGCCGCCTTGACCTCCTCGACCAGCAGTTCGGGCGCGCTGGCGCCCGCCGTCAGCCCGACCGCTGCCGCGCCTTCCAGCGCACGCCAGTCGATATCGGCGGCCCGCCCGATCAGCTGCGCATAGCGGCAGCCGGCCTTTTCGCCGACCTCCACCAGCCTGAGCGAATTCGACGAATTCGGCGCCCCGATCACCAGCAGCGCGTCGATCTTCGGCGCGATCGCCTTGACCGCGGCCTGCCGGTTGGTGGTCGCATAACAGATGTCTTCCTTGTGCGGGCCCTCGATCGACGGGAACCGCGCCTCGAGCGCGGCGACCACATCGGCGGTGTCGTCCACCGACAGGGTGGTCTGGGTGACATAGGCGAGCTTCCCGGGGTCGCGCACCTGCAGCCCGGCCACATCCGCGGCGGTTTCGACCAGCAGCACCTCGCCCGGCGGCAACTGGCCCATCGTGCCGACGGTTTCGGGATGGCCCGCATGGCCGATCATCACGATCTGCAGGCCGTTTTCATTGTGCCGGGCGGTTTCGATGTGAACCTTGGTGACCAGCGGGCAGGTCGCATCGACCGCCAGCATGTTGCGGCGGGCGGCCTCCTCCGGCACCGATTTCGGCACCCCATGGGCGGAAAACACCACCGGGCGGTCGACCGGGCATTCGTCAAGCTCCTCGACGAACACCGCGCCCTTTTCCCGCAGCCCGTCGACGACGAACTTGTTGTGGACAATCTCGTGGCGGACATAGACCGGCGGGCCGAATTTCGCGAGCGCCATCTCGACGATCTTGATGGCGCGGTCGACACCCGCGCAAAAGCCGCGCGGCGCGGCAAGATACAGCGTCAGGGGGGGCTTGGGCATGGCATCCTCCTTTGGCGCAAGGCTAGCGGCTGCGCCGCCCCGGGTCCAGCGGGCCGCGGTCAGTCGACCGCGTCGCCTTGCCGCTGGCTGGCGCGATCCTCGCGCGGGGGGCGCCCGATCACCTCGCGCAGATCGTCGAGTTCGATGAAATTGTCGGCCTGGCGGCGCAGATCGTCGGCGATCATCGGCGGCTGGCTGCGGATCGTGGACACGACCGACACCCGCACGCCCTGGCGCTGCAGCGATTCGACCAGCGAGCGGAAATCGCCATCGCCGGAAAACAGCACGATATGGTCGACCCGCGGCGCCAGCTCCATCGCGTCGACAGCGAGCTCGATATCCATGTTGCCCTTGACCTTGCGCCGGCCCATCGAGTCGGTGAACTCCTTGGCGGGCTTGGTGACCATGGCAAAGCCGTTATAGGCCAGCCAGTCGACCAGCGGCCGGATCGGCGAATACTCCTCGTTCTCCAGCAGGGCGGTGTAGTAGAACGCCCGCAACAGCTTGCCCCGGCGCATGAATTCGGCGCGCAGCAGCTTGTAGTCGATGTCGAATTCCAGCGCCCGGGCAGCCGAATACAGGTTGGCCCCGTCGATGAACAGCGCCAGCCGCTCGTCCTTGTAGAACATGCAAATGCCCTTTCCCAATCGCGCGGGCCGACAGGCCGGCCCGCCGCGCCTGCACCCTATAAGATGCGTGGCGCGCCGCAAGGGCGGCCACCGGCGCGCGTCAGTTCAACAGGAAGCTGTAGACCGCAAAGCCGATGATCGCCGGCATAGCCGAGCGGATAGATCCACTTGATCACCCAGTTGTCGATGCGCCGCGCAAGCGCTTCGTGGCCGTCGATCTCAAGCCGCCGAAGCGCCACGTTGACGACGATCACCGCCCCGGTGACGAGGAACATCCATTGCAGGATGAAATCGAGGAAGGTGGTGTAGCCAAGCCTTGGAAGACTGTCGGAGATGGCGAAGTTGAACGCGACGAAGACCAGCAGATTCGCCCCCGCGATCTCGATCCGGCGCTGATACTGCTCGAGAAAGAAGGTCGCCCAGGCAACCACGATCAGAACCAGAAGCGGCAGAAAAAGACGCAGGGCATAGTATTCGATGTGCCGGCGGCCTTCGAAGCGCAGCGCGACCTGCGAGCTTTCCTGCCCGGTAAGCCCGGGCTCGACGCTGGCGATCAGACGCGGGTTTTCCAGGATCCACTCCTCCTCGCCCAGCAGGTCGCCAAATCCCCAAAGCTCTTCCATCGGTGTCAGTTCGATGAACGTGTCCGGGACCACGGACCTGACCTCGTAGAAAAAGACCTGATGGTCGAAGGGGTAACGGCGGAAGTTGAAATAGGGCGCCTGCAGCTTGACCGAAGACCGCTCGGCATAGAACGCGTCGCCATCGGCCTCGACCGTCACCAGGGCGGTCTGGACCCAGCGCCTTTCCTGCTGGTTCTGAACGACGAAGATCGGCGCCGGTGTGGGGATCGCCTCGGCCATGGCGTAGAATTCTTCGGGCGCCATGACCTTGACAGGGTCGCCGTATTCGTCGGCATCGAAGGCAAGCGCCGGGTCGTTCCAGCGCATGCGGATGGTCGCCACGGCGCCGAAATTCTCGGATTTCTGGTCGACAAAGGTGATCTGGTCGATCTCGATCCCGACCGCGACCTGCAGCGGCATCCGCTCGGACAGGGCCGCGGCCGCACCGGCGCCGGTCTGGGCCAGCGCAGAAGCCCCGAGCGCCAGCCAGAGGGCCAGAACCCAAAGCGCCGCCGTCCGAACAGCGTTTCCCATCCGCAGGCCCTCCGTTAACCTTCGAAACGCTAGCGGCGCCAGGGCGATCTGTAAACCAATCTGCCGCTGGACGGCCCCGGGCGCCCGGCCTATAAGCCCGGCCCATGCGATACGGTCCGGACAGCTTGCGAATTATCCGCCCGGCGGCCTGACCCACGGGGCCGCCGGGAAATCCCATTCGCCCGTTCCGCCGACCTGACCGAAGGACGCCCCAAATGGCCGCCGATACCACCGAGACGCGCGATTACCGCGACACCCTGTTCCTGCCCGCAACCGATTTTCCGATGCGCGCCGGCCTGCCGAAACGCGAACCCGGCTGGCTGGACCGCTGGGAACGGATCGGCATCTACGACCGGCTGCGCGAGAGGGCCGCCGGGCGCGAGCCCTTCATCCTGCATGACGGGCCGCCTTACGCGAACGGGCATCTGCATATCGGCCACGCGCTGAACAAGATCCTGAAGGACATGGTGGTGCGCAGCCAGCAGATGATGGGCCGCGACGCGCGCTACATCCCGGGCTGGGATTGCCACGGCCTGCCGATCGAATGGAAGATCGAGGAGCAGTACCGCGCCAAGGGCCGGAACAAGGACGAGGTGCCGGTGGTCGAGCTGCGCCAGGAATGCCGCCGCTTTGCCGAGCACTGGATCGAGGTGCAGCGCGACGAGTTCAAGCGGCTGGGGGCCACGGGTGCCTGGGACCGGCCTTACCTGACCATGGATTATCACGCCGAACGGGTGATCGCCGAGGAGTTCCAGAAATTCCTGATGACCGGCACGCTTTATCGGGGCTCGAAACCGGTGATGTGGTCGCCGGTCGAAAGGACTGCCCTGGCCGAGGCCGAGGTAGAATATCACGAGCGGCAAACCGACGCGATCTGGGTGCCGTTCAAAGTCCTTTGCGGGTATGTTACTGGCACATATAGCAATAATATGGTTTCTGCCGGTGATGCCGCCGAGAGAAACCGTTTGCATCGTCAGGAATTGGAAAACGCCCATATTGTGATCTGGACAACCACGCCCTGGACCATCCCGCAAAACCGGGCGATCTGCTACTGGCCGGGTATCGACTATGGCCTTTACGAAGTGATCGATACGCCCGAGGAATGTTGGGCGCAAAAGGGTGAAACCTACATCATTGCGAAAAACCGGGCCGAGGACGCGTTTGCCGCGATGCGGCTCACGCCGTCGATGTATCGCTTTGTGCGCGACGTCTACGCAGATGAGCTTGAAAAACTGACATGCGCGCATCCGCTGCGCGGTGCTGCGGGCGCGGACGGGGAATGGGATTTCGATGTGCGGCTCCTGGAGGGCCTCCACGTGACCGACGATGCGGGCACGGGGTTTGTTCATACAGCCCCCTCCCATGGCGATGACGACTATGCCGTGGGGATCAGAAATGGTCTGAAAATGACCCACAATATCTTGGATGACAGTTCATTCCGCGCGGACCTTCCGTTCTTTGGCGGTGAGCGGATCATCCAAGACAATGGCAAACCCGGCGGCGCCAACAAGGCCGTGATCGACAAGCTGGTAGAGGTCGGGGCGCTGCTCGCGCGCCGTCGCATGACAATCTCGGACGCCCATAGCTGGCGCTCTAAGGCGCCGGTCATCCGGCTCAACCGACCGCAATGGTTTGCCGCCATCGACCGGACGGTGGGCGACGGGCAGGACGCCTACGGCCAGACGATCCGGCAACGGGCGCTGACCAGCATCGACAGCCTGGTGCAATGGACGCCGCAAACCGGCCGCAACCGGCTTTACGCGATGATCAACACGCGCCCGGACTGGGTGCTGTCGCGCCAGCGCGCCTGGGGCGTGCCGCTGACCTGTTTCGTGCGGCGCGGTGCGGCGCCCGACGACCCGGACTTCCTGCTGAAGGACGAAGCCGTGAACGCCCGCATTCTGGCCGCCTTCGAGGCCGAAGGCGCCGATGCCTGGTATGCGCCGGGCGCCAAGGCGCGGTTCCTGGGCAATGAATACGACCCGGAGGATTACGAACAGGTGTTCGATATCCTCGATGTGTGGTTCGATTCGGGCTCCACCCATGCTTTCGTGCTTCGCGACCGCGACGACGGGTCCGCAGACGGGCTGGCCGACCTTTACCTCGAAGGCACCGACCAGCATCGCGGCTGGTTCCAATCCTCGATGCTGCAGGCCTGCGGCACGATCGGGCGCGCGCCCTATCGCGGCGTGCTGACCCATGGCTTCACGCTCGACGAGAAGGGCATGAAAATGTCCAAATCGCTCGGCAATACCGTCGCGCCCGAGGATGTGATCAAACAGTATGGGCGCGGATATCCTGCGGCTGTGGGTGGCGCAGTCGGACTATACCGCCGATCTGCGCATCGGGCCGGAAATCCTGAAAGGCGTCTCGGACAGCTATCGCCGCCTGCGCAACACCATGCGGTTCCTGCTGGGCAATCTGGCGGGGTTTTCGGAGGCCGAGCGGGTGGACCCGGCCGAGATGCCGGAGCTTGAACGCTATGTGCTGCACCGGCTTGCCGAACTCGATGCCGAAACCCGGGCGGGCTATGCCGCCTATGACTTCCAGGGCGTGTTCCAGCGGCTGTTCAATTTCGCCACCTGGGACCTGTCGGCGGTCTATTTCGACATCCGCAAGGATGCGCTCTATTGCGATGCGGCGGACAGTCTGCGGCGGCGGTCGGCGCGCACGGTGCTCGACATCCTGTTCCACCGGCTGGTCACCTGGCTGGCCCCGGTGCTGACCTTCACCATGGAGGAGGTGTGGCTGGAACGCTTCCCCGGCGATGACAGCTCGGTCCATCTGCAGGATTTCCCCGAAACCCCCGCGGCCTGGCGCGACGACGCGCTGGCCGCGAAATGGGCGCTTGTGCGGCAGGTCCGCCGGGTGGTCACCGGCGCGCTGGAGGTGCAGCGCCGGGATGGCGCGATCGGCGCGAGCCTCGAGGCCGCGCCGGTGATCCATGTCGAGGAGGCGGCAACCCGCGCGGCCCTGAAGGGCATCGATTTTGCCGATATCTGCATCACCTCGGGCGTGCAGATCACCGCCGACCCGGCCCCGGGGGAGGCGTTCCGCCTGCCCGACATCCCCGGCATCGGCGTGGTGTTCGAGAAAGCCGAAGGCCAGAAATGCCAGCGCTGCTGGAAGGTGCTGCCCGATGTGGGCCGCCACCGGCACCCCGGCGTTTGCGGGCGCTGCGACGCAGGTCTGGGGTGAGGGGCGGCTCCTCCGCCCTGGCGGGCGACGTCGCCGCACGCCACGCAGCCTGAGCCGATAGCCATGGTGCGCCGCCGCCCGGCCCGCCTGTGTGCGCCGTTGCTCAAGCGCGTGTGGCTCGATCCGGGGGCGGCGCTGCCCACCGGCCACCCCTTCGATCTGCTCTGGCTGGGCCCCGGCTTTGCGTTTGTTTTCGACGAACCGGTGACCATCCTTGTGGGCGAGAACGGTGTCGGCAAATCGACCCTGGTCGAAGCGATCGCCGCCCTTGCCGGGTTCGGCCCGGGCGGCGGCAGCCAGGCGCATCGCGGCGTCGCGCCAGCCGAAAGCGCGGCAGTGCTCGGGCAGCATGTGCGCGGCGCCTGGCTGCCGAAGGTCACCGAAGGCTGGTTCTTTCGGGCCGAGACCTTTCATGCGCTGACCGGCGTTCTGGCGGATGCCGCGGCGTATCGCGGCTGCTCGCATGGCGAGGCCTTCCTGCGGCTTTTCGCCGATCGCATGGCCGGGGGCGGCCTGTTCGTCATTGACGAACCCGAAAGCGCCCTGTCACCGCGCCATCAGGCCATGTTGCTGCGGTTCCTTGCCGAAATCCAGGCCGAGGCGGATGCGCAGGTCATCCTGGCCACCCATTCCCCAATTCTGATGGCGGTGCCGGGGGCACGGCTGTGGCGGATCACGCATCGCGGAATGTCGCCAACCGATCTGCGTGCGACCGATCATTTTCGGCTCTTGTCGGCGTTCACCGCCGATCCCGATGGCTTTGTAGCCGCTGTGTGCGCCGGCGACATCGACACCCTCCTGTGACGCGGCTGACCGTTGCCACGCCGCTAGGGCCCGATCACCCTGACCGAGGCGGCCGGCGGCATCGCCCGGCTCGACTGGGGCGGCAGCGGCTTCGATGAAACGTCGCTGCTGGCCGCGGCGCGCACCCAGATCGAGGCGTATTTCGCCGGCCGTTTGCGGCGCTTCACCATCCCGCTGGCGCCGCGCGCGACGCCGTTTCAGCATGCCTTCTGCGAGGCGCTTTTCGCGATCCCCTATGGCGAGACGCGCAGCTATGGCCGGATCGCGCGGGGTCTCGGTGTCAGCCCGCAGGCGGTCGGCCGGGCCTGTGCGGCCAATCCGGTGCCGATCCTGATCCCCTGCCACCGGGTGGTGGCCGCAAACGGCCCCGGCGGCTATTCCGGCGCCGGCGGGATCGCGACCAAGCTGGCGCTGCTGTTGCTCGAGGGGGCGCCCCAGCGGCTGTTGTAGGCGCTCGCCACGCCTTGGACGCGATCCCGGGGTGGCGCGCCGTCGCGTGGGCGGCGGTGGCGGGGCGCGCGCCGAAGAACGATGACGATCCATGACCGTCGGCGTTATCGGCGCGCCGGCGCCCTGCAATCTTGACCGGCGGCCGCGATCAGCGCCTGGCCCAGCGCCAGCCCGCCATCATTGGCCGGCACCTCGCGATGGACCAGCACCGGCAGGCCGTCGAGCGCGGCAAGGCAGTCCCGCATCAGCCGCGCATTCTGGAAACACCCCCCGACAGCGCCACCGCTTCGGCCTGCCCGGCCTCGACCAGGGCGCGGGCCGGGCCACAGAAAGCCTGCGCCAACCCGGCATGGAAGCGCGCCGCGATGCGGCCGGGCTCGGCGTCCGCGGCGATGTCCGCGGCGAGCGCGCGCATCATCGGCGCGGGGTCGATGGCGGGCCCGTTTCCGGCAAACGGATAGGGCGCCTCGGCCGCGTCCGTGGCCAGCGCCTCCAGCCGCATCGCCGCCTCGCCTTCGAAGCTCTGCGCGGCCCGGCATATCCCCAGCGCGGCCGCCACCGCGTCAAACAGCCGCCCGGCCGAGGAACCATGGGCGCGTTCACCCCGGCCTGCGCCGCGGCACGAACCGGGTCGCGCGGAAAATCGCCAAGCCACCGGTCGGCGATATCGGCCAGCCCCGCCTGGTCGAGCCGCATCAGCAGGTTCCGCCATGGCTGCCGCGCCGCCCGGTCGCCACCGGGCAGGGGCGCCGGCGCCAGATGCGCGACCCGCTGGATGCCGTCGTAATCGCCCAGCAGCACCTCGCCGCCCCAGACCGTGCCGTCCGCCCCATATCCCGTGCCGTCCAGGATGATCCCGGCGACGCGCCCGGCATCCCGCGGCCAGAGGTTCTCGGCCAGGCAGGCGGCCAGATGGGCGTGGTGGTGCTGCACCGCCACCACCGGCAGGCCCATCCCTTGCGCATGCTGGGTGGTGCGGTAGCCGGGATGGGCATCGCAGGCGATGCAAGCCGGGCGATGGTCGAACAGCGCGGTGTAATCCGCGATCGCCTTGAGGAACGCCTCCCATCCCAGCGCCGCATCGAGCTCGCCCAGATGATGCGACAGAAGCGCCTGGCCGGACCCGGTCAGACAGATCGCCGCCTTGATCTGGCCACCCAGCGCCAGCACCGGCGGCGCATCCGCGAATCCCGGCGGCAGCGGCAGGGTTCCCGGGACCCGCCGCGGGCGCGCCGCAGCACCATGCGCGGCGCGGCGCGTTCGACGCTGTCGTCGAGGCGGCGCGCGATGTCGCGGTCATGCATCACGAAGCCATCGACGAAGGCGCCGAGCTTTGCGCGCGCCTCGGCGTTGCCGATGACCTGCGGCTCGCCGGACAGATTGCCCGAGGTCATCACCAGCGGGCCGCCGAGTGCGTCGAGCAACAGGTGATGGAGCGGGGTGGCGGCAGCATCACCCCCAGCCGCGCCATCCCCGGCGCCACGCTTTCGGGCAGGGCACCGGTGCCGCGGACCAGCACGATGGGCGCGGCCGGATCGCGCATCAGCTGCAATTCCCCATCGGTCGGCGCGCAGAACCGCGCCAGCATGTCCGCCCGCGCCATCAGGGCAAAGGGCTTGGCCGGGCGCCGCTTGCGCTGGCGCAAGAGCGCGACCGCCGCCGCATCCGTCGCGTCGCAGGCCAGGTGAAACCCGCCCAGCCCCTTGACGCCGATGATCTGTTCCGGCGGCCAGACCGGCGCGCCGGCTTCGCCGATCGGGTCGCCCGTCACAACCGCGCCGGCGACCTCCAGCCACAGGCGCGGGCCGCAATCGGGGCAGGCAATGGGCTGGGCATGGAACCGCCGGTCGGCCGGGTCGTCATACTCCGCCGGCAGGCAGGGCACATCGCGAAGCCCGCCATGGTGGTCTGCGCCCGGTCATAGGGCAGCCGATCGAGGATCGTGAAACGCGGCCCGCATTGGGTGCAGTTGGTGAAGGCATAGCCGCGCCGCCGGCCCGGCCCGCGGATTTCCGCCAGGCAGTCGGGGCAGGTTGCCGCATCAGGCGTCACGCGGGTCGCGGCGCCGCTTGCCCCGGCTGGGGCAAGATGGTAAAGCCCCGGGGCGGGGCCGCGAAGGCGTGCGGGCGCATGCTCGACCGCATCGACCCCGCGCAAGCGCCGGCGCCCGGTCGACCAGCGCGGCCTCAAACGCATCGAGGTCGCCGCCAAGGGCGCGGATCAGCACGCCCTGCCCGTCATTCAGCACCTCGCCCGCGAACCGCCCATCTCTTGCGCCAGGCGCCAGACAAAGGGGCGAAATCCCACCCCCTGGACCTGACCGCGCACCCCGGATGCGCCGCCCGGTCATCGGTCGCCCCGACCGGGCCCGCGGGGCGCTGCGCCGATTTGCGGCCGCATCGCCTAATGCACCGTGCAGACCATGCAGGGGTCGAAGGACCGCACGATGTGCTGGACGGCAATCGGCGTGGTTTCCCCGGCGCCGACCGGTGCACCTTCGAGCGCGGCCTCCAGCGGACCCCGGCTGGCCGGCCGCGTCGCGCGGGCTGAAATTCCAGGTCGTCGGCGCGACGATCTGATAGGCGGCGATGCGGCCCGCCCTCGACCCGCAGCCAATGGCCGAGCGCGCCGGCGCCGCTGCCTCGACCAGCCGACCCCGGCGCCGTCGCGCGGCATGGGTGCGTGGCTGATGAACGGCGCGGTCGTGTCGATGTCGCGCGCCAGCGCCTCCATGATCCCCGGCAGTCGGGCAAGCTCCAGAAGCCGCCCGGCGACCCGCGCCAGCACCCCGCCGCCGGCAAGCGCGCGGGCCAGCGGATGGCCGTCGATCACCTGGCGGGCAAGCGCGCCCGTCTCGATCGTCTGGCCATCGAGCCGCGGCGCCTTGCACCAGCTATAGGCGGCGTCGCGCATCGCCTCGTCGGGCAGGGTCTGGCCCTGTGCGGGATGGGCGGCCGGGCCCAGCATCCAGGCATGGGCGGTGTCCTCGACCAGCCCCGACAGGTCGAGCGGTGCAACGCGCCGTCGCGCCAGATACCCGGGCAAAGCCATGGCCGGTTGCCGTCGGATAGGCGCCATGGGACAGATACCGGCCCGACCCGCGGCCCAGCGCATCGAGGTCGAGATCGGCCGCGATCT
>JAEPEX010000136.1_pt1 | contig 14363 bp, 16 predicted proteins | sample 9130951 | NCBI WGS metagenome assembly JAEPEX01 (sample SAMN17228542, study PRJNA684324) | microbial mat metagenome | biome: saline marsh[ENVO:00000054]; feature: microbial feature [ENVO:01000007], biofilm[ENVO:00002034], sulphate-reducing...; material: estuarine water [ENVO:01000301]|estuarine... | reverse complement strand
CGTCGCGGCTGACCAAGATGGCGAGGACATCACCGAGACGCTCGAGGTGATCCCCCGCCGGTGAAGGTGATCCAGACCGTCCGCGAGAAGTTCAGCTGTCGCGACTGCGAGCGCATCAGCCAGCCGCCGGCGCCCTTCCACCCACACCGCGCGGCTGGGCCGGCCGAGCCTTCTGGCGATGATCATCTTCGAGAAGTACGGCCAGCATCAGCTCAATCGCCAGGCCGAGCGCTACGCCCGCGAAGGCGTCGAACTCAGCCTGTCGACGCTCGCCGACCAGGTGGGCGCGGTCGCCGCGGCGCTGGCGCCGCTGCACGCGCTGATCGAGGCGCATGTCATGGCCGCCGAGCGGCTCCATGGCGACGACACCACCGTGCCGCTGCTGGCCAAGGGCAAGACTGAGACCGCCGGCTCTGGACCTATGTCCGCGACGATCGGCCTTTCGGCGGCCCCGCGCCGCCGGCCGCGCTCTTCCGCTTCTCGCGCGACCGGCGCGGCGCGCACCCGCGACAACATCTCACCGGCTGGAGCGGCGTTCTCCAGGCCGACGCCTATGCCGGCTTCAACGCCCTCTTCGCCGAGACGCGCGAGCCGGGGCCGATCCTGCCCGCCTTCTGTTGGGCGCATGCTCGGAGGAAGTTCTTCGAGCTGGCCGACATCGCCGCCAACGCGCGGCGCGGGAAGAAGGCGACCCCGATCTCGCCGCTCGCCCTCGAGGCGGTGAAGCGCATCGACGCCATCTTCGATCTCGAGCGCGCATCAACGGCCCCGCCGAGCAGCGGCTGCGACCCGAAAAGCCGAGATCGCACCGCTCGTGGCTGATCTCCACGCCTGGATGACCGCCGAGCGCGCCAGGCTCTCCAAGCACGCCCCGTAGCCAAGGCGATGTCCTACATGCTGCCGCGCTGGGACGACTTTGCCCGCTTCCTCGATGACGGCAGGGTATGCCTCACCAACAACGCCGCAGAGCGTTCGCTGCGCGGCGCAGCCCTCGGACGAAAGGCGTGGCTGTTCGCCGGTTCCGAGCGCGGCGGCCACCGCGCCGCCTTCATGTACACCTTGATCGTCACCGCCAAGCTGAACGGCGCCGATCCGCAGGCCTGGCTCGCCGACGTCCTCGCCCGCATCGCCAGCACGCCGATGAACCGACTCGACGAACTGCTCCCCTGGAACTGGGTCGCTGCCCAGAAAAGCCCCGGCGTCAAGGCAGCCTGACCGCGGTCCCCCGTAGGCTTACGCCCGGCGAGGGCGCGGCGGTGGTCGCCGCTCTCTGCCTTCCAGGCGTCGCGCCCGACCTCGGCGATGCCGGCGCCCGACGCGCCGCTTGTGGGGCACCTCCTGGCGTCGCGTGGCCGGCGGATCGCGGCGCCCTTGCGCGGCGGGATCACCGGCCCGGGCGTCGCGGGCGAGGATGGCGGCATGGCCGTCGAAGCTGTCATAGGCCTTGTCGGCGCAGACCGCGGCGACCGGCGCGGCGGTGCGGGCGAGCAGGCCCTCGCGTTCGCCCCCGTCGGAGGCTTCGCTCACGGTCAGGGCGTGAGCGTGCAGCGCGCCGGTCCTGTGTCGACCGCCAGGTGCAGCTTGCGCCAGACCCGGCGCTTGTCCTTGCCATGGACGCGGACCTTCCACTCACCCTCGCCATAGACCTTGAGCCCGGTGGCGTCGACAGCAAGGTGCACGGGACCACCGGAGGGCCGCGCCAGCGTCGGCAGGGGTGAGCGCGCCGCGCGACGGAAAAGGTGGAATAGTGCGGCACGGGGACCGCCACCCCGAGCAGCCGCGTCACATCGTGCAGGAACCCCTGGGTCTGGCGCAGCGTCAGCCCGAACACCGCCCGCAGGCTGAGCGCGCAGAGGATCGCCACGTCGCTCTCGCGCCACCCCTTGCCGCCAACCGCCCCCCAGCCGGCGAGCACGGACGCGTCGACCCAAAGGGTTATCGACCCGCGCGCCACCAGCGCCCGGTTGTACGCGCGCCAGTTCGTTATGCGGTAGATGGACTTCGGGTTCGGGGCCGGAGAGTTGAGGATGCGCTGTACCATCCCAAGCGTGAATCACTTTCCCCGCCAGAGAGGAATCCCCTCATTTCTGCCAGTTCCATGCAACAACGCCCAAGATTGGTGCTTGGGCGGGGAGGTGGGGCGGGGCGGGAGGCGGATAACGGTCATCGTCAGTGACCGTTGGTATGAGACCATGCAAGAAAAAGGCTAAAGCCTATGTGTTCCATCCCGGATGATCACATTGACCCTAGGCGATCCGCCCTGTTCATGGCAAGGTCGATGTTGCGCGCGGTTCGGGACGGGAGGCAATCATGCTGATTTTCTTCACAAGCAGGCGACGACGACGCCGAAGGTCCGGGCCGCGATCCAGGCCAGCGACGAGCCGGCATGGAAGGTAGCGGAGCGCTACGGCATTTCCGGGCAGACGGTGTGGAAATGGCGGAACCGGGACAGCACCGAGGATCGCAGCCACACCCCGCACCGGCTGCAGACGACGCTGACGCCGGCGCAGGAGGCGGTGGCGGTCGCGCTGCGCAGGACCCTTCTTCTGCCGCTCGACGACCTGCTCGCCGTGGTCCGCGCGTTTCTGAACCCGAACGTCTCGCGCTCCGGGCTCGATCGCTGTCTGCGGCGGCATGGGGCCGGGAACCTGCGCGATCTGAAACCGAAAGAACCGAAGCCCGCGCACAAACCCTTCAAGGCCTACGAGCCCGGCTACCTGCACATCGACGTGAAATACCTGCCGCAGATGGCAGACGAGGAGCGGCGGCGCTATCTCTTCGTGGCGATCGACCGCGCCACGCGATGGGTCTTCGTCCGCATCTACCCGGCGAAAACGGCGGCCAATGCCCGACGCTTCCTCCGCGACCTGGACCGTGCCGCACCGATGAAGATCACCCGCGTGCTCACCGAGCGAGCCAAGTCCGCCATCGGTCCAAGGACGATGGCGAGCGGCAAGGACTTCACGGATCGCCTGTTCGGCCTCCGGCGCCGCCCCGCCACCGGCAACCACGCGTTCGACCGCCTCTGCGCCGAACGCGGCATCGAGCACCGCCTCGCGCCGCCCGTGCGGCCGCACACGAACGGCATGGTCGAGCGGTTCAACGGCCGGATCGAGGACGTTCTGCAAAGCCACCGATTCCGCTCCGGCGAGGACCTCGAACAGACCATCCTGCGCTACGTCCGCCTCTACAACGGCCAGCTCCCGCAATCCGTCCTCAAAAGCCGAACGCCCATCGACGCCCTGAAAGAATGGCACAAACAGAAGCCGGAACTCTTCAGGAAACGGCCCTACAATCACACAGGATGTGACAACTAGGGCCGTTGGTATTGACGATCGTCGTCGCGATCTGCCTGCCAGGCCTGGCCGCCAGCCCCGGCGGACGCCAACCGGTCAGGTCGGGCCGGACCCAGTCCGCCCCGGAAAATCCTCTCCGGCCGTATAGGCCGAGGGCGTCACCAGCACCGCAAGCCCCGCCGCCCGCGCCGCCCGCATCCCGATGCGGCTGTCCTCGATGGCGATGGCTTCGGCCGGCCCCGGGCCCGGCCGGTCGAGCGCCAGCCGATAGATGTCGGGTGCCGGTTTCTTGGCGGCGACCGCGTCGCCCGCGGCAACAACGTCGAAGATGTCGTCGGCCTCCTGCCCCCAGCACGCCCGGCACAGCGCCACGACGTTGTGCGGGCTGGTGGTCGTTGCCACGGCCAGCCGCAGCCCCGCCGCCCGCGCCGCCGGATGACCGTGGCGACGCCGGGCCGCAAGGTCACCGCACCGCTCGTTGCAGACGGCCAGCCCGCGGCACGGCGAAGCGACAGATGAAACAGGATATCCCGCGCTTCGGGATCGTAGAAGGAGATGTTGGCATAGGCGAATTCCTCGAACCGTGCACGAAACCGGAACCGGGCGGCGCCACGGGGCCGAAAGCTGCGCATCACGATCCGGGCGGTGCCATCACCGACCCCCCGCTTCGGGCCGGGCATGGCCGCGGGTCTGGCACCGCCGCCATGATCCATGCAGCCGCCGCCCCGTCGTTGCCGCGTCGAGGTCCCCGCGCGCCCTGGCAAGGCCAAGTCGACGGGCCGCCAGTGCCGCGCGCAGGGTGAACGCGGTGCGCGCAAACCGATGCGCCGGCCGGGCCTCGTGCAGGGCGTCCGCAACGATCCGCGCGTAAAGCCGCCGGCGCCATCCCTGGGAAAGCCGGGCCGCCTCGGGCAGGGTCGCGATCGCGTCAAAGCTGGGCTGCGATTTCGGCCGGGCGCGGCCACCGCCGCATCAGGCGCCCGGGCCGCCGGATCATGCGATTCGGCCACGCCGGGCAGTGCCATGGATCGCGGAATGATCGGCGGTGCGGCCATCGCGATAGACGAAGCGTATGCCACGGGCCGCCCAGGCGGCGTCATGCGCGAGACGGCGCGTGAAGCCGCGCCAGCCATCCCGGTGCAACCCGGTCGTCGCTGTCGAGAAACGCGATCCAGTTGCCCTGCGCCTGCGCAAGCCCGGTATTGCGCGCCCCCGAGAGGCCGCGATTCGGCTGCGTCAGCAGCGTGAAGCGCGGATCGTTGCCGATCGCGGCACGGGCGATGGCCCGGCTGTCGTCGGTCGAGCCGTCGTCAACCACGATCGCTTCGAAATTGGCGAAGTCCTGCGCCCGCAGGCTGGCGATGCAGGCGGCAACGCAGTCGGCGACGTTCCAGACGGGCACGATCACCGAAATCCCGGGCGGACGGTTCGGCTCGGATGGGGCGGGCATGGGGACGGCCATGCCGCCCTCCTAAACGCATGGGCTCTGAACGACCAGATTGCACGCAGCGCATCGCCGGGCGGCGGTATCATATCAACGGTCGCCGATCGTGACCGGTGGCCGTCTAGCGTCGTTCGTAATACAGCCGCACCTGACGGGCGGCCCGCTGGAACGGCGAGGGGCCTTCGGGCCGCTCTTCCCGTCCGATCGCCTGAAGCGTCAGCGCGGCGGCAAGGCCGGCAAACAGCACGCCACCCACGGCCTGACCGATCAGCACCCCAGGTGCGCCAAGCCAGGCCGCGAAGACCGCGACAAAGGGCACGGTTCCGACCGTGTGCCGGCCCCAGTTCACCGCGGTCGACCAGAATGGCCGGCCGAGATTGTTCAGCCCGGCATTGCTGACAAAGATCGCCGCGTTGAAGAACCAGGCCAGCGCCAGCGGTCCGCAGAACAGAAACAGCAGGTCGCGGGCCACGCCCTCGGCCCCGAAGAGTCCCGCCAGCGGGCCACGCAACGCAAGCAGCAGCGCGGTGACGAACAGCGTGTAGAGCCCGGCAAAGATCAACCCGGCGGTATAGGCCCTGCGGACCCGCGCGAAATCCCCTGCCCCGGCATTCTGCCCGATGATCGGCCCGATCGCGCCCGAAAGCGCGAAGACGACCGCGAACGCAACCGGCGTCAGCCGCAAGACGATCGCCATGCCGGCCACCGCGGCTTCGCCGAACTGGGCCATGGCGCGGATCACATAGGCAGAGCCCACCGGGGTTGCCAGCTGGGTCAGGATCGCAGGCAACGCGATGGCGAAGACCGGGCCCAGATCGCGGGCCATGCCGGGCAGCGTCGGCGCCTCGAACCCGCCATAGGCGCGCAGGATCGGCCGCACCGCCACCGCGGCGATGGTCACCCGCGCGGCCACGCTGGCCAGCGCCGCCCCGGTCAGCTCCAGCCCCAGACCGAAGATCAGGATCGGGTCGAGCACAAGGTTGACCGCCGAGCCCGCCAGCGTCGCCGCCATCGCCCGCCGGGCATCGCCATGGGCCCGCAGGATCGCGCCGCCCATCATGCCAACGATGAGGAAGGGCAGCGACGGCACGATGATCGCAAGATAGCCGATGGCGAGTTCCTGGGTCTCGCCGCTGGCGCCGACCAGCGCCGTGATCGGCCGCAGAAAGGCCCAGACAATGGCGGCGAAAACGGCCGCCGCGGCAATACCGTAAAGCATGGTGTTGGTGGTCAGACGGCGCGCCGCGGCGGCGTCGCCCCGCCCCCAGCGCGCGGGCAACCAGCGCCCCGGCCGCGATCGCCATGCCGATCCCGAAGGAGGTGGTGAAGAACAGGATCGCGCCCGGCGAAGCCCACCGCGGCGGCCAGTTCCGGCACGCCGAGCATCGAGATGAACACCATGTCGATGAAATCGACCAGGAAGACCGCGACCAGGCCCCACCGACCCGGTCAGCGCCATCACCGTGACATGGCCGAACAGATTGCCCTGAAGGAATTTCGCCTGGTCCTGGCCGGCCATGCCGTCGCCTTTCCTGTCGGGCCTGCGCCGGGGGACGGGTGGCCATCGGGATGCCAGATCGGTTCAGCCCGGGCCGACCCAAGGTCGTCGACCTGCCCCCGCGCCTATTCCCCCGTCGGCGGCTTCTGCAACAGCGGCATCAGCGCCGCCATATCGGGGTCCATCGGCCCGCCCGGTCAACGCCTTGCGCAGCGGCAGGAACAGCGCCTTGCCCTTGCGCCCCGTCGCCGCCTTCACCGCCGCGGTCCAGTCGGCCCAGGCCGTTTCCCCCCAGGGCGGCGGCGGCAGCAGCGCCAGCGCCTCGGCGACAAAGGCTTCGTCCTCGGGCGCGATCAGCGGCGCCGCCCCCTCGCGGATCAGCCCAACCCAGACGGCGATGTCGGACCGGCGGGCGACATTGTCGCGGATCGCCGGCCAGATGCGTTCGGCCTCCGCGGCCGCCACCCCAAGGGCGGCGAAATCGGCCATCACCGCGCCGACCGGCCGGGCGGCCAGGAAATGCGCGCTGAGCGGCGTCAGATCGCCCGCATCGAACTTGGTCGGCGCGGCCCCGAACCGGGCGATGTCGAAGCCCGCGATCACCGCGTCGAGGTCGGGGCGCAACTCCACCGGATCGGCGGACCCCAGCCGCGCCATCAGCGAAATGAGCGCCATCGGCTCGACCCCCGCCGCGCGCAGATCGCGCAGGCTGAGGGTTCCCAGCCGTTTCGACAGCGCCTCGCCCTGCGCCCCGGTCAGCAGCGAATGATGCGCAAAGGCCGGCGGCGCATGGCCCAGGGCGGCCATGATCTGGATCTGGGTCGCGGTGTTGGTCACATGGTCGGCGCCGCGCACCACATGGGTGATCCCCATCTCGGTATCGTCGACGACGGACGCCAACGTGTACAGAACCTGGCCGTCGCCGCGGATCAGCACCGGGTCCGAGACGCTGGCGGCATCGATCGATTGCGGCCCCAGGATCAGGTCGTCCCATTCGATCCGCGCCGGGTCGAGCAGAAAGCGCCAATAGCCCGGGCGTTCGGCGCGCAGCGCCGCCCGCGCGTCCTCGGTCAGCGCCAAGGCGGCGCGGTCATAGACCGGCGGGCGCCCCATGTTGAGCTGCTTCTTGCGTTTCAGGTCGAGTTCGGCGGGCGTCTCGAACGCCTCGTAAAGCCTGCGCTCGGCCCGCAACCGGTCGGCCGCCGCCGCATAGCGGTCGAGCCGCGCCGACTGGCGTTCCTCGCGGTCCCAATGCAGCCCCAGCCAGTCGAGGTCTTCGCGGATCGCGTCGGCATAGGCCGTCTTCGACCGCTCGGGATCGGTATCGTCGAGCCGCAGGATGAAGGTGCCACCGGCGGCCCGCGCGATCAGCCAGTTGAACAGCGCGGTGCGCAGATTGGCCGACATGCAGATAGCCGGTGGGCGAGGGGGCAAAGCGGGTGGTCGTCATGGCGGTCTCCTTGGGGTGTGGGCTTTCCACAGCCGCGGCGCCAAGTCCAGCCGCCCGCTGCGGCGGAGTTTCCGCTTTTCGCGCGGCCCGGTGCGGCGTATCAGGCCCGCCGAGACGGGGGCGATGCCCCAATGCCGCGCCAATCAGGGGGAGACAGCATGACAGTCAAAGTAGCCATCAACGGATTCGGGCGCATCGGCCGCAACATCCTGCGCGCCATCGTCGAATCCGGGCGGACCGATATCGAGGTGGTGGCGGTGAACGACCTTGGCCCGGTAGAAACCAACGCCCATCTGGTGCGCTACGATTCCGTGCATGGCCGGTTTCCCGGCACCGTCACCGTGGATGGCGACAGCATCGATGTCGGCCGCGGGCCGATCAGGGTGACCGCGATCCGCGACCCAAGGGAGCTGCCCTGGGACGGCGTCGACATCGCGATGGAATGCACCGGGCTGTTCACCGCCCGCGACAAGGCGGCGATGCATCTCGAGAACGGTTCGAAGCGGGTGCTGATCTCGGCCCCCGGGGCGGGCGCGGACAAGACGATCGTCTATGGCGTGAACCATGCCAGCCTGACCGCCGCCGACACGGTCGTGTCGAACGCGTCCTGCACGACGAACTGCCTGGCCCCGGTCGCCAAGGTCCTGAACGACGCGATCGGCATCGACCGCGGCTTCATGACCACGATCCACAGCTATACCGGCGATCAGCCGACGCTCGACACGATGCACAAGGATCTCTATCGCGCCCGCGCCGCGGCGATGAGCATGATCCCGACCTCGACCGGGGCGGCCAAGGCGGTCGGTCTGGTGCTGCCGGAACTTGCCGGGCGGCTCGATGGGGTGGCGATCCGCGTGCCCACCCCAATGTCTCGGTCGTCGATCTGGTGTTCGAGACGTCGCGCGCGACCTCGACCGACGAGATCAACGCCGCGATCCGCGCCGCCGCCGACGGGCCGATGGCCGGTGTGCTGGGCTATACCGACGAGAACCTGGTCTCGATGGATTTCAACCACGACCCGCATTCCTCGGTCTTCCACACCGATCAGACCAAGGTGATGGAGGGCCGCATGGCCCGGGTCCTGTCGTGGTACGACAACGAATGGGGCTTCTCGAACCGGATGGCCGACACCGCGGTGGCGATGGGCGCGCTGATCTGAGGCATGCCGCGCCAGACCCGGGCCACGCGCCCAACCGTGCGGGCTGGCGCGGGGGGCGGTGTGCCCCCATCCGGACGGGATGCTGACCCGGCGCGGCGGACGCACCGGCATGAGCGGCCGGCCGGTCGCCATCGCCGCGGCGCTGCGCGCGGCCGACCTCGCCGATCTGGCGGCCGAGGTGGCCGCGGTCGAGGGCGCCGGCGCGGACCTTGTGCATCTTGACCTATGCGTCCCGGCGGCAGCCTGCCCGATGCTGGGGCCGGCGCTGTGCCGGGCGCTGCGCCCCGCATGTTCTGACACGGCTCGATCTGCATCTGGCGGGCCTGCCCGACCCGGCCCTTCTGGCCGCCTGCGTGGGCGCCGGACCCGATGGCCTGATCGTCGGGCTGCCGGGCGGGCTGCCGCCGCCCGGGCTTCTGCGCGCGATCCGCGCCGCCGGGGCCGCGCCCGGCATGGCGGTCCCGCCCGGCATCGATCCGGGCGATCTGGGCGATTTGGGCGCGCATCTCGATCTGGTCGACACGGTTCTGCTGCCCGGGCCGGCCACGGCCGGGACCGTGGCGGCACTGGCGGCCGCGATTGGCGGGCGCCCGGTCGCCCTGCAGGTCGAAGGCGGGATCGCGCCGGACAGCGCGGCCGGGCTGGTTGCCGCCGGTGCCGATGTCCTGGTTGCAGGGCGCGCGGTGTTCGCGGGCGGCCATGCCGCCGATCCGTCGATCTATGCCCAGAACATCCGCGATCTGCGGCGCGCGGCCAGCCCGGATTGACAGGGTCGCCGGCGGTCTGGTCCGCTTGGCTCCCATCCCGAACGGAAAAGGAGTGCCCCCATGGCTGCCACCGCCGCCGGTTCTGCGCGTTCGACTGGCCCGCCCCCGATTTCGCCCTGCCCGATACGGCGGGCCGGGTCTGGACCCGCGACGCGGTTCGCGGGCCCAACGGTCTGCTGATCATGTTCATCTGCAACCACTGCCCTATGTGAAGGCGATCCTCGACCGGATGGTGCGCGATGCGCGCGATCTGGCAGGCGCTTGGGGTGGGCGTGGCGGCGATCTGCGCGAACGATTCGGCTGCCTATCCCGAAGACGCGCCGGACAAGATGGCCGCGCTCGCCCAAGAGATGGCATTCCCCTTTCCCTACCTGCACGATGCCGACCAGGCGGTCGCGCGCGCCTTTGACGCGGCGTGCACGCCCGATTTCTTTGGCTTCAACGCCGATCTCGGGCTGCAGTATCGCGGCCGCCTCGACGCCTCGCGGCGTGAGGCCGGCCCGCCCGACTTGCGCCGCGACCTTTACGAGGCGATGCGCGAGGTCGCCGAAACCGGCCGCGGCCCGGCCGATCAGGTGCCGTCGATGGGCTGTTCGATCAAGTGGAAGGCGGCGTAGGACCACGGTGCAACGAGCACGCCTCATGCCAAGGCGCGATGAGAATGGCCCGCTGCGCTAACGCCGCCCCTCCGCCGCGCCCCGGCCGGGCCGCGCAGCGCAACGGCAGGTCGGGACGGAACAGCGCCACCGCCCACAGCGCGGCAAGGCCGGCGCAGGCCGCCGCACTCCACACCGGCATCGGGATGCCGAAAATCGCCGCCGACACCTCGTCGCAACGCACCACCGGGGCGGCCATGATCTGGGCCATCAGATCCTCGGGCGACAGCGCGCCGATATCCCTCGGTCCGCTGCAGGCCGAAGGGCCGGGCCACCAATGCTGCTGCACGCCGGCGTGATAGACGCCCAGCACCGCGCCGGTGACCATCGACAGCAGCCCGCCCCACAGCCAGACCCGCATCGGGCGGATCAGCCAGGCCGCGCCCAGCCCGATGGCGATCCAGTGCGGCCAGCGTTGCAGCAGGCACAGCTCGCACGGCGCGTAGCCGCCGACATGCTCGAATCCATAGGCCCCGACCAATGACAGGACGGCGCCAAGGCTGGCCAGCAGCACGACAGGTCTGCGGATCGATTCCATCGCCTCAGACATAGCGCAGGAGTGCGAAGCCTCCCAGCAGAAGCAGCAGGAAAACCGAGAAGACAAGGCCGAGCCGGCGTTCGATGAAGCCGCGGACCGGCTCGCCAAAGCGCCACAACAAGGCCGCCACGACATAGAAGCGCAGGCCGCGGGCGAGCAGGCTGGAAATCAGGAAGACCCCAGATGTCGAGGCCCGTGAACCCCGACAGGATGGTGATCACCTTATAGGGAAACGGCGTGACACCGGCGATCAGCACCGCCCAGGCCCCCCATTGGTTATAGGCCGCCGCGAATTCGTCGAACCGGTCGGCCTTGCCGTAGAATTCCAGAACCGGGCGGCCGATCTCTTCGAAGAAGAGCGCCCCGATGGCATAGCCGAGCAGACCGCCAAGCACCGAGGCGACCATGGTGACAAAGGCGATCCGCCAGGCCCGGGCGGGCCGCGCCAGGATCATCGGGATCATCAGCAGATCGGGCGGGATCGGAAAGACCGAGCTTTCGACAAAGCTGACGCCGGCCAGCCCGCGCATGGCGTTGGGCGATTCGGCGATGCGCAGGGTACGGTCGTAAAGGCGACGAAGCATCCGCCGCGCTTGCCTTGGCGGCAGGCGCCCGTCAAGCGGCGTTGACCGGGCCAAGGCGGCGGGGTAGGCCACGCCCGGCCCGAGTGGCGGAATGGTAGACGCAGGGGGATTCAAAATCCCCCGCTGGCAACAGCGTGTCGGTTCGAGTCCGACCTCGGGCACCACCATTCCCGCAAGATCCGTCTACGGCCCGCGCCCAAGCGCGGGGGGCGGGGAGGCGGGGCGGGAGGCGGACCAGCGGCAACGCGTTACGCTCATTGCCGCTTGGCATCACGCATTTCGCTGTGGCATCCGGACAGATCAGGGATAGAGCGCGGCAAGCACCGAACTGGCCGACACCGCGGTGCCGTTCAGCCAGGGCCAGCGCCGTCTCGCCCGACGCGGTGGCGGTGTCGCCCGTCTCGGCCTGGATCAGGAACCGGCGGATCAGATCCTCGCGCGCCTGCGGATCGGCAAACTGGCCGATCTCGGAATCGCCGAACGTGGCCTGCAGGCGTTTGCGCATCTCGGCAAGCTGGCGATCGAGGTCGAGCGCGGCAAAGCCCTCGGGCATCCCGAGCGCGGTCTCGAACACCGTGCGCAGCGGCGGTGTGCCCAGCACGGTATACCATTTCGTGTCGTCCGAGGATGCCGCCGGGGCCAGCGTCGCCAGCTCGCGCTGGGCGTTCAGCGACAACCGGAAATCCTCGTCCTGCGTGGCCCACGGCCGCCTCGAAGCTGCGCAGCTCATAGGCGGCGACGATATCGTCGGGAAAACTGCTCAACACCGGTGTTGGGCGGGATCGACATCGCCGAAGCCAAACGCCCGGGCCATGTCGCGATAGCGCGTGTCGGTCAGACGGTTGGCCAGCGCGTCGGGCGCAAGCGTCCCGTCCTCCAGCACCTTCTGCACGAAATAGCTGTTCGCCAGATCGTCCTGCAGGCCGAACGCCCCAGCCCGACCTTGAGCAAGCCGCGATCCGCGACCAGATCGGCGGCTGGTGACGTCACCGATCCGGTCGCGGAACGCCGCTGTCTCGCGGGCGATCTGCGGCGTCTGGGCATGGGCTGCCTGCTGACGGTCGAGCGTGGTCTGCAGCACCCGCCAGCCGGCATAGCCGAGAGCGGCAGCGCCGGGGCAAAGCTCATGGCGCGGCGCCCGCCCGGCGGCCGCCCGCGAACGCGCCGCCTTGGCCGGATCGGGCGGCCCGCCCGGCGGCCGCACCGCAGCCGCCGCGAACAGCCGGTCCTCGCGCGCGATCAGTGCGCGCAACGCCTTGAGCGCCGGATAGAACTTGTCGTCGGCGACACAGGCCGTGGCGGCCGCCAACTGGGTCCGGCTGTCGGCATCGGTGAAGACCTGGCTCAGCTGCTCGATCCCGCGAAGCAGCTGCAGCCGTGCCGCGTCGGGCTCGGCATCGCCCGACAGCACCAGCTGCGCGATATAGCATACCCGGCGCACCGGCGTCCCGGCCTCTTCGGGGTGCAATGCATCCTTCAGCCGAAGGATATGCGCGTTCGGCGTCAGGATCGACAGCCGGCCGCGGCGGTCGCCATTCTGGATCACCGCGCCATTGACCAGCACCCGCTCATGTGGCCCGAGTTTCAGGACCAGCGCTCATGAGCCGCCGGTCTGACCGCGCAGACCCCTCATGATGGCGGTGTTGATCTCGATCAGCGCCTCGGCGCCGGCCTCGCGCGTCAGCACTTTCGGGGTATGCTGGGCGATGAATTCCGCCAGATAGAAGATGCGGGGCGCGCAGGTCGCGCGGCAGCGCGTTGGCTTCGTCGGCGACCTCGACGGCAAGGATCGTCCACAGCCGTCGGTTGTCGTGCAGCGCCGCGACAAGGTCCGGAAAGGCCTTGCGGCCAGCCCGGGCGGCGCGGCGCATGCGATGGGTGATCTGGGCGAAAGCGTCGTATTCGGTGTCCTGGTGGGTGCGGATCGGGGCGGCTGCGGCATAGGCCGTGGCGGCCTGGTGGAAAGCGTTCACGTCGTGTCCTTCCAAGCGCGTGTGGGGGTGTCAGGGTGTGGTGTCCGGGCGCAGGCCAACCGGCCCGCGCCCCAGCCTCCGCAACGATCAGCGGAACAGCGCCAGGATGTTCTGCGGCGTCTGGTTGGCGATCGACAGGGCCGTGGTCGCCAGCTGCTGCTGGACTGCAGGGCCTGCAGGCGCGCCGAGGCTTCCTCCATATCCGCATCGACCAGCGTGCCGATCCCGACCTTGAGCGAATCGGTGAGCGAACCGATGAATTCGTTCTGGGTCTGGATGCGGCCCTGATCGGAACCGAAAGCGGCCGCCGCGTCGATCGCATTGTCGATCACGTCTCGATATTCTGCAACGCGGCATCGGCGCCGGCATCGGTGGTGACATCGATATTGTCGAGCCCGAACAGCCCGCCCGATGCGGTGCCGCCATCCATCGCAGCGGTCGCAAAGTTCTTGTCGGAGCCGCTGTTGTCGATCTTCAGGCTTGCCTGTCCGGTGGTCGCGTTGACGGCGACCTGGGTCGTGATGCCGGTGATGCCGGCCGCGTCAATGGCCGTCTTCAGCCCGCGTGCGACATCTTCGAACGTCTCGCCCTTGCCGGCCGTGTAGTAATAGGCATTGCCGGCGATCGACGCCTGATAGCTGTTGCCCTCGGCCGGGCTGGCCGCCGTGGTGAAGAAGATCTCTTCGGCGCGCTGGTTGATGGTGCCCGATTCCGGTGGTGGTGTTGGCGGTTGCGGACCCGTTGATCGAAAAGATGTAGGCGTTGCCGTCGCCGCCGCCCCCTGGGTATCCGCCACGGCGATGTCGAGCGATTCGAAGGCCCGCGTCGAGGTGATCGTGATCTGGTCGGTGCCGGTGCCTTCGAACGTCACATTGTCGAGGTCGAGCGCCTGCAATTGCGCCAGCAAACCGTCGCGCACCGTCTGATCGCTGCTGTCATCGGCGGTCGAGGTATAGGTCACCGTGGTGCCGCCGACCGTGACGCTGGCCGTGTCATCC
>JAEPEX010000073.1_pt1 | contig 14377 bp, 12 predicted proteins | sample 9130951 | NCBI WGS metagenome assembly JAEPEX01 (sample SAMN17228542, study PRJNA684324) | microbial mat metagenome | biome: saline marsh[ENVO:00000054]; feature: microbial feature [ENVO:01000007], biofilm[ENVO:00002034], sulphate-reducing...; material: estuarine water [ENVO:01000301]|estuarine... | reverse complement strand
GTCGTTAATGCGTTACAGAACCGCGGCTGTCGCGGTCGAGCTAATCGATTCAAAATATCTCGCGTACTTGCCAGGAAGTGGACGGTTCTGGTCTGGCTATTTGATTCCGGATTTACTGCCGGTCTCCTACGAGCCGCGCAACGAATGGGGTAAGGCAGGCTCCTGCGTTCGTGGCGTTTGTACGAAATGGTTCCCAGATAAGGGCTATGGTTTCCTTCGATTCATCGACAAGCTGTCGCCGGACCTTTGGATTACCGATCCTCGTGAGCCGGATTCACCCTACGTCAGCGTGTTCTGTCACGCCAATGAACTGGCCGAAGAGGTCACCGAAGAGGTGCTGTTGAACCGCGAGACGATCCTGGAATTCTACCTCAGCGAAAGTGAACAAAAGGATAATGGACTGGTCGCAAATAACGTTCGACTTGCCTTCGGCGTGAATCGTTGAGGGATCAGTTGAAATACCATTCATGGCCGGAACAGCATGACGCGAAGACCACCCCTCGAGGACAGCCCCTCAAGGACAACCTCAGGTAAAACGCGATGGCAAGCGAAACACGACAGATCCAACCGACTGGGCTTGCACGCAGATTAGTCGTCGACAAGCTGCTCAGCGAGCAACAGGCACAAAGTGCCTCCATGGAGGCTGCACGCAAGCGGCAACCATTCGTTCAATACCTGGTTCAGGAGAAGCTGGTCGACAGCCACAACATCGCCGTATCGGCTGCGCTGGAATTCGGCATCCCGCTGCTGGATCTGGATGCCGTGGACTTGATGAGCTTGCCGTCTAACCTGGTCGATGAAAAGCTGATCCGCAAGCATCGCGTACTCCCCCTCCACCGGCGTGGCAATCGGCTATTCATTGCCGTCTCGGATCCGACCAACGATCAGGCGCTGGACGAAATCCGCTTCAATACCGGAAACGCGACGGATGCGATCCTGGTGGAAGAGTCCAAGCTCAGCATCGCGATTGACAAGGTATTAGAGGCTCAGGACACCACCATGAGCGAGATCATGGACTCCGATCTCGACAACATCGATATTTCATCCGATGACGATATGGATCAAGCGGGCGACGGATCAGACTTGAACATCGATGATGCCCCAGTGGTGAAATACGTGAACAAGGTACTGGTCGATGCCATCACCGCCTCGGCTTCGGACGTTCACTTCGAACCCTACGAAAAGTCCTTTCGCGTTCGCTTCCGGCAGGACGGCATACTGCGGGAAATCGCGAATCCACCGCTGGGCATTGCTGCACGACTGGTGGCCCGGCTCAAAGTCATGTCACGCATGAATATCGCAGAAAGGCGGGTACCCCAGGATGGGCGCATCAAACTGAAGTTATCACGCTCTCGCGACATTGATTTTCGCGTAAACACGTTGCCCACATTGCATGGCGAGAAGGTCGTATTGCGTATCCTCGATGCGAATGCGGCGAATGTGGGCATCGATATGCTCGGCATGAATCAAAAGCAGAAAGAGGATTTTCTCGAATGCATCGGCAGGCCTTATGGCATGGTCCTCGTGACCGGCCCGACGGGCTCCGGCAAGACCGTGACACTGTACTCGGCGTTGAACATCCTGAACAAACCGGATATCAATATCTCCACGGTCGAGGATCCGGTGGAGATTCAGGTTCCCGGCATCAATCAGGTCAACATGAATCAAAAGACCGGCCTGACCTTCGCAGCCGCTCTCCGCGCCTTCCTGCGGCAGGATCCAGACATCGTCATGGTTGGCGAGATCCGGGATCTTGAAACGGCCGAGATTGCGGTCAAGGCCGCACAAACCGGCCATTTGGTGCTGTCGACCCTGCACACCAACGACGCTCCGCAGGCGCTGACCCGTCTGGCCAATATGGGCATACCGCCTTTCAACATTGCCTCATCGGTACTTTTGATCATGGCCCAGCGTTTGGCGCGCCGACTCTGTCTGCATTGTCGGGAGGTGGACAATGTGCCCCGAGAAGCGCTGTTGGAAGAAGGCTTCGGCGAAGACGAGATCGCCGAGGGCGTGACCATCTACAAACCGGTCGGCTGTGAGCGTTGCGTGAACGGTTACAAAGGCCGCGTCGGCGTTTATCAGGTGATCAAGGTCTCGGAGGAGATGGGACGCTTGATCATGGAGGGTGGTAATTCCCTGCAACTGGCGGATCGAGCCGAAAGCGAGGGCTACACCGATTTGCGCAGATCGGGCCTGCAAAAAGTCAAGCTTGGCTTGACCAGCCTGCAGGAACTCAACCGTATCACTAAGGACTGATTATGGCCATAGCAGCAGCTCAGAAAGTCAAACCCAAGGCAGGCAAAGCCTACGAATTCACCTGGGAGGGTATTGACCGACGCGGGAATCGGGTCAAGGGCGAATTGCGCGCAAGCAGCATCGCGCTGGCTCGTGCCGATCTGCGTCGGCAGGGTGTCAACCCAAAGAAGGTGCGCAAGAAGTCACAGCCACTGTTCGGCGGCGGCAAAAAAAAGATCACACCGCTCGATATCTCGATTTTCACCCGCCAGTTGGCAACCATGATGTCCGCTGGCGTACCACTGGTACAGTCCTTCGACATCGTCGGCCGTGGCCACGAAAACCCCTCGATGCAAGAACTCTTGCTGGCGATCAAGCAGGACATCGAAAACGGCACCGCCATGGCCGATGCGCTCGGCAAATTCCCCGACTATTTCGACGACCTGGTCTGCAGTCTGGTTGCCGCCGGCGAGGCAGCCGGTGTCCTCGATATCTTGCTGGATAAGATCGCGACCTACAAGGAAAAGACCGAATCGATCAAGGGAAAAATCAAAAAGGCCCTGTTCTATCCAGCCGCTGTCATCATCGTCGCCATCCTTGTCACCGTGGTGATCCTGCTGTTCGTTATTCCACAGTTTAAGGTCCTGTTCAACAGCTTTGGCGCGGATCTGCCCGCCTTCACGTTGTTGGTCATCGGACTGTCAGACTTTGTGCGCAAATGGTGGTGGGCCATAGGCGTAGGTGTGATCGGTGTCGTGTACGGAATCGGGAAGCTACACCAAAAGTCGCGAAAATTCAGAGAACTGATCGACCGTGCAGCACTCAATATGCCAATTATCGGCAGCATCCTGCATAAGGCTTCTGTGGCCCGATTCGCCCGCACCCTGTCCACCATGTTCGCTGCCGGCGTGCCGTTGGTGGATGCGCTGGATTCGGTTTCCGGGGCTACCGGCAACATCGTCTATTCCGATGCAGTACAAGGCATGCGCGAAGAGGTTGCAACCGGTCAAACCCTGCAATTCACAATGCTTCAAGCACGCCTATTTCCACATATGGTGGTTCAGATGACTGCTATCGGCGAGGAATCCGGGGCTCTGGACGACATGCTGGGTAAGGTTGCCGACTTCTACGAGGAGGAGGTGGACAATGCCGTGGACGCGCTGAGCAGCCTGTTGGAACCCCTGATCATGGTGGTTATCGGCGGCCTGGTGGGTAGTCTGGTAATCGCGATGTATCTACCGATCTTCAAATTGGCCGCGGTGGTTTGAACCCGCCTCAACCCTTGGCGATATCTTCACCGATCGGCAATAACGATGAATAATGTCGAGATGTTGACCCAGATCCTGGCACAGATGCCAGCACTGTTGTATGGCGGAACCATGGCGCTGGGCCTGGTCATCGGCAGCTTCCTCAACGTCGTCATTCTACGGCTACCGCACATCATGGAACGTGAATGGCAACAAGAGTGCAGACAACTGCTGGCGCATGCCGATGATACAGAGGCGACGGGTTCGGATGATACCGCGGTAATGACGCTGTCGCGACCCGGCTCGCACTGCCCGGATTGTGGGCATCACATCCGGCCCTGGGAAAACATTCCAGTGCTCAGTTTTCTGTTGCTGCGCGGTCGTTGCAGCCAATGTGCAAAGCCGATCTCCTGGCGCTACCCCACGATCGAAGCCCTGACTGCGCTCCTGTCGCTGATCGTAATCTGGCAATTTGGCCCAACCCTGCCGGGTGCCTGCGCCTTACTACTAACCTGGGGACTGATTGCGCTGGCTGTAATCGACGCCGATACCCAGCTTTTACCGGATAACATCACGTTGCCTCTGCTTTGGTTCGGCCTGCTACTGAGTCTCTGGAATGTCTTCGTCGACAGCCAAACCGCGATTATTGGCGCTGTTTCCGGCTATCTGTCGCTGTGGCTGATCTTTCACCTGTTCCGACTGCTGACAGGCAAGGAAGGCATGGGCCATGGTGATTTCAAATTACTGGCCCTGTTTGGCGCCTGGATCGGCTGGCAATCGCTGCCCCAAATCCTGTTGCTGTCCACGATCCCGGGAGCCTTGTTCGGCATCGCATTGATCGTCAGTGGCCGTAATCAACGCCAAACGCCCATTGCCTTTGGTCCCTTCTTAGCCATTGCCGGCTGGATCAGCCTGGTCTGGGGCGATGTGATTACTACGACTTACTTGCGCTGGAGTGGCATCGCTTGACTGCGTTCACCGTCGCCCTGACCGGAGGAATCGGCAGCGGCAAAAGCACGGTCTCGGCGCTGTTTGGCCAACTCGGGATTCCAATCATTGATGCCGATCAGATCTCTCACGCCCTGACCGCGCCCAATGCAACCGCGCTGGCTGATATTGCGGCGCTGTTCGGTGCCCACCTGATCGACAGCCAAGGCGCTCTTGACCGCCGCGCACTCCGCAGTCTGGTATTCGACGATCCGGATGCACGCAAGCGTCTCGAGAATATCCTGCATCCACGCATCCGCACTGAAATGCAACGGCAGCTAGAGCAGAGTCAGGGCGCCTACGCCATCCTTGCTATTCCATTGTTGTTCGAGACCGGCCAAGTGCACCTCGCCGACCGCATATTGGTCATCGACATTCCGGAGTCACACCAAATCGAACGGGTCAAAAGACGCAGCGGCTTAGACGATGCACAGATCCGTGACATCATGGCCAGCCAGGTTACACGCGCGACCCGACTCGCCGGCGCCGACGATATCATCGACAACCGTGGGTCCGTTGCAGACCTAAAGCCTCTGGTAGAACAACTGCACCGACGCTATCTCCAATACGCCGCGCAAAAGGCTTCAGAAACGTCGTAATCCTATTTTATTTTTTATTGGGATCGGCTTTTATAAGACGGGTGCTGCCTTCAAAAAATGTACGGATTCAGCGCAGAAGGGCCAAGGCGCCTCGCCCGCAAACGGACCTTAACCAGCCATGGGAGCCGCTCGGCGTAGGAGCCCGCTTGCGGGCGACCCGGCAAGTGATGCCAGCAGAGCGCAGGCAACCGCCGCACCTTTCCCGGAAGCAGAGTGCTGCCTTCAAAGCATGTAAAGATTCACCGCAGAGACGCAGAGTACGCAGAGGTGCCAAGGCGCCTCGCCCGCACACGGACCTTAACCAGCCATGGGAGCCGCTCGGCGTAGGAGCCCGCTTGCGGGCGACCCGGCAAGTGATGCCAGCAGAGCGCAGGCAACCGCCGCACCTTTCCCGGAAGCAGAGTGCTGCCTTCAAAGCATGTAAAGATTCACCGCAGAGACGCAGAGTACGCAGAGGTGCCAAGGCGCCTCGCCCGCAAACGGACCTTAACCAGCCATGGGAGCCGCTCGGCGTAGGAGCCCGCTTGCGGGCGACCCGGCAAGTGATGCCAGCAGAGCGCAGGCAACCGCCGCGCCTTTCCCGGAAGCAGAGTGCTGCCTTCAAAGCATGTAAAGATTCACCGCAGAGACGCAGAGTACGCAGAGGTGCCAAGGCGCCTCGCCCGCACACGGACCTTAACCAGCCATGGGAGCCGCTCGGCGTAGGAGCCCGCTTGCGGGCGACCCGGCAAGTGATGCCAGCAGAGCGCAGGCAACCGCCGCACCTTTCCCGGAAGCAGAGTGCTGCCTTCAAAGCATGTAAAGATTCACCGCAGAGACGCAGAGTACGCAGAGGGGCCAAGGCGAGGCTGTGGAAATGTCCTGAATTTTGATGCCAAACCGATTCCGGGTCTTGGATTGCATCATCGAACGCACTGGGGAAGCCTAATCGGTGTCGGGGTCGCTATCGGAATCGAATCCGCTCATCGATCAAAACAGCCAGCTCGATACCAATCCCTCGTTCCGACCTTGACACCGACTAAGCATCCATAAACCGGGAAGCGCTTGTTTTCGTGAGACTGCAGATTTCGACAGCCTAGGCCAAGGCGCCTCGCCCGCAAACGGACCTTAACCAGCCGTGGAAGCCGCTCGGCGTAGGAGCCCGCTTGCGGGCGACCCGGCAAGTGATGCCAGCGTAGCGCACGCAAGCGCCGCGCCTTTCCCGGTAGAAAGGCTGTAGGCCACTGTTCATCAGGACGTGAGAAACCTGATGTTGACTGGCCGGATGTTTGCTGGACGACTATTTGCTGGACGCAACCTTCAAAGAATATGAATCAAACTTCATGCTGGTTGAATAACTGAACGTTTTGCGCAGGCAGCACCCTATAAGATCAGGTCTCGATCCAAAAAGTGACCGGTCCGTCGTTGATCAGATGCACCTGCATATCCGCACCGAAGCGTCCGCTCGCCACCTCGCAGTGCTCGGCGCGGGCGCGTTGCACCAGCAGATCGTATAGATGCTCGCCTTGCGCTGGCGGGGCCGCGGAGGTGAAGCTGGCACGGGTGCCCTTGCGGGTGTCCGCCGCCAATGTGAACTGCGGTACCAGCAGTAGCCCGCCGTCGCGAATGTTGCGCAGGCTCAGGTTCATTCGGCCATTATCGTCGGCAAACACACGATAGCTCAGCAAGCGTTGCAATAGGCGTTCGGCCCGGGTCTCGTCATCGCCCTTCTGCACTCCGACCAACACAAGCAGTCCCTGGCCAATGGCGCCGATGGTGACGCCGTCGACCTCCACATGCGCCGCGCTGACACGTTGCAATAGGCCGATCATGCCAGGTCAATGCTGCCGAGCGGGTTGCGACCAAGCCGGCCCAGCAAGCACAATGGTTTACAGTGCATCGGCAAAACGATCCGTTGCCGCCACCAGCGCCTTGGCGATGCCTGGTTCGAAGGCAGCATGCCCAGCATCCGGGATAATCTGAAAATCCGCCTGCGGCCAGGCCTGATGTAGTTCCCAGGCTGATTGCAGCGGGCAAATCAGATCATAGCGGCCGTGCACGATGACCCCGGGAATGTCCTGCAGTCGAGCCGCGTCACGCAGCAATTGATCAGGTTCCAGGAAGGCTTGGTTGACAAAATAATGGCATTCGATGCGGGCCAAACTGAGAGCCGTGTGCGCATCGGCAAAATTGGCGCGGATTTCGGCATTTGGCAGCAGCGTCGCACAGCGCGCTTCCCAGATGGACCAAGCGATAGCGGCTTCGAGCTTCACCGCCTTCTGGTCACCGGTCAGGCGCTGATGGTAGGCATGCAGCAGATCGCCATGCTCGGCTTTTGGGATGGGCGCCAGAAATGCCTGCCAATGGTCCGGAAAGATCCAGCTCGCACCTTGTTGGTAAAACCAGTCGATCTCCCACGGTCGGCACAAAAAGATGCCGCGCAGAACCAACGCGGTTACCCGCTGCGGATAGGTCTCGGCATAGGCGAGGCCAAGGGTTGAGCCCCAGGAACCGCCGAACACCAACCAGCGGTCGATACCAAGCAACTCGCGCACGCGCTCGATGTCTTCCACCAGATCCTGGGTCCTGTTGTGCTGCAAACCCGCATGTGGTCGAGAACGACCGCTGCCGCGCTGGTCGAACAGTACGATCCGATAGCGCGCGGGGTCGAAAAAGCGCCGGTGCGATGATCCGCAGCCCGCCCCCGGGCCACCATGCAGAAACAGCGCCGGGATGCCGGCAGCATGGCCGGATTCTTCAATATAGAGTTCATGGCCACCAGGTACCGGCAGGCGATGCGTGGAAAAGGGCTCAATGGCCGGATAAAGCGGATTTTCGGATTGCGGAGGGGTCATGAGTGTCGACTTCCTGACGAAGCGAAAACAGGTAACAATGCGTGGCGCATCAATACATCCAAGTGTTAGTTGAGGCATTGATTGCTCGAGGATTGCTCGAGCTTGCTTGTTTGAGCGTAGAACATCTGCCGGCGCATCGACAGGCGGCAGATCAATAATGCGGCGGCAGACTCTCCGGGGCTGGTTCGCCCTGGCTTCGGAGCAGCGAGGCCAGCAGCCCCTGTAGCGCATCCATCTGTGTTCTGTGCTGATCGAGCAGCACGCGCTGCTTCTCCAGTACCTGGTTCAAATGCTGGATCTCGTCCTCCAGGTAGGTGATTCGCATCTGCAATTCAGCGATGGCATCGACATCTGTTTCTGCTGCTGTTTGGGTAACCATTGGGCGTGGATCAATCATCGGCTAATCATACAGCGCTATGAGCGCAAGGTCAGGTTTTCGGCCAAAGGCCATGTCCGATTATGCCCTTATACGATGCCGGGTACATAGGCTCATGCATTCAAGCTATGCTAGATCTATCGCAAATGCCGACCAATCGACATCTGCTGTGGCAACAAGCTCAGGCGAATTCCGGTATGTTTCTCTCATAACCTGTACAACGCTATCCAGACATCGGCACAGTGCAATCGGGGTCGGGATCGCTATCGGAATCGGAATCGGAATCGAGAGAGAAAACGCCCTATGCCATTCGGTCATGATTGATTCTGGCTGAATAGCCGCACATTCTACGCAGGCAGCACCAGGTCGAAGTACAAATCACCCGCTGGAGACGATGATGTCCACTTACCACCACCTCGGCCTGATGTTTCCGCCTGGCCCCCCTGGCGCCTGGGATGACGAGCGGGTGTCGGGACCTCGGGTCAGGTCGCTGCCCGACGGCACCTGGCGGATGTGGTACTACGGGCGCGATCGCAGTTTTGATCGGGAGATTAATTTACCCACTGGCCGTGTCGGGCTGGCCCGCTCCAATGACGGTCTGCATTGGCAGCGCGTGTTGGGACCGCTCACCGGCGGTGCCGTGTTCGAGCCGCATGCCGATCCGGCGCGCTTTGACTCGGCGCACGTCGGCGTCGGTGATGTAACCTTGACGGACGGAACCTATCGGCTTTGGTACTTCGGCGGCGATCATACGCGGCAGCGCTTCGGCCGCTTCGAGGCCAAGGGCCTACAATTACGCATCGGCTGCGCCCTGTCGACCGATGGCGTGCACTGGCAGCGCCAGGATGGCGCCCATCGAGGCGCGCTGTTGGATCTCGGCGCTCCTGGAACCTTCGACTCGGCAACCTGCGCCTGGCCACAGGTGCTTGCGCTGGACGATGGGCGCTGGCGGATGTATTACCACAGTCTGGATGCAAAGCGCATGCTGTTCGTGGTCGGCGTTGCCGAATCTGCCGACCAGCTGGAATGGACCCGGCGCGGCGAGGTCTTCGGACCAGGGGAAGCCGGCGCCTTCGACGCCCTCGGCGTCGGCACTCGCCATGTCCTGCGTCACCAAGGGCGCTGGTTGATGTTCTACGAAGGCGTGCGCGCCGATGGCTATCGTTCCATCGGTCTTGCCGAGTCCGAGGATGGCCTGCGCTGGACGCGGATACCGGGCCATGAGAGCGACGGTTCGGTATTTGCCCACGCCCCCCGCGGCTCCGGTCGGTGGGATGCATTCGCGGTCGGCACTCCCTGTGCAGTTCCCATGTCGGACGGCAGCTGGCGCCTTTATTATGTCGGGGCTAACGAAACACCAGGCGGCTATGCTGACGAGCTGGCCATGCGACATCAGATTGGCGTCGCCGTTAGCGACGGAGCGAATCTGATGCGCTGGATTCGTTGCGACCTCGGTTGAGACCGATGGCCGATGCAGCTCATAACAGTCGCTCCGCAACGACCTGTAGTTCGCTGGCGGCTGGACTGATCAGCCAATACCCCGGAGCGCCTGCAGGCTTTCGGCTGTTCATTTCAGCGCTGTCCGCAACCGCCTGTCAAATCCACGGCGTCGGCCTAGGGCATTCCCGTTGCCGATGGCATTTGCATACAGCGAGGAGACGATATCAACGTCTCCGGCCGCATCGCTGAACACGCCATCTCGCGTTCGCATCAGAGCCAAATGCTCAGATTTTTGCCAACTCGTCGAGTGACCTGAGCGGCGCCTCGCAGTGCAGGCCGCGGCAATGATAAGCACATACGCCATCGCCCGCGTGCATCGCCGACAATGTGCCAGGCAAGTCCGGCTCATCGGCGGGAATGGCCAACACCAGCCGACGCGGTCGGTAGCCTTGCTGAGCCGTCGTCTGCCAGGTGCGCAGGGATTCGTCGTTGCCACGAATGATGATGATCTCAGGGGGATTCAGATATTCATCCAGCGCCATCAGCAGGCTGGCATGGGCATCGGGGATGCGTCGTATCGGTACCGCGGCGAATCTCAGGGTTGCATGCACCGCATCCAGATAGCGGCTTTCACCGAGCAAATGACCCAGCCGTTGCAATGCCCGAGCGGCAACGCCGTTGCCAGAAGGCATGGCCTCGTCACCCAAGGGTTTCGGGCGCTGGATCAGGGTCTCATGATCGGCGGAGGTGAAGAAAAAGCCGCCCTGTTCGACATCCGAGAATTGCGCCAGCAAGCGCTCGGCCAACGCAATGGCCAGATCCAGATCCGCCCTCTTCCAGCGTGTCTGCAATAACTCCAGCAGAGCATCGAGCAGCAGAGCATAGTCGTCCAGATAGGCGTTCAGATGCGCCTTATGGTCTTTGTATGTGGCCAGCAAGCGGCCGTCGGCCAGCTTGTCGGACTGCCATAGCCGGGTGCGGATAAACTCGAGCGCCTGCTCGGCGGAAGCAAGACAGTCATCCCGGCCCAGCACCCGCGCGCTGCGAGCCATCGCCTTGATCATCAGCGCATTCCACGAGGTCAGTATCTTGTCGTCGCGCGCTGGGCGCACGCGCTGCTCGCGCGCGAGCAATAATTTCGCCTTGGCGCTGGCAAGCAGCGTATACGCCTGCTCCAGGGGCAGCTGCTGTTCGGCTGCGCTCTCCTCCAGACGACGGTAGCCGTGCAGATGCCATTTACCCTCGAAGTTCGGCGTTTGATCCAAGCCGTACAATGGCGCAATCAAGTCGTACTCGGCCGGTTCCAGCAGTGCTGCAACCTCGGCCCGATCCCAGACGTAGAAACGTCCTTCCTCGCCTTCGCTGTCGGCATCCAGGGTGCTGTAATAGCCACCTTCCGGCGATTGCATCTCGGCCATGACCCAATCCGCGGTGGCCTCGGCGGCGTCACGGAAGAGTCGAGCATCGTCTGCCGGTTGACTGATTTGCCAGGCGTCACAGCACAGGCAAAGCAAGGGGCCGTTGTCATAGAGCATCTTTTCGAAATGCGGGATCATCCAGTAATCGTCCACCGAGTAGCGACAGAAGCCGCCGCGCAGCTGGTCATTAATGCCGCCGCGGATCATACGCTCCAGCGTGAAGCGCGCCATGTGCAATGCCTTGACATCGCCAGGATTCGGCGCATAGACGCTGGATTGGTCAGCAGCCGGGTTGTCTTCAGGATCATCCACTAGGGTCGCCGCCCAGTGCCGGAACAGAAACTCCAGATTGGTCGGATGCGGGAACTTCGGCGCCCGTCCAAAGCCGCCGTTGGTTGCATCGAAGCTGCCGGCGAGCTGGCGCCGCGCGCCCTCCAGCGGTGCCGCATCTGGAATCCTGTCGTCAGGAATGGGTTCCAGTTGCTCGAGCGCGTCCATCAGCGCCGTGTTTTGCCTACGGATGGAGTCGCGCTGCTCACGGTAGGCGAGTTCGACACTGGCGATCAGCTGAGCAAATGCGGGCAGCCCATGGCGGGGTTGGTTTGGAAAATAGGTGCCAGCGAAAAAGGGTTTCTGATCGTCCGGAGTCAAAAAAACCGTCAGCGGCCAGCCGCCGGGACGCTGGGCCAGCAATTGGTGAGCGGTTTGGTAGATCTTATCGATATCCGGGCGCTCTTCCCGGTCAACCTTGATGTTGACGAACAGCCGATTCATGACCTCGGCGGTGGCGGCATCCTCGAAAGATTCGTGAGCCATGACATGACACCAGTGGCAGGCCGAGTAGCCCACGGACAGCAAAATCGGTTTGTCCTGCTCGCGCGCGAGGGCTAAGGCTTCCTCGCACCAGGGCCACCAGTCGACTGGATTAGAGGCATGCTGTTGTAAATAGGGGCTCGTGGTGTCAGCCAGTCGATTCGCCCTGTGGCCTGCAGATTGGCTGGAATCATGATTGGCTCGAACGGTGGCGTCCTGCTCCTTAACAGTCGTCTTGGTCATCGCAGAGGCTCCAGAATGCGCGGATATGGTCAGAGAGTGACGGCGAGTACATCGGATTTCCAATCAGCTGCACCGCGTTCGATTCGAAGCACGCCGATTTGGAACCTGACACAGTCGGTTCCGATCGCAGCGCTGGCGCCAGCCAGGGCATCAGGGTTTGCGGATACGCTGCAATGCCGCCGGATGCGAGCGCAAATAGGCATCCAGATCGCGCCGTAATCTGGCGAGCTGTCCGTCCAGGGTGCTTGCCTGCAACCGGACACCGACCGCTCCGCCGCCCTGCATAGGATTGGAGGCGCAATCGCGCCCGAGCAGACCTGCCAGCATACGCTCGCCATAAGCCGCGCGATAATGGGCCGGCTCCCAGAACCAACGCAGCATGGAGCGACGATCCCCAGGCAATGGCGGCGGCTCGGTGGTATCCGGACTGATGACATTGAAATCCCATAAGGCAACCGAGTGCCTATCGGCAAGACGCAGCAGGGTGCGCTTCCAGTTCTCCAGATCAGACCAATGACCGGTCTCGCGCATCGCCGTCAGATAATCCAAATGATAAGGGTTGATGAACAAAACCACCTGAATTCCGCGCGCTTTGGCACGTTCGAGAAATCGGTCCAGGGTCTCGAATGTCGCCGACCAGGCCAGACCGCGCTGATAGATGGTAGCGCTCGATCGGGCCAGCCGCTGGACCAGTTCCCGGTTCTTTTGCTGAAATAAAACCGCTTGTCCCTCGGTACGGATGATGCGTAGATAGTCGCGCGCCGGATTGAAGCCGTCGGCGCGGCGGGTCGGCGCCTGCTTAGCCTGCTGTTGCAACAAGGTCATCACCGAATCCGACAAGGTGCTCAATGAGAATAAGGCTTGCAGTCGATCCTGAAACTTGCGGCCGGCATAAGCGGGATTCGGCAAGCCATTGCCCAACACCCGCAGGTTGACCTGGTTGAAAGGTCCGATGTACACATGGGTCGGATCAGCGTCCGGATGAACCAGAAAATCCAACAGGTCGAGCCCCAGCAGAATGCGCTCCAGGTCGCCGCCGGCCGCCGCATGTTCGGCATTTGCGATCTGCAATGCAACACTGGCTCCCGGCACCGCGGCATTGAACACCGGCCGTTGCGCCTGTAGCCAGCAGGGACTGGACGGGTCCAAACCCAACTCCGGGCGCGAGTTGCCGCTGATGACCGTGCGCGGACGTAGCCGCTCGGCAAAATAGGGCTTGGTGAAGCGAATGCGATCAGCCGCCGCTGGCTTGACCGCATTGATACCGGCGATGCGCGGGCTAGCAAACATTCCATAAGGATCCAGCAGCCAATTGAACGCCGCCGCCAATGCGAGCATAGCGGCCAGGCTGAACGCAGCGGTACCGAGAAAGCGACGAAAAACAGTGCGCATATCCATTTCAACGGTCCGCTCAGAATTGAAAGTACAAGAATTCAGACAGACTGCTGAGGGCGAGAAACCCAAGCGCAGCGACACCGGCGGTGGCGATCGCAAAACCACGACTCGGCCGCCACAGGATCGGCCGCCAGCGCCGGGGCAGCAGCCGCAACTCATGCTCGGGGCGGCCCGAATAGAGCGTCAGCACCGGCCGAAGCGGCCATGATCTGCTGCGAATTCGGTGCATCAGTACCAATGGCGACAGCGCGATCACCCAGATCCAGGGTCATCGTGAAAGTCTGGCCGCCGCCAAGATAGCTGGTCACACCCCAGGCAGACAGCAGGCCCAGAAATCGCCCAGGCGGACCGCGACGGCATTTGGCAAGGCCACGCCATTGAACCAAACATAGCCGTCAACATCGCCAGCGCCGGCATCCACATCCGCGGCGCGGAAAAACACCCAGCCGATCACCACCGCAATAAAGGTCAGCAGCCAAGCGAGGCAATGGCGAAAAAACGCGCTGGGCCTGGCAGATTCAACGTTTCCGGCGCAAGCCGGCGCCAAGCCTGCTCCCAGGCATGATTGATCGCAAGATAGGCACGTGCAATGCCCCCCAGAGTATAAAAGTCCAGCCGGCACCGTGCCAAAGCCCGCCAAGCAGCATGGTGAGCAGCAGATTACGGTAGCGATTGATCGACCCGTGTCGATTACCGCCAAGCGGAATGTACAGATAATCGCGTAAAAAGCGGGATAATGTCATATGCCAGCGGCGCCAGAACTCGACGATATTGACCGCCTTGTACG
>JAEPEX010000148.1_pt1 | contig 14550 bp, 16 predicted proteins | sample 9130951 | NCBI WGS metagenome assembly JAEPEX01 (sample SAMN17228542, study PRJNA684324) | microbial mat metagenome | biome: saline marsh[ENVO:00000054]; feature: microbial feature [ENVO:01000007], biofilm[ENVO:00002034], sulphate-reducing...; material: estuarine water [ENVO:01000301]|estuarine... | reverse complement strand
TCCTTTGGTAAAGGATTGGAATATATTCGAGGGAGACGCAAGACAATTTGATTTTTTCCTCAATTGCCTCGGAAATTGATTTGGTTTCAGGGGGTCCTCCTTGTCAACCTTTCTCATTGGGTGGAAAGCATAAAGCGTTTAGGGATAGAAGAGACATGTTTCCCATTGCCGTTGAGGCAGTTCGAAAACTGGCCCGAGAGCTTTCATCTTTGAGAATGTGAAGGGCATTTCAAGAACATCTTTTGCAAACTATTTTCAATATATAATGCTCCAATTATCCTACCCCGGAATCGTGAGAAATAAGGACGAAGACTGGCTGGGACATTTGGCAAGGCTTGAACGCCGGAAAACAAGTGGGAGAGAAGATGGATTGGCCTACAATGTAATTGCGCGCCTATTGAATGCGGCCAATTATGGTGTACACAAAACCGCGAGAGAGTTTTCATAGTTGGCTTTCGAAGCGATCTAAACCAAGAATGGTCTTTCCCCGAAGAAACGCATTCCTTCGATTCTCTGTTGAAAGAGCAATGGTTATCCGGCGATTACTGGGAACGTCACGAATTTCCCGCAAGCAAACCCGAAATTCCGGCTCGGTACGCCAAAAGGGTTCGTAAATTCAAACAAACAAACCTTTTTACACCACTCAAGCTTGGAAGACGGTAAGAGATGCGCTTCATGATTTGCCGTACCCATTATCAAAGAGGCCAACAATCATTTTTATCATGACCATATTTTTTCAGGCAGGTGCCAGAGTCTATCCGGGCATACCGGCAGTCCGATGGATTTTCCAGCCAAGACGCTGAAGGCAGGGGACCATGGCGTGCCGGGTGGAGAAAATATGATGGTGGATTTAGATGGATCTGTCCGATACTTTACCATCAGGGAATCAGCACGTCTACAAACGTTTCCGGACGGTTATAAATTTCATGGTTCATGGACTGAAACCATGAGACAGCTTGGGAATGCCGTACCTTTAGTCCTGGCTCGCATTGTTGGGCGCGAGTGTGGCGGGTCAGTTGCTAAAGGCCAAGGAGTCGAAATGAGACGAAAGATATCGAATATTGCCGTATGAAGAACGAAATCCATATAATCCATTGGACAAAAATAATCTGGGTGCCAGTGTCGCGGATGCCTTATTGGAACGTGGTAAAATACACTCGAAAAATCGAGCAATTCATTGGAGCTGGTATTTATGCCATTTACTATGTCGGGGATCATCAGCCTTACCAACGCCTTGGCGTAAATGAAATCCCAATTTACGTGGGAAAGGCTGTTCCGCAGGCGCTCGAAAGGGCAATTTCGGCTTAAACATAGATCCCAGGACTAGCCCTTTATAGGCGTCTAAAGGAACATACGGAAAGCATCAAAACAGGCTTCAAATTTGGATATCAGAAGTTTTCAATGTCGCTATCTTGTCGTGGATGACATATGGATACCACTTGGCGAAGCGCTCCTGATCGCGGAAGTTTTCGCCGATCTGGAACAAAGTAGTAGATGGATTTGGAAATCACGACCCCGGAAAAGACGGTATCAACCAATTTAGATCCCGATGGGATACTTTGCATCCAGGACGTTCATGGGCGCATAAATGCCAGGAACGTGAGGAAACAGCAGAACAAATTGAGAAAGAGGTTGTCGCTTACCTGGAAACCATCTGATATGCCGGCTATCGTTATAAAGTTCGCTCCTCACGCATTTACAATTTTATTCTATCTTGGCAATGCTGACTCTGGGACACCACTGGCAAGAACTTAAAAGCACTTTTGAAGCTTCTATTCGATCCATCCGGATGAATTCCTTAACAGCAAGATAAAGTTAACATAATGAACACAGATATTGAAAAGGAAGTGAAACATACTGAAAAATTACTCAAAGGGAAAACTGTTAAAACGGTATGGCGTCACCCGTGAGAAAGAAGTCGGGATCGAATTCACGGATGGTACACGGTTGTTTGTTGATCATAACGAACATGGATTAGAGCTTTCAATTACCAGCGGTTCGGACCGCCAGTTGAGCCATCCAACTTGTACAATAAGCTATGGAGAATGTTTATGACAGAAGATAACATTTACGCCAGCACCGCAAGCTAATCTAGCAATCGATCCTCAAAATATTTCAGTCATCTCTGACCTAAAGAAGCAAAGTACTTTGCTTTTATTTTTTTATCATTCATTACTTTAGGAATCTATCTTGCCCACTACATAAAAAGGCAAACAATAATTCTAAATAACTATCTGGATGAAGGATATAGATTGTCAGTAAGCTTCGTTTATGTTTTGTTGATATTAGCATATAGTTCAGTTATTCTAATTATCCCATATATCATGCTTGATGAAACTCATATTATTCGATAATCAGTGATCAATTAGATAGAGTTTTTGGCCTTTTTACTATTATTTTGGCATTTATGGCGAGAAAAAGAATTCACAATCTTTTAAGCTCAACTAAGGGTAGTGTGACATGATTTCACGGATTTTTACTTTCTTTTTTACTGCCTTATACTTTAACTATAAAATTAATAAAATTTATGAAAGTGAAATTACAGTGGAAAACTTTAAAGAATGAGAATTGTCGTTCAAGATTGAGGCGCTAAGAAAAATTTCACTGCGTACATTTACCAAATATTTTAGAGTTAACATTTTTGGCAACAAAGAGGTCGGATGAAACGACCATTGTGCAATTTCTTTAAGGATAGATCTTGAAACCTGAATTCCCGAGTTATTGTAACGAGGCAGGCGGCTCGACGCCTAGCTTAGCATAGAGTTCTTTTTGCCGAATCGTCATCTCGCCAACTTCAAGTCGCTTACCAGGACGCTCAAAACATTCAATCACATCCAACTCATCCAGAACTTCATGCATGGTAAAGTCTTTGAACAATTTCTCATCCTGCATTTTTTTGGTGATATAAGACAGGTAAATAAGGGCGACAAACTGAACAAAAAGCTTGCCATCCAAGCTTTGCTCTGAAGACACAGCCAGCCTGCGCAGATTAAGTCGCTCCTTCAAATTCTCAAATGCTTTCTCCACCAGATCTTTGTTCCGATAAATCTCAAGCGCCTCCACCGCGTTTTTAACATCGTTGCTCAACAGAGCAAAATAGCCATAGTACCGTTTTGCCTCTGCCAGTGTTTCCTCTTTGGCTATTACTCGTGTTCCTCGTACCGGTGTCGTTTTTACCTCAAAATACTTGTCATACTGCTTCTCATGATCCGGGTGGCGCGTTCCACTGACGAGTTCTTCCTGCAATTGAGCCAATCGGTTGTTAAAGGCTTTTTCATTTTCAAGTGCTAAGTCTGGAGAAAAATACAGGTGGAGATACATTCTACGATCCGCTCTGATAGTATCGCCCTTGTAGGGGCGGTCCTGAACATAGTTCCAGGTAATCGGCAAGCAATACGCGTACAGTTGGTATGTTTGATCGTAGTTGTTGAACCCCAGATTATCTAAAATAAAACCAGCCTTTTTTGTCAGAATCTGTTAGCAGTGGGTGGTGACACTGCAGATTATTTTGATTTCTCGTAACGTTATTGTACACCCCTCGTGAGTGGTGGCTGCCGGGGCCGTGGACACGGCCCCGGCAGCCCTCCAGGCAGGAAACCTACTTCCTGAAAGGAGTTGCCTTGTGGTACTGTTTGTTGCCGCATCCGTCAAGGAAATTGCTCGTCTCGGCACCGCCTACCCCTGGAATAAACCATCGTGCTGTCCCCGGTGCGGTGGACGGTTGTGGTGGCATGGATTTGTTGTCGCCTGGTTTAGCTGCCTTTCTCATTGTGTCTATCTTCGACGTCTGTTCTGTTCGCAGTGCCGCGCCGTTCATCGGTTGAAACCACAGGGGTATTGGCCCCGGTATCGCAGTTCCAGTGCTGAGATTCACCAGGCAATTACCCACCGACAGAGCACAAAACGCTGGCGGCCCGATCTGCCGCGTTCGCCGCCAACGCCAGTGGTGGCGTCGGCTAGGTCGGATGATTCGGCTGGTCTTCGGGATGTCCACTCAGCTTACCCACCGGGAAGGATTCACTCGACTCATTGCACGAAACATCATCCCGGTCACCCAAGCAATACACCATGACAATCGACACATCCATGACCCACCCTACCGTATTGTAGCTCTGCCCGGCGGCCTCTGAGCATGGTATCGGCAGACAGACTCGGATAACCCGACTCTGATACCCCATACCCAGGAGGACGCCCATGGAAGACGAAGCCTTACGTACCGAAGTTGCCCTGTTTCGCTTCGGAGTCATCAGCGAGTTGGTTGCATCACGACTCGAACCCGGTGAGTTGACCGAACTCATCTATCAAAAAAGTGAGCAGCACTGGCATATCCCCGGCTCTCATCGCACCCGGGTGTCGGCAGCCACCGTCAGGCGCTGGCTGCGACTCTATGAGCGGGGCGGCCGCGAGCTCAGTGCCTTGATGCCGGCCAGGCGGTGCGACCGGGGATGCTCTCGCACGGTCGATGATGAGACTCGCGGCGCCCTGATCCGGTTGCGCAAAGAACAACCAGGTTGGCCGGTCTGGCGGCTGGTGCAAGCACTTGCTGAAAAACAAGTAATCACACCCGGCACGACCCTGAGTCTCTCCACCGCCTATCGCATCCTCACCCAGGAAAAGCTTGACAGCGCCGCTCTGCACAAGCGAGCCCCGGTGGATCGACGGCGTTACGAGGCCGAATTCCCCAACGATATCTGGCAATCAGATATCATGCACGGCCCGCTGGTAAAAGGCACCGGCAAAAGGCGCAAAGCGTATCTGATCGCCATTCTTGACGATCATTCCCGGTTCATTACCCACGGCGAGTTCTTCTCTTCGGAAAAACTCGAATCCTGGCTCCAGGTCTTTCGCCAGGCCCTGCTTACCAGAGGACTGCCGCGTAAACTCTACGTGGACAACGGCGCCGCCTTTCGCTCACGCCATCTCGAACGAATCTGTGCCTCGCTCGGCATCGCCCTGATCCACAGCCGCCCCTATACCCCACAGGGGCGCGGCAAGATCGAGCGCTTCTTTCGCACCGTCAGATCCCGGTTTATCTCGCGCCTCGATGACCAACCCGACACCCTTGCTCAGCTCAATGAGCGGTTCCAGCACTGGCTGGAAACGGACTATCTGCATCGGGTTCATTCGGTCACCGCGATGACCCCGTTCAACCGCTTTGCCGCTCATCTTGAAATGATTCGCGAAGCACCCGCTGATCTTACTGATCACTTCCGTAAAGAAGTGCGGCGCCGGGTCAGCAAAGACCGGGTCGTCACCATCGACGGACGACTCTTCGAAGCCCCGGTTCAATTGATCGGTGAACGGGTCACGCTCTTGTTCAACGATGATCGGCCGGAACGGGTCGAAATCTTCTGTAAGGGGCAGTCGTGTGGTCTGCTCAGGCCGGTTGATCTGGTGGTCAACACCCTGGTGAAACGAACCAAAAACGGCGGTGAAGAGATGCTCGCCGAAACCTCGACATGCCGGCCGGGACGGCTGCCCTTTGATCCTAGCGCCGACGGAGGTGGATCATGAGCTATCGAACTTTCTTCGGCCTCAGTGCGGAGCCCTTCAGGGCTGATCTCGCCCTTGAGCAGGTGCTCACCACCCCGGAATTGCTCGGCGTCCAGCAACGCCTCGACTATGTCTTGCGTCTGGGCGCCATCATGCTTGTCACCGGCGAAGTCGGCGCCGGCAAATCAACCGCCGTGCGCTACAGCTGTGGAACGCTTCATCACTCTCGGTACAAGACCCTGTGGGTCACCGCTTCAGCCGGCTCTATTCTCGAACTCTACCGCCAGCTCCTGGCCGAGCTTGACATCGCTACCGCATCGTCCTCACGGGCCGTATTGACCCGGCTGATCAGAGCACAGATCGACAGCCTGGTCGCCGGTAAAAAGCAGCAACCCCTGCTGATTATCGATGAGGCCTCACTGCTGCGCCTCGATGTCTTTGCCGAGCTCCATACCATCACCCAGTTCGAAGCCGACTCCAAACCGTGGCTGCCCATGGTGCTGGCCGGCCAGAATAACCTGGCGGAAAACCTGCTCTACCGTACCGCCATACCGCTGGCTTCTCGCATTGTTGCCAGAAGTCATCTGCCGGCGGTCACCCGCCAGGCGATGGGTGAGTATCTGGACCATCATCTCACCATTGTCGGAATAAAAAACTCACCCTTTACCGAACAGGCGGTAACCGCCATTCATCAGGGCTCCGGCGGGCTCTTTCGCAAAGCCAACCATCTTGCCCGCGGCGCCATGATCGCCGCTGCCGCCGAAAAAACACAAGAGGTAACAGCGGAGCATGTTCGGTGTGCCGACTCGGAGCTGCTGTAATTCAACCATCAAACACAAGGAGCACATCATGAAACCTGAACAGACCATCCAGTTTCTTGCCGAATTGCTTGAACTGGCTGAAGAACTAAACCGTATCGTCAAACAGTATTGCCGACTCGTAACCACTGATCAATCTGGACACGGACACTACGCAGAGAAGAAGGACTCAGAATATGATGCATTGTTCTGAGTAAATCTGTACTCTAGTCGTGCCGAGATGCTCCCCCCGGGCGGCGCTACGCGACGCACGCCCGGGGGGGACGCCTGCAAAATATTCTGATATCACTGGTAAGATATTCAGACAAATGCTGTGCATTTAATGTGAGAATCAACAGTAGTGAACCCAATTTCTCATCGTCTCCCGCACGCTATCCACATGCGTTCGCACCAGTTTCAACGACAGCTTGCCGGCAATGAGAAACTTCATATGGTGCTTGTACAACTCGTTCACGTTAGAGGCACTGAAAAAGCCCCGATCCAAGACAACCTTGATCTTCTTGTATCCCAATGCATTCATGTCTCCCAGCAGCTTTTTTAGCGTTTTTACATCAACAATGTTCCCGGTGAGTTTCCGGTAATAAAACGGCAGACGCGACTGCTGCCCGAATACCATGCTCACGTTGATCTGGGGAAGATGTTCATGGTCCTTGTTCTTGCCATAACGCACCTGCTTCAAACATTTTGAGTAGCTGGAAATAGAGGTGCTGTCATAGACCAGGTATTCCCGCTCCACCTGGCGCTTGCCTTGGAGTTTGAAAAAACGTTGTCTCGCTTCCTCGCTGATAGAGGCAAAAAGCTCACTGCTCCTCTGGGAAGCAATAACTTCACCAGCGGGGTGATGATGCAGTGTCGCCCAGTGGGGAAAACGACTTAAGGGATTCCTGTCTTCAAGGATCAAGTAGTAAGCAATCGAGAGTAGGTGCTTGTAAGAATGCGGAAAACAGGTCTTCAAATCATCGGTTACTCCCATCAGTTTGCCAATGTGGTCAAACAAGTATGTTGCTCCGAAAAAGCTCCTTGTCGTCTTGATCGATGGCACGGGTCCTCGTTTACCTTTCGGCTCGACTGTCGGTGCCTTTCTTTTCCGGGTCGGAACAATCTTGTGGGTTTGCGGATCAACCCTGCCAATACATTTGCGCTTTGCCCGGGATTGTTGCTTTTGCTTATCCCAGTGAGAAACTGACTCGTAAGCGTAGGTGATACCTGTTTTCTTGTTCGTTTGATAGACGATGGCTGCCATGGCGATTTCCCCTCCTTGTTCCTCGTTACACTATTATACATGTAACGAGAATAATGGCAAGGGAAATCGTCCTTATTTATCACTTTTTCATAGGCTTAGTTGTACTTCCTCGTTATATCTTTCCGGGAACTCAGGTTGATAGCCCCCTGTGTCAGAGTAGTTGTCGCCTCCACTGATGAGCGACAATTATAATTCCCGAGTAACGACAATTAAAATTCCCGGTTAAACGAGGTTAGATTATTCAAATCCACGGAAGGAGGATTTGAATGATCACAGACAACCAGGTGAAGAAATTGAAAAGGGAATTACACCAAGATGCCAGTCTGGAGACAGCGGCGGCACAAGCAGGTATGGATCCTAAAACGGCACGGAAATACCGTGCCCTGGACACACTCCCCAGTGAAATCAAGGCGGCGCGGGTACGAGAGTGGCGCACCAGGGATGACCCCTTTGAAGAGGTATGGGGTGCGGTCGAAGGATTTCTGGAGATTAATCCCGGCCTGAAGGCAAAGACGCTGTTTGATCATTTGCAAAGAAGTGATCCCGGCAGATTCAGTGACGGCCAGTTACGCACCTTTCAACGTAAGATGAAGTTCTGGCGGGCAACCAAAGGCCCCAGCAAAGAGATCTATTTTCCCCAGACGCACCACCCCGGCCTTTTGAGCCAATCCGATTTCACCTGCATGAATTCACTGGGTGTGACGATCGCCGGCCAGCCGTTCAACCATCTGATTTATCATTACGTGTTGAGTTACTCGAACTGGGAAACGGGCACGATCTGTTTTTCCGAGAGCTTCGAGAGCCTCAGTGAGGGATTGCAACATGCTTTGTGGACGCTGGGGGGCGTTCCCCAGGCGCATCAAACTGATCGTCTTACGGCGGCGGTCAATAAGCCGGATAATCCCGAGCAATTCACTCGGATGTATCAAGGATTATTAGATCATTACGGGCTCATCGGACGGCGCATCAATAGTAGGTGTGCCCATGAGAACGGCGATGTCGAGCAGCGCCACTACCGGTTTAAGGATGCGGTGGATCAAGCGTTGATGCTCCGGGGGAGCCGCGACTTTGCCACTCGTGCAGCCTATGAGGAGTTTCTCACGAAGCTGTTTTCCCAGCTCAACAGTGGCCGCACCGAGCGCTTCAGGCAAGAGGTGAAAGTGCTCAAAGCACTGCCGCCGACCCGCATGGATTCATGTACGAAGCTCGTGGTCAGGGTTGGTCCGAGCAGCACCATCCGGGTAAAGCACAAAGTATACTCGGTACCCAGCCGTCTGGTGGGTGAGCGGGTATGCATACGGCTGTATGCCGAACGGCTCGAAGTGTGGTACGGCCAGCGTCACCTAGAGACTATCGCCCGCCTGCGTGGCTCTGATCGGCACCGTATCGACTACCGACATATGATCGACTGGCTGATCCGTAAGCCTGGTGCGTTTGCGGCGTATCGTTTTCGCGACGACCTGTTTCCCACCAGCCGTTTCCGGATGGTCTATGATGCACTTGGTACGCAGCATGCACCGACCAAAGCGTCGCGAGAATATTTACAGATCCTGCACCTTGCGGCCAGAGAAAACGAGGCCGCCGTGGATGACGTTCTGCAAACGCTGCTCGATGACCTCACCACGATCAGTGCACCGGTTGTTGCAAAGCATCTTCAGGAGCGTACCGCCCCAGCTCCGATGCCCTCCGTGGAAGTCGCCGCCGTGTCGTTGCACGGCTACGATCAATTGCTTGCACATACCCGGGAGGCGCGCACATGAAACCAGGTACTGAGGCGGTAGACAAACAGCTCGATCGCTCGCTCAAACAATTGCACCTGAGCATGGTCAAGTCGTGCTACCGGGATGAAGCCGCGCTTGCCCGCCGGGAATCATTGAGTTATGAGAGCTATCTCAACGAATTGATACACCGCGAATGTGAGCACCGCCGGCACAACCGTATCGCCAGATATCTGCGGGAGTCGAAACTGCCGGCGGAAAAGAATCTCACCTCGTTTGACCGCTCACGCCTGCCGGCCAAAGTCAACGCGGTGGTGCCGGTGCTTCTGGAAGGATCATTTTTAGCGCGTCATGAGAATGTGCTTGCCTTCGGCAATCCCGGCAGCGGCAAGACCCACCTGCTGTGTGCCATTGCCCGGGAGCTCATTGAACAGGGCAGACGGATTCTCTTTATCCCCTGCAGTCTGCTGGTGCAGCGGCTGCTGGTGGCCAAGCGGGATCTGGAGTTGCATAAGCTGATCAACAAGCTTGGCTGTTACGATGCCATAGTGATTGATGATATCGGCTATATCCAGCACAGCAGAGACGAGATGGAAGTATTGTTTACCCTGCTTGCCGATCGGTACGAGCGGGCCTCGGTGATGCTTACCAGCAATCTGCCGTTCTCGCAGTGGGAAAAGATTTTTAAAGATCCGATGACGACGGCCGCGGCCATCGACCGGCTGGTGCACCATAGCATTATCCTTGAGCTCAATGTTGAGAGTTATCGATTAACCGCGGCGCGGGGAAAAACTTCTGATCAGAGCGATACACCCCCGGAACCGGGCGCCGGTGAAGAAAAGGCGCCGGATCACAAGACACCATGAGCAAGGCATGCCCATACATCGCGGCGCCACTCGTGAGTAATGATGCCGTGTGGTGTGTGAGGGGAGTCATAACCAGTGGTGCGCTCAGTTCGGTGGCAGGTGTGAGAGCAGCGTCTACGTGTGCACATACCGGATTATGCCCGGCGGCGGCTCGGGATAGTGGACCCCAAACAGGGGACAGCAATGTAAGGTGTTTTTCTCACCATAACGGGGATACTGAAAAATGACAGAAACAAGGCGCAGGACGTACACCGCACCATTCAAGGCGAAGGTTGGCCTCGAGGCGAGCCGCAAGGTGCAGACGACGAACGAAGTTGCCCAGGCATATCGGGCACACCCGCCGCCCCTTTTACGGCAGAAGGAGAATGGTGAATGGTCTTATCGTTGCGTGATGCTGGGTATCAGGTCAACCGTAAACGGGTACAGTGTTTGATGAAGGTACTCAGACTTGCCGGCATGCTGCCCGGACCTCATACCAGCACACCGCATCCCACCCATCGGGTCTATCCATACCTGCTGCGTGGGGTGACCATTACTCGACCAGACCAGGTGTGGAGCGCCGATATCACCTCTATCCGGTTAGCCTGCGGGTTTGCCTATCTGGTGGCGATCATGGACTGGTACTCGCGTCGGGTCTTGGCCGACGTGCGTGCCCATCAGGCGTTGGGCTATCTTACGCCCGCATCAGTCTATCGAGCGGGCACGGGCGGGGGTGCGGAAATAAATAACCATTTCAACACGGGTACTCCGGTACCATTTCGGCTCCGCTTCGCTCCACCGAAATGGTACCGGAAAAAGGAACTGGGGCAGCGCTAATCAGCTGCGAATAAAGACGAGGAACCCTTAAATTGAGGGAAAATTGTCCTTGACTATGGTGGGGCCACCTCACGGTGTCCGCCCGGTCTCCGGTCGCCCTACGGGCTCCCTCCGACCGGGCGGATGGAAAAGAATGACATCGTAACACGATGGATTATCCAACATGGTATAAAGAGATAGTAATGGTGAGGAATGTCGGGAAATATAATTGTCGTTGAGTGGGAAGAATAATTGTCGTTGATCACTCCACCTAAGGAGTTTGTTAGAGCAGGGGCGTCACTATGGCAGAGATGATGATCCTGAGCCGGAGGGCAGACGAAATAGTTACCGATCCGCCTGATGGCCCTGGCATAAGCATCAATGGTTTTGGGCCGCAAGCCGTTGAGTTTAGTACATTTGAGATGTTTTTGATAATACTTGCCGAAATGGGGATCGGTTGGCATGGTGCAGTTCATTGTACCCCCCTGTTTAGTAACACCTAAATCCTGCAATCCTTGATCGGGAGCAGAAGCCTGACAACTAAAACTTGTTTACTCCCTCCCTCCCGCCTTTCCCTATCTCACAAATAGCCCTTATATGGCTACCACAAGCTGGTGGAGCGCTCCAATAAATCAATTTTACGGGCAATCTACCATATACAGGGCGTACCTGCCCCTTTGTCAGTATCTTACAGCTCTGTGGGAACAGACGAGATTCAGTGTATCCAACATCAACCCAGGCATCCCATTGGGCTGGGAACAAATGATGGGAAGGGGTGAGCCAGCGTAAATTGCCTGGAGCCTGTCAGGAGCTTGCCGGCTACTCTGACAAGCATCGTCCGAATCGTCGCCGGCCCAGCGGCGCAGCTCTCTGTTACCGCTACACCAGTGCCCATCCCAACGAATGGTATTGTAGGCCATTACGGCACACTGGGAACAGAGCGCTGCTTCCCAGAAATCATCCATCTTCAGGTGGGCCAGACTCATCTGATTTTTGGCCTCATCTATCCACGTCTCAACACGTCGCCCGCCGACCATACTGGGTATGTGCCCGCCGGCAGCTCATATCTTCACTTGTCACATAACAGAAAAAGTCATACTCCTTGATCTCAAACAGGCTTTTGCAGGGGGATTCCGCGCGCATGTCCGCTCCCGCCGCACCGCAACAAAACGACGCGAGACAGACCACGTGGAGCAGCGATGCCAAAAGCTGCACTGTTCCCACCCGGGGGTGTCCAGAACCGGCTCCCAGCTCTGGGCATAGAGAAGCTCATTGAGTCCTTTCAGCTTTACTTTGACCAGGTAGCCGTGCCCATACTGATCAAGCAGATCGAACAGGGCGCCGTTGAAAAAACCGCTGTCTCCACGAAACAGAATCGTCTGCGTGTTCGGCAGGTGAGCAAGTAATTGTTTGGTAAATTCAACCACCCCATTGCCGGTATACGCATCACCGCTTCTCAGCCATCCCTGTAAAATCTCCTTTGTCTCGGCACAAAAAGCAAGCAGTGGATGATACGATGCTTTCCTCTGCGAAAACGGATTGTAGCTTTTTTCACCCCTTGTTGGGTGCCATAGGCGGTTTTTTCCGTTGAATCGACATCAATGACGCGGCACGGCCGCATGGCAATTGTGGAGGTGCCGTTTCTCAATGCTTTTCTCCAGAATCTCCCCCGCAGTCGATGATTCAACACTTCCAACTGATAGACCTGGCGCTCCGCAAATGTTCGGAAGATACGTCCTAACGTGGTTGGATCAGGAATTGACCCACCCCGCCACTTTTCTGAGGATACCATCCGCCCATAAAGTGACCACACCGCTTACTGATCGGGCTCCTCCGATCGTACCGATAATGGTGAGAAAACAGTGCATCAACGCAGTCATAGAGGGCATTGTTGCCGCGCTCATGCTCAATCGTGTCTTTGATGAGGGAAACGGCACCGTTGTGACGCAGGAATTTGACTACGGGAAGAAGCCCTGCCTGACTGGTGAGACCCTTAGCGGTGTTGGTCATGGTGACTTTTTTTGATGACACTCGGGCACTACGCCTGCTATTGTTTGCTTTCATGAAAAAGGTGATTCCTCCAGGTTGTTTTCGTCATGGTTAACTTCCTAAGGATATTACCTTTTTCATGTTTCTATGGCTACCTTTTTGCATATTTAGGTAACATTGATCGGTCCGGCACCGCGGTGTTGCACTGCCGGCGTGACTTGAGTAAGAAAATACCAGGAGGGTATTAATTTCAACAGAGCGTCAATCAAAGACCTGCCGCGAAGCGGCTTCGTCAAACTATGAAGTGAGAATCAATTTTGATAGTGAGAATAACTAGTTAACCCAGTTAGCGATTTTTAATTTCGGTACTCGAATAAATTCTTTTTCGTTGTTGGTAATCAGAGTACAGTCAATTGAAAGCGCATGGGCGGCGATAAGCATATCAAGTGAACCAAGAGGCGTTCCTTGTTTTTCCAAATGGGCTCTTAGATCGCCGTAATAGTGAGATGCTTCATCGTCATAGGGCAAAATTTCTAATGGTGCCAAAAACTGTGTCAAAGCGATTCTGTTCTGTTCGGGCTTTGAACTTTTTGAGATACCATATAGTAGTTCACTCAGCGTAATCGACGAAATACCTATGTGCGAGATTTCGGCTTGTTGGAAACGGTTAATAACATTGGGAGGTTTTCTCTTGATTATATAAATACAGATGTTTGTATCGAGCATGAATTGCACTAGAATCTTTCCCGAGAATCCTGGCCAGGTTGATTTCTGCTATCCATAAAATCATCGGTAAATTGATCAAGGCTATTGATGAGTGATGACCACGGTCATCTTTTGGAATCAGGACAACCATCTTGCCGATTTTTCCGATAAAAACATCAGTGCCGGAAAATCTTAAATTTTTTGGCAACCTTACGGCTTGGCTTCGTCCATTAATGAATAGTTTTGCGGTTTGCATGTTGGCCTCCAAATTTATTTGGTAGATACCACGATATATATCGTAATGGCTGAAATGTCAATAACCAGGGGAGAACCACCGGGCGAACTTGACCAGGCAAAAAATGCGCCCGACAGGTTACCCACACGTTCCTTGGGGGTTGGTATCGCTGAGTGCAATCCGTGTTCAATCCGCGGGGCGCTCCACCACATTGCCCGGGAGTTTTTCTCGGAGAGTACTCGATATACCAGGTTGGGTAGATCGCGCTTCTGGCGTGAGGATCGTTGCAGCTGCTTTTGTATCTTGGCAAGGGTGATCCGCTCACCCAGGAACACATGGCGCAGCATCAAACTCACCAGCCTGGTGAGGGCGGTGAGATTGGCAACGCTGCCCCGCGGCTCATACTTGTTTTTGTGATCAAGCCGGCCGGATTGTCAGGTGGATATCAGATTGCGCGGTTAATAGCCTACATATCCCTCACGCTTTACAGCTCTGGCCCATCTCCTTGTTGACGGAACCGCAGCCCATCGTGCCAAGACCGATTTCCAGGCGGTGCACCGTACCAATCTTGTCAATCTGGTCTGTGGCAACGCCACAATCCCTGGCCACCCTGCTATATAACACCAATTGTTTGGCTGTGGCTGGGCGCTGTTGCGGCGGGAGTTGAACATGTGTGAAGCCGGATACG
>JAEPEX010000129.1_pt1 | contig 14654 bp, 18 predicted proteins | sample 9130951 | NCBI WGS metagenome assembly JAEPEX01 (sample SAMN17228542, study PRJNA684324) | microbial mat metagenome | biome: saline marsh[ENVO:00000054]; feature: microbial feature [ENVO:01000007], biofilm[ENVO:00002034], sulphate-reducing...; material: estuarine water [ENVO:01000301]|estuarine... | reverse complement strand
CGCATCTGGCTGCCCCGCGACATCGTTTGCGCCACCGAATTCAAGGCCCATGCCGATGCGATCACGGTGCCCAACGATGCCTGCCCGGCGAACCGCATGATCCTCGATGCCGGCCCCAAGGCGACGGCCGATTTCGAAACCGAACTCGACGCCGCCGCGACGATCCTGTGGAACGGCCCGCTGGGTGCGTTCGAGATCCCGCCCTTCGACGCGGCAACCCTGCGGCTGGCGCGGAAGGCCGCCGCGCTGACCCGCGCCGGCCGCGCGTTTCGGTGGCGGGCGGCGGCGACACGGTCGCCGCGCTGAACGCCGCCGGGGTGACCGGCGATTTCACCTATGTCTCGACCGCGGGCGGGGCGTTTCTGGAATGGCTGGAGGGCAAGACGCTCCCGGCATCGCGGCGCTGGAACGCGCGGCACAAACAGCCTGAGGGAGGTTTCGATGCCACTGATCACATTGCGGCAATTGCTCGATCACGCGGCGAGCACGGCTATGGCGTGCCCGCCTTCAACATCAACAACATGGAACAGGGCCTGGCGATCATGAATGCGGCAAAGGCCGCGGATGCGCCGGTGATCCTGCAAGCCAGCCGGGGCGCGGAAATATGCCGGCGACATCATGCTGCGCGCGATGGTCGGCGCCCTGGCCGAGATGTATCCGGGCAATCCGATCGTCTTGCATCAGGACCATGGCAACAACGACGCCACCTGCCTTTCGGCGATCCGCTATGGCTTCACCTCGGTGATGATGGATGGCTCGCTGGAAGAGGACATGAAGACGCCGGCAAGCTATGACTACAATGTCGCGATCACCGCGCGGGTAACCCGGGCGGCCCATGCGGTGGGTGCCAGCGTCGAGGGCGAGCTGGGCGTTCTCGGCTCGCTCGAGACCGGCGAGGCCGGCGAGGAGGACGGCTCGGGCGCGGCGGGGAAACTCAGCCATGACCAGCTTCTGACCGATCCCGACCAGGCGGTCGATTTCGTTGCCGCCACCCGATGCGATGCCCTGGCCATCGCCTGCGGCACAGCCACGGCGCCTACAAGTTCAGCCGCAAGCCCGATGGTGCGATCCTGTCGATGGCGACCATCGCCGCGATCCACGAAAAGCTGCCGAACACCCATCTGGTGATGCATGGCTCGTCCTCGGTGCCGCAATATCTGCAGGACCTGATCAACGCCCATGGCGGGCACATGCCGCAAACCTATGGCGTGCCGGTCGAAGAGATCGAGCGCGGCATCGCCATGGGCGTGCGCAAAGGTCAACATCGACACCGATTGCCGCATGGCGATGACCGGCCAGTTCCGCAAGATCGCCCGGGACAAGCCGCAGGAATTCGATCCCCGCAAGTTCAACATTCCCGCGATGGCAGAGCTGGAGGCGCTGTGCCGCGACCGGTTCGAACGCTTCGGGACCGCCGGCCAGGCCGGCAGGATCAAGCCGATCCCGATGGACGAGATGGCCGCGCGCTATGCCGCCGGCACGCTTGACCCGCAGATCGCGGGCGCCCGCGCCGCCTAGGGTAACGGGCCAACACCAAAACCCAACAGGAGGACCAGATGGACCAGTCGAACCGTTATGCCCGCCTCGATCTTCGCGAGGAGGACCTGATCGCAGGGGGGCGGCATGTGTTGGTCGCCTATATCATGAAACCGAAGCCAAGCTATGAATACCTGGGCGGCACATTTCGCGCCGAAAGCTCCACCGGGACCAATGTCGATGTCTCCACCACCGACGATTTCACCCGCGGTGGATGCGCTGGTCTATGCGATCGACCCGGAACAGGAGCTGATGAAGATCGCCTATCCGATCGCGCTGTTCGATCGCAACATCACCGACGGCCGGGCGATGATCTGTTCGTTCCTGACGCTGTGCATCGGCAACAACCAGGGCATGGGCGATGTCGAATACGCCAAGATGCACGACTTCTACTTTCCGCCGGACTATCTGCGGCTGTTCGACGGGCCGTCGGCGACGATCGCGGATATGTGGCGGGTGCTTGGCCGGCCGCATGTCGATGGCGGTTTCATCGTCGGCACGATCATCAAGCCCAAGCTGGGCCTGCGCCCGCAGCCCTTTGCCGATGCGTGCTACGATTTCTGGCTGGGCGGCGATTTCATCAAGAATGACGAGCCGCAGGGCAACCAGACCTTTGCCCCGCTGAAGGAGACCATCGCGCTGGTCGCGGAAGCGATGAAGCGCGCCCAGGACAAGACCGGGCAGGCCAAGCTGTTTTCCGCCAACATCACCGCCGACGACCCGCATGAGATGGTCGCGCGCGGCGAATACATCCTTGAGACCTTTGGCGAGAACGCCGATCATGTGGCGTTTCTGGTCGATGGCTATGTGACCGGGCCGGCGGCCATCACCACCGCGCGGCGCCACTTTCCGCGGCAGTATCTGCACTATCACCGGGCCGGTCACGGGGCGGTCACCTCGCCGCAGTCGCAGCGCGGCTATACCGCCTTCGTGCTGTCGAAGATGGCGCGGCTGCAGGGCGCCAGCGGCATCCATGTCGGCCCATGGGTTTGGCAAGATGGAAGGCGAGGCCGCCGACCGCGCCATCGCCTACATGATCACCGAGGATACGGCCGATGGCCCCTATTTCCGGCAGGACTGGCTGGGGATGAAGCCGACCACCCCGATCATCTCGGGCGGGATGAACGCGCTGCGGATGCCGGGTTTCTTCAGGAATCTCGGACATTCCAACCTGGTGATGACGGCGGGCGGCGGCTCGTTCGGCCATATCGACGGGGCGGCGGCCGGCGCCATGAGCCTGCGCCAGGCCGAAGCCTGCTGGAAGGAGGGCGCCGATCCGGTGGAGTTCGCCAAGAGCAACCGCGAATTCGCCCGTGCCTTCGAAAGCTTCCCGGCCGATGCCGATGCGATCTATCCCGGCTGGCGGGACCGGCTGGGCGTCGCGGCGGCGTAACAAGACATGCTTTGGCGCGCCGTGCGGCGCGCGACCTTCCGGGCAGACAAGGGGGCCCCGATGCCGTTCGACCGTTCCATAAAGATCGCGCCGTCGATCCTGTCGGCCGATTTCGCCAATTTCGGCGCGGAGATTCGCGCGATCGAGGCGCAAGGCGCCGATTGGGTCCATGTCGATGTGATGGACGGGCATTCGTGCCCAACCTCACCTTCGGGCCGCCGGCGGTCAAGGCGTTCCGGCCGCATGTCCGGACCTTCATGGACGTGCATCTGATGATCGCGCCGGTCGACCCCTATATCGAGGCCTATGCCGAGGCGGGTGCCGATCTTATCGCCGCCCATGTCGAGGCCGGCCCGCACATCCACCGCACCCTGCAGGCGATCCGCGCCCAGGGGGTGAAATCGGGCGTCGTGCTCAATCCCGCCACCCCGGCCGAGGCGGTCGAATATCTGCTCGACCTCGCCGATCTGGTCCTGGTGATGTCGGTCAATCCCGGCTTTGGCGGACAAAGCTTCATCGCCAGCCAGGTGGCCAAGATCGCGCGGCTGCGGGCGATGATCGGCGACCGACCGATCCATATCCAGGTCGATGGCGGGATCACGCCCGAGACCGCACCGCTGGTCGCGGCGGCCGGTGCGGATGTGCTGGTCGCGGGGTCTGCGGTGTCAAGGGCGGCTCGGTCGAGACCCCGGCCGTCTATGGCGCGAACATCGCCGCCATCCGCGCGGCGGCCGAGGCCGCGCAGGCTGCCGCCTGATGGCCGCCATCGTCTTCGACCTTGACGGGACGCTGATCGACAGTGCGCCCGATCTGCACGCCATCGCCAACGATCTGCTGGCGGCCGAAGGCGCGCCGCCGATCACGCTTGACCAGGCGCGCAGCTTTCGGCCAGGGCGCCAGCGTGTTCGTCGCCCGGATGCGGGCGACGGGCGGCCGGCCGAGGCAAGGCGCTGCGGCCTTCATCGCGCGCTATGACGGCGCGGTGCATCGGACCGTGCCATTTCCCGGCGTGCCGAGGCGCTGGCGGCGCTGGCGTCGGCTGGCCATGCCATGGGGGTCTGCACCAACAAGCCGATCGCGCCCTGCGCGCGGTGCTGAGGCATCTGCGCCTCGACGGCTATTTCGCGACGATGTGGGGCGCGATTCGCTGCCCCAGCACAAGCCCGATCCCGCGCCGCTGCATGCCGCCTTTGCCGCGCTGGGGGCCGCGACCGGCATCTTCGTCGGCGACAGCGAGATCGATGCGGAAACGCCCGCCGCGCCGGGGTGCCGTTTCTGCTGTTCACCGAAGGCTATCGCAAGGGCCCTGCCGAGGCGATGGCGTCCGACGCGCGCTTTGCGGATTTCGCCGAACTGCCCGATCTGGTGGCGCGCGTGCTGGCCGAGGCAGGCTGATGCCGCGCGCGCTGATCTTCGATGTCGACGCACCCTGGCCGAGACCGAGGAGCTGCATCGCCGCGCCTTCAACGAGACATTTGCCGCGGCCGGGCTGGCCTGGCACTGGTCGGTCGAGGTCTATCGCGAGCTTCTGCGCGTCGCCGGCGGGAAGGAGCGGATGGCCCGCCACCGCGCCGATAGCGGTGCCGACGCGCCGGACGATGCGAGCATTGCCGCGCTGCACCGGGCCAAGACGGCGCGCTATGCCGCGCTGCTGGCCAGCGGTGCGGTGACCTTGCGGCCCGGCGTCGCCACGGTCATCCGGGCGGCGCGGGCGGCGGGGCTGCGGCTGGCCGTGGCAACGACCACCAGCCCGCACAACGTCGGCGCTGTGCCGGGCGTGCTGGGGGCAGGAGGCCGACGACATCTTCGACGTTGTTGCCGCGGGCGACGCGGTCGCCGCAAGAAACCGGCACCCGACATCTATCGGCTGGCGCTCGACCGGCTGGACCTGGGGCCGGCCGAAGCCATCGCCATCGAGGACAGCCGCATCGGGATGCGGGCGGCGCGGGCGGCGGGGCTTGCGGTGCTGGTGACGCCCTCGGCCTATACGGCCGGAGAGGATTTTTCCGGGCGGACTGGGTCCGGCCCGACCTGACCGGTTGGCGTCCGCCGGGGCTGGCGGCGCAGGCCTGGCAGGCAGATCGCGGCGACGATCGTCAATACCAACGGCCTAGTTGTCACATCCTGTGTGATTGTAGGGCCGTTTCCTGAAGAGTTCCGGCTTCTGTTTGTGCCATTCTTTCAGGGCGTCGATGGGCGTTCGGCTTTTGAGGACGGATTGCGGGAGCTGGCCGTTGTAGAGGCGGACGTAGCGCAGGATGGTCTGTTCGAGGTCCTCGCCGGAGCGGAATCGGTGGCTTTGCAGAACGTCCTCGATCCGGCCGTTGAACCGCTCGACCATGCCGTTCGTGTGCGGCCGCACGGGCGGCGCGAGGCGGTGCTCGATGCCGCGTTCGGCGCAGAGGCGGTCGAACGCGTGGTTGCCGGTGGCGGGGCGGCGCCGGAGGCCGAACAGGCGATCCGTGAAGTCCTTGCCGCTCGCCATCGTCCTTGGACCGATGGCGGACTTGGCTCGCTCGGTGAGCACGGGGGTGATCTTCATCGGTGCGGCACGGTCCAGGTCGCGGAGGAAGCGTCGGCATTGGCCGCCGTTTTCGCCGGGTAGATGCGGACGAAGACCCATCGCGTGGCGCGGTCGATCGCCACGAAGAGATAGCGCCGCCGCTGCCTCTGTCTGCCATCTGCGGGCAGGTATTTCACGTCGATGTGCAGGTAGCCGGGCTCGTAGGCCTTGAAGGGTTTGTGCGCGGGCTTCGGTTCTTCTCGGTTTCAGGATCGCGCAGGTTCCCCGGCCCGCCATGCCGCCTGCAGACAGCGATCCGGAGCCCGGAGCGCGAGACGTTCGGGGTTCAGAAACGCGCGGACCACGGCGAGCAGGTCGTCGAGCGGCAGAAGAAGGGTCCTGCGCAGCGCGACCGCCACCGCCTCCTGCGCCGGCGTCAGCGTCGTCTGCAGCCGGTGCGGGGTGTGGCTGCGATCCTCGGTGCTGTCCCGGTTCCCGCCATTTCCACACCGTCTGCCCGGAAATGCCGTAGCGGCTCCGCTACCTTCCATGCCGGCTCGTCGCTGGCCTGGATCGCGGCCCGGACCTTCGGCGTCGTCGTCGCCTGCTTGTGAAGAGAAATCAGCATGATTGCCTCCCGTCCCGAACCGCGCGCAACATCGACCTTGCCATGAACAGGGCGGATCGCCCAGGGACAATGTGATCATCCGGGATGGAACACATAGGCACTGGCCGAGGCTTCCTGCGCCACCTTCGACCAACCGGCCGCGTAGCGCCGAATGGTATCATAGCCCCCGCCATAGCCGCGGTTCCGCAGCTCTTCGTAGATCCGAATGACCGTCAGCCGTTCGCGCTTCGGCCGTCGGGCATTCTCGGCCAGCATCTCGTCCAGCACCGACCGCCAGGGGTCGATCTTCGGGCGCGGCTGCGTCGTGCGGTCATAGCTGAACGGTAGGCTCAAGTTTCAAGTGCAGCACCCGGAGCCCGTTGGGCATAGGATGTTGCGATGGACAGACGAAGCAATCCCCTCGGCAGCGAGGAACGTGGCGTGATCTTCGCCGGGCATGAACGGGGCCGCAGCCAGCGGGCGATCGGGCGGCTTCCGGGGCGCCCTGCCAGCACGATCGGGCGCGCGCTGGCGCGGGGCCGTCGGGCCGATGGCCGCTATGGACCGCAAGCGGCGCGCCGCGCCCACGATACGCGGCGCGCGCGCTGCGGGCGGCGGCGCAAGCTGGCCGAGGGCAGCGCGCTTTACCGCTTCGTCCATGACCACCTTGTCTTTTGGCGCTGGTCGCCTGAGCAGATCGCGCACAGACTGCGGCGCATGAAGCCCGATGATCCTTCCGCCCGCGTCAGCCACGAGACGATCTATGCGGCGCGCGCAGCCGCGCGGCGGGCTGAAGGCGGCGACGATCGAGGCCCTGCGCAAGAGCATGACCTACGATCGCGGCGCCGGGATGGCCTGCCACCCCGAACTCGCGCGGCGGTTGAAGATCGACATCCGGTTCTGCGACCCGCACGCCCCTGGCAGCGCGGCTCGAACGCGAACACCAACGGACTGCTGCGCCAGTTCGTGCCCAAAGGCGCCGACCTTGGCGGCGTCCGCCAGACCTGGCTGAACGATGTCGCCGCGCTGATGAACAACCGACCCAGAAAAACCCTCGGATGGAAAACACCGCGAGAGCCATGGCCGAAGAAATCCAGGCCTTAACATCAACCGTTGCACTTGAAACCTGAAACCGCCCTGCCGCGCGAGAAAATTCCGCGTCCGATGGCTCATCAGAACCGCCTGCTGGACCTCGGTCTTGACGGGCACGAACCGCATCGTCGGCTGCACGACGGCCGTGCAGATCGCCCCTGCATCTGCGGCGGCGTTCGGCGGGAATTCGATCCCCCGGGGGCTGTTGAAAAAGCCCCGAGCTCCTGATTCACTTCCGCTATGAGGTATTGGGAGGCTGCGATGTTGGGGCGGAAAGAACGAGATCAGTTGGAACTGTTCATCACCGGGTCGTTGCGGAGTTCGGTTCCCGATGACCACGTTCTGGTGAAGATCGATCATGTCCTCGATCTTGGGTGGCTTCGCGCTGAGGTGGCTGATCTTTATTGTGCCGAGAATGGCCGTCCTGGCATCGATCCCGAAGTTGCCGTGCGCCTGATGCTGGCTGGCTTGTGTCGCTCGGCTTCGTTCATGACCGGCGGCTCATGCGCGAAGCCCAGGTCAATCTCGCGATCCGCTGGTTCATCGGCTACGCGCTGCACGAGGCCCTGCCGGATCATTCCTCGCTGACGCGCATCCGCCAACGCTGGGGCGAAGACGTCTTTCGCCGGGTCTTTGTCCGTGTTGTGCAGCAGTGCCGGTTGGCCGGGCTTGTTTCGACCGAGACGGTCCGCATCGATGCCAGTCTGATCCGGGCGAATGTCAGTATGGATGCACGGGTCGCGCGCCATCTCGATGCGGTGGAGAAGGCCAATAACACCGAGCGGGATGCGCGCACGAGCGGCGCGTTCAAGAAGCTTTGCCGCACGGATCCGGATGCGAGTTGCCAGCGGTTGCGCCACCGGTTCGAGAAACCGCTGGCGACGGCAACGTCGTCGAAGGCGCCGTTGCGGCCAACCTGCAAGCAGCACACGGCGGTGGATGACCAGGAAGGCGTCGTGGTCGATGTCACGCCGCAGGCGTGCCTTCGGCACGACGAGATTGTGACCGGTGAACAGCATGACACGGGCCGGTTCGAAGAGCGCCTCGACGCCATCGAAGACACAGTTGGGGCTCCCCCGGACCGGATCACGGCGGACACGATCCATGGCGTGGGGCGGGTATACGCCGCGCTTGAACGACGCCAGATCGAAGCGGTCATTCCGCCCCTTCGCACCACGCGCCGCAGGGGCGCGAAGGGCTTTGCGACCGGGCGATTCAAGTTCGATCCCCATCACGACGTTGTCCGGTGTCCGGCGAAGAAGCGGCTCAAACCCCGTAACAGCACGAAATCCGGCAAGTGGTATCGTGCCGACCGGCGCGACTGCGCGCGTTGCCCTCTCAAGGCGCAGTGCCTGCCGCAAGGTGTGCCATCCCGTCGGGTGCATATCGTCGCCAACCATGCGACTATCCTGCGGGCCCGGCGCAATCGCACGGCATGGGGTGACGAAGAACACGCGATCTACTCCCGCCACCGCTGGCGAGTGGAAGGCACACACGGCACCGCCAAGACGCTTCATGGACTGAACAGAGCCATCCGCAGGGGTCTCGAAAACACGAAGATACAGGCCCTCCTGACCGCCATCGCCATGAACCTCAAGAAATCGGCCATCGCCACATTCCTTATCCACCGCACGCCTGCGGGACGCTGCGGCCCGGTGGACGCCGCTCCCAGCTACATGACCGAGGTTATTCAACAGCCCCATTGTAAATGACCGTAGGTATGACACGACGGATCTGAGCGGAAGATCAAGCGCGACACACCTGTTTCGGGCCGCGACTCCCCGCACAGAAGGCGGGCAAAGGCCATGGTCAATGTCCGTTGGTATCATCCCCGTCAACCGATCAGTGGGATGGCGCGCCGTTCAACACTTGGCGGGGCCCTGAACGCCGCCATCACTGTGTCGCCCCGCGACCGGGCTCCGTATCCAGGAGGCAGCAATTCGGACAAGGGTCATGATCATACCTTTGGTCTGATACCAACGGTCATTCTCATCGCGCCTTGGTATGACCCGTCACGACTGGCGCGCAACTCGGCGAAGGAGGACTGCGCGCGGGCGTCATCCAGACAGCGATGCCAAAGCAGAACCGGATGGGCCGGGTCGGGCGTGCCCCTCGGCAACTAACTGAATTTTATGTTTTTTTGGCTCCGGCGGCAGGATTCGAACCTGCGACCAATTGATTAACAGTCAACTGCTCTACCGCTGAGCTACGCCGGACCGGAACCGGCGTCGCGGTTAGCAACCCCCCGCGCCCAAGTCCAGAGGCATTTTATCCGATCCGGCCAGCGCGAAGCGGGTATCGGGCCCTGGGGCCCCCGCGCTGCGCACCGCGCCCTGGCGGGAAAGGTCGATCAGATGCGCCAGCACGTTGCGGGCACCGGCTGCGATCAGTGCGGGTGGCATCCCGGCATAGAGCCGATCGGCAATCGCGGCGGGTGTGGCCGGACCCGTGGCCAGCGCCGCCCGCACCTGGTCGCTGCGCGCATGACGATGCGCGATCTGCCACGCCGCCATGCCGGCCGGATCGGTCACCGGGCCGCCATGGCCGGGATACCAGACGCGGTCGCGGCGCGCCGCAAGGCGGGTCAGCGAGGCCATGAAATCGGTCAGGTCGCCATCAGGCGGCGAGATCAGCGTCGTCGCCCAGCCCATCGCGGTATCGCCGGTGAAGACCGCATCGCCCCAGGCAAAGCACAGATGGTTGCCGAAATGCCCTGGCGTGTGGAGCGCCTGCAATGTCCAGTCCGCACCGGCCACGACCTCGCCATCGCCCAGCCGGATATCGGGCAGAAAACCCGTATCGACCCCTTCGCCGCCGCCAAGATCGCCGCTCGTCGCCAGCGCGGCCATATCCGGGCGCCGCCCGGCGGTCGGCCCGCCAAAGGCCAGCACCGGCGCCCCGGTGGTGGCGGCCAGCCGCGGCGCCAAGGCGGAATGGTCGCGATGGGCGTGGGTCACCAGGATATGGCTGACCCCTGCATCCCCGATCGCGTGGCGCAGGGCCGCCAGATGGGCGTCGTCGTCCGGGCCGGGATCGATCACCGCCAGCGCCCGCGCGCCCAGAAGATAGGTGTTCGTCCCCCGGAACGTCATCGCCGAGGGGTTCGGCGCCAGCACCCGGCGCAGGCCTGGCGCCAGCGTTTCGGCGATGCCCGTGGGCGCCTGCCAGTCCCGGTCGAATGGATCCTCCGGCATGCTGTCCCTTCCGCCCCGCCGCATCACCGCCTAGGCTGTGTGCATGGCATCGCCATTCTGGAAACGCTATACCCCGCGCGGGCTTTACGGCCGGTCGCTGTTGATCCTCGTGGCGCCGATGGTCGTTCTGCTGCTGGTCGTCTCGGTGGTGTTCATCCAGCGCCACTATGAGGGCGTGACGCGCCAGATGACCCGGTCTGTCGCGGCCGAGGTCACCTATCTGCTCGGCTTGCTGAATGCTGCGCCCTCGCTTGATGCGGCGCGCGACGGGGCGGCGGGTGCGCTTGCCCGATCGCTGGATGTCGCGCTTGCCGCCGCGCCGGTCGGCGCGGCGGGGGACCGGCGGCGGTTCTTCGATCTGCCCGGGCGCCAGGCGATCGCCATCCTGCGCGAACAGGTTCCGGCGGTGCGCGGCATCGATCTGGTCACCGACGAGGATGTCGTGGCCCTGACCCTGGGCACGCGGCATGGTCCGGTCGAAGCGACATTTCCGCGCGAACGCGTCTCGGCCTCGAACCCGCATCAGCTGCTGGTGCTGACCATCGCCACCGGGCTTGTCATGACCGGAATCGCGGTCCTGTTCCTGCGCAACCAGTTGCGGCCGATCCGGCGGCTTGCCCGCATGGCCGAGGCGTTCGGCCGCGGTCAGGCGTTGACCTGGCCGCCCTCGGGCGCGACCGAGGTGCGGGCCGCGACGCGCGCCTTTCTCGACATGCGGGCACGGATCGAACGCCATATCGAACAGCGCACCCTTCTGCTGTCAGGGGTCAGCCACGACCTGCGCACACCGCTGACCCGGCTGAAACTGGCGCTGTCGATGCAGCAGCCCGGCCCCGAGATCGACGCGATGCAGCGCGACCTTGCGGATATGGAGCATCTGATCGACGAGTTCCTCGCCTTTACCCGCGATGAGAGCGCCGAAGGCATCGACGCCGGCGATCCTCTGGCGATCGCCCGGGCGGTGGTTGCCGACGCTGCCCGGGATGGACGCGTGGTCGAGCTGGTGGCTGCGCCGTCGATCGAGGGGCTGACCGTGCCGATGCGGCCCCGGGCGATTCGCCGCGCGCTCGACAATCTGCTGGAGAACGCCGACCGCTGCGCCGAGCGCACGCGGCTCAGCGTGGCGGCGGTATCGGGCGCGGTGGTCTTCGAAGTGGCCGATGACGGCCCCGGCATTCCGCCCGACCGGCGGGCCGAGGCACTGCGGCCGTTTACCCGGCTCGACCCCGGTCGCGGTCAGAACCGCGGCGCGGGGGTCGGGCTGGGCCTGGCCATTGCGACCGATATCGCGCGCAGCCATGGCGGGCGGCTGACCCTGAGTGAAAGTGCCGATCTGGGCGGGCTGTCGGCCGAATTGCGGATCCCCTGTTCCGTGCGCCGGTAGCCATTTCGTTTCTTGGCCCATCGTGCATCCCGGGGATGCGTTGGTTGCTGCTCCTCGCCGCGTGCGGACAGGTTCCCTTTGGAACGCCGGGCAAGGCGAGCAGCGATCGAAGTGTATGTCGGTCCGGACGTCGGCCCGAAGCGGGTCGGGATCCGCGTTGTGGAGGCTTCGGGCGTCATGCTCTGCGCGGGTCGGCGGATACGCATCCCGGGATGGTTGCGGCGACTTTGTGGTGCGGGCGGGACAGCATCGTGAAGCGCGGCATCGAGACGGGATCGACGACACCGTGGCTGGCGCGGGGACTGACGGCGGTGGTGATGGAGGCGGGGCGGGAGGCGGGCCAGCTGCAATGAGTCAAACTCATTGCGCCTTGGCATTAGACGCGGCTTCGCCACGGCGACATCAGCGTGACACCATCGAGCTCGGCGATCGCTTTCAGATCGGCGTGATACCCGGCGGTGATCTCGTCGACCTCGGCCTGGGTCCAGCCGGTGGCCGAAAGATCGCTCTCCATCATGTCGGGCCTGCCATGGGCAGCCAGCGCCGCGGCGACGGCGCGACGTTGCGCGGCCCGGTCGGCCGCCGGCAAATCGGCCAAAGTGGGGCCCAGCTGCGCGGCCCCGCGTTCGGTCAGCAGCGTGCGCAGATAGTCCATCCAGCCGCTATCGACGGCCGCGACCCCGGGAATGTCGGCGGCCGGCTCGCCCTCCGCGGACTCGCTGCCGTCCAGCATCGCGATCAGGTCGGGCCAAAGAAGCGGCGTGTCCTCGTGACACCAGACGATCACCGGAACCTCGGCCGCATGGGTGCGCAACCGGCGCAACGTGTGCAGCCAGTGCAGCGCCTTCGGCTCCAGCCCGGCCAGAAAGGCCTGCTGATCCTCGACGCGGGCGGCCCGGGCCAGCGCCGGCAGCAGCGTCGCGGGATTGCGCAGGGTCAGCACGAAGGCCGCCGCGCTGCCGGCCACGGCGTCGCGCAGCTGGCGGGCGCGCGCGGCGATGAACGGATAGATCAGGTTTCCTTTCGCGGCCTGGCCCGGCCCGCCCAGCAGGCTTTCGCTGAACAGCACCAGCCGGCGCGTGGCTTCGCTGACATGCAGATGGGCCAGCAGCGGCGCCCGCGCGTCCTCCGGCGCGTCCGTTTCGGCACCGCAGGCGGCCAGCGCCTTGCGCAACCGTCGCGGGCGCGGCAGCATGACGCCCGCCTTGGCGAGCGGGGCCTCGCGCCGCATCAGCGCGCCGAACACCTGGTCGGCATCCGTGCCGGGTCCGCCGAGAAGATAAAAAACCTGCATCGGGTCCGCCGTGGCCTGCGCGGCTGCCGGCTGGGTTAGCGCTGGCTGAGCCATGGAACCTCCCTGTATACAGCGATGATTGCGCCAGCGAAATCCCCGCACTCTTGCGTGGCGCGCGCCGGCTGGCTAAGCGGGTGCCGTCGCCGGTTTAGCTCAGCTGGTAGAGCAGCGGTTTTGTAAACCGAAGGTCGGGGGTTCGATCCCCTCAACCGGCACCACAAAGGCGCCTGTTGCGGAAAAGGAGCCGTGCCCGGGGGCACGGCCAGTCGACAGGGAGAAAGAAACATGACACCGGCCATCCTTGTCCGATGTCGATGCACTGTGGCGCAAAAGGGTTAAGGCGGGGTTTCCGCGGCGACCGTCGCGTCAGGCCCGGGTCACGTCGGCCCCGTAAAGCCAGTCGAAACGTCCCAGAACCGCGCCCGGCGCCACCATGCTGGCCACCCCGCAGCCCGGTATGCAGCGCCAGCCGCGCGGCCGGGTTCTGCAGATGATAGGCGCGCGCATTGTCCTCGGCCGCATCGACGATGCGGGTCACCCGCTTGATCCGCGCCGCCTGATAGCGCGACAGCGCGGCCGGCAGATCGTCGCGGGCCACCGCCTGGCCATGCGGCGCCAGCGCGGCGGCGAGAACCCACGCATCCTCCAGCGCCATGTTCGCCCCCTGGGCCAGGAAAGGCAGGGTGGGATGAACCGCATCGCCCAGAATCGCCATCCGCCCGTCATGCCAGGTGCCGGGCGACCTGGTGGCGGAACAGACCCCAAACGAACACCGATTTGCAGCGCTCCAGCAGCGTCCCGACGGCGGGCGGGAAACCGGCAAAGGCCTCGCGCAGATTGTCGGGCTCGTCGGGGTGGAACCATCCCTCGGCCACCCAGGACCGGCGTTCCTCGACCGCAACCAGATTGACCAGCGCGCCGCCGCGCAACGGATAGGCGACGATATGGCGCTTCGGTGCCATCCAGACCCGCGCCACCGGTGGCGCCGCGCCGTCGCCGGGCACCAATGCGCGCCACGCCACCTGCCCGGTGAAGAACGGCGGCCATGCTGCCATTGAGCACCGAACGGACTGCCGAATGCAGACCGTCCGCACCGACCAGCAGATCGGCCCCGTCGGGGATGCCGGCCGCCGGATCGATCCGGCGATCCAGTTGGACGCGCACGCCGGCGGCCTCGGCCCGCTCCTTGAGCAAGCCGATCAGATCGGCCCGATGCAGGAACAGATAGGGATGCGGATTGCCGTGCCGCGCGCGGGTCAGGTCAAGCCGCAGGACCCGCTGGTCGCTGTCATGGCTGTAGAGTTCGATCGCGGTGCCGCGCATGCCGAGCGCCAGCGCCGCATCGCCCAGCCGAGACCGGCCAGCATCGGCCGAGCCGTTGGGCGAAATCTGCAGCCCGGCGCCAACCTCGGTGATCGCGCCGGATTGTTCGTAGACGGTGACCGACTGGCCGCGCTGCGCCAGGGCGATTGCCAGCGACAAGCCGGCGATCCCGGCCCCGGCGATAGCGATGTCAAGCGGCTGGCCCATCTTCGGTCCCGCGCGGTCAGTCGTCGCGATGCACCTTTTCGCGACGTTCGTGGCGCTCCTGCGCCTCCAGGCTCAGCGTCGCGATCGGGCGGGCATCGAGCCGTTTCAACGAGATCGGCTC
>JAEPEX010000055.1_pt1 | contig 14742 bp, 14 predicted proteins | sample 9130951 | NCBI WGS metagenome assembly JAEPEX01 (sample SAMN17228542, study PRJNA684324) | microbial mat metagenome | biome: saline marsh[ENVO:00000054]; feature: microbial feature [ENVO:01000007], biofilm[ENVO:00002034], sulphate-reducing...; material: estuarine water [ENVO:01000301]|estuarine... | reverse complement strand
CGGGAGACGATGGATGTGCGCATTGCATCGGATTGGCGGTGTCGGGATTGCGCTTTGGCCGCTTTGCGCCGCCGCCCCTGTGACGATTGAAAACGGCTGCGGCGGTCCTGTCTGGATGACCTTCGAAACGGGACCGGGTCAAAGCGCATCGACACAGCTCGATAGCGGCCGGGTGATCGAGATTCAGCCGGGTGTCGACGGCTGGTCCGGGCGTGCTGGAGCGCCCGTGGCCCGGTCGACCTTTGTTTCAATTCGATCGAGTCGGCTGGCGGACGCCTTGTGATTGGGCAGGCGGAGTGCGACCTCGACAATCCGTATGCCAGGCCGCAATGAGTCAGGCGCACTGCGCCAGCGCCGCCTTCCGCCCCGCAATCACGCACCGAAGGATCAAGCATGACGCCGCGGCTTGGTGTCAAAATACCAAGCTGCAATGAGTCACGCTGAACTGATGCGGTGGATGCCCGCACCGAGCGGCATCTGGTATGCCATGACGAGTGTGGATGCCCCCTGTTTGCAAGCGTGATCTTCGGTCTTTCGGCGGGGTCTTCGATCGGACGTGTGTCAGGCCTCTGAGCGTGGCCTTCCATGACACCACGGGCCGGCATGCTGTTCGGAAGGCTGGGTTCACATCGGCTCAGAAAAGCTGCCAGCGCTCGCGCCCGAGCAACGCGCGAAAGTTGGTGATGCCCTGGAGGGACGGCATATCATGGCGGTGTCGAAGCGCCGTCAATTCTCAGCCGAGAAGGGGATATGCCACATGTCGGAAGATACCATCGCCAAGCTGCCGGAATCCATCCGGGATTCGCCGGACCCGCTGACCGGATGTCATTCGAAGCGGGGCGCGCAGACTGATCGAGCAGGCGATCGAGGCGGAGCTGGCCACGCTGCTGGCCGCGTTCGCCGACCACAGGCCCGAGGACGGACGAGCGAGGCTGGTCCGTCATGGTCACCTTCCAGAGCGCGAAATCCTGACCGGGATCGGCCCTGTTGCCGTGAAGGTGCCGCGCGTACGGGATCGCAAGCCGGGCGCGGACAAGATCACGTTCACGCCCAGCATCCTGCCGCGATACCTGCGCAAGGCGAAGTCGGTCGAGGAGCTGTTGCCGTGGCTCTACCTCCAGGGCGTGTCCACGGGCGATTTCAGCGAGGGCGCTGGCCGCCCTGCTGGGCCGGCCGCCAAGGGCCTGTCGGCCAAGACCATCACGCGGCTGAAGGCGGACTGGTGGTCTGAATACGAGGCCTGGGAAAGCGCGACCTCGGCACCAGCTTCCACTACCGGGCGAAGAGCTGGTCAAAGCCGCGTCGCGTGGTGGCGAAGGTCGAGTTCCACCCGGGCGAGCTGTTTCCGCGGGTCGGCTTCATCGTGACCAACCGCAGCTTGCCGAACGAACGGGTGCTCGCCTTCTACAACGACCGCGGCACGGCGGAGCAGCACATCAAGGAGGGCGAGCACGCGCTGGAGTGGACGCGGCTCGCCTGCATGCGCTTCGCGGCGAACGCCGTGCGGCTCCAGCTCCACGCGCTGGCCTACAGCCCGGCGAACTTCCTCCGAACCCTGGTCTCGCCAGAGCCAATCGAGAACTGGTCGCTGACGTCGCTGCGCGAACGATTGGTCAAGACCGGCGCGCGGCTGGTGCGCCACGCCCGTTACGCCGTCTTCCAGCTCGCCGAGGCCGCTCTGCCGCGCGAGGTCTTCGCGGGCGTGCTCAGCCTGATCAACGGCCTGCGCGGGCCGCTACCGACGGCATTGTCAGCATGATGGGAGACCATTCGATCACCGGCGGCGGCTGCGGTGACGGCAAAGGTGTGTCCGCAATCCGAGCATATCGCAACGCATGGCACGCTGCGGAGCCGGTCGGTCAGCGACCCAGCGCGATCCATCGCCCCCGCGAAGGTGCCCAAGCCACTTCCTGCTTGATCGGGCGCGTCGGCGCTGGCAAGCTCAACGGCAACTGGTCAAATGGGTAATGCTGGGTTCAATCTTCGCGATGGTCCTGCCCTGCACCTCGCGATCGGTATTCGTACCGATCCGGCAGATGGCGGCAACCGGGGCCGGCAGGCATCGACTGCGGCCAGGGAATCTGCGTTGATCACATGACTCCGAAGGCTCGATCTCCTCGCCATACCCGTATTCACCTGAGCTGCAACTGTGGAGACAACTGACGCCTTCGCCATCCTGTACGACAAAGCCGTTGGCTGTTCAGCTGGCCTACTGAACATGATGATCGACTCAATACCAGCACGGGGATACACATGAACCTTCAACTGCTCAAGAACGCACTCCTGACCGTTCTGCTCAGCGTCTCTTTGACGTCCAATGCAATTGCATGCACCGTCCTGGCCATAAAGGACGCTAGCGGAAATATCTATCAGGGGCGGACCAACGAATACCCTGGAATGCAGCCCGATGAGCTCACCTATTATCCGGCCGGGACACTGATCGAGTCCGTGACGCCCGACGGCCAGAAGGGCATGTCGTTCCAGACCAAATACGCCATCTTCGGCGCCACGCTGAAGGGCATGACGCCCAATGCAAGTCAGGATTCGATTCACGAGGCGGTCAACGACCAGGGGATGAGCTTTACCACCAATGCGTTTGCCCGCAACGGTCAGGCCGAGATCACCCTGCCGCCCGACAAGGTCCTGTCGGTTGTCGACTACGGCGCTTGGGTGCTGGGGAACTTCAAGACGACCGCCGATCGACTACGGCGCTTGGGTGCTGGGGAACTTCAAGACGACCGCCGAGGTGAAAGAGGCGATCGCGAGCAACGAGTTCGATGTCTGGCTGCCCAACATCGAAGCCATGGGAACGTTCTGGCCCCGGTTCACTTCGCCGTCTATGACAAGATGGGCGGCGCTATCGTCATCGAGTTTGTCGGGGGGGAAACCCAGGTCTACGACAACCCCGTCGGTGTCATGACCAACGATCCGCCTTTCCCGTGGCATCTCGAACACATGAACAATTATGCGCGCCTCACCAATGTTGACAAGAACTCCGGACAGTTCCAGGCGCTCGAGGTGGAAGCACCTGACTCCGGCGGTGCCCTCGCCGGCCTGCCGTCATCGAATACCTTACCCGACCGGTTTGTGAAGGCAGCCTACTATGCCAACTACGCCCTCGAGGCCAGCAGCCCGGAGGAGGCCATCCAGACCCTGTCGCATGTGATGAACAACTTTGACCGTCCCAGCGGCATCACCATCGACGAACCGTCAAACACCAGCGGGGGCGAAGCGGTCCAGTCAGAGAGCGCCACATCCGAGGCGACATTCTTCACCGTGATGAATGATCTGAGCCAGGGCCATTTCTACATCAGGACGATCAAGCAGATCAATTACGTGCGGTTTGACATGCGCGAACTCGCTGGCCTGGAGGCGGTCACGACAGTCAGCTTCCAGCGCCTCAACAGCGCCACAAGCTGGGACGGGCAACGAACTTCTGCTCAACTAGCGTGGCCCCTCGCAAGCTGCCGCCCAGCATTGAACGGCACCTGCGACGACACGGGTATCTGACGGACGAAAGAAGGCCCAACTTCACCCTGGGCCTTTTTGCTACGTGCGCTTGGCCGCTAGAGCGTTTTCCGATCAGTTTGCATCGTATCCGCAGGCGGCGAAGCAGTTCGAGCATTCTTGCGGCGTGAAGCAGTCGACGAGTTTGCCGATGACACTCCAGAGACCATCGACAGTGCGCGCTGCGACCTTTCTGAGCAGCGCCTTGAGCTTCGCGAACGCCATCTCTATCGGATTGCGGTCGGGGCTGTCGGGCGGAAGGAACAGGAGCCTCGCACCGACCGCCGCGATCATCTCGCGCACCGACGCCCGCTTGTGGCTCGAGAGGTTGTCCATGATCACCACATCGCCACGGCGAAGCGTCGGGATCAGCACATGTCGCACATAGGCTTCGAACCAGTCGCCGTTGATCGGTCCATCGAGCGTCATCGGCGCGACCATGCCTGACTTGCGCAACCCGGCGACCAGCGTGGTGGTCTTGCGGTGCCCGTGCGGAACGCCCATCCGCAGCCGTTCCCCGCGCCGACAGCGCCCGTGGCTGCGGGCCATGTTCGTGGCCGCCATTCGCCAATGTCGCTCGGACCATTGGCGCGACATGGCTCATTCTCGTCGATGAAGACCAGCCTGTCGGGATCGGGATCGCGTTGTCCATCGAACCGGTCCAGCCGCCTTTTCAGGACGTCGGGGCGATCCTGCTCGACGGCGTGGCCGGTCTTTTTTCCGCGTCATGGCGCGGCGCCGAAAGAAGCGCCAGAGAGACGAGGTCGAGGCCGCGACGCCACGGTCGAACAGATGTCTGCAGAGTTCCGCCAGTGTGATGTCCGGTGTTTCTGCGAGCGCCGCGTGGATCAGCTCGGCATGTGCCTCGATCTTGCGCGACCGCATGTCCCCACCCCGGGGCTTCGGCGCGAAAGACCCGGTCGTCCGCCGCGCGTCGTCCCAGCGGATCGCCGCGGATGGCGCGACCCCATACCGCGCCGCAGCGGCCCGCCGGCTCAGGCCAGCATCAATCGCCGCGATCACCCGTTCCCTCAGCTCCATGGAAAGTGGTTTGCCCATCGCTGCCCCCAAAATCTGCTTCGGGGTCAGTGAACCACTCCTTCAACGCAATGGGAATCCCCGATCGATTCAGATCGGTGGGTAAGCGCTCTATGGTACAGCGATCCTTCCGGCGCGCGTGCGCAAGCCGCGCGATAAGGCGAAGGTGGAGGTGGCGGTGCAGGTGGCGCAGCGCTGGATCCTCGCGCGGCTCCGGAACCGGCGGTTCTTTTCCTTGGCCGAGCTCAACGCCGCGATCCGTCCCCTGCTGGACGAGTTGAACACGCGGATCATGCGCGACTACGGCGCGAGCCGGGCGGATCTCTTCGCCACGCTGGACCGCCCGAACCTGCTGCCGCTACCCGCCGAGCCTTATGTCTTCGTCCGCTGGAAACGGGCTCGTGTCGCGCCGGATTATCATGTCGAAGCGGACGGGTGCTGGTATTCGGTGCCGTTCGGCCTGATCCGGCAAGAGGCCGATCTCCGCCTCACCCGCGCCACCGTGGAGATCTTCCATCGCGGCAAGCGCGTGGCCAGCCACGCCCGCGATCCCGGGTCGCACCGGAGGTGCGCTTTCCGCGCAACGCAGCCATGTCACGGTGCCCGACCACATGCCGTCTTCGCACCGCCGCCATGCGGAATGGACCCCGGCGCGCATGCTGGTCTGCGCCGAGAAGCTGGGACCATCGGTCGCCGCGTTCTGCCGGATCGTCATGGAGGACCGCCCGTGTCCGGAACAGGGCTTCCGCACCTGCCTGGGCGTGCTGTCACTGGCCAAGAGCTACGCGCCGGAGCGGGTCGATGCTGCCTGCCGCCGTGGCGTGACGATCAAGGCGCGGTCGGTGTCGTCCATCCGCTCGATCCTGAAGACCGGCCTCGATCGGGCCTTTCTGGAGCCCGAAACCGAAGAGCTTCCCCTGCAACACCCCAATATCCGTCGCACCAAAGGTGCGCCGATCTTTCAAAATGGCGCGCCTTCGGCGCGACGCCAGAATTATTACCACTAATACCAACGGTCATTGAGAATGACCGTTCGCCGCCTCCCGCCCCGCCTCCCCACCCAACCACCAATCTTGTCCTATCCGATTGGTAAGATTGGTGGTTGGGTGGGGAGGCGGGGCGGGAGGCGGACCTGCGCAATGAGTCACACTCATTGCGCCTTGGTATAAGAAGGAGACCCATCTTGCTGACACATCCCACATCCGACCGGCTGGAGGCCCTCGGCCTCACCGGCATGGCCAAGGCGCTGGACGAACGTCGCACCAGAGGGGCGCGTCCCGCGCAACGCCGTGCCGGAGCCACGTTCGAGAGCCTCGGCTTCGAGGAACGGCTTGGCCTGCTGGTCGACAGAGAAGCGGCCGAGCGCGACGCCAGGAAACTCACGACACGGCTCCGGTTCGCCGCGCTCCGGCAAGCCGCCTGCGTCGAAGACATCGACATGCGCAGCCCGCGCGGCATCGACAAGCGCGTCATGGCCCATCTCGTCGACGGCGGCCGGATCGACCGGCACGAGAATTTGCTGATTGTCGGCCCGACAGGCCTGGGGAAGAGTTGGATTGCCTGCGCGCTCGGCCACAAGGCTTGCCGCGACGATCGCCGGGTCATGTATCATCGCGTCCCCCGACTGTTTCAGGCACTGGCCATCGCCCGGGGCGACGGGCGCCACGCCCGCGTCCTGAAATCCATCGAACGCACCGAGCTGCTGATCCTCGATGACTGGGGCCTGTCGGTGCTGACGGCTACCGAACGCCGTGATCTCCTGGAAATCCCCGAGGACCGGCAGGGTCGCGGTTCAACCATCGTCACAAGCCAGTTGCCGGTCGACCAATGGCACGAGGCCATCGGCGATCCCGCCCTCGCCGACGCCATCCTCGACCGCCTGGTTCACAACGCCCACCGCCTCACCCTGACTGGAGACAGCATGCGAAGAAAAATGAGCACCACGAAACCGCTTGACCAAGTTGGACAAGCTTGATCCCATGAACGCGTCGGTCACCTGCCCAAGTTCATGGAATAGGTGCCCACGATGCCGTGGAATTGCTGCCCACGATCGAGTGGAATGACCGCCCGACTTCTCTGGAATACGCAATCAACCCGCGCAGCCATGTGGAGGACAGCCATATCGAGAGGCTTGCGGACAGCATCCGCGCCCATGGCCTTGTCCACAATCTCGCCGGGCTGCGCGAGCTCAATGGCCGCGTCGGCATCGTCTCGGGCGGCTGCCGGTTCCGCGCGATCCGGAAGCTCGCCGGCGAGGGGCAGTTCGGGACCGTCCCGGTGAAGATCACCGAAGACCCGGAGGAAGCGGCGATCTGGGCCGCGAGCGCCAATCATCTGATCGAACCGGTGCCCGCCGCCGACGAGATCGTCGAATATCGCGCCATGCAGGGGCGCGGCGCCAGCCTGGCCGAAATCGCGCTCGCCTTCGGGCAGAGCGAGGCCCATATCCGCCGCCGTCTGGCGCTGGCCGGGCTGCCCGATGACGCCATCGCGGCGCTGCGGGCGGGCGAGATCACCCTCGAACACGCGAAAATCCTGACGCTCGCCCGGGACGAAGCCCGGATTGCCGAGGCGCTCGACGGGCTGCGCGCCGGGCGGCTGTCGGAATACAGCCTGCGGCGTTTCGTGGTGCCCGAGGCGGTCGGGGAGACCGACCGGCGCGCGCGGTTCGTCGGCCTCGATGCCTATGCCGCGGCGGGCGGGCGCATCTGTGGATCGGCATGCAAAATTGACCCTCATCTTGGGGTGATCGGCGTCCAAAAGTGACCCCCCTGATACTTCTGCTCAGAAGCTTCCTCTGGAACGAGAGGGAGCAGTCAGGGGATGTTGGTTGTGGAGACGATCGCGAAGATCAGGCGGGCGCATTTCGTCGATGGCAAGTCGATCAAGCAGATTTGCCGGGAGCTGCGGGTGTCGCGGAACACGGTGCGCAAGGTCATCCGATCGGGCGCGACCGAGTTCACCTACGATCGCACGACTCAGCCCCGACCGAAGATTGACCCCTGGCGATCGGATCTGGACGCGATGCTGGCCGAGAATGCCCGGCGACCGAAGCGGGAGCGTCTGACCGTCATTCGGATCTACGAAGAGCTGCGGAACCGCGGCTATGGCGGCGGCTATGATGCCATTCGGCGCTACGCGGCCGGTTGGTCGAAGGTGGCGCAGGAAGCCTCGGCCAGTGCCTATGTTCCGCTGAGCTTCGATGCGGGCGAGGCCTACCAGTTCGACTGGAGCCATGAGATCGTGATCCTCGATGGCGTGACGGTGACGGTCAAGGTGGCCCATGTCCGCCTGTGTCACAGCCGGATGCCGTTCGTGCGGGCCTATCCCCGCGAGACGCAGGAGATGGTGTTCGATGCCCATGACAGGGCGTTCGCCTTCTTCGGCGGCGCCTGCGCGCGGGGCATCTACGACAACATGAAGACGGCGGTGGACACGATCTTCGTGGGCAAGGATCGCGCCTACAATCGCCGTTTCCAGCAGATGTGCGGACATTACCTGGTCGATCCGGTGGCGTGCACACCGGCGTCGGGCTGGGAGAAGGGGCAGGTTGAGAACCAGGTGGGCGTGCTCCGCCGACGGTTCTTCGTGCCGCGGCCGAAGTTCAAATCCTTTGCCGAGCTGAATGCCTGGCTCGGGGACCGGTGCATTGCCTATGCCAAGGCGAACCGGCACCCCGACATTCCGGACAAGACGATCTGGGAGGTGTTCGAAGAGGAGCGGTCGAGCCTGGTGCCGTATGTCGGTCCGTTCGATGGATTCCACGCCGTCCCGGCGTCGGTGTCCAAGACCTGCCTCGTGCGCTTCGACAAGAACCGCTACTCGGTCGACGCCCGTGCGGTCGGGCGGCCCGTCGAGATCCGCGCCTATGCCGACCGCCTGGAATGCTGGCAGGACGGTCAGGTCGTGGGGCGGCATGAGCGCGCCTTCGGTCGCGGCAAGACGATCTACGATCCGCTTCATTACATCCCGGTTCTGGCGCGCAAACCAGGCGCCTTGCGCAACGGAGCCCCCTTCAAGGACTGGGACCTGCCACCGGCCCTGCGCCGGGTTCAGCGCAAGCTCGAACGCCAGCCCGGCGGCGACCGGCAGGTGGTCGAGATCCTCGGGGCCGTGCTCACCGACGGGCTGGAGGCCGTCGAAGCCGCCTGCTCCGAGGCTTTGGCCCACAACGTCCATTCCGCCGGCGTCGTTCTGAACATCCTGGCGCGTCGCCGCGAACCGCCACCGCCCCTGACAATCACGACGCCGGATGCACTGAAGTTGGGCCGCGAGCCCGCGGCCAATTGCGATCGCTACGACAGCCTGAGGAGAACCGCGAATGGAACGATCACAGGTGCTGGACGCCATGGGTCAGCTGAAGCTTTACGGCATGAGGACGGCCTACGACGAGATCATCGCCACGGCGGTGAAGCGACAGCACGAACCCCAACGGATCATCGGCGATTTGCTGACCGCCGAGATCAGTGAGAAGCAGGCGCGCTCGATCAAGTACCAGATGACCATCGCCAAGTTGCCGCTGGCTAAGGAGATCAAGGAGTTCGACTTCGAGGCGGCCGAGGTCAACGAGACCCTGATCCGGGATCTGGCCACCGGAGACTTCCTCGATCATCAACGCAACCTCGTGCTGATCGGCGGCACCGGCACAGGAAAGACCCATCTCGCGGTCAGCATCGCGCGCGCCTGCATCAGAAACGGCCGCCGGGGCCGGTTCTTCAACGTCGTCGATCTGGTCAATAAGCTCGACGCGGAAGCCCGGGCCGAACGGCAGGGCCGCACCGCAGACCTGATCTCCCGCCTGGACTTCCTGATCCTGGACGAACTCGGCTATCTTCCGTTCGCCCAGACCGGCGGTCAGCTCCTGTTCCATCTGATCAGCAAGCTCTACGAGCGCACCTCGATCATCGTGACGACAAACCTGGCGTTCGGCGAATGGCCCACCGTCTTCGGAGACGCGAAGATGACCACCGCGCTGCTCGACCGCCTGACCCATCACTGCGAGATCGTCGAGACCGGGAACGAAAGCTGGCGCTTCAAAACCGGGCATAGCGCAAACCGAACCCCCGCTGGCCCGCCGCCGCTGCGTTACATGAGGACTACGCAGCGCCGGGCCAGCTTAGCTCCAGGGGGTCAATTTTGGGGCGCCGATAAGGGGTCACGATTCAATGCCGATTGACAGGCGCATCGCCCATGACCTGTTCGAGGACCGGCGGCACCTGACCGATCCCGCGCTGCTCGACCGGCTGGCCGCCGAAAAGCTCGACGCGGCCGCCGCCGCCATGGTGGCGGGTGGCGCGATGGGCATGGGTCGAGACCTGTGCGGAGGCGCATGTGTCCTGGGCCGAGATCGAGAAGCGGCTCGCGGCCGCGGGTCTATCCGGTCGAGGGCGATCTGACCGAAGCCGAGGCCGAGCGCTACGCGGAACTGGCCGAACTGGCGAATGCCGATGTGCTCGATGCCGAAGGGCAGGCTGACCTCAATGCGCTCTCCCGGACGCTTGACGGCGACTACACGGCCGAACAACGCGCGGTGGCCGGGGCGATCCTCGCGATCGACTACGATGGCGAGATGCGCCTGCATGGCGGGCTGATCCGCAAGGCCGACCGGGAAGCCGCCATCGCCGCAGGTGTGATCGCGCCCGCGCGCGGCGGGGCAGGCGAGGATGCCGAACCGGCAAGCCCGGCCTTCTCGGCCAGGCTCACCGCCGATCTTGAAGCGGTGGCGCGCGCGGCCCGCCAGCACGCGGTGCTGGCAAAGCCCGATCTGCTGCTCGATCTGCTCGCGTTCCAGCTTTCCGGCCGGGCGGGCCATCGCGCGATCTTTGCCTTGCGCCATGGCGATGTGGCGAACGCGCCGGGCACCGCCACCGGCTTTGCCCCCGATGCGCGGATCGCGGCCGCGCGCCATGCGCCCGCCGATCCGTGGACGGCCGACCGGGCGCGCGCCTTCCGGGCGTTCCGCAAGACCGGCAAGGCACGGGTTCGCGGCGACCTGGCGCAATACCTCGCCCAGCTTCTCGACCTGCCCGACAGCGCGCTCGGCCAGCTGATCGACAAGGAGGCGAAAACCGCCATCCGCGCGATCTGGACGCCCACGGCCGAGAATTTCTTCGCCCGCGTCAAGGGGGCTTATCTCGACACGCTGTGGCGCGAGATGCTGGGGCTTCCCGACACCCATCCCACGGTCACGACCTTCGCGCGGCTGAAAAAGCGCGCGAAGGATGATATCAACGGTCCGCCTCCCGCCCCGCCTCCCCACCCGACCACCAACCTTACCAATGGGTTGATGTAGGATTGGTGGTCGGGTGGGGAGGCGGGGCGGGAGGCGGAGCAGCCGCAATGAGATGCTCATTGCGGCTTGGCAAGAGACGCTCGAAGCGCTGTTCGCCGACCCGGCCGAACAGGACCGCCGGGGCTGCGATGCCGCCGCCAAGGCCCGCATCGCGCAATGGCTGCCCGAACCCATCGCCTGAGCCGGACGGCGGGGCGCGCGCCTCCGTGCGCTCCGCATCCCCCTTCCAGAAGGAGACCCCAAATGCCCGATTTCACCCGCTACCGGAACCCGATCCTCGCTGTCGCCTGCCCGGTCTGTCATGCCCGCGAGGGCGCCTGGTGCAAGCGTCCTTCGGGCCACAAGGCGATGGACCTGCACGCCGCACGCCGTGCCGAGGCCGACCGCGCCTTCATCGCGCAACACGGCCCGGAGGCCGCGCTCGAACAGGACGGCGAAGGCGACTGGATCGTCACCGCCTGAGCACAAGACCGGCGGCCGGGGCGCAGGGCAGGGGGCTGCAGCAACCGGTCCTCGATGCGCTGCGCGCGCGGTTCCCGGAGATCACCGTGACCGCCTTCTATCACGAGCCCGGGCAATGCATGGCCGGGTAACTCTGGCGCCGGCGGGCCGGCATGCCCGGCTCGGCCGTTCGGGCTTGTGCGGCATTCCAGCCGCCTATATAATACACATTATATGACGGAGATGTCCATGACGGCGCTCAAGATCACGACCATCGGCCAGCTCTGCGGGGGTCATCCTGACCAGGGATGTGATGGCCCGGCTGCGGGTGCGCAAGGGCGACATGCTCTATCTGACCGAGACACCCGATGGTGGCTATCGGCTGACACCCTACGACCCCGACTTCGCGCGCCAGATGGCGCTGGCCGGCGACATCATGCATGACGACCGCGAGGTGCTGCGCGCGCTTGCGAAATGACCGGCAGCGGTTCCGGCTGGCGCTGGGTCGGTGCGGCGGTGGTGCGCGCGGTCCATGAGCGCCAGTTGTCCGAACATGGCGGTCCGGAGGGCGTGCGCGATCCCGCAGCCCTCGACAGCGCTCTGTCGAGGGCGCCCAATCTTGCGGCTTATGGGGACCCGGACGGCGCGGCACTTGCGGCCGCCTATGCCTGGGGCATTCTGCGCAATCACCCGTTTGCCGATGGCAACAAACGGACCGCCTGGGTGACCGCGCGGCTGTTTCTGGCCGATAACGGTTGCCGCCTGTCCTTTGTGCCGGCCGACGCGGTTCGGACGATCGAGGCGGCAGCAGCCGGGGAGATCGACGAAGCGGCACTGGCCGCCTGGTTTCGCGATCGGCTCGCCAGTACCTGATCCTGTGCCGACCCGGCATGTTGTCGTGGCGCCATGGGACCGCACGGATGTCCGCCATCGCGTCCGCAGCGCGCGGCTCAAGACCCTGATCGCACATCGCGTCCCGCTGGCTCTGCGGCCCGGGCTTCTGGCGACCCCGTGATCGCGGCACGGCCGGCCTTCGGGCCGGTCCTTGCCATGGAACATTGCTCGAACGCCGGCTATGCCTCCCCGCCATCGCCTGGGGAGGCCGCGATGACACGACCGCCAAACGAGGTCCTGGCCGGGCTCGTCGAGCGGGTGACCTTCCACAATGCCGACAACGGCTTCTGGTGTCCTTCGCATCAAGGCGCGTGGGCATCGCGACCTGGTGACGGTGGTCGGACATGCCGCCAGCATCTCCGCCGGGGAATGGATCACCGCCTCCGGAGGGTGGACGAACGATCCGGTCCATGGCCAGCAATTCCGCGCCCGCGTTCCTGAAGACCTCGGCACCTTCCAGCGCCGAATACCAAGCTGCAATGAGCGTGACTCATTGCAGCTTGGTATTCAACGGCGATATCGGCATGATCGAGGATGTCGATGACGAAGGACGGCGAGGTCCGGGTGCGGTTCGACGGCCGCCCGGTCGCGTTCGGCTTTGGCGAACGCGACATGCTGGTTCCCGCCTGTGCCGTGACGATCAACAAGAGCCAGGGATCGGAATACCCCGCCATCGTCATCCCGGTCATGACCCAGCATTACGCCATACTGCAGCGCAACCTGCTCGGTACAGGCATCACCCGGGGCAAGAAGCTCGTGGTGCTGACCGGACAGCGCAAGGCCATCGCCATCGCGGTCCGCAACGCCTCGGGACGCTCGCGCTGGTCGAAACTCCGGGAATGGCTCGCCGGGGCGCGACGGCCATTGATCCCTGTCACCCGTGCCGGTTGCATGGGGCGGTCGGACGGACTTCTCGGCGGCGCGGCGACCCAGCGGCGCTGTTGGGAGAGAGTGGATTCGGTGAGCTGGTTGCGGGTGCGTTAACTTTTCGTTGACGAATCCCTCTCGTCTGGTCACGTTGACGTGATCTCAGCCGTCCCCGGGGGTCTTCCCATGCCTGCTTTCCCGTTCCGTGATGCCGTTGCCGTTCTGGCCGCGGCGATGTGTCTGGCCGTTCTGGCCGCCAGCCCGCGCGGGCGCAAGAGAGCGGGCCGTCGCTGCCCGATTCGGTCACCGTGCAGAATGTTGCGCTGCCCGACAATGTGGGCACGGACGGGGCGTTCACGACCTTCGTGCCGTTCGACATACCCGGGTTCCGCGGGCTCGAGCCTGCTCTGGGGCTGCGCTACAACTCGCAATGGCGGGGCACGGGGCCGGACAGCTATGTGGCGCATGGCTGGCGGCTGGCGGGTCTGTCGGCGATCGAGAAGCGCAGCGTCGGCGGCGGGACGCCACATCACGAGCGCGGCCGCGACGTGTGTTCCTGCTGGACGGGGTGGAACTGCTGGCCTGCGCCGACGAGGCGGCGACCAACACCGAGCGTTGGGAAAAGTGGTACCCCTATCCGGAGCGCTACAAGACCACCATCCCGAATGCCAGCTGCAGCGCGGGCGGCAGCATGACGACGCTGCGGGACGACTACCGCCGGATCGATTTCGTCGGCGATGCCAGCCGCGGCGTGGCGGAGTTCCATGTCTACGACCGCGATGGCACCCGCTACACCTATGAAACGGTCGGGGCGGTGGCCGGGTTCGACCCCGCCGATCCCACGTTCCAGAACGATCCTGGCCGGTTCCGGCTGGTCTTTCAGACCCGCTGGCTGCTGACCGAAATCCGCGACACCCAGGCGACACCGAATGTGGTGACGATTGCCTATGAGGTCTCGCAAAGCGGGATGGGCTATTCCACCGCGCCGCGGCATATCGCCTATGGCGGCTACAACATCTGGCTGAATTATGACTGGAAGCCGACCCACGCCCGAACGAAATACGCCACCGGGACGCAGTTCCTGGGCATCCAGTGGCGGCGGCTGCGTTCGGTCGAGGTGCGCGATGGCGACACGCCGATCCGCGCCTATGGGCTGGAGTACAGCCAAAGCGCGCAGACCGGCACGCTGCTGCTGACCCGGGTGCGCCAATATGGCCGCGATTTCGAAAAGCAGAGCAACGGCCCCCGCATCACCGGCGGAACCCAGCTGCCATCCTGGACCTTCGACTATCGCGGCAACCATACCGCGTTCACCGCGCGGACCTATGGCGGGCGGGCCACTGCATCGCTTGCCTATGCCGCCGATATCAACGGCGACAAGCGCGATGAACTGTTGTTTCCGCCCTATCGCTACGAAGAGTACCAAACCCGGTGTACACCAAGAGGCGAGGACTGCCGCGAATACCTGAGCGTTCCATACCAGTCGGCCCTCGACTATCGTTACAGCTTTGGCATCGATCGATCAATTGCTAGAACGCGGTCTGGAATGGCGCGGAGCGAGAGTGTCCGCTACTCAAGGAGTCGAGGGAGGGAGGGTGGATCATTCCATTGGTGGGAAACCCGACAAACGATTGGATTTTCTGGCCCAAGCCTTGAAACCGGGCGCGTTCATCAGATCTACGTGGCCTCGACAACGGAAGACC
>JAEPEX010000118.1_pt1 | contig 14799 bp, 18 predicted proteins | sample 9130951 | NCBI WGS metagenome assembly JAEPEX01 (sample SAMN17228542, study PRJNA684324) | microbial mat metagenome | biome: saline marsh[ENVO:00000054]; feature: microbial feature [ENVO:01000007], biofilm[ENVO:00002034], sulphate-reducing...; material: estuarine water [ENVO:01000301]|estuarine... | reverse complement strand
TGGCCACTGCAAGCTTGTCAGATACATCGCAGCTGACAAACAGCGCGCGCTCCTTGCCGGCGTTGAGGGTTTCAACCAGGGCTTCCCCGGCCTCGTCATCAATATCAGCGACTACGACCCGCAGGCCTTCTTCGACAAAGCGCCGGGCGCAGGCCGCGCCGATGCCTTTGGCGCCGCCCGTGATGATGGCCACACGATCAGAGACCGCCATGGGTAAACTCCATTTTCAATCAGTCGGCGGCGATCAAACAGATGCGCGAGAGCCCTGTAAACAACTCAGTCAGCCTTTGTGTGGAAGGCCTTAGGGCGTGGCGCCGAAGACGCGCTCATAATCTTGGGTGATTTCAGGATCATCAGGGGCCTGCTCATGGGCGCGCGCGTACAGGGCGTGCGCCTCTTCAACCTCGCCCACTTGTTCCAGCGCGGCGGCGAGCGAATGGGTGATCGAGCCTTCCTCCGGCGCGGCGTCTGACGCGGCGCGGCAAATCGTCAGGCCGTCGGCGGCCCGCTCGGCCCGCACCAGCGCCCAGCAGAGCGCGTTCAGCGCGCCCGGATCGTCAGGCTGCAGGCTCACCGCTTCACGCGCATCCTCGATCGCCAGCGTGCTCATGCCCAGCTCGACGAAAGCAGCGGAGCGGCCGATCCAGGCGGACGCGTAGGCGGGTTCAGCCCGCACGGCGGCGTCAAAGGCGGCGACGGCTTCGGCGGCGCGGTCCAGATCGAGATAGGCCGAGCCGGCCAGCACGGCAGTGAAGCCGTCTTCAGGGATCCGCGCCAGGGCGATTTCGAGATCAGGCAGGGCGTCTTCGGGGCGGTCCAGCTGCAGATAGGCGGCGGCGCGATTGCGGCGGATCAGCGGATTGTCCACATCGCCGTCATTGGCCTCCACCAGCGCAAAAATCTGATTATAGGCGATCAGCGCCTCTTCAGAACGCCCGGAGGCCAGATAGGCGGCGCCCAGACGGGTTCGCAGCTCGGCTTCTTGCGGCCAGTCATAGAATTTCTCGGCCAGACAGGCCTGAAAGGCGGTGATCGCGGCTTCCGCTTCATTGTCGGAGAGTGCGGCATATCCCTCTGGGCAGAGTTGCTGGCGCGCGCTCTGTGCGTGCGCGGGTTGGGCGATCAGCCCCAACATCACAGTAATCGTCAGAAGGCGGATGAGATGAAGCACGACCGAACTCGACTGTCAGCGGATAAAAAAGAAAAGGGCGGACGCGAGGTCCGCCCTTTCCGGTCAGGCTAGCAGGAAGCCCGGTTATTGTCGTCGCCTGAGGGCTTCAATCTCTTCTTTAAGTTTAAGCTTTTGTTTTTTAAGGGCGGCGACCGCGAGGGTGTCGCTGGAGGGACTTTTCATCTGCTCGACAATCTGATGATCCAGCTTGTCGTGGCGGGCGTCCAGTTCACGAATACGCGCGTCAGTGGCCATATATGCCTCCCTTGCTCTAGGACTCACATTGAACCATCTGATAGCGCCAGATGACAATTCAAAATCGGTTGCGACATTTTATCGGAGTTAATCAGCAGTGACGGATATGACCCCAGATCGGCTTGTGGTCGGGATTTCCGGCGCGTCTGGCGTGGTTTACGCCATGCGTGCGCTTGAGGCGTTAAAAACCTTAGGTGTGGAAAGTCATGTGGTGGCCTCCAAGGCGGCCGAGATGACCCTGTCCTACGAGATGGGTGAAAAGCCCAGCGTGCTGCGTGAGCGCGCCGACATGCTCTACAAACAGGCCGATGTGGGCGCGCCGATTGCATCAGGCTCGTTCAAGACGCGCGGCATGCTGATTGCGCCATGCTCGGTGCGCACGATGAGCGAGATCGCCACGGGCGTGACCTCCTCGCTTCTGACCCGCGCGGCGGATGTGGTGCTCAAGGAGCGTCGCCTTCTGGTGCTGATGGTGCGTGAAACCCCGTTTCATCTGGGGCATTTGCGCACCATGACCCAGCTGGCGGAAATGGGGGCTGTGATCATGCCGCCGCTGCCGGCTTTCTATGCGCATCCCGAAAGCGTGGACGACATCGTCAATCAATCCGTCGGCCGCGCGCTCGATCTGTTCGGGCTGGATTGGGACGGCACAAAGCGCTGGGGCGAGGATCTCGAGCAGGGACGCCGCCCGCAAGCGCGGACGCGGGCGCCGTCCGAATGAGCGCGTTCTGGACTTTCTCCGTCAAACTCTATGGCAAGGACGGGGTCAAAACCGCCTGCTTGGCGCTGCAGGCGGCGGGCATGGACGTGAATGTGGGGTTGTGGATCGTCTGGACGGTGATGAACGGGCGTGATCCGGGCCCGGCGCTCGGGCAGGCGGTGGAGCTATCCGCGCTGTGGAGCGCGCGCGTGGTCAAGCCGCTGCGCATGGCGCGCGACCACCTCAAGCACCCGTTCGCAGACGTTGATCCCGACGCCGCGACCGCCTTGCGCCAGAAGGTTCTGACGGTCGAGCTGGAGGCGGAAAAGCTGGAACAGCATGGTCTTGAGTCCTTGGCCCAGGCCTGTCCCGAAAATCGCGAGGACGACCGGCGCGCCCTGGTCCTTCGCCGCCTGCATGAGTACGCCGCCCGCTGCGGCGCTCCGGGCGACAGTGCGACCGCATTTGTGGAAAACATTTTCGAGACGAGCAAAAATGTGTAATATGGGTGTCCTCGAATTGAAGTGTGCGCAAGCGAGACGCTTTTTGCGCCCGAGGTCTTTTCGATAATCTACTCAGCCGGATATGCCCGGCCTGTGTCTGATTGAAAGGGTCGATCTGGACAATGGATGGCGAGTTCGACGAAACCGCGCTCAAGCGCCAGCTTGAGGAATTACAGCTTGAGCACCGGACACTGGACGAAGAGGTCTCGGCTCTGGCGGAATGCGGCGTCACTGATCAGCTCAAACTGGTCCGCCTCAAGCGCCGGAAGCTCTACCTGAAAGACGAGATCTATCGTCTGGAAGACATCCTGAACCCCGACATCATCGCCTAAAGCGCTTTGCGGGCGCGCGCCCTAGCTGGCGGCGCGATCCTTGGCGGCCTGCTTGTGCGCGTACATGGCCGCATCCGCCGCCGCGATGGCGTCTTCCACCGCTATGCCGGACGAGAGTGGATGCACACCCCAGGCGGCGCCCAGATCCAGCGTGTGTCCATTATGGGTGATGGCGCTGTCCGAAATCGCTTTTGAGAGATCGCGCGCCTTGTCTTTGGCGGCGCTTTCGGGCGTCAGGGTCAGGACGATGCCGAATTCATCGCCACCCAAACGGCCGACGGTGTCGGTTTCCCGCACATGATCTGTGATCAGAGCGGCGACCTGCTCCAGAGCGGCGTCGCCGGCGGCGTGTCCATGCTTGTCGTTGATCTGCTTGAAGCCGTTGAGATCGAGATAGATCAGGCTGGACGGCGCATTATGCCGCTCCGCCAGCGACAAGGCCTTTGAGACCTCCCGCAAAAAGGCGCGGCGGTTCAGCACCGGCAGCAAGGCGTCCCGGTCCGCCAGACTTTCCAGCTCGCGCATGCGTCCGCGCAGGGCCTCGGTCTCACGACGCAGCTGGTCGACCTCGCCCATCAGGGACAACAGGGCGCGCTGGACATTGGGCGTCAGCTCGGCTTCGGGAACGCCCAGGATGGACGCGCTATCGGTCGGCGCGCTCGCTCCGCGCGGCGCAGCCTCGCTGCGCCGGGTCTCCTCGCGGCGACCCACAGGGCCGGCGCCAGCGAGCGGACCGCCGGATCGTATTCGCATGTCGCGGGCTCCATCACACGGGTCTCTCAGCCTAAGCCTCGGCGCGTGTGGTAAAAAAACCGTTCATTCCTGACTTTGCGGACAGAGTTTCAACCGGTTCGGGATGAGGCTTTGCGCGCTTCAACCCAAGGTCATCGCATGGCGTCGCGACACAGTGTGATGGGCCGACAGGCTGACAATCACTTCAGAATTTCTTGAAGTATAACGCCGGATCATATATTTCAGAATTATCTGAAATATTTAGGCGATTTGAAGCGGAGAGCCTGCGTGTCTGATGTCATCACTGATCCCCTGCCGAATCTGGCGATCGATTGCATTGCGCCGGTCCAGACAGAGAGTCTGGCGCCGCGCGGGCGTGTCACGCACAAACCGCGCATCTTGTTGATGTACGGCTCGCTCCGGGAGCTCTCCTTCAGCCGTCTGGCGGTGGAGGAGGCGGGACGCCTGCTCGAGCTGTTCGGCGCCGAGACCCGGATTTTTCACGCCCATGGCTTGCCGTTGCCCGATGACACGGAGGCGGATCATCCCAAAGTGGCGGAGCTGCGAGAGCGGGTGACCTGGTCTGAGGGCATGGTCTGGTGCAGTCCCGAACGCCATGGCGCGATGACGGCGGTGATGAAGGCCCAGATTGACTGGATCCCGCTGGCGCTGGGGGCGGTGCGCCCGACCCAGGGCAAGACCCTGGCCTTGATGCAGGTGTCAGGCGGTTCGCAAAGCTTCAACACGCTCAACCAGATGCGGGTTCTGGGGCGGTGGATGCGCATGATCACCATCCCCAACCAGTCCTCGATCCCGAAGGCGTTCCTTGAGTTTGACGCGGCGGGGCGGATGAAGCCCTCAGGGCTTTATGACCGCATTGTCGACGTGATGGAGGAGCTGGTGAAGTTCACCTGGATGACCCGGGAAAACGCCGACTATCTGGTCGACCGATACTCCGAGCGCAAGGAAACCGCGGAGGAATTGATGGCGCGGGTGAAACAGGTCTCGCGCTGAATACAGTGCAGACTGGGGTTTTGCTTGACCGAAAGCGCGCCACAGTTAAGTTGACGTGCTTTCCAATCGCCTGTCAGGCAAGGCTATTATGAGCGAAAGCAATTCGAGCGGCGCACAGGCCGCTCCCATCTCCATCATCATGGGTTCGCGTTCGGACTGGCCGACCATGAAGGCCGGCGCCGATCTGCTGGATCAGCTGGGCGTGGCGTATGAGGCCAAAGTGGTCTCTGCGCATCGCACGCCGGACCGGCTGGTGGAGTTTTCCAAGTCTGCAGCGGATCGTGGCGTGAAAGTCATCATCGCCGGCGCGGGCGGCGCGGCGCATTTGCCGGGCATGGTGGCGTCGATGACCCATCTGCCGGTGCTGGGCGTCCCGGTGCAATCACGCGCTCTTTCGGGCCTCGACTCGCTTCTGTCGATCGTTCAGATGCCCGGCGGCGTGCCGGTGGGCACGCTGGCCATTGGCGAGGCGGGCGCCAAGAACGCCGCCATCATGGCCGCCTCCATTGTGGGCCTGTCTGATGACGCCCTGATGGAACGCCTGAAAGCCTATCGCGCGTCGCTGACGGAGTCAGTGGACGAAAGCGTCGAGGACTGATCCATGGCTGACGCGCTCGCGCCTTGCGCCCGGATCGGCATTCTGGGCGGCGGCCAGCTGGGCCGCATGCTGGCGCTGTCTGCGGCGCGGCTGGGTCTGGACGTGGTGATCTTCGATCCCGAGCCTGATTGCCCGGCGAGCCGGGTCGCCGTGGAGACCATCACCGCGGCTTATGATGATCTGGATGCCGTGGCGAAATTCGCCGCCAGCGTCGACGCCGTCACCTATGAATTTGAGAACGTGCCCGCCGCGACCGCTGCGGCGGCGGCCGAGCATGCGCCCCTGCGTCCGGGCGCGCTGGCGCTGGACGTCGCTCAGGACCGCCTGACGGAGAAAACCTTCCTCAATGAGCATGGCGCGCCGACCGTGGCGTTCCGGCCTGTGAGCACGCTTGAGGAGCTGCACACGGCGATTTCAGAGCTGGGTCTGCCCGCTATTCTGAAAACCCGGCGCTTTGGCTATGACGGCAAGGGCCAGGCCGTGATCCGCGAGGTGTCGGACGCGGAAGACGCGTTCGCCGCCATGAACGGCCAGCCTGCGATTCTCGAAGCCTTCGCGGACTTCACAGTGGAGCTGTCCATCATCGCCGCCCGTGGGCTTGATGGCGAGGTTGCGGCGTATCCCCTGTCCGAAAACCGGCATTCAGGCGGCATTCTGCGCGAAAGCTTCGCCCCTGCCGAGATTAGCGAGGATCTGTCGCGCCGCGCCTTCGCCATGGCCGCCAGCGTGCTCAAGGCGCTTGAGTATGTGGGCGTGATGGGGATGGAGCTGTTCGCGCTTAAAGACGGAACGCTTCTGGTCAACGAGATCGCGCCGCGCGTCCATAATACCGGTCACTGGACCCAGGACGCCTGCACGGTCTGCCAGTTCGAGCAGCATATCCGCGCCGTGGCCGGCTGGCCGCTGGGCGATCCGGCGCCGCATTCCTCAGCGCAGATGATCAATCTCATCGGCCATGATGCGGACGGCTGGAAAGACTGGCTGCGTAGCCGCAAGGCGGTGTTGCACCTCTACGGCAAGCGAGAGACCCGCGCCGGCCGCAAGATGGGCCATGTGAACGTGCTGGGTAAGCTCTAACACCTCTTTCCCGGCCTTGAGCCGGGATCCAGGGACCATAAAGCGCTGCGTGTCATGCTCTGGTTCCCTGCTTTCGCAGGGAAAGAGAAGAGATGGCTTACTTCGCCCGCCGCATCCCGTAGCGCAGATCGCCCATCATCGCGGTGAGGTCGGGCAAAGTCTTGGTGAGTTTGCGCACCTGACCCTTCGCCTTTTCAAACTGCATGATGTTGTCGATGCGGCGGCCGAGGAATTCTGCCGTTTTGGCGCGGTCCTCGCTGTCATCTTCCAGCCAGATGGCGAAGGTCGAGGCGTAAACGCCTGAGAGAATCGCCCGTTTGGAATAGAAATTCCCGTCCGTGCTGGTGTCGCCGATCGCGCTCCAGATCATGTGCGAGGTGGCCCAGACAAGCCGCGCGCCGCGATCAATTCCATCCGGCAAGAGCAGGCGGGCGCGGGCGCGGGCGGCGGCCTCTTCCTCACCGTCATATTGCGCCAGACGCAGGAGTACGCCCTGGCTGACCTTGTCGCGAATCCGGTTGGCGGGATTGGCCTCGATCTCGGCGCGGGCGGCGTCGTCACAGCGCCGCGTCCAGGTCTCGATCACGTCGAGAATCCCTGCCGGACAATAGAGTTGCACCTCCCCTTCGCTCAAGCCGGCGTCCCTGGCGGCCTGGGCGAGGGTGGCCTCGCTCCAGCCGTCGAAGGCGGCGTTGGGCAGGGCGGCGTCCACCAGCGCGTCGCGGGCGGCCTGGGCGCGAGAGGGTGCGGAGTTTTGTGCTTTTGCGGTCATGATGGTATATTTAGTGCGCTTGAAGCCTGTCGTCACGGGGCGTTTCGCCGCGCTCTGTGCTGGACAGGGGCTTTCAGACCCGGTATATCGCCCGCCTCTGTTGGAAGCGATCCGGCGCGGACGGTGGAGCCACGCGGCTCTTTGTGTTCGCGTGAGCTATACCTTTCAAAGTCCGGAGCGGGCTTTGAGCACCTATTCGAAGGGAGAGACTACCATCGTTCAGATCGTCGTGCGCGATAACAACGTTGAGCAAGCGCTCAAAGCGTTGAAAAAGAAGATGCAGCGGGAAGGTACTTTCCGCGAGATGAAGCGCCGCAACCATTACGAAAAGCCGTCTGAGAAAAAAGCGCGCCAAAAAGCGGAAGCGATCCGTCGCGCCCGCAAACTGGCTCGCAAGCGCGCCCAACGTGAGGGCCTGCTGCCCAAGCGTGGCGGCGGTGCTCGCCGCTAGGACGCTGCGCCGGGCTTAACCGCTCCAAAGCAGACACGAAAAACCCCGTACGCCTCGCGTACGGGGTTTTGCTGTATCTGAGCATGCCTGAGAGAGAGCGGCGAAGCCTGAGCGTTTCCGCTCAGGCTTTTTTCTTGCCGCCCATCTTCAGGAGCTTGCGCACTGAATCTGCATTGGCGTGGCCCAGCGCGCCCTGACGGAACACGGCTGCGGCGCCCCACAGAACGATGACAGTGGTCGCCACCATCAGCGCGCACGCGGCTGCGAGTTCCCAGAACGGCGGATCGGTGGGCAGACGCGCCATCATCACAAACGGCGTCCACAGCGGCACCCAGGAGCCGATCTGGATCACCATGGAATCAAGCGCATTGATCGAGAACACGATGATCAGCATGGGCAGCATCAGGATCCAGATCACAGGCCCCATCAGCGTCTGGGCGTCCTGCAAGGTGTCGCACAACGAGCCCATGGCCAGGAAGATCGCGCCATACATCAGATAACCGCAGGTGAAGAAGAACAGACCCGCGAGCAGCAGGCCCGGATCAAACACGGATGTCAGAAGCTCCAGAAGGTCAGGGTCGATAGAAGCGAGGGCGGAGCCGCCGAGCGTGCTCAGACCGACGCCCACCCCGCCCCAGACGGCGAAGAGGGTGACTGAAACGCCGGCCACGCCCAGAAGCTTGCCCAGAAGGATGTCTTCCAGCCGCGCGGTGGAGAGCAGAAGCTCGATGATCTTGCCGCCCTTCTCCTCGATCATGGAGGTGAGCAGCATGTTGGCGACCGAGAACACCGCCATCCACAGGATGAAGGCGAGGCCGAGCGCCACAAAGAAGGGCGCGCGATCGGCGAAGGTCACTTCCTCCTCTTCGCCGGCGTCGCTGTTCACGTCGAGGCTGGTGACCAGAGGCCGGATGTCGAGAATTGTGTTGATCTCGTCAGGGTCGAGCCCTTCACGGATCAGCGCGTCCTCGCGCATATGGGCGCGCAGGATGTTGCGCACATCGGTGCGCAAATCGTTGTTGGTCAGGTTGGCGGACAGATAGACCAGCTCCAGACCCTGTTCGGGATGCGGGCGAAGGAAAAACGCCGCGAACAGCGATTTCGGCCCTTCGGGGGTGTCCACGGTCTGATCGCCCGACAGATAGGCGCGCAGGGCCTCGACAGTCTGCGCAGGCGGGTCGACCTGCACGGCCTTGGTGCGGCCGGCGTCCAGCGCGCTGGCGGCGTCTGAGAGCCCCACAGCCTGCAAGGCGTCCTCGGCCCGGCTGACGCCGTCGGGGTCTTCGTCAAAGATGGCGAGCGCACGCGCCGCGGCGTCATCGCCGCCCATGCCGCGGGCCATCATCTCGATGGCGCTGCGCACGCGCTCCCGGCGTTCTTCAAACCGGGTCTCCTCGATCAAACGGTCGAGCCCCTGGCCGGTCTCGTCGATGACGGTGAAATAGCGCACCGGCTGGCTCGACTGGATCAGGGCCGGGGTCAGCCCGCCAATGGCGGCGAAGATCGGCACCGCCAGCAGCGACAGCCAGAAGCCCCAGGTGGCGACATAGGAGAGATATTCGCGGCGGGCGATCAGGTAAGCAGCGCGCATGATCAGGCCTCTTCGCTGACGGTTTCGACCGCATCCTCGCCCACCAGGGCGACGAAGGCGTCGTGAAGATGGGGGCGACGGGGCTCGAACCGGGTCAGCGGTACTCCGGCCTGCACGCAGGCGCGCAGCACGTCCTGCGCGTCCACGCCGGTCTTGAGCGTCAGGTGCAGGTTGAGGGCGCCGTCGGGATCGGCCTCCAGCGTCTCCACCTCGCCCATATCGGCGATGACTGAGGCGAGGTCAGAGCCGGCCGCAGCGCCCAGCGTCACCTGACGCGGGACACGGGCGAGGGCTTCGTCCACCCGGCCGTCAAACACCTTCTGCCCACGCGCCATCAGGATGATCCGGTCGCACAGACGTTCGGCATGCTCCATCACATGGGTGGAGAACAGGACGGTGCGGCCCGCTTCGGCCTGCTCGCGGATGACCTGTTCGAGCATGGCCTGGTTCACCGGGTCGAGGCCCGAAAACGGCTCGTCGAGAATGATGAAGTCAGGCTCGTGGATGATCGCGGAGATGATCTGGATCTTCTGGGCCATGCCCTTGGAGAGTTCCTTGATCTTCTTGGTCGCGGCATCCTTGAGGCCGAAGCGTTCCAGATAGACCAGCGCGCGACGCCGCGCTTCACCGGCCGACAGGCCTTTCAGGCGCGCGAAGAAGACGATCACGGCTTCGGCGGTCATCTTGCGATAGACGCCGCGCTCTTCAGGCAAAAAGCCGACCCGGTCCATGCTCATGGCGGTGGGTGCGCCGCCAAACAGCGTGACGCTGCCTTGATCAGGGGTGATCACGCCCAGCGACATGCGCAGCGTGGTGGTCTTGCCGGCTCCGTTCGGACCCAGAAAGCCGGTGATATCGCCTTTTCGAGCCTTGAACGACACATTGCGCACGGCGGGCTTGCCAGCGAAGGTCTTGCTCAGGCCGTCCACCTCCAGGGCGTATTCAGTCATCAGATTGGATGCTCCCGAAACACATTTCTTCAAGGTTTAGGGTGATGCGCAGCGGTAATCCAGCTATGAATAGCGCCAGTGAATCGCGCACGATGCAATCGCGCAGGATGGAGCATGAAAATGGCTGAGCGACCCTTCCCGCTGGATTTTGCGACTCTGGTCCCAGATGCGCGGCCGCGGCGCTGGCTGGTGCTGCCGACGGGATTTGACGCGGACGCCTCGCCTGATCAGCACAGCCCGGTCTTTGAGCAAACGCCAGAGGCGCTGCTGGAGGCCTTCAAGGCCGTCGCTATGGCTGCGCCGCGCGTCGCTCTGGTGCGCGCAGAGGCGGGCCAGATCGAGCTGGTGCAGCGCTCCAAATTGTTTCGCTTTCCCGATTACATCACTGCCCAGGCCTTCGAGACGCAGGGCGGCGCTGCGCTGGCGATCTATTCGCGCGCTGTGATCGGCTATTCCGATATGGGCGTGAACCGCAAGCGCATCAAAGCCTGGCTTGAAAGCCTTCAGGCGGCGCTGGCCTAGGCGGTCGGCAGGGCGAAGTACAACAGGTCGAGCGAGGGCGGCTCGGCCACGCCCAGCTGACGCAGGATGTGGGTCGCTTGTCCGCGATGATGGGTCTGGTGGTTGAACACATGGGTCAGCACCACGCCCAGCGGCAGGGCTTTCTCTTCGCCGCGCGTGTTGACGTACTCAAAGACGTCCTCGAGCTGCTCGGGCTTCACCGTCGCGGCGTAATCCATCAGCCGCTTGTCCTCGGCCTCGCGCGCCTCGCGCAGGTCCGAGAACTGCTCGAACAGCACGGTGTCGAGCTTGGCGGGCGCATCGCCCTTGCCCGTGAGGCGCTTGAGCCAGATCCGGTCCGCCGTCAGCATGTGATTGAGCGTGCCGTGCAAGCTGGTGAAATAGGCTTTCACATCCCGCTTGCGCTCAAAATCGTTCAGCGCTGTCGCCGCGTCATACAATCGAGCGTTCGCCCAGGTGTTGTAAGCGGCCATGCGGGAGGGGTGGCTGTAAAGCATTGCTCTATGACGTCACTTCTGCAGACGGCCCATCAGGATGCGGCCAGGGAGCCTAAGTGTAAGCAGGCTGCTCCACTCGGGGCCAGAGCGGTTTCAGACCTCTGACCTAGCACTTTGTTATTGATGGATCATCGCCCTGTAAAGACGCACCATCGGCGCATGGACACGCCCGATTAGCGCAAACTGGCCGCCCCGGCATAGTTGAAGCTGGCGAATTTCGGGCTTTTGGGCAGATAGTCCGCCGTCATGTCCGTGATCGAAAACCCGGCCGCTTCGATCAGGGCGTCCGGACGCCGGGTCAGATGGCACCCGCCGCCAATGGGCTTCCAGACCGGTTCGATGATCTTTTGCCAGCGCTGCACGCCGGGATCGGGCGCGAGGCCATGCTCGGAGAACAGCAGGCGTCCGCCCGGTTTCAGCACCCGGCGCATCTGGGCCAGGGCCGCGTCCACATCGGGAATGGTGCAGGCGGTATAGGTGAGCACCACGGTGTCCACGCTGTCATCGTCGAGCGGGATTTCTTCACCCGGCAGGTCAATCAGCTCCACCTCGACCGGGCAGGCGTCAATCGCCGCCGCGGCCTTGCGGCGCATGCCTTCCGAAGGTTCCAGCGCAAAGACGCGGCTGACCTTGCCAGGATCATAGAATTCCAGATTGGGACCGGCGCCGAAGCCGACCTCCAGCACGCGCCCTTCCGCTTTGGGGACCAGAAGCGAGCGCTGTTTCATGATCTGCGGCGCGCCGCAGGCGCAGCCGATCAGATGGGGCAGGATATGGTTTTCATAAAAGGACATGCGAAGAAGGCTAGCGCGCTTTCGGGACGGTGGAAACGCGGCCTTTCGTCAGCTCGGGCCGTGCGTCTTCCTGCGGAAGGATCGGGTCGATGACGCTCATATCAGGGGCGGCGGAAGACTGACCGCCCAGAGAGGCGCAGCTTTCAGCGAAGAAGCGGATATGCTGGTTGAAGACGGCCTGGGTGTAGATGCCGAAATGGTTCGCCCCTTTCACAAGGGCTGCATATTTCGTCGATACGGCCGCATCATAAAGCCGTCGCCCGCGTCCCTGGGGGATGACCCGGTCCTGATCGCCGTGAATCCAGAGCAGGGGCGAGGTCACCCGGCCGATCTGGCGGATGGAGTCGTAGCGTTCGCGGAAGATCGCCCGCGGCAACAGCCAGGCCGTGCGCGAGCGGACAAATTCGCGGAAGCTGTCATAGGGCGCATGAAGGATCAGCCCGCCTACAGGTCGCGCGGCGGCCAGCTGCACCGCGGTGCCTGAGCCCAGGCTCTCGCCATAGACCACGATCCGGCTCGGCTGGATGCCCTCGGCCACCAATGCGTCAAAGGCGTGGATGGCGTCGGCGACGTTCGCAGGCTCGCTGGGGCGGCCCGTGGAGCCGTTAAAGCCGCGATGGGCCAGCGCGCTCAGCCCCCATCCCGACGCGATGAACAGGCGAAAGAACCGTGCCCGCCGCCACAGCGCCCGGCGATTGCCATGCAGGTAGAGGATGTGGGGCAGGGCGTCGCGCTCGGCGTCGGCGCGCCAGATCACCAATGTCTGTCCGTCCGGCGTTTCCAGCTCGGTCTCGCGTGTACGCTCCAGCCCGCAGTCTGAAGGGTGTATGCGCGTCGGGTCGGTGAAATAGAGGATGCGGCGCTGGGTGAAGAACAAGACCAGCCACAGGACGTAGACGGCGATCAGGGCGAGGGCGCCATAGCGCAGCCAGTCCGGCGCAAGCGTCCAGACCTCCCAGGCCCTGCCACATGCATGGGCCAGCCCCTGTAAAGCGGCGTCCATCCCCGTCACGCCTGTCCCCCTTGGCGTTTGCCCTAGAAAGGCGGAGCGGTCGCCCAGAGTCCAGCTTCAAGCCAGGGCTAGGTCGTGAAATCAGGTCTGTGCGGCGCAGATGCCTCACATGCGCCTGACGCAAAACGCCCCGCCGCGGACAGGTCCGGGCGGGGCGTACAGGCCGTGACAGGCAATTGCTGTTAGTCGAGCGCCTTGACGATGCTTTCGCTCATCTTCTTGGCGTCGCCCAGCAACATCATGGTGTTGTCGCGATAAAACAGCGGGTTCTCGATGCCGGCATAGCCCGAGGCCAGCGAGCGCTTGACGAAGAAGACGGTTTTCGCCTTCCATACCTGCAACACCGGCATGCCGTAGATCGGGCTTGAGGGATCATCCTCGGCGGCGGGGTTGGTGACGTCATTGGCCCCGATCACGAAGGCCACGTCGGCGGTGGCGAATTCGGAGTTGATGTCTTCAAGCTCGAACACCTCGTCATAGGGCACCTGGGCTTCCGCCAGCAGCACGTTCATATGACCTGGCATGCGGCCCGCCACCGGGTGGATGGCGTAAGAGACGTCCACGCCCTCTTCCTTGAGGGTGTCCGCCATTTCCTTGAGCGCGTGCTGGGCCTGGGCCACCGCCATGCCGTAACCGGGCACGATGATGACCTTGCCGGCGTTCTTCATGATGAAGGCCGCGTCATCAGCCGAGCCTTGCTTGACCGAACGATCCACATCCGACGCCGCAGCGGCGGCCGTGGTGTCGGCGCCGAAACCGCCCAGGATCACCGAGATGAAGGAGCGGTTCATGCCCTTGCACATGATGTAGGACAGGATCGCGCCCGAGCTGCCCACCAGCGCGCCGGTGATCAAGAGCGCCGTGTTCTCCAGCGTGAAGCCCAGAGCCGCCGCAGCCCAACCCGAATAGGAGTTGAGCATGGACACCACCACCGGCATGTCCGCGCCGCCGATCGGGATGATCAGCAACACGCCCAGCACCAGCGCCAGCACCGTGATGATCCAGAATGCGATCTTGGCATCCCCGCCCGATGCGGTCAGGAAGGTGATGAAGACGGCGATGGCGACGCCGAGCGCCAGGTTCAGCCAGTGCTGGCCCTTGAAGACGATGGGCGCGCCGCTCATCAGGCCTTGCAGCTTCATGAAGGCGATGACCGAGCCTGAAAACGTGATCGCGCCGATGCCGACGCCCAGCGACAGCTCCACCAGCGAGAGGCCTTTGAGCTTTCCGGTGGCGGTGGCGATGTGGAAGGCCTCAGGCTCATAGAGCGCGGCGGCGGCCACGAGCACGGCGCACAGGCCCACAAGCGAGTGAAAGCCCGCGACCAGCTGGGGCATGTCCGTCATCGGGATGCGGCGGGCGATCACCGCGCCGATGCCGCCGCCAATGGCGACCGCGCCGAGGATCAGAATGAGGCCCAGACCGTCAAGCTGGACGTAGAACAGACTGGTGCCGATGGCGATCGCCATGCCGGCCATGCCCAGATAATTGCCCTGGCGGGCGGTTTCCGGGCTCGACAGGCCCCGCAGGGCCATGATGAACAGAATGCCCGAGATCATGTAGAGAATTGCGGCGAGATTGGCTGACATGACTTAGCCCTCCGCCTTCGGCTTGGCCGCCGGCTTTTCTTTTTTCTTGTACATCGCAAGCATGCGCTGGGTGACCAGGAAGCCGCCGAAGATGTTGATGCTGGCGAGGATCACCGCAAGCACGCCGACGCCTTTGGAGAACTGCCCGGCCTGATCCATGGCGGTGGCGCCCGCTGCGATCAGCGCGCCGACAATGATCACCGAGGAGATGGCGTTGGTCACGCTCATCAAAGGCGTGT
>JAEPEX010000128.1_pt1 | contig 15190 bp, 13 predicted proteins | sample 9130951 | NCBI WGS metagenome assembly JAEPEX01 (sample SAMN17228542, study PRJNA684324) | microbial mat metagenome | biome: saline marsh[ENVO:00000054]; feature: microbial feature [ENVO:01000007], biofilm[ENVO:00002034], sulphate-reducing...; material: estuarine water [ENVO:01000301]|estuarine... | reverse complement strand
TTCCTGGACAATGTATTCTCCTGCTGGAACACAGCTCACTGATCGCTGATTGTTTTTCCATGGAGGCTCTGCTGTGTATGATTCGTATCCTATTGCCGGGAAGAGAAACCTCCCGAAAGTTCCGTGGTCACCTGACTCTGTGCGTATAAGAATAGCTGTTTCCATAAAAAGAGGCCATGCAAAGGATAAGGTTGCATGGCCCACTAAATTCCAACACAATGACAATTGTGATGCAATATATAAAAAAAATTAATACTTTAGTATTTAAAATACGCAATAAATGTATTTACCTGTTGAAGGTGGTTCTGTAGAACATATTTACGGCATTGACTGTTATATCCCTCCTCCTCCCCCAAAAGACGAGATAGCAAATTTTCTTGTCCCAAAAGAAGATCAGGTATGGCAGCGAAATGAATTACCTACTTTTTTACCAAGAGACATCGATTTATGGACCGGAACTGTTTATGAGCCTGAGGATAGATTAGATTGGGATCAGGCAAGGAGAGAGGAGATCGCCAGGCAGACGGGTTATGATGAATGGGATCTTGATAGAAGCGGAAAGCCTAAGAGAGTCCCCGGAATTCGCCCGGACCCTTCTTATGTTTCCCATCCACTCGCCATGTTCCGGAGTAAGGAGCTGGACCGGTGTGACCCATGGACCGGAGGTTATTGGATTTACATCAATGGAGAACCTACATATCTCACCCCATTCCATTATTTTTTTGTAAACTGGTGGGCAGATAAACGTTGGATATCCGGATTATAGAGATACTGACAGAAAGATTTTTTATTTATGGCAGTGGGCGTTTGAGAATCCTCAATGCAAAGGACTGTGTGAGGTAGCGAAGAGGGGTGGTGGTAAGACCTACCGGGCCCTGGCTGTTTTGTATTTACGGACTATTTATGGGAAAAACATATTGTCTGGCATACAGAGTAAAACAGACAAAGACTCTGAGGACATGTTTATTCTCAAGCTTGTCGAATGTTACAAGAACCTACCGGATTTTTTTGTTCCCATCAATGCAAATTCCACAGACCCAAAATCAGAATTAAGGTTTTTCTCACAATCAAAGAGTGGTAAAGTATCATTGTTTGATAAGCTACAGCAAAAGAAAGCTATCCAGATCTACCATTAACTACAAGAACGCCCAGGAGAAGGCTTATGATGGCCAGACCATAAACGGAGTGCTGATCAGGGATGAAGAAGGAAAAACAAAGAAATCCGTTTGTGATGTGTGGGAGCGCCATATGGTTACCAAGGACTGCGTTTTTAGGGATGGTAAGATATTTGGAAAGATTTATTCCACTACTACTGTGGAGAAGCTTGAAAGCGGAGGTGAGCAGTTTAAGATATTGTGGGATGCGTCTAACCAGAGGAAAGTACCTCTTGATGACAATCCTGCCAATACTATTTCAGGACTAATACGTGTGTTTTTTCCATCGTACCAGACAGAGTATTTCGATAAATACGGGATGCCATTGGTGGAGAAAGCCAGGAAGCGGCAGCAGGGGGAGAGAGATAAGTATGCAAACGATCCGAGTGCCTTACTCCAGGAGATATTACAGTTCCCATGGAATGAGAGAGAGTTGTTTAGGAGTGCCGGTGACTCATGCCAGTATGACTTATCTATTCTCAGGGCAAGGGAGATGGTGGTTAATGATCCTGACTTCAATGCTGTGAGACGAGGTGACTTCTATTGGGAGGGCGGTATTTTTGGTGGTAAGGCGCTATGGAAGGACAATTATGAAAATGGGAAGTGGGTTGTTGCACATATATTTGATGACCCCAAGACTCAATCAAATAAGGTGCTGAGGAAACAAGGACTCAACGGCCCTATCTTTGAGCCTTTAAATGAGGATGCTTTTTGTGGTGGGTTTGACCCTACAAAGACTGCCAGTGACCCAAAGAAGAGGAGGTCTATGGCTGCGGGTACAGTGTTTATGAAAGATAATTTCTGGATTCCGGAATTATCTAACACATGGATAGCGTTATTTGTAGATCAGCCATTAGATCCGGAAGCCGCTTATTTGGAATTCCTTATTGGGTTATTTTATTACGGGTGTCCGTTTTTACCTGAAGATAACCTGGGAATACCGATAAAGATTAAGGAAATGGGGTGTGGAGATTTTGTTATGAACAGGCCAAGAAATACCTTTACAACTAATAATCTGAGCCAGGATACTCCGGGAATGCCATCCAACGCCACAACAAACGATATGATGGTGAAAAGAAAACAAACACATATTGTTAAGCATGGGCACAAAATGATTATTCCAAAGATCATAAGTGACTCTATTGAGTTTGACCCACAACAGAGAACAAAGTATGATGTGGAGGTTGCAAGTCAGTTGAGTCTTATTGCCAGTGAACGTCCTATGCCGGCACCGAAGATAGAGGCACACGTCACGAGTTTATTTCAGATGTATGATCATTCAGGATCAAGAAGTAGTATTTTAAACAATAAAAATTAATGTCATGGAAAAATCCAATGTTTCAAAAAAAGGAAAAAAGCAGTTAAAGAAATTAATGACCAACCCTCCTCAGAAGGTGCATGGTAAAGCGGTAATGAAGGATGATCCGCGTAAGCCTGGGCGTAAGATCGGTTATGCAACGGTATCGAAAACAAAGCTTCCGGATTACAAGTATAAAAAGAAGAGGGCTACATCGACTGCCTCAAAGAGATCTACAAAACGTAAAATGTATTAATAATGCAATCAGGTAGCGTACAATACTCTTTTCCGAAAGATAACATCAATCCGGAAAAGAAAAACGATAAGTGGGGTCTTCAGGTTGCTCAGGCTATTTGGTATAATAGAGCATTCACAAACCCCTCTTTGTTTCATAATAACATGCAAAGCTATTATGAGAATATTGCCTTTGCCTTAGGACTCAATGACATTTCGGAATACAAGCCTATGCTTGGTATTAATCCCACAGAGTCACAGAAGTCTTTTTTACCCAACATTGATTGGAGCATTAAGAACTATGCTACCAAGAGAATGAACATTGCCACTGACAGGATTGCCGGCAGGTTTTATGATCCTTCTTTTGAGCCCGGTGATCCCTTCTCCCTGGACCGTAAAAAGAACTACAGATCCAAAATGAAAGCCTATATGGAGCAGCAGGAGTTTCTGCAGTCCATTAACCAGGAGTTAGGGCTTGGTGTTAGTGTGGCCCCGGAAGATGTGGATCCTGAACTTATGCCACAGAACGATACGGAGCTTGATGTTCACATGTCCATAAACTACAAAGACAGGGCTGCATCGTGGGTAGAGAAAAGGATTTCTCATTTCATGGACAGAAACAGGTATGAGGAGATAAAAGACATTGGTGCTTTTTATGAATTTGTGGTTGGTGCCAGAATAGAACTTTCGGACATGGATGCTTATGGCAGGCCTGAGATCAAGTGGATTGATCCTTCCATGTTTATTTGTTCATACCTTAAAAACCCTTACCCGGTTGACTTAAAGTTTGCCGGGCACATTGAGTACTATGAGATATCGGACGCCATGAAACTCATGGAAAATGAGTTCACTCAAACTCAGATAGATGATATCATCAATAAGTACTCTACTACTGAGAGCGTGTATTATGACCTAAGTAGCCGAAACAGTCACTCAACATACAAGATTCCTATATTCAGGTTTGAGTATGTTACCATGGACGAGAAGGTGTTTACTGAAAGTAAAGATGAGTTTGGAAACACCAGGTTTCCTGAGATGGATTATAACTTCTACCGGGGAAAAAACCAGGAGAAGAAGTTTAAGGAAAAGAATGGTAATAAGGCTAAACTGATAAGAGACGCCAGGGACACTACTTATTGCGGGTACTGGATTGTGGATAGTGATTATATTTTCAAGTTTGGCCCAAAGAGAACGCAAAAGGGTTTATGGGGTAGCCTGGGTCAGGGGCGTATTGGTTATAAAGTGTGTGCGCCGAATTTGAAACATGGTGTTGTTACTTCTGCCATAGATCAGATGAAGCCTATCCTGAGGGAATTACAGCGCTATCATTTGAAAGTTCAGCATATTGTTAGTGCCGCAGTACCAAAAGGCATGGCAATCGATTTAGAGGCGCTTAGAAGGGCTGATCTCAAAGGACCCGATGGGGTGCTGTTAAGTGATATGGAGAAAATAAAGATGTACCAGCAAATAGGCATCTTTGTGTTTAACCCTGGGGATGGCAAGCATTACGGGGTAGGATCTTCACAGCGGCCTATATGGGAAGTTGAGAATGGTTTGGCTCAGGATTTGGCTCAGTATATCCAGTTAAGCAGGGAAGCACTGATGCATCTTGATGAGGTTATTGGCCTGAATGAAGTGTCATCTGCATCGTCTCTTGGTGAACGTAAGGGCGCCAGAGTGGCTCAGATGCAACAGCAATCCACTGAGACGGCTTTATCTTATCTCTATAAGGGTGATGCTCATATTTACAAAGAAGTGTGTAAGGAGGTCGCTATATGCGCCATACGCAGTGAGCTTATGCACCCTGAGTACTACAAAGAAGCTTTCGGTAAATCCAGTGCTGATTTTATCAGGGAATACCGGTTGGATAAAGTTGATTTCGGATTGAAGCTGGAGATAGCACCATCACCGGAAGAGTGGCAGGAATTCTATATGGATGTGAAGGATGCCTTTAAGACTGGGTTAATTACTTTGAGTCAAAGTGTCCTGCTTAGGAGAACACCTACTCTGAAGGAGGCACAGTCGCTATTAAGGCTGTTTGAGGAACGACAGAGAAGAGAAGCGAATAAGGCCAAGCAGCAGGATGTTCAGGCAAACATGGAGGCCCAGAAGATGTCCAATGAGCAGGCCCATGCTAATAATGTAGAACTTGAGCAGTTAAAGCAGAAGGGTAAGCAAATGGAAAAGGCCATGGAAGCCCAGGTAGAGAACAACCGGGTTGCCAGTAGAATGCGTGAGTTGTACATACAAGCTTCACTGGACGGAAAGCTTACTGAGAGCAGTATTACTACTAAAGGTGAGCAGGACAGGATATTGGCTATCCTTAATGGTGAGATCGAAAAGGATATCGAAGCAATGAAAATGCGGCAGCAAAAGAATGAACCTAAAAAGATTGTGAGTAACAAAAAGTAGGTTTATCTTTCGGTGAGCATTTGCTTGCTTGTTTGGGGACTTCTGATGATTTATCATTGGAGGTCCTTTTTTGTTTAGCCTAACATTGAATTTTACTTAATTCTCTTTGGTATGCTAAATGAGCATCAAATTCATTCTTAAAGTCTCCTATATGTTTTTTAAGTTTTCCAATAGTAATAGCAGCCCTCCATCTTTTAGAACGTTTATGAAAACATACGCCAACATATTTACTACTTGTCTTTATATGCCTCATGTTAGAGTTCTCTCTTTGAGAAATAAGTTCTAAGTTGCACACATTATTATTTTGCTTGTTTAGGTCTTTGTGATTAACTACCAATTCATGCCCGCAAGGAGTATGGTTTAAAAATGCCATACAAACTAATTTATGTACTTCGAATGTTTTAGGTTTACCATCTTTGTAAAGTTTTATTTTAAAATATCCATAAGTTCCAAGTACTTGTTTTAATATCTTTTCTTTGGTTAAATGCCCTATACCTTTACCACTGTATTTTTGAAGGCTTTTAATGTTACCTAAATTACTAGCTTGATATAGCCCTTCATAACCAGGTATGTCCTTCCATTCTTTAATTTGATTTACACGTTTCATATGTATTTATAGTTAGTGTATAATTAACAATTAGACCATTTTTTTTCTACAATAAATTAAACATAGTTTCTCCTATATTTAACTAGATATATAGATTAGTTATTTATCTACTATTATTCTATTGCTTAGAGGGAGGTTGGTTTGAATAATCTCCCCCTACCCCTCTTATAAAAAGAGACGTAGGAGGAGATTGAGAACAACAAGTGTTTTGCTTGTCGGTCGGCTAGGCCGTCATAAATCTCGTATTTTGAGTCGCCCCCTTGGAACAAATCCTCCATTCACGACTAAGTTTTAAGGACTCTGGGAGTTGCGCCCGTAACATCTGTCCTGTGCCATCTTCAGCGGTGTGCTCTCGTGAGGAACCCTTTAGATTGGACACAAAAAAACCCTCATACTTCTCAGTACAAGGGATTTGGAGATTTCTTACCATGGTGACAGCCAAGCTCGAAATGCTATTTTGAATGTTATGAAAGTTAACTGTTATCATGATTTATTTAAAATCTCCGTTTCAAATATTACTTTTTAAAAATTGATTTCAAAGATATTTTGTATTTTTTCAGAATTTCTTTCTACATTTATTGAATATTTTAAACAAGAGCAAGCAAATAATTAACTTATTATGGAAAACGGACAGGAAAACGGACAACAAAAAATGACTGGTTCAGGATCACTTGATGATTTGTCATTTGAGGATATCGCGTACCACGGACCGGAAAGTCAGAGCTCACAAGGAAAACAAGAGCCTGCCCCATCTGATCCACCAGTACCACCTCAAAATCAACAAGCACCCGAAGAACCTCCTGTTCAACAAAATGCTCCACCTCAACAGCAAACTCCTGACCCCGCCACACAAAAACCTGCCGATGGCGGCCAAGCCCAGGAACCACCTGTTCAGACTAACCCATGGAATACCGTGTTCGGGACTCTTAAAGAGAAAACCGGATTAGAATTCCAGGATGAGAGCCAGCTTGTCAATGAACTGCAAACCCTTGCGGAGTTCAAAAAAGATCCTAATGCACATTTACCTGCTGAGATTAAAGCCCATATGGATTTTATCCAGAATGGCGGCAATACTCAGGATTTTTACAGGCTAAAGTCAATGGACTTTGAGAACATGAGCCCAAGGGATGTCCTATTCCAATCGTACCTTCAGGATAACCCTGATATAACTCAGGATATGGAGTTCGCTCGCATGTCCTTTGATCGTGAATTTCAGGCTAAGTATTCGATTTTAAACAGTCAGCCAAAAACACAAGCTGACTTCTTGAATGAAGATGATGAGCCGGATGTTTATGCGTATCAGAATTATCTAAACGACAGAACATTTGCTGAAAAGAATTTGAAGTTCAGTAGTGATAAGTCTAAGGCTAAATTAGTGGAATGGCAGAAAAGTGCTACTACTCCACCGAAAAATCCTAATACAGGACTATCGGAGGAGGAGGCGTTGGCTTATGCTAACCAGTACCAGGAAGCCGTAAACTCCATTAAGTCTGTTTACAAGGGTGAGGAATTCCCGATATCGGAAGATCCGAATGAAAACCTCAAGCTTGGCTTGAATGAAACTGTAAAAGCTCAATGGGAACAGGATTTAGTGAACCCAGGAGCATTCTTTAATGAGTTGGGCTTGCACAAAGACGGTAAAATCGATCTTAACAAGCTGGCTAAGGCCTCTTTCAAATTTAGAATGTTTGAAAAATTGGGGCCAATAGCAAAGAAACTCATCATTGAAAATCAGAATCGTCAAACCGTTGCCGGTACCCAGCAATCTAATGGCTCACAGCAAACAGGCATTTCAACACAGAACAATCAGTTCGATGATGAATTAGCAGAAATTGCTGAAGCAGTAGCCATAAAAGAGAGAACGGCGTACAGGCGTTAAAATATGGTTTAACTTAAATTTGAATTAAAATGGCAGGTATAGCTATTTCGAAAAATACGGTCACTCCATTCACCGAAGGTTACCTTGCGGGTGAGGACTTGATCAACAGACCCGATATTTGGCATAAGGTATTTCCTTATCTGAAGGAAGAGGTCAATATGGTGGATATGCTCGTTGCAACAGGACGCAAAGAGCAGACTATCCAAAGTGATTTTTACTGGCATGAAGAGGATATTCTTATCCCTATGGCCCAGATCGCCACTGGTGGCGTAGCCGGTACTTCCGCCGCAGGAAATCCGGTAACAATTACAATCAACCCGGTAAGTGCTGACAATGAAGTTCCATTTAAAAAGTGGGATACACTGAAAGTCGGTGCTATTCGTGGTATAATCCGTCAGGATTCTGATATCAATGTAGATGGGTCAGGTAACCATGAGTTTACCATTTACCCGGTTAAAACAACTGACAATATTGTGGCTGCTGCCGCAGCAGGTCAGTGGGTTGTATGGTTTGGTGCAGCTAAGTCCGATGGACAGAATCAGCCTGCATCCATGATCTCCAAGCCACAGTCATTCAGTGGCAAGACTCAGATTATCCCTACCAACTACACGACCCATGGTTCTGTGGCTGGAAACAAGGCGTATATCACAACAAAGTCTGGAAATGAGTATTACTACTACAGAGGTGTTGAGCAGGCAATAGTGCGCCATAAAATGGCCATAGCGCTGACAATGTTGATGGGTGAGGCTTCTTCAGGACTGGTTGACCCAGGGAACCCTGATAACGCGACCATTCCAATCAGAACTACCCAGGGTATTGAACTGAGAATGTTCAATCATGGTAACCCGAAGTCTGCCGCTGCATTTGACTTTTCTGAGTTTGAATCAATCAGCAATACGCTGGATGCCAACTTTGCTCCGGATCAAATGATGGGATTGTGTGGAAACCTTTTCATCAACGTTTGGGACAACATCATGCTGGACAGAAACTATTATGAGACTACTCCGAATTACAGTATGTTCCATAATCAGATTCTTCAGGGTGGGGCTCCTAAATGGGGTGATGGTGATCCTAAGCAAAGAGCACTTGACCTTGGCTTCTCTTCTATTGTTAAGAGCAACAGAACTTACCATGTGAAGAAAGAAAGGACCTTGTACTATCCGAATGTGACCGGTGCTACCGGACAACCATATCCGAATATGGCATTGTTCCTGCCTATGGAGCAAGTGAAAGACTCTCAGACTGGCGATTACTACAATTCATTTGCTTTGCGATACAAAGCTTCCGATATGGAGAATCGATTCATGCAAGAGTGGGTAAGGGATAAGAAGTCTGATGACTATGATAAGTTCCGATTTAATCACTTGTCTGAAGTTGGTCTGCAATTAGCAATGATGAGGAAGTCAGTAATCTGGCAAACCACATAGAAATTAGAGCCTCACGGTGAGGCTCTTCTTATAAAATCTGTATTATGGCTATTAATGACTTTAGTTTTTTAAAAGGTAAGGACGCGGAGTTCAAACCGCTTGGACCTAAACAACACCGGACATATAAGTTGCTTGGTGTTCATATCGACCCTGCAACAAGGGAGGTAATTTGTCCAAATACACTTCAGGTAGGTAATACCTTTGTGGTGAGAGACAAGGACCAGGTGAAGACTTTTGTTTATGTTAAAAGCATAAACCCATCTTTGAATTCGGATAACATCCCTAAGCATATGATGGGTGAGATTGTGTTTGAGCGAGCAGCCGTTGGTGAGATTACCTGTTATGGTGATAATCCGGCTGACCTGGAAAAAGATAAGGCGTTATTCTTTCATCAAAGCAATAGATCCAATATTGGCAAGGAATGGCACGTGCCCCCTCCATCTGGAAATTATCAGTTTGAATTGTTAGACAAAAGGAAAAAAGCAGAGTCCGATTCGCATGACGTTGAAACACACAGTACATGCGTTCAGATTATTAAGGATATGACTCCTCCTGCAATGAGAGATACTTATGAGATTGTTTACCAACAAACACATGAGGGTCTTGAGTTGGAAGAAGTGAAGCAGTTCCTTTATGATTACATAAAGACTCCGCAAAACGCTGAAAACTTTATTACCTTATCAAAGTCCGAAACCATTAAGGTTAAGGCAATCATAAGAGAAGCATTTGAGAAGAAATTCATAAAAGAAGACGAAAGTGGGGCAAAGGTTGTGTGGACTACCGGTAACGAGGTTATCGCTACCAAAATACCACGTAAAACCATGGAAGCATCTCTTGTAACGCACTTTGCCACTAAGGACGGCAGACTTGTACTTGAAAGACTGAAGGAATTGACTGAAGCTAAAAATTAGTTTTCATAAGGGTGTGTAAAAGCACCCTTTATCCTTCTTAAAATGGCATTAACATTATTATTTCCAAATACAGCTATTACTGCTGATTGTGGTCAGGTAACTATTGATGACCAAACTGTATATGGCGGCACAGAACTTCTAAGAAGTCAGGTGGCGCTTTATGTTTTGGCTCTAAAAAAGGGATTACCTACCGAAGATGATGAGCAGCTGGTAGTCACACCAAACAATAACAATCCAGTCACAGACACTATATGGTACTTCCCTTCTACTTTAGATGGGTGGCATATAGCAAAAGTGTATGCAGTACCGGTATATGATGCGGGAGCATCGTACATAGCCGGACAGGTTGTTTATTCAGGTGGATATATTTGGTCGTGCTTATTAGCGGTTTCCGGGGTTGCTCCTGGTGAGGATCCTACTTATTGGAGTATCATTGAAATTGATGATGCTGCGGTAGAAGCTTCTGATAATGTACAATATGACTATTTTGATTATTTAATTACCTGTAGATCAGAAAAAGGTTATGCTCAGGCTGTGGCGTGTGCCGCAAAAGAAGGATGTTGTGGTGATTGCCCGGATTCAGAAGCAAGACAGCTCTATCAACAGTTAGATGTGTTACTGAACAGCGCTTTCTCGCTGTGTACTCAATTGAAGTACGCGGAAGGAGAGGAAGTGATCAGAAACATTACTGACATTATAGAGGATTCAAATTGTGTTTGTTCTTAACCTTGTCTGATTATGTACACTTCCCTTCAAGTTGATAGTATTCGCTATCAGGCTTACGTTGTTATTGGAGACAATGGATTAAGGATATCCAGGCTCAAAAATAAAGGAGTAAGATGTGAAAAACTCTATAAGAGAACTTACGCCCTTAAAAACTACTTACTCGCATATGAGCGAGGCGTAAACACCCTTTCATCAAAAGATAAAGAAGCATTACTTCGATGTATCATCGATATTGCTGACATAAGAGACTATCCCTATGCTGCGCCACTTTTATACAGGACCGCACCAACAGTTCAGTCAGGCGTTCCGGGACCAAAAGGAGATACTGGAGAACCAGGGCCTACTGGACCAACAGGAGCAGTGGGACCAGAAGGACCAGAAGGACCCCAGGGAATTGACGGGCCAATCGGTCCAGAAGGACCTGCCGGGCCGACAGGGGCACAAGGTATTCAGGGCCCAGAAGGACCACAGGGTTCGCAAGGAATTCAAGGTGAGGTTGGCCCAGAAGGACCACAAGGAATTCAAGGTGTTCAGGGACCCGCCGGGCCGACTGGACCCATAGGTCCGGAAGGTATTCAGGGCATTCAGGGTCCTATTGGGCCACAAGGGGATGAGGGGTTGCCTGGCGATAAATATAAAACAATTTCTACGGATAATTTTGCGATTCCGACATCGCACCCAACGGCAGTTGATATTACTGTTGATTCTGGATTGGCATATACGCAAGGGCAACAAGTCGTTATTTCGTATGATGATACTAATTATCTTGTAGCAACAATTGACAATTATAATACAACCACAGGTAGCTTACAAACCAATTCAAATTCTAATACAGGGTCAGGCACATATAGTGCGTGGAGTGTCAATATAGGATCTTCTCCTGGTGCCACGGGACCAGTTGGGCCACAAGGACCTGCTGGAGCGACTGGAGCAACCGGGCCACAAGGAGCAACTGGTCCTGCCGGGCCATCAGGATCGGAAGGGCCATTAGGGAAAGCATTTGTTGTTACTGCCCCGGATATTGCACTTACCTCTACCGTCATATCAACAGTACAGGGTGGCGTGTGGACCCCGCAAAACCCTTATGTGGCATCTGTATTAGTTGATTCAAGGGCAAACAAAACTACCCCCGCTGCATTAAATGGAGACAAGACAGGGCACACTATTCAGTATAACGGATCAGTGTGGTCTGATAACGGTATATGGAGAGGGCCTACTGGCGCGACAGGTCCTCAGGGCATACAAGGTCGAACTGGACCTACTGGCGCGAGAGGTCCAGTGGGACCTGAGGGATTTCAGGGACCTCAGGGACCTCAGGGAGTAAAAGGAGATCAGGGCGACACTGGTCCTACTGGGCCAATAGGATTGACGGGACCGCAGGGAGTAAAAGGAGATCAGGGCGACACTGGTCCTACTGGACCCGCAGGAGCCACTGGATCGCGGGGACCGACCGGATTAACGGGTCCAACTGGAGCTACAGGGGCACAGGGGCCACAAGGCGTCCAAGGACCTCAGGGAAATACGGGACCAACAGGCGCTACTGGATCAGCTGGACCAACAGGCCCGCAAGGAATTCAAGGACCTGCCGGAAGAAATGTGCAGGTATTTACTGGCGCAAGTACGCCGGGTGGAACAAAATATGAAGGTGATGTTTGGTTACCAGGAGCGTAATGAGCACTAGAAAAAGATCACAGCATTGGATATTTGGAGACGGATGTTTTGTAACATTCGAGAATGGGATCATGGAAGACGTGAGCCCATTTCCTGCTCTTGCTTTTGAGACCAGGGAGGGCTGTGATACTGTTTCTGATGAAGTTACCGGGGAACTATTATTTTATACTGATGGAGACTCTTTGTATAGATTTGATCACACTGTAAAAACTACAAATATTTCAGGAGGTATTAAATACCAGGCAGTCAATACAGTCTGTCACAATAGTTAAGCAACCAGGCTCATCGTCCACATATTTCATGTTTTTTGTTGGTGATTGGGGCGTAAGCACAGCTACACTCTATGACATTAAATATAGAACTTACAACCCTGTTACAGATACTTTAGGATCTTTAGTTACCCTGAGTAGTGCTAGTGCTGGTGGATACGCCGAGAATCTTACTGCGTGTCTTCAAAGTAATAACACTGATTTTTGGATTATTACCAAAATGAAGGGAAATAATATTCTCAGGATATGGCCATTAACTTCTTCTGGTGTAGGTTTTCCTATATCGAGAACTGTTAGTTTTGTTTATACAGGAATCAATAGGTATGGCCAAATAAAAGTTTCTCCAGATGGAAAGAAAATAGCCCTGGCTATGGGGCAGGCGGGGGCAGGCGGGGCACCCATAGGAGTTAGAACGAACAGTAAAACGCTTGTTGTATGGGATTTTGATGACAGTAATGCTCAAATATCAAATGAAATCACATTATTGTCTGATCCAATAGAAGATAGTCCTATTGGAATTGATTTTTCACCCAACTCAATGAACCTATTTTGTTCGTCATATTTCAATAAAAAATTATATAGGTTCACATTATTTGATAACAGCACATTCCATGAGAATGTAATCACTCCCGTAGGTGGAGCTGATTTAGGAGCTATACAAATAGGTCCTGATGATAGAATATATGTTTCAAGATTTGGAATTACTCCACTTGTTGTTAATAGTCCAAATGACTTTGAAAGTAATATAAGCGCATCGTCTGTCAGTATAAGCGGTCAGTGCAGATTTGGATTACCGGTTGTAACACAAATAAAGTGGGTACCAAAGGACTATAGGGTGTATAGTGGTGGTCAGTGGTGGTCAGTGTGCGATGGTGATACTATCCGATTGTATGATGCGGGATCCGCTTCGTGGAAAACACTGTCTTCTGGGGACAAGTACTACGATGAGAGAACTGAAAGCTGGGTTACAATTAATTGCGCACAGGAAGCGGCAATCCCTTATGACGTATGGGATATTGTCGGATTTGCAGACCCGGCAACACAAGGATATCCAGAATGGCCAGGATCAATCCTTTACACTTGCTAAAACATCATTATCTGCACCAATATCTATCGAGATTATTAAATTATTGAGTACATTGTATCCGGCTTAATCAGTATGTTGTTCAAGTGACAAATAATGGAGCATACAAAGATGTTATATTTCAGGCGCGACATATCGTCGGCACTGAAACGGAGAGCTAAATTTCTTACACCATCATGAGTTGTTCAGATAAAAAAAATATCGTAAAAGAAATCCACATCAATGATGCGGAAGGGCTTCAGGGACCTCCGGGCCCAGCGGGTCCAGCAGGCCCTCCGGGACCCAGCGCCAGATTCTTTTCCCGCAGAGGATGTTTTGCTGGATGGTCTTGCGTATGCAAATGTCCAGGAATTAGCAGAAGCATTGCTGTATGAAATGATTGTTATTCAGTCTTTCAGCTGCGGGAGCTACTCAGTATGATTTAGGGCGTCAATTGACAGCGCTTACATTCAATTGGAGCCTGAGTAAAGGTATAGTGTCACAGACCCTCACAGGACCGCCAGAGATGACTCCTGTGACACTTACTGCCGGGACAGAGGAGTGTATCAGTATCTTTAGCTAATCTTAGCTCTAATACCACGTTTACGCTTACTGTAGATGATGGAACAAATACCGTTCAGTCTAATTTCAGTATCCAGTTTAACAATAGAAATTTCTTCGGTGATGCTGTCATTCCCGGCACGATAAACAGTGCATTTTTATTAAGTCTTCAAAGTATCCTTAAATCAAATAGGTCACATAGTTATAATACAGAGGCAACAGGATCTCAATACAATTGGTATTGTTTTCCTACCAGGTACGGTACGCCAACATTTTATTACAATGGATTTGTTGGAAGCTTTAGTAAAATACAAACACTGTCCTTTACCAATGCTTACGGATACACAGAAGATTACGAAATTTATAGAAGTGATAATCCGGATATAGGTCCGGGAATACCAATTCAAGTATCATAATATGGGAACCTCAATAGGATCGACATTACAAAGAGGTGGTGGTGGATCATCACCATTTCCTGTCGCAGTACAGAATGACCTACGCCTTCCTTTCGTTATTGTTGCTGACATTGCTGCCAGAAACAATATTGAGGAATGGAGAAGGATGTCTAACATGGAATGCTATGTCATTTCTGATCCTGGGGGAAACAATAGGTACCAGCTTGGTGTGGATACTACGCTTGCCGGTCAAAAACTGGACACCAACCGGAGGACCTTTTCAGCGTTTATCAGAAAAGAATCAACCCGGAGGTTATGTTGGTTTAGAGGTTGATGGGTATGTTGATCCGGTTTACATAAAATCGATATATGCTCAGGATTATTATACTCCAGAAGACGAAACAGAAAGATTTGGATTGACCACAAGAACCGGTGATTTGGCAAGGCAGCTTGATAACAATCGTGTTTATATAAAGATCAATAATAATCCGGCACCAACAATCGCTGCTGATTGGGCTGACATTACTACTTCTGTAGGTATATCTTCTGTCAATGGAGATTCCGGACCTGATATCATTATTGAT